>Ga0255052_10001701_pt1 | contig 16393 bp, 15 predicted proteins | sample JV7_2_21_MG_FD_188632 | JGI IMG/M metagenome (GOLD analysis project Ga0255052, IMG submission 188632) | Seawater microbial communities from Jervis Inlet, British Columbia, Canada - JV7_2_21 | ecosystem: Environmental > Aquatic > Marine > Inlet | place: Canada: British Columbia | collected...
ACAAAGTATCGAAGCGCTTCGATCAGGATATCTCAGCGGTCTGTGGGGCGTTTTTCCTGCAGCTCGAAGACAACAAAGTGGTGGCGGTCCGCGTTGCCTATGGCGGCCTTGCGGAGATCCCGAAACGGGCCGCTGCCTGCGAGGAAGCCCTCCGCGGGCAGGACTGGACCGAGCACCGTGTAACGCAGGCATTTGCCGCCCTGGAGCAGGACTTCTCACCGATATCGGACATGCGAGCTTCGGCCGCCTACCGGCGGCAGCTTTGTCGCAATCTGCTGCAACGTTTTTTCCTGGATTCGAGCGGCGGCGAGGTGCCGCGAGTGTATAGCTATGGACGTTAGTTCGACAGCGCAACGCGATGCTATTCGAGGCGCCGTCGGCAGCGCCGTTGCGCACGACAGTGCTCATCTGCACGTCAGCGGCGGAGCCACCTATACGGACGATATTGCCGAACCGGTCGGGTTGTTACATCTCGCCGTGGGCATGAGCACGAAGCCGCATGCGCGTATCCTGCACCTTGATCTGGACCGGGTCCGCGGCGCGCCCGGCGTCGTCGAAGTGATGGTTGCGGACGACATTCCGGGAGCAAACAACTGCGGACCAGTGGTTGCCGATGATCCGATCCTGGCGCCCGGCCTGGTCGAGTACGTCGGGCAGGCGATCTTTGCGGTGGCGGCAGAGAACGTTGACCAGGCCCGCAAAGCGGCGTTGCTGGCAGGCATCGAATACGAGGAACTGGCGCCATTACTCGATCCACTGGCGGCACTGCGAGCGGAATCGTTCGTGTTGCCGAGCGAAACCCTGCAGCGTGGCGACAGCAAGGCGGCTATCGAGGGTGCTTCGCACCGCCTGCAAGGGCAGGTCAGGCTCGGCGGCCAGGATCAGTTTTATCTCGAGGGGCAGATCGCGATGGCGTTGCCCGTGGACGATGGTGACCTGCACGTCTACAGCTCGACCCAGCACCCTGGCGAGGTACAGCATTTGCTTGCTGCAGCAATCGGCAAACAGTCCAAAGACGTCGTCGTCGAGTGCCGGCGCATGGGTGGTGCGTTCGGCGGCAAGGAGAGCCAGCCGGCGCTGATCGCCTGCATCGCCGGCCTCATGGCACATAAGACCGGGCGGCCGTGCAAACTGCGGCTGGACCGCGACGACGACATGATCATGACCGGTAAGCGCCATGATTTCGTCATAGACTACGAGGTTGGCTTCGATGACAGCGGCAGAATTGCAGGAATCGAATTCATGTTCGCCTCGCGCTGCGGTATGTCCGCGGATCTCTCCGGCGCAATCAACGATCGCACCATGTTCCATTGCGACAATGCCTACTTTCTCGAGAATGTCAGCATCGTCTCGCATCGCTGCAAAACGCACACGGTGTCGAACACGGCGTTTCGCGGTTTCGGCGGGCCACAGGGGATGTTCGGTATTGAATACGTGCTCGATGATATCGCGTGCTACCTGCAGACAGACCCGCTTGAGATACGTCAGCGCAACTTCTATGGCATCGGCGAACGGGACACCACCCAGTACCTGCAGAAAGTAGACGACAACATCATCGGCGCTATTGTCGACGAGTTGATCGAGACCTCGGAGTACCGGCAGCGACGGCAGGAGATACGCGAATTCAATGCCGGCAGCCCGGTGCTGAAACGCGGTATCGCGCTGACGCCAGTCAAGTTCGGAATCTCGTTCACGGCCACACATTTGAATCAGGCTGGTGCGTTACTGCACATTTACAGCGACGGCACGGTGCACCTCAATCACGGCGGCACCGAGATGGGGCAGGGCCTGTTCACCAAGGTCGCGCAGGTCGTGGCGCAGGAGCTGCAGATCGATATCGACCGGATCAAGATTACCGCCTCCGACACCAGCAAGGTCCCCAATGCCTCGGCTACGGCAGCCTCGAGCGGCTCCGATCTCAACGGCAAAGCGGCGCAGGCGGCGGCCCGCACCATCAAACAAAGGCTCATTCGTTTTGCCGCAGAGCATTTTGCGGTTGCCGAGACGGAGATTCTGTTCGACAACAACGAGGTGCAGGTCGGCCGCAAACGTATTGGGTTTGCGGAGCTTACGCAACTGGCGTGGTTTGCCCGCACTTCGATGTCAGCCACCGGTTTCTACAGGACACCCAGGATCAATTACGATCGCGCAACCTTCAGCGGCCGGCCGTTTTTCTATTTTGCGTATGGTGCCGCGGTATCGGAAGTCATCCTCGATACTCTGAGCGGCGAGAATCGCCTGTTGCGCGTCGATATACTGCACGACTGTGGCAAGTCGTTGAACCCGGCCATCGACCTGGGGCAGATCGAGGGCGGTTTCATACAGGGCGCCGGCTGGCTGACCTCGGAAGAACTGTGCTGGAACGAGCAGGGTGAGTTGCAAACACATGCACCGTCGACTTACAAGATACCGGTCTGCTCCGATCTGCCACCCGACTTCCGGGTCACGATGCTTGAAACGTCCGCCAATCGCGAAGACACCATTTACCGATCGAAAGCTGTCGGCGAGCCGCCGCTGATGCTCGCTCTGTCCGTGTTCCACGCCCTGCGCGATGCCGTCGCCAGCGTCGACGGTTACCAGTCGATTCCGATATTACATGCGCCGGCGACGCCTGAGGCGGTCCTGCACGCCATCAACCTGCTCAAGGCGGCCGGGGACCGCACGACATGAAGCACTGGATCGAGGATTTGTGTGAGTTGCTGGAGGACGGTCAGCACTGCACCCTGGTTACAATTGCAGGGGTACGCGGCTCCGCACCGCGTGAAGTCGGCGCAAAGATGATTGTCACCGCCGGCCACACTGTTGGCAGCATCGGCGGCGGCACGCTGGAGCATGAATGCACGCGCCTGGCGGCCGCGCAGTTGGGACGACAAGAGCAGCACATTATCAAGCGCAAATTTCCACTGGGCGCCAGTTTCGGACAATGTTGCGGTGGCGTCGTGGAGGTGCTGTTCGAGACCCTCGAGGCCGGTATCGCGCGGTGGCCCGGCAAACTGCTGCAGCTGTACCGGGAACGGACACCGGTCCTGATGGTAAGCGGCGTGGAAGGCGTCAAGCAGTTGCTGACCGACGACGATTGTCATGTGTTCGACGATGCCGGTGGGCATACAGCGACAATCGTGCAGCTGGCACGGGCAGCATCGAGCGCACGGCGACCGGCCGTTAATTTAGCGGCTACGGTGGCCGGCGATTTGTTGCTGGAGCCGGTCGCCGGGACCGGTTTCGACATCGCGATATTCGGCGCCGGGCATGTCGGTACCGCCTGCGTCGCATCTTTATCGCAAGTCGCATGCGAAATTCGCTGGATCGATAGCCGGCGCGGGGTATTTCCGGACGTTGTTCCCGGCAATGTCAGCTGTATCGAATCGGCTCATCCGGCGCTGGAGGTTGCTGCACTGCCGGCCGGCTCCTTTTACCTGGTGATGACGCACAGTCATCCGCTCGACTTTGAAATCTGCGGCAGGATCCTGCAGCGGTGCGACTTTGCCTACTGCGGCCTGATCGGCTCACGCTCGAAGAGAAGACGCTTCGAAAAACTGCTGCGGGAGCAGGGTATGCGACAATCGCTTTACTGTCGGTTGACCTGCCCGATCGGCGTGGCTGGAATCACAGGCAGGAAGCCGGCGGAAATCGCGCTGGCGGCCGCGGCGCAGTTGCTGCAGATACGGGACGCAGCCGCAGCTACGCAAACGTCCGGTGCAAACGTGCATATATTGAAAAAATAACAAAACGATTCGGCAATGGAAGCATACGTTATCGACTGGCTGAACATCCTGGGCCGCTGGGTGCATTTCGTGACCGGCGTTGCCTGGATTGGCGCGTCGTTCTATTTCATCTGGCTCGACAATCACCTGGAAACGCCGGCCAATCCGACTGACGACGACAAGGGTGTCGGCGGTGAAGTGTGGTCCGTGCACGGCGGCGGTTTCTACCATGCGCAGAAATACAAAGTCGCACCGCTCGAGCTGCCGCAAACCCTGCACTGGTTCAAATGGGAAGCTTACTCGACCTGGCTCTCCGGCATGTTCCTGCTGGTGCTGGTCTACTGGTATGGCGCCGAGGTTTACTTGATCGACCCGATCGTTGCGGATCTCAGTGTGCCGATTGCCGTCGGTAGCGCCATAACAATAATTGTCGGCGGCTGGTTCGTTTACGACTTCCTGTGCAGGTCTCCACTCGGCAGCAAGGACAACGTACTGGCTGCGATCCTGTTATTGCTGGTGTCCGCACTCGCCTGGGGGCTGTGCCAGTTGTATGGCGGCCGCGGCGCTTATATTCACTTCGGCGCGGTGCTCGGCACGATCATGGTCGCCAACGTGTTTTTCGTCATCATTCCCGGCCAGCGCGACCTGGTACAGGCGGCCGCTCGGGGTGCGGCGCCGGACCCGGCTCCCGGAATCCGGGCCAAACAGCGCTCGGTGCACAATACCTATTTCACATTGCCGGTGTTGTTTGTGATGACCAGCAATCATTACGCGCTGACCTACAGTCATGAATATAACTGGCTGATACTGATCGCGATTTCGCTCGCTGGTGCATTGATCAGGGTGTGGTTCGTTGCGCGCCACAGGGGTCGCCCGTCGCCGCTGCCAATCATCGCCGCGGCATTACTCTTGTTGGCCGTTGCCGTGATGCTCGCGCCGCAGTCGCGCGCTGCCGGCGGCGTCGAGGTCACCCTGAGTGAAGTGCGCGAAGTGATAGATAATCGCTGTCGCTCCTGCCACTCGAGCGCCCCGACGCATATTGCATTTCCTGCAGCGCCGGCCGGCGTCGTCCTCGATACAGAGCAGCAGATTATTGCCGAAGCGCAACGCATCCATCAGCAAACGGTCGTATTGCGGGCGATGCCGATCGGCAACCTGACGGGGATCAGCGAAGAGGAGCGCGCGCTCATAGACGGCTGGTATCTGGGCGGCCCGCCGGCAGAGCAAACCGGTCCGGCGAGATGAGCGATCCTGTCTACCCGAGAAACCTGGTCGGCTATGCAGGCCAATATCCGGATGCCGCCTGGCCGCAAGGCGCGCGAATTGCGTTGCAATTTGTCATCAACTACGAAGAAGGCGGAGAGAATTGCGTGCTGCACGGGGACGCGGCGTCGGAGGCGTTTCTGAGTGAGATAATCGGCGCTGCGCCGTATGCCGGGCAGCGCCATATGAATATGGAGTCTATCTACGAGTACGGCAGCCGGGCCGGATTCTGGCGCCTGCATCATCTGTTCCGCGAACGTCAGCTGCCGGTAACGGTGTTCGGTGTCGCCATGGCGCTCGAGCGCAATCCCGCAGCGATTGCAGCTATGCAGCACGCGGGCTGGGAAATCGCATCGCACGGTTACCGCTGGATCGACTATCAGGAGCTGGCGGAGCCGGTCGAGCGCGCGCATCTGAAAAAAGCGATCGAAGTCCACAAGAAGGTCACGGGTGAGCGGCCGCACGGCTGGTACCTGGGACGTTGCAGCCCGAACAGTCATCGACTCGTTGCCGAAGACGGCGGCTTCGAATACAACGCCGATTGTTACGCGGATGATCTGCCGTATTGGGATTACTCTTACGCGCGGCCACAGTTGATGGTGCCGTACACGCTGGACGTGAACGACATGCGCTTCGTTACGCCGCAGGGCTTCAATTCCGGTCCGCAATTCTACGATTACCTGCGCGACAGCTTCGACCTGTTGTACGCAGAGGAGCGGCCGAAAATGATGTCCATCGGTCTGCATTGCCGAATTGCAGGGCGGCCCGGCCGGGCCGCCGCCCTGCAGAAATTCCTCGACTATGTACTCACCCACGACGAGGTTTGGGTGGCGCGCCGCATAGACATTGCCGATCACTGGCGCGAATTACACCCGCCTGAGGCCGACTGACGTGGCGGCGGGCACGGATTGCAGGACCTTTGTGGAGCGTTACGGCGGTATTTATGAGCACTCGCCATGGGTGGCCGAGTTGTGCTGCGAGAAAGCGGCTTGCGTCACTGCGCCGCTCGAACTTGCCGGTATCTTTGCGCATTGCGTTGACGGCGCAGACGGCGACCTCAAGCTGGCGCTGATTCGCGCTCATCCCGATCTGGCCGGCAGGGCCGCGATCGGGGTTTCGCTGACCGCCGCATCCGGTACCGAGCAGGCGAGTGCGGGACTCGACCAGTGTTCGCCGAAGGAATACGAGCAATTTCAGACGTTCAATCGGCAATATCGCGATAGATTCGGCTTTCCTTTCGTCATGGCGGTACGCGACAGTAAGCGACAGGAGATACTCGCGGCGTTCGCAGAGCGGCTGAACAACGACTACGAGGCGGAGTTCGCAACCGCAATCAGGGAGATTCACAAAATTGCGCGGCTGCGCCTGATGGCCATGAGTGACGAACGATGACTGAAGCGCACGATCACCCGTTCCACCAATGGGCGCGCCTGGAGCAACCGCGACTCGGTACCCGGGTCGTGTTTGCGACGGACGATTTTTTTGCGGCCAAAGAACGCCTGATCGAAGCGGACCCTCCCGTGTTCGTTGCGGACAAGTACGATGATCATGGGAAATGGATGGATGGCTGGGAAAGCCGCCGCAAACGCGGACCGGGACATGACTATTGCGTTATTCGGCTTGGGATACCCGGCAGAATTCACGGTGTCGATATCGACACCAGCCACTTCACCGGTAATTATCCGCCGGCCGCATCCATCGACGTTTGCCGAAGCGACGAGGAAGTTCCTGACGACGGCTGGCAGGAGATACTAGCGCGCGCGGCTCTCGACGGCGATGCGCACCACCTGCTGGCGGTTGCGGATGCCGGGCCTGTCACTCACCTGCGACTCAACATCTATCCCGACGGCGGTGTGGCCCGCCTGCGAATCTACGGCGAAGTGACCCGCGATTGGAGCGAGGTCGACGCCGGCACGACCATCGACCTGCTGGCGTTCGAGAATGGCGGCCGCGCGCTCACCTGTAACGACGAGCACTTTGGCAGCATGCATAAGCTCAATCTCGCCGGTCGCGGCGTCAACATGGGCGACGGCTGGGAGACTGCACGTCGAAGAGAGCCCGGTAACGACTGGGTCGTACTGGCGCTTGGTTGCCCGGGCATCATCGAACAGGTGGAAATCGACACCGCGCATTTCAAAGGCAACTATCCGGACCGCGCCTGTATACAGGCGGCGCTGACAACCGAGGACGACATCGATCGACTGGAGGCCGCCAGCAGGGACTGGCCGCTGCTGCTGGCCGCAAGCAAATTGCGCATGGATCGGCAACATCTCTTCGCGGAAGAACTGCAGCGCCCGGGTATCGTATCGCATGTACGGCTGTCGATTTTTCCCGACGGCGGCGTGAGCCGGCTGCGGTTGTTCGGCAAACCATCTGTGGGGTCGCGATGAACAACGACGACATTACTCTCGAAGCCACACCGGTGACGACCGAGCGCTTCGCGCCATTCGGTGACGTCATCCAGGCCGCTGCCGCCGCGTGCGAAGCGATGAACGATGCCAGGTTCGAGCGTTACAGCGACCTGGCATGCGTCGACGTCAATGCCGCGAATGGCGGCAAGGTCGGCATCAGCATCGCGCGCTGCAGGACCGCGACGCGATTGCCATATCGTTGCGATATGGTCGAACGTCATCCACTCGGCAGCCAGGCCTTCGTTCCGTTGGCACGATTCGCCTTTGTCGTCGTCGTCGGCCCTGCGGACGAGACCGTGCAGGCAGCGGACCTGCGGGCGTTTCTGTTTGCTCCGGGGCAAGGCGTCAACTATCACCGCGGCGTCTGGCATATGCCGCTGATTGCGCTTCAGAATGGCCAGGAGTTTCTGGTTATCGACCGCGCCGGCAACGGCGAAAACTGCGAGCAACTGGTGCTGGGCGAAGTCGTCACCTTGCAGACAATCTGAACGTTATGTCCGCGACAGCCTACAGATCAGCCATCCTGCATTGCGTTGCGGACCCGGGTGCGAGTGACGATATCGAGGCGATCGAATATTTCGATGACGGCATGCTACTGGTCGAAAACGGGTTGATCAGCGCGCTGGGGCGCGCCGCCGATCTGCTACCAACGCTTGGCGAAGCGGTTCGGCTTGTCGAAGAGCCTGACAAGCTGATCATCCCGGGACTGATCGACTGCCACGTACATTACTCGCAGGTCGATATCATCGCCTCCTATGGCGAACAACTGCTTGACTGGCTCAATAAATATGCCTATCCGGCGGAAATGCAGTTTGCCGACGCCGCGCATGCCGCGGAGGTTGCAGAATTTTTCACGGGCGAACTGCTGCGCAACGGCACCACCACCGCATTGGTTTTTGCCACCGTGCACCCGCAATCCGCCGACGCCATATTCGAGGCGGCGGCACGCGCTAACATGCGTCTCCTGGCAGGCAAAGTGTTGATGGACCGTAATTGCCCGGCAGCGCTGCGCGATGACGCCGCCAGCGGTTACCGGCAAAGCCGGCAGCTGATCGAAAAATGGCATGGCAAAGACCGGCTGGGCTACGCAATTACGCCGCGCTTCGCCGTGACTTCGACGGCGGAACAACTTGCCGCGGCCGGTCGTCTCGCCGCAGAGTTTCCCGAGGTCTACGTGCATACGCATCTGGCTGAGAATGCCGACGAAGTGGACTTCGTGCGCCAACAATTTCCGGAAAGCGGCAGTTACCTGGCCGTCTACGAAAGCTTCGGGCTGGTGCGGGAGCGTTCTGTGTTCGCGCACTGCCTGCACCTGGACGATGCCGATCGCAGAATGCTGGCGGAATCCGGCAGCAGTATCGCTTTCTGTCCCTCCTCCAACCTGTTTCTCGGTAGCGGCCTGTTCGACCTGCAAGCGGCCAACGACCATTCGATTCGTGTTGGCATTGGCAGTGACGTCGGCGGCGGTACCAGCCTGTCGATTCTGCAAACACTGGGCGACGCATACAAAGTATTGCATTTGCGGGGCCAGTCGCTGCCGCCATTCCGCTCGCTGTACCTCGCTACGCTGGGTGCAGCACGGGCGCTGTATCTCGACCACAAGATTGGCAACTTCAGCCCCGGCAAAGAGGCGGATTTCCTGATGCTGGACGCGCAGAACGCGTCGCTGACCAGGCGCAGGCTGGCAACTACCGCGGATATTGCGGAGAAGTTGTTCGCCCTCCTGATGCTCGGCGATGATCGTAGCGTTGCCGCCACCTACCTGATGGGAGAGCCTGCATATCTAGCAGACTAACGATGTGCCACGACCAGGGCCTCCAGTCTATCGATTACGCTCCCGAGTTCCGGTTTGTTCTCGCGCAACTCCTCTATTGACAGGCCTGCCAGTTCGTAGGGCAGTACCAGCCAGGCGGAAGTCTCGTGCACGAAATAGTCCGGCGGTCGCACGGTCCTGTCGAGCGGCCGGTACCAGACTGTCGCAACACGGATGTCATGCGGCAGATTGCGGCGCGTCTTATTCGACAACTGCTCGATGACCGCATTGACGCTGGAGCCGGAGCTGTAAACGTCATCGACGATCAATAGTGAATGTTCGGCACACAGATTTTCCAGCAGGTATTGCAGTCCGTGTACGCGAATGGAATCAGCTTTGCTCACCATTTGCGAGTAGCTATCCTGCCCCGAATATGAGGTACGGATGGCAATGTGATCGGTACTGATGCCGAAGTGATCCAGGCCCTCCTGTACGGCGATGCCGACCGAACTGCCGCCGCGCCACAGCCCGACCAGAAAGTCCGGGCGGAACCCGGCCTGGTAAATGCTTGCTGCGAGCCGGAAGGAGTCCAGCAGCAGATCGTTTGCTGTGATGAATTTTTTGCTCATTTTTTCCCGGTTAGCGTGTGTTCTTGTACTATTGTCTCTCGCGATTATAACGATAAGCTCGCATGGACAAAATCGTTCTCACGGCCCAGGACCTGCTGGAAGACTCTTTTCGCCTCGGTGTGAAGATCCTCGAAAGCGGCTTCGAGCCCACTCTGATCATCGCAATCTGGCGCGGTGGTACACCGGTCGGCATGGCGGTGCAGGAGATTCTGGCTTACTGCGGCGTTAGCTCCGATCACATTGCCATCCGTACCTCGTCTTACGTGGGCGTCGATGAGCGTGGTGCGGTGGCCGTGCATGGTCTGAATTACATTATCAAGAAGGTGTGTTACGACGACCGGGTGCTGATTATCGATGACGTGTTTGATACCGGAAATACCATAGCCGCTGTCATACGGGAACTGAGGATAAGGGCCCGTGGCAATACACCGGAAGACATCCGTATCGCAGTACCGTGGTATAAGCCGAGTCGGAATGAGACTGACCTGATACCACACTACTTCCTGCGCGAAACGGCAGAATGGCTGGTGTTTCCGCACGAACTCGATGCGCTGACGCCGCAAGAGATGCAGCAGCATCGGCCGGAGCTGCATGACATCGTATACGGTTCCGCGAGCAAGTAGCGCGGGCAGAGATTCGCACATGAAGCGCATCTGCGTGTACTGCGGTTCCAGTGAGGGTGGACGCAGCGACTATGCGAACGCCGCCAGGGAACTGTCCGAAGTCCTGGTGGAAAGGCATATCGAACTGGTCTACGGCGGCGCCAGCAAGGGCATCATGGGCATCCTGGCTGACGCCGTTATTGCCGGCGGCGGCAGGGTATCCGGCGTCATACCGAAGTCCCTGGTCGACCAGGAAGTGGCGCATACCGGGCTGACGAAACTGCACGTGGTGGATTCGATGCACGAGCGAAAGTCGTTAATGGCGGTATTGTCCGACGGCTTTATTGCGATGCCGGGCGGTTTCGGTACGCTGGAAGAGATCATCGAGATGCTGACCTGGGGGCAATTACAATTTCACTCGAAGCCGTGTGGATTGCTGAACACCGGCGGCTACTTTGATTTGCTGCTCGGGTTTATCGGGCACGCTGAGACCGAGGGGTTTCTGCGGCAGCAGCATCGCGCGATGCTGCTGGTCGATACCCGTCCTGCAAAACTGCTTGGTCGATTCGAGTCGTACGTGGCCCCGGAAATCAAAAAATGGACGGCCCGGGATGTTGGCTAGCGTGTCAGTGAGGCGAATCCTGGAAAATCAAACGTAGCTGACCTTTGGCCGGCGTTCGCAGATTGCGGCCATAAAGAGAGTACCGCACCCCGAAGCGACGTCCCTTGAGATCCGAACCGACGCAAATGCGCAACGGCGTATCGAACACCTGCGCTGGTGCATCTGTCGGAATATCGCCGATGTTGTTGGTGACCTCCACAGAGTCGTCTCTCAAACTGACCGATGGATAGCTGTCGGAGTCGTCCGGCCCCCGGTCGACGAAGCGGCCGTTATGCGGCACCCAGGGCAGGTTGCTCGCCACGTAAAAGGCATTGTGATTCGGCAACACCAGGCTCAGCGAGGCGTCCTTGATGGGTTCCTCGCCCTGGTTGAAGACCACCAGCTGCAACCTGCTGGCATGCGTCTCGAACAGGAAATGCTGGTCTTCGCGATAGTGCTGTTTCTTGATCTGTGCCATTTCCCGTAACAAGTCAGACGGTGATCGGTCCTCGTACGGACTGTCCGAACCAAAAAGGCGTGCATGTGTCAGCCGTGCCATCACGGTGGTCGACGAGGAATCCCGGGAGCTGCTCCGGATCTCGATCAGCTGCTGCAGCTTGGTGCTGGCAACCGCAGATGGAAGTTGTGACAGGTCTGCGGTTGGCAAGCGGAAATCCTTGTGAATGATCTCGCCCGCGAAACCGACTTCAATGCGGTCAGGCGAGACAGAGTCGCGGAACCTCTGTTCGAACAGGTCCTGCAGCTGGCGGCGGCCCATTTTGACCGGTGCATCGTTCACCCGGATATAAGCGTCGCCCCGACGCAGCGTCTCAGACTGGTCAACGCGCATCATGTATGGCCGATCCTGACAATCGCCGATTTCAAAAACGCCGATCTGTTTGCCTTCCAGGGTAACGGCCTGGTATTTCACCCGGATCGGCGGTTCGATGAAATCCGTCACCAGCGACTGGTAGGAGGGTTTGCCGGAGAAGTCAGACTGCGCTACCGAATGCAGGCGCCTGCCGCCTTTACGGTCGAAATCGATGCCCACGACGATATGGCGATTACCGTCGATTCTGGCGTTCGCCATGGCGACAATGTCGCGCAGAAACTGCCGTACGCCATGCACACCATATGCTGACTTGCGAAACTGCACGCCTGTGCCGGGGCTGGCAGACCGCGCGATTTTCAGGAGTCGGTTCATCGGCCCTGAATTTTGACCGATTATGTTTAAACAGAAGTGGAACCAATCGTCATTTCTGAATGCTGCGGGGCCAAAAAAAACCGGCGTCACGCGCCGGTTTTCTTAACTGTGCCGCTAACTCACCAGCGCAGGCGCCAGCCGCCGCCACCGGACATGCCGGAGCTCCGCCGCTTGCGCATGCGCGTGTGCAGGCTGGCACGTTTGTCTGCCAGCCACTCCTCGCGCTCGACGTGCGGATCCAGGCCCTGTTCCTCGCGACGTTTTTCCTCGGCGCTGCGGAAAGTACAGAATTCCTCGTAGGACTCGATTTCCGCCTTGAGTTCGCGAATTACCAGCTCCACGTAGATGGCGTCGTCGAGAAAGCCCAGGCCCGGCACATGATCGGGAATCAGGTCCTCAGGATCACAGAAGTAGATCAATGCGCCAAGCACCCGGTTGCGCTCCTCATCACTCAGCTGCCACTCTGCATCGGCGACCATATCGATGACCACTTGCAGCTTGGTCAGCCGTACATTGATGAATTCGGGCAGTTCCGTGGACTGCGCATCGTCGATAAGTTGCCTGGCCGCAGCCTCTATCTGGGCGGCACTCTGGGTGTTTTCCATCGCTGCTTTGGCCTTGTCAACGATGGCCTGGAAATGATCCAGATCCCGGTCGCTTAGCGTAAATGTAATATCGAGAGGCATGACTAACGTTCCCTTTTCGTTTGCAGTTTCCTGAACCAGACAATGCACGGATTCCGGGCTGCCGGCCCGATATACAACGCCTGAGACCACCCGGCTGCCCGGTTTGTTGAGGAATTCTGTCGGCAGAGCGGGGTGAATACAACGGATTGTATACGGAACCGGCACGCGCGGCTACGCAGGCGCCGCGTGGGGTGGCGATTTTGTCGGGTTTCCGGGCCAATGGAATCCGTGGTATTTCTTGCTGCGACGGGCCCCGCCGACCATACTGCGGGCCGGTTCGCGCAGTGTGCGCGTCTCGAGACCGGGAACAGGGCCGCAATGTCCGGAGCAGCATCCAATCCGTTAACGGTTCTCGCCACCGCAGCACCAGAGTTGCCGGCAGCGGAGGCGGCCCGCGTGGTTCGGGAGCACTGGGGCATCATCGCGAGCTGCACCGAGCTGGTCAGTGAGCGAGACCAGAATTTTCGACTGGAAACGGCCGACGGCGGGCGGTTCGTGCTGAAGATCGCGAACGCGGCCGAAGACCCGGTCGTTACGGACTTCCAGATTCAGGCTCTGCTGCATATCGAGCGCTACCTCGAGGGTGAGCGGGCGCCGCTAAGCGCGCCGCAGATTCTGCCGGATCGGAACGGCGAACCCCGGGTAGTACTGGAGATCGATGGTGTGCAACACAGTGCCCGGATCGTAACTTACCTGGAAGGCGTGCTACTGGCGGACACCGTCCTCAGCGACGTGCTTTGCCGGCACCTCGGTGGTTTTCTGGCACATCTGGGGCTTGCGCTACAGGGCTTCGAGCACCCGGGAAGCCGGCAGGCACTCCTGTGGGACATGCAGCAGGCGCCGCAACTGCGCGGGCTATTGAGCTGCATCGCCAACGACGAGACCGGCGCAGCAGTCGCGCAAAGTCTGGACGCTTTCGAGCGGCACGCGCTGCCGCTATTCCCGTCGCTGCGAAAACAGGTCATTCATAACGATTTCAATCCGGGCAACGTTCTCATCGAGGCGCAAGATCCGACCGCCGTTGCCGGCGTTATCGACTTCGGCGACATGCTGCAGTCACCGCTGGTCGTCGACGTCGCGGTGGCCGCATCCTATCTGCGGGTGCTCGAGGGCGATCCGCTGAGGCACATTGCCGCGTTCCTGGCGGGATATCATGCGGTCAGGCGGCTGCAGACGGCCGAGATCGAGGTGCTGTTCGAACTGATAAAGGCACGCCTCTGCGCGACTATTGCGATTCTTTGCTGGCGGGCCTCTGTGAAGGGTGAGGATGATCCCTATCTGCAGAATGTGGCCACGACCGAGTCGTCAGCGGAAAATTTCCTGGGCCGTCTCGTGCACATCCCGGCACACCACGCCCGCCTTGTTTTTCGCCAGGTCTGTGCCTCCGTGGATGCCACACGCCCTGAGCGTGCAGAGAATATTTGATTCTGTAGCGACGCCCATTGGCGCCAAAGCTGTGGAACAGGTCCCAGAATCAGTGGCTTAGCGTAGGTAACATTGCACAGATTCCGGCCACGTCCGCGTTTCCTGGTGCAGCCATGAACCTGGTCATTATCCTGTCCGTTCTGCTGATATTCAGCGCCGTCTGTTACGTAATGCTGGGCGTGCGGCTGGTACTGGGCAAGCGCGAGGTCGGCAGCCTGCCGCTGGCGTTGACCTTCGTCACCATAGGACTGTGGGTACTCAGCGGGGCGATCGAACTGATGGCGACTTCGTACGTCGTGTTTTCCGTCGGTCGCGTCGGCCACTTTGTCGGTACGGCTATCGTGCCAGTGGGCATTCTGATCTGTTTTCGCGAATACACCGGCAGCGAAACGTCGAAAACCATTATCGCTTCCCTGCTGATCGTGCCGGTTTCTTCGGTCGTCATTGCGGCGACCAATTACTGGCACGAATTCATGTGGTACCTGCCGGCGGTCAATGCCGCCGGTGAATTTCTCACCCGGCCGGTGGCCTGGGGTACCTGGTTCCTGTACCTCCATGTACCGTACAGTTACGCGATAGTCGCGGTCAGCATATTGACGCTGATGCTGCACTCTACCGCCGTTGCCCCGGCGCATCGACGGGCCCTGTTTTTGCTGGCCGGGTCTGCCGTTGGTCCGGTAATCGCAGTTGTAGCTTACGATTTCGGGATTGGCCCGAACACGATTTCGATCATGCCAATCGTGTTCGCCGCCATGCTGCCGATCTACGCCTGGCTGCTGATCGGCGAGCAGATCATCGAATTTTCCCCGTTAGCCTACGAAACGGTATTCCAGAATATGCAGGATCCGGTGGTTGTCATCGATGACCAGCAACGCATCATCGGACTGAATCATGGTGCCGAAACGCTTTTGGACGTGACCGAAGACGAGGCATTGCGGGAGTCTCTGGGCTCCATCTTCGGTGAGGACGTACCCGAAGTTTACACGGCGCTGGATACCGGCATGCCGCAAAAAATTCTCACCAATACCGGCAGGTTCCTACACCTGCAGGTAACGCCGATCGCGACCAATAAAGCAACGGCGCGTACCGGCCGGGTATTGATGTTTCGTGACGTTAGCGATGTCGAGAAAGCACAGAAAGAAGTGCGCAGCAGCGAAAAACTATTGCGCACACTCATCGATCATTCTGTCAACGGCATTATCAGGTTGCGTTGGGTGACTGACCACGAGGACCAAAGGTCGCTGCGCTGTATTTTCGCGAACGCTGCCGCGGGTCGCTACCTCAATACGGACACGGACACGATAATCGACGGAACTGCTGCGGATCTCGTCACGCTCGCCGCCAGTGGCATGGAGCAGGCGGATGTCGACGATCTGTTGCGCGACTTTCTGGACGCAGCGAAAGATGGCGAGGTCCTGGATACCGAAGCACGGGTTGACGCGAATGGCGTCGGGAAGTGGCTGCGGGTTATCGCCGAACCGGTGGGCGATGATGTGGCGGTAACGTTTGTTGATATTACTGACAAGAAAGCCAAGGAAATTCAAATGGAATCCATCGCCTGGTCCGACCCGCTGACCGGGGTATTGAATCGGCGCGGATTCGAGCGTGACGCTGCACGGCGCTTGTCGGACAGCGACGACTTTGCAACCGGTGCGTTGCTGTTCATCGACCTGAACGAATTCAAGCAGATCAACGACAAGTGCGGCCACGCCATAGGCGATCAGCTGCTGACCATTGCCGCGGAGCGGTTGCGTAAAGGATTAAGGTCCTGCGACATCATCGGTCGGCCAGGCGGCGATGAGTTTGTTGCGCTGGTGCCGGACGTCAGGGCTAAGGTCGCCGAAAAACTTGCCAGCCGCCTGACGGATGCGTTGGAACAGCCGTACCTGATTGGCCCGCAAACGCTTTATTGTGCCGCCAGCATCGGACTCGCGTTATATCCGGACAATGCGAACACGCTGACCGGGCTGCTGCGCGCGGCAGACCAGGCCATGTACAGAGCCAAGGCACGCTGCCGCGGCGTGTCCGATATTCAGAAGAGCGACTTACTCGAAAAAGCCGGCTGACGGCCCGTTCCCACTCTTGCAAGCCGGTTTCCACCGCGCCGGCCTCCTG
>Ga0255052_10001702_pt1 | contig 16391 bp, 12 predicted proteins | sample JV7_2_21_MG_FD_188632 | JGI IMG/M metagenome (GOLD analysis project Ga0255052, IMG submission 188632) | Seawater microbial communities from Jervis Inlet, British Columbia, Canada - JV7_2_21 | ecosystem: Environmental > Aquatic > Marine > Inlet | place: Canada: British Columbia | collected...
TGAACCGTTTAATACCCTGCTTTCCGCGGACATCCTGTATATCGGCCCCGGCAGCCTGCCGCCGTACTCGAACAACAACAATGACCATTACGAGCAGATGGAAATCCAGGGTGTGAACATGATGACCGGACTGCAAAAAGTTACGCAGTCGACCGTCAATGGTTTGCCGCCCGGCGTGCCCGCCGGTGTCTGGACGACCCGCGCCGCGGCCGAGGCGTTTTTTGTCGCCGGCACCAATCGGGCGCAGTTCCGCTTTACGATGCTGAACCACCTGTGCAATGACATGGAGCAGGTGCACGACGTCAAGCGCCCGCCGGATCGCATTCGCCAGGACGTCAGCCGTAGTCCGGGTGGCGACAGCCGCCTGTTCCTGAATAACTGCATCGGCTGCCACAGTGGCATGGACCCGATGGCTGGTGCATTCGCCTATTACAACTTCAATGAAACCACCGGCAGCATCGAATACACGCCGAACACGGTGCAACCGAAGTATTTCAATAATGACAGCAATTTCGAATATGGCTTCCGGACGACCGACGACTCGTGGGCAAATTACTGGCGCAATGGTCAAAACCAGTTTCTCGGCTGGGATTCGTTCCTTCCCGGTAGTGGTTTCGGTGCGGCATCGATGGGTCAGGAACTCGCCAATAGCGATGCGTTTGCAAGATGCCAGGTCAAGAAAGTATTCAGAGCAGTCTGCCTGAGGGAACCCGAAGACTTAGCCGACCGTTCGCAAATCGACAACGTAATGGTTCCGTCGTTCAAGGCAGGCTATCTAATGAAGCAAACATTCGCGGAAGCGGCTGTGTATTGCATGGGCCTGTAGGGAGACTGTGACAGTGACTGATACAACAGCATTTTCACAGGGCCAAATCGTGAACGCGTTACGCCTCATCCTGGTCGCGGGGCTGTCAGGCTTGGTTCTGGCAGGGTGCGGCGGCGGTGCGCAGACGGCCGACAACCAGATAACGAGTGTGCCGCCGCAGTCAACCTACAATGGTCCGCCACCACTGACCACCGACATCCAGAATTTCAAGTTGAACGTCTGGGACAACATCGAGGCCACGAACCGCTGCGGAAGTTGTCACGCGCAGGGTGGCCAGGGTAACGGCTACTTCGCACGCTATGATGACATTAACCTTGCCTATGAAGCAGCCAACCTGGTCGCAGACCTGGGCTTACCGTCGGACTCGCTGCTCGTTAGCAAGTTGAGCACAGGCCACAACTGCTGGCTAACCGACAACCTGGCCTGTGCGGACATCATGACGACCTGGATCGAGGGCTGGTCTGGCTCGACCTCCGGTGGTGGACGTCAGATCACGCTGAATGCCCCGACCCCTGTTGAACCCGGTGACAGTCGCAGTTATGCAAACGCGGATGTCAATGATTTCGTCACCTGGGTCCACGGCCCGATTCTTACAACCTACTGTGCTGGATGCCACAACTCGCAGTCAGCCACCTCACAGCAACCGTATTTCGCTGAAGCGGATTCGGCAGTCGCCTTTGAGGCAGCGAAACCGAAGATGGACATCAATGACCCGGTAGCATCGCGCTTCGTTATCCGCCTGGGTGACGAATTCCACCAGTGCTGGACCTCTGACTGCGCCGCTGACGCATTGCAGATGGAAACGGCGATCGCCAACTTTGCGGGTACGGTCCCGATTACGCAGATCGATGGTGCGCTCGTGAACAGTAAGGCGCTGCGCCTTATCGATGGCACGGTCGCATCAGGCGGCAACCGTTATGAGAATGTGCAGATCGGGCTGTGGGAGTTCAAGACCGGTACCGGCACGACGGCATTCGACACCAGTGGCGTCGAACCTGCAATCAATTTGCAATTAATTGGCGACGTCGAGTGGTTTGGTGGCTGGGGCATTACCATCAATGATGGCGCAGCCCAGGGCGATACGACGTCGAGCAAGAAACTGCACGACCTGATCAGGGCGACAGGCGAGTACTCGATCGAGGCCTGGGTTGTGCCGAATAACGTCACGCAGGAAATGTCCCGCATCATTACCTACTCCGCCGGCGATAATGCGCGTAACTTTACGCTGGAACAGAACCTGTATGACTACGATTTCCGGCATCGCAGCGAAGGAAACGGTCCAAATGATTTGTTTCCGCTTTCGACACCAGATGCCGACGAAGTATTGCAGGCTACGCTGCAACATGTGGTTGCCACCTACAGTCCCGTCGATGGCCGCAAGATCTACGTCAACGGCAGCCTGGTCACCCTGCCCGACCCGGTAGCGACGAGTTCGATCGCAAGTTGGCAGGACACGTTCGCATTCGTTCTGGGTAACGAGGCTGGAGGCGGCGGATTGTGGCAGGGCACATTGCGTCTCGTTGCCGTCCACAACCGTGAGCTGACGCAGGCACAGATCGTGCAGAACTTTGATGTCGGTGTTGGCGAGAAGTTCTACCTGCTGTTCGGTATCGGGGACATCATCAACGTACCGACCGCATACATCCTGTTTGAAGTCTCACAGTTCGATAGCTACGGCTACCTGTTCACGCAGCCGCACTTCGTAACCCTGGACGGCAACCAGCAGCCGCAGGGCATTCCTGTCCAGGGCATGCGCATCGGTATTAACGGCGCCGAGGTTGATAAGAGCCAGAGTTACGCGAATCTGGATGACATGCTGGACTACCTTGAATTTGGACCGCTCGGGCAGCCACTGGCGCCCATCGGTGCCGTGATTCCGCTGGAGCGAGGGCCGGCGCTCGACGAATTCTTCCTGACCTTCGATCTCCTGGGCACGGAGACTTATGTTCGTACCGATGATCCACCGCTGGTGATTACGGAGGCTAATTTGTCGCCCGCGCAGCGCATCGGCGTCCGCACTTTCGACGAGATCAATGCGACATTTGCAGCGGTGACCGGCGTGAGCCCCGAAGAGGTAAATGTGGATATGACCTTCCAGAACCTGCGACAGTCACTGCCGGCGATCGAGGACCCGAAAGCATTCCTTTCTTCTCACCAGGTGGCCATCGCACAGCTCGCATTCGAATACTGCAACTCGTTGATGGAGGACCGTGGCACGATCACGACAGCTGCGATGTTCCCCTTGTTCGTATTCAATGATCCCCCGGCGGTTGCGTACCTGAACCGCACGGCGCTTATTTCGCCGCTGGTTGATCGCCTGATGGGCGTCGCCATTCTGTCGCAGCCGGATTTCGTGGATGTCGAAGATGAGCTTGGCATCGTGCTGGCTGATCCGCCACCGCCGGGCGGGACGGGACGGCCTGACAACCTGATCGACCGCATGCTTGCGATAAATCCAGACCCGTTAGAACCGCAAGCCGACACGCGCGGCATTGCCAAAGGCGTATGCGGAGCCGTGCTTGGCAGCGCAATACCGCTGGTTCAGTAAACAGGATAGATAAGAGGCTTATCTTTATGGCTAGCAAACGCAATTTACGGCACTGGGATGACCCGTTGCGCCACCCTGACCACGCACGACCGGTCACTCGCCGCGATTTCGTATCCCAGGGATTTCTATCCGGCTCGGCGTTCGTGCTGGGCGGCGGTGTCCTGAGCCTGTTCTCCAATCCCCGCGAAGCACTCGCGGCCTTGTCCCAGGACCTGGATACAGCGGGATGCGGCATCGCGACTTCCGGTGCAGGCAAAATCCCGTTTATCGCCTTCGACCTGGCGGGCGGTGCAAACATCGCCGGTTCCAACGTATTGGCTGGCAAGGAAGGGGGCCAGATGGATTTCCTGAATACCTCGGGTTACGAGAAACTCGGCCTGCCCGGCGACATGGTGCCCGGTCTGAACGATCCGCTAAGCGCTCTGCCGTATGCCAACACCGATTTCGGGCTGGCGTTTCACTCCGACAGCGCCTTCAAGCGCGGTATGGAGGCGAGTATGTCGCCCCTGCGCGCAACGCAACTAAACGGTGCCATCATTCCGGCTCGCTCGGACAATGACACCGGCAATAACCCGCATAATCCCTTGTACGGCATTGCCAGGGCAGGCGCAGATGGCGCGATTCTGACGCTGGCGGGGACTGAGAATTCGGTCTCCGGCGGAAATTCGATGATTCCGGCAATGATGGCGGACCCCGAACTGCAGCCAACCAAGGTTGATCGTCCCAGTGACGTCGTCGGCCTGGTCGATACCGGACAATTGGTCGGTATCCTCAGCGCCAGAGACGCCACCGCGGTCATGGAGTCCGCTTATCGCCTGAGTCAACAGAAAATGGGAGTCGTAACAGCGGATGTCGTGGTGCAGGACCTTGTCCGCTGCGGCTACATGAAGGCAGCGGACATCGCCGATCGTTTTGGCGACACGCCGCTCGATCCCAGCGTCGACCCGATGATCGTCGATGATGCAACTGGCATATTCACGACGGCCGAATTCTCTGATGGTGGCCGGGATGGTCGCGAATTTCGCAAGACTGCCTCTGTCATGAAGCTCGTGATCAACGGATTTGCCGGTGCAGCGGTTATCGAAATGGGCGGTTACGACTATCACGGCGGCGCGCGTGCTGAAGGTGAGGTGAAAGACTTCCGTGCCGGACGCTGCATGGGCGCCTGCATCGAGTACGCCGGTCGCATTGGCGTGCCACTGATGATGTACGTTTTTAGTGACGGTTCGCTGTCGAGTAACGGTGTGATCGACAACTCCGTCGATGGTCGTGGCAAGGGTGAGTGGGTCAGTGACAACTCATCGACGGCCGCCGCATTCTTCATGGTCTTCAACCCGACGGGTGCCGCCACCCTGCGGACGAGCCCGGGCAAGACCGCTGCGCAGCATCAACAGCTCGGCTACATGGACGCTGGCGCATCGGTGCAGCGCGCTGCAACTCCGATGGCGAACAACGTCAATCTTCTCGTCAATGCCGTGATCCTGAATTACATGGCACTGCATGGTGAGGAAGGCAATTTTGAGACCTTGTTCCCCAACCATAGCCTGGGCGGTATCCCGATGCGCGACAGCCTGACCGCATTCCAGCAAATCGTGAGCGGCACGATCCCGCCCCTTAACCCAACCTAAGGGTCTGCGCCACAGAAAGCATTTCTCCAGTCTTCAACACCACCAACGTCATTGCGAGGAGCGTAGCCGAAGCTGCGAGGAACGCAGTGACGAAGCAGGACGAAGCAACCTCTTGATGACCTGACGAGGTCATTAGTAGATTGCTTCGCTTCGCTCGCAAAGACGGGGATAGGCCGTTTCTTATAGAATGCACCGAATTTGAATCTCGTTGCTCCTTCATGGCAGATGAAAACCATTTAGTCGACTTCGTTGCGTGCCCGCGCTGTGACAAAACACCCCTCGCTGAAAATAACGGCGGCTACCGGTGCAGTGCCTGCAAGGCAGACTACCCGTCGGTCGGCGGTATTCCCTGGCTCTTCGCCGAAGCGGACGCCAGTCTGGGTGAATGGCGCAACCGGCTGCATTTCTCGCTGCAGCAACTGGCCAACGAATCGCAAAGAATCCGGGCCGAACTGGCTGCCAATGATGTTTCTTCGCTGACCCGCAAACGCCTCGAGCGCCAGGTCGAAGCCGTTGACGAACACCGCAACCTGCTGCGCAACATTCTCGAGCCGGTCGATATTCGATCGCTGCAAGCAAGTTACGAATCCTACCTCGCGCTCAGAACGCGCCTGCCGATCGATCAGGGCATACAGACCTATTACGCGAACATGCATCGTGACTGGTGCTGGGGCGACACCGAAAACGAGGCATCTCTCAGTGAGATCAAGGCGATCATCAGCGAAGGTGACGGCGAGCACCACGCGCTTGGCGACACCCTGATACTCGGCGCAGGCGCCTGCCGGCTTGCTTATGACATTCACATGCAACTGGACACTGCGCAAACGATCGCGATGGATTTCAACCCGCTGTTGCTGCTGGTCGCCAGGAGCGTCATGCAGGGGGATGAGCTGGAACTCTACGAGTTTCCGCTGGCGCCGAAGTCGCTCGAGGATTTTGCGGTTCTAAGAAAATTATCGGCTCCGGAACCCGTGCGCGAAAATTTTGACTTTGCCTTCGGGGATGCTCTTCGACCGCCATTTGCAGCGGCCAGCTTCGATACAGTGGTGACACCATGGATTATCGATATCGTCAACGAGACGCTGCCGGTTCAGGCCGTGCGCATCAACAGGCTGCTTAAACCACAGGGTCGCTGGATTAACTTCGGCTCGCTCGCATTCGATCATCCTGAACGCGCACGCAGGTACAGCAGCGAAGAAACGCTGGAAATCGTGGAGCTGGCCGGATTTGCGCCGCCACATGCCAGGGAAACCACGATGCCGTACATGTGTTCGCCGGCAAGTCGTCATGGCCGCCATGAAACCGTATTTACGTTCGCCGCGACAAAGACCGGCGACGTCGATGCACCTGCGAGACACAAGGCGCTGCCGGACTGGATCGTCACCGGCAAAGAGCCGGTCCCGCTGCTGCAGTCCTTCAGGAGCCAGGCGCTATCGACGCAGGTCTACTCCTATATTATGTCCCTGATTGACGGCAAGCGAACGATCGCGGACATGGCAAAGATTCTCGAACAACAAAAGCTCATGACGCAGCAGGAAGCGGAGCCCGCCATCCGCACCTTCCTGACCCGCATGTACGACGACTCGCAGCGTAATTCAGGCTTTTAGTCGTCCGCCGGCTCGGAAGCCGGCGCACCTTTCATCTTGATGAAAAACACGAGGATCTTTGCCGGTTCGGTATCGCTGGCGTTCCGCGACACTGTGTGAATGTCGTCAGGCGACTCGTAAAAAGTCTGCCCTGCAACCAGCGTCTGCTCTTCACCCCCAGCAACCGCCATAACCACCTTGCCTTCAAGCACATAAACAAAGGTATGCGCGTTGTGACGGTGGCTGGACGAGGCTACACCCGGTGGATATTCAACCTCGAGGACGACGGCTTCACGGCCTGCAATATCCAGCAAATCCGTCCGAAACAGGCCGGTTGCCACGGATTCCTGGGCTGCGCTGGTCGTCGACAGAATGAATGGCATTACGACCATTGGAATAATCAGTTTTATCACTTTATTTCTCCATTGCCTGTCACGCATTATTATTCATTTCGCACAGTGAAAGAACCGGACTGGAGTTACGCAATGTCAGATAACAACGTCGTATCGAGGGACGAATGGCTCGAAGCTCGCAAAGCCCTCCTCGCCAGGGAAAAAGAATTCACGCGGCTGCGTGATGAACTCACACAGGAAAGACAGCAACTGCCCTGGGTCAAATTAGATAAGGAATATGTCTTCGAAGGTCCCGACGGCAAGGAATCACTGGCCGATCTGTTTGCCGGCAGGAAACAGCTGCTGATTTATCACTTCATGTTCGGTCCGGACTGGGAAGAAGGTTGCCCCAGTTGTTCGTTCTGGGCGGACAATTACAACGGCATCGACATACATCTTGCGCATCGCGATACCACGCTACTGGCGATTTCGAATACTTCGCTTGAAAAAATCGATGCGTACAAGAAACGCATGGGCTGGTCATTCAAATGGGTGTCATCGCTGGGAAACGATTTCAACCGGGATTTTCACGTGACGATTACCCAGGATGAGCTGGACAAGGGAGAGATGTATTACAACTACCACATGACCAAGTTTCCGAGCACGGAGGGGCCCGGAATCAGCGTGTTATACAGAGATGATTCCGACGACATCTACCACACTTATTCCTGTTACGCGCGCGGCCTGGACATGCTCAACGCCGCCTACCACATGCTCGATTTGACGCCGCTTGGCAGGGACGAGAAAGACAAGGGAAATATGTACTGGCTGCGCCGCCGCGACCAGTATCTGGATTAATTACGCTGCAACGCGCGTTCCTGCATGCGCCGGTCGATCAGCGGAATAATCCAGGGCATGAATCGCTTCAGGTAATGAATCCGGCGTGACATTTTATCCGGGAAAATGTCACGGCGATTCCTCTTTACGCCATTGATTATTTCGGCAACCACGTCGGCAGGATCCGTCACCATGTCGTCCGGGATTTCACGGCGCGTTTCGTAGCCAAACTGGTCCGAATCGAGAATCGGCGTGCGGCTGAAGAACGGATACACCGTTGACACATTTATGCCGCAATCCCCGTAGTCCGAGGCAAGTGAATCGCTGAACCCGCGCAGGCCGAACTTGGTGGCGCAGTATGACGAAATGCCTGACGTGCCGATCCAGCCCGCCAGTGAGGATATATTCACGATGTGACCGCTGCTCCGCTCGATCATATGCGGCAGGAACATATAGCAAATTCGCATCGGTGCAAGCAGGTTTAATTGCACAACCTGTTCCCAGCGATCGGGCGGCACGTGGTCAAATCGACCTCCTACGCCGATGCCGGCGTTATTAATGAGTATGTCGGGACAGTGCCCTTGTGCGTGAACACCATCGAAGAGCTTGCGACATCCGGCATCGTCAACGAGATCCGCGGCGACACTGCCAAGAATCTGCCCGCTGCCCGTCCGGAACTCCGCGGTCAGCGATTCGAGTGACGCCGCATCAATATCCGTAAGCAGCAGGCGACTGCCAGCTGCCAGGAACTGTTGCGTCATTTGCCGGCCGAAGCCGCCGGTGGCACCGGTGATGAGCACTACTGCATCACTAAGGTCGGTCATTGCGGTAGCATATCAGCCCGCATAATAATCAGGGAAACACGGTGGGGGAAAACTCGGAACCGATTGCCGGCGATTCGGGCACGCTCGATATCCGCTGGCTTATTGCCGGCGCACTCGCCGGTCTGCTGGCTGCAGGATTCGGCATCCTGCGCCAGGCGGACTCCGGCAATGACTTGCCAGCCAGCGCCGTGGCACGGGTCAACGACCAGATCATAAGTCGCGACAATTACGATCGGGCAATCGCAAGACTTGGATCGAACGGCAGTTCCGAAAATGATAGCGCGTGGCTACTGCAACGCCTGGTCGACGATGAACTGCTGGTGCAACGTGGCCTTGAACTCGGTATGGCGCAGTCTGGCACCGCGGTGCGCAATGCAATCATTGAGTCATTGATTGCGTCTGTTACCGCAGAGGCGGATGCTGCGAGTCCGGGCGATGAGGAGTTGCAGCAATATCTGTCAGAGAACGCCGATCGATTCAGTTTTGTGGACAGCGTAGCAGTCGCGGCCTGGCAAACAGACGATGAAGCACTGGCACAATCATTTGTAACCGCGTTAAGAAACGACGGCAGCGTCAACGTTTCAGACACCATAGGTCCGATTCCTGATCTTCCTGCCGGCCTGACGCCACTTGAGAAAATTCGCGATTATCTCGGACCGGGCATCACCGCCGCTGCCGCAGACAGCCCGGTCGGCAGCAGCGCGGTATTTGCGCGTCGTGGACGCTGGCTGGTCGTACAGGTCCTCGAAAAAGAGTCCGCTGTCGTTACCGACCTCAGCACAATCCGCAACAGGGTGCTGCTGGATTATCGGCGCAACCTGGCCGAGCGGACACTCCGCGATTACCTCGACGATCTGCGCCGCCGCGCTGACGTGAATGTAGTAAAGCCATGACCCGCATCGATCGCCTTGTAGCGGCAATGATTGTATTTCTTTGCCTTGTGATGGATGCCGGCGCGCACACCAGGAGCGAGAGTTACTCCCACTGGTACGAGTCCGGCACGACCATCACCGCGACGATTACGATTCCGCTGCGCGAGGTGATGCTCCTCTATAAAACAGGCGACAGCGCCGTGCCGCCCGGAGATCTGTTCAGGGATGAACTGATGGAGCAGACCGGGGTATCGAGCGCCGCGGGAAGTTGCAGCTCGGAGGCCGTCAATATATTGCAGGCAGCTTCAGGCTTCGTGCGCGTCGAGATGCAGTTTGCCTGCGGCACCGCTGCACCTGCCTCGATTCGTTACCGCGCGCTATTCGATGCCGCGCCCGCGCATGTTCATTATGCGAAGTTGCATCGGGGTGATCTCAGATTCGAAACGCTGATTACCGACACGTCCGACACCTGGAACATCGCCGACGTTGGCGATGCCGGATCCTATTCGTTCATGTCTTTCCTGGCCATTGGCATCGAGCACATTGGCGGCGGCATCGATCACATTGCATTCCTGATTGGCATGCTCCTGATCGCCGGATCGTTGGGCCGCAGCATCCTTGCGGTCACTGGTTTTACGCTCGGACACAGCGCCAGCCTGGCAGCAGCCGTCCTTGGATATGTGCACGCTGAAAGCACTCTGGTCGAGGCTTTTATCGGTTTCACAGTCGCGCTGGTTGCTGCCGAGTACTTCCTGTTACGCAATCATGGCGAACAGTCCGCAAGGACTCTCGCCGTTTCCAGCATGCTGATGGCATGGGCAGTGGGACTGGTGGCGATTACATTCGACCTGATTTCGGCCCGCGCGCTGTTCGTCTATGCGGGATTCGGGGTATTCGCGTTTTGTTACCTGCTGGCATCGATTGAACTGGAGCACCGGGATGCTTCGCGTGCAAGCACACTGCTATTCATTGCCACGACTTGCTTTGGATTAGTGCACGGCTTCGGCTTCGCCGGGTTCCTGATGGAAACCGGGATCCTCGGAACATCGCTATTCATTCCATTGCTCGGGTTCAACCTCGGCGTCGAAGTCGGTCAGCTCGCCCTGGTCGCAATCGCGCTTGGCATCGCAGCCTTGTCGCGCGGCAAGGTGCCACGCGTAGTCACGCCGATGCTCGCTGCCGGTCTCTGCGGCATCGGCGTCTACTGGTTCGTCGCTCGTACCCTCGTTTAAGATTACAAGGAACCCCGGGCCTTATTCGTGTTCTGGCTGGATGTTGAAAAAGCGGTTTTTCAGCAGCCCGCTAGCGCTCGAGATACTGGAACTTTTCTTTGACCTCGCGCCAGTCGGCTTCGTCCGCCGGCGCGTCTTTCATCTCGGTGATCACCGGCCAGGACGCGGACAGCTCTTCGTTGAGCTTGAGGAAATGCTGCTGTTCCTCCGGCAGCTCGTCTTCCGAGAAGATCGCCTCGACCGGGCATTCCGGCTCGCACAGAGTGCAATCGATACATTCCTCGGGATCGATGACCAGTATGTTCGGACCCTCGTGAAAGCAATCCACCGGGCAAACCTCGACACAGTCGGTCAGTTTGCACTTGATGCAACTCTCGGTAACGACAAAGGTCATAAAGGCGGTCCTGGATAATTTGGGGACAGTTTACTTATCTCCGCCTTGATTTGCAGGCACTGCAGCATCGCCGGGCGGAGATAAGTAAACTGTCCCCAAATTATCCAGAACAAGTGAGCCAGAATGAGTCACGTAAGTATCGAACGCCATGACGGCGTTGCCATCATCTCCATCGACAATCCACCGGTTAACGCGCTGTCGCACGGCGTCCGGGAAGGACTCAAGAGCAGCATTGAGGAGGCGGCAGTCGACGATACCATTGAGGCGATCGTGATCATTTGCGCCGGTCGAACCTTTATCGCGGGGGCCGATATTCGTGAATTCGGGCGACCGCCAGAGCCACCGCATCTACCGGACCTGGTCGCCCTGATCGAGGCATCGGACAAGCCCGTGGTAGCCGCAATACACGGTACGGCGCTTGGCGGGGGACTCGAGGTAGCGCTCGGTTGTCATTATCGGGTTGCTGCAAAATCCGCATCGCTCGGATTTCCCGAGGTCAACCTGGGATTGCTACCCGGGGCGTCAGGAACGCAAAGGTCGCCGCGCTTGATCGGCGCGGAACGGGCGCTGGATATGATGGTTTCAGGCAAACCGGTTAAGGCGCAGGCGGCTCTCGACTACGGCCTGATTGATCAGATTTGCGACGATAACGAACTCCGAGGCGCAGCCGTCGAGTTTGCCGCATCCCAGGTCGCCAACGGGCCGCGCCGCATCAGAGAAATGACGGTTCCAGACGTCGATCCCGATTTTTTCGAAAAGACCAGGGCTGGCATCGCCAGAAAGACTCGTGGCCTGATATCGCCGGAGAAAATTATCCAGTGCGTCGAATTAGCAACGCAGCTCGGATTCGACGACGGTTGCAAAGCGGAACGTGAATTATTCCTTGAATGCATGAACTCGCCACAGTCGGATGGGTTGCGCCACGCTTTTTTCGCCGAGCGCGCCGTTACCAGGGTGCCGGGCATTGGCAAAGACACCGCCGTACGAGAAATAGACACCGTCGCTGTCCTCGGTGCCGGCACCATGGGCGCCGGTATCGCATACAACTGCCTCACGGCGGGTTATGCCGTACAACTGTTGGACAACAACGAAGAGGGCCTGCAAAAAGGCGCAACCACGATTCGTAAGCTGTACGAGGGCGGTATCGCGCGCGGGAAAATCAGCGAAGAGAAAATGGCGGACGGCATCAGCCGGCTGAGCACCACAGATGATTACGGCGACATCCGTGATGCCGATCTGGTGATCGAGGCTGTGTTCGAAAATATGGCGATCAAGAAAGAGGTATTCGAAAAGCTCGATTCGGTTTGCAAGTCCGGGGCGATTCTCGCGACAAATACTTCAACCCTCGATGTGGATGCGATCGCCAGCGCAACAAATCGTCCGCAGGATGTAATTGGCCTGCACTTCTTCAGTCCCGCTCACATCATGCGCCTGCTTGAAATCGTTCGCGGCACGGAAACGACCAACGAGGTCATTGCAACATCGCTCGCTTTAGCGAAACGGCTACGAAAAATCGGTGTCGTCGTCGGCAACTGTTTCGGTTTTGTAGGCAACAGGATGCTCTACAGCTACGGTCGCGAAAACCAGTTCCTGTTGCTGGAAGGCGCGCCACCGGAGCAAATAGACCAGGTTTTGTTCGACTGGGGCATGGCAATGGGACCGAATGCCGTTGGCGACCTTGCCGGCCTCGACGTTGGCTACAAGGTCAGGCAGGAGCGTACCGACCTGCCCGATGATCCGCGCTTCTATCGCGTCGCGGATTTGCTCGTCGAACAGGGACGCTTCGGGCAGAAGACCGGCAAAGGCATGTACCTGTATGCCGACGACCCCCGCACACCGACGCCCGACCCGGACGTGCAGGTCCTTATCAATAAGGAGTCCGAGAGACTCGGCATTGCGCGGCGTGACATCGAGTCACAGGAGATCATAGACAGGTGCATCTACGGCCTGATAAGCGAAGGCGCGCGAATTCTCGAGGACGGCATCGCCGCACGTTCGAGTGACATCGACGTCGTGTGGATAAACGGCTACGGATTTCCACGACATCGCGGCGGGCCGATGCACTATGCAGACACAGTCGGCCTGCAGACAGTCTACGAAAAGATGTGCGAATTCAGGGACCGGTTTGGCGCCGAGTTCTGGGACCCGCCCGGCCTGCTCAAGAACTTAGGCGGTAAGGACCAGAGGTTCTCTGATTTTGACAAAGGTAACGATTAGGCGACGGTCATTAAATGCCGAATATCCGCTTTTCCCGACATCGGACATTCGGATTACACCAAAATCAGCAAAATAACAGTCCGCTAACGGCCAAAGCGGACACTCGGCAGATAAGAAAAACCCGGCATAAAGCCGGGTTCTCCCAGATACGCGAAACGTATTTAAGCGGTTAGGCAGCTTTCAGGTTGCTGGCCGCCAGTTTGCCGCGCTCGGTGACGACATCGTAGCTGACGCGCTGACCGTCCGTCAGTGTGTCCATTCCGGCGCTCTGTACCGCGCTGGCGTGCACGAAAACGTCTTTATCGCCGTTTTCCGGCTGGATAAATCCAAATCCCTTGCCAGCATCAAAAAACTTAACAGTTCCAATAGCCATTTTTGGCCTCCATAACAAAATGCCACGCACGAATCGGGCGCGGAAACGAACAATCTGGGTATTGTGAATGACTTGAAACGAACGCCCGGGGTACGGGCAAATAGCTGAAAGGCAGGCCAAAACGAAGATCGCGCTTGCATCCTGCGCGATATTCCAGCCAAACGCAAGTAACTGATTGTCATTGTAAGATTGGTGAACAAGAATCCGATGAACTAACGGTTCGAATGTCGGCTCTGGGTCGCCAGTGGCCCCTCAGCATGTTACCCGCCCAATGGCCGCTTCCGAGGCAAAGCGGAAGTTAGAAACGCTGAAAATCACGATTTTGAAGGACCGCTGTCGGCCGAGGCCGTGTAAAAAGGTGCGTGAATTTGACGCCAATGGGACAGCGCACCACTTTGGCGTTGCGCTTGTCGCAACTAAAAGTCTCCTACCCACTTTGACTTGGCTCTAATCAAAATTCAGTTCGGAGTTACCACCAACTTTTACAATTTTGTCTTTTTACACAGCCTCGGCCACAAGCGGACGTTCAGACAGCGGCGTTCGGAGCAGATTGGCGGGCAGCCTTCGGCTATAAGCGGAAGCTTAACCTTGGCTAATCTGGCAGCCTAAACTCGAATTCTATGGATGCCAGTTGCTTTGGTGATCTACCAAGATTTTCGAGAAACGGCGGCCATCGGGAATCATTATGAATGTTAGCGAACAAGGGCATGTTTGCGATGTTACTTAAGCCCGGGTCCCTATACTGCACCGCCTTATCCAGCCACTCGAAGGCGCGATCGGCCTCGCCACGGAATGCCAGCGTAAATGCGATATTGTAGGCCGCTGTTTGTTCAGATACTTCGATTGCTTTCGTCAACGCTGCATTTGACTCGGACTCACGCCCCAGAGCGTGGTACGCCATTACCAGGCCGATGTCACGCCAACTGTCCTCGTCCTGCTGTATTGCCGCCAGTGCGGCGTCAGGTTCCGTCTTGAGAAGCAGCGCGACACCTGTCAGTTGGTGGACGCCAATTATTCCCGGACTAATTGCCAACGCTGTGCGGAAGGACGCGATAGCGTCATCCGGGCGACCGGCAAGAATATATGAATAGCCCAAGCTCCGGTGACATCTGACATTTAGCGGGTCGCGGTTCAGGACATATAATTGTAGCGCGATAGCCTCTTCCATGCGGCCGAGAGAGGCAGTCAGCGCAGCAGCATCTTCTAGTATGTCGAGATCGGTCGCATCCAGCTCAAGTGCACGATCGAGATGCCGGGCCGCTGCCACCAAGTCTCCGTCGTATCTGTTTGCTATCCAGCCTAGGCGGGCATGGCCCTTTGCAAATTCAGGTTCGATCACCAGCGTGTTCCGCGCAGCTTCACGAGCCAGGGAATAGCCTTCCTCAATGGGTCGCTGACCCCTATCCGCCTGGTCGCAATAAACCGACGCAACACCATCCATCGCGGCAACGTAGGATGGATCAATAGCCAATGCTTTCTCATACAATTCGATAGACCGCTCGAAGGTTTGGACAGAACCCTGGCGCCCCAAGTGTCGAGCTAGCAAAAAAACTGAGTAGGCTTCCGGATCGGTTTCCTTGACACCTGGAACAGCACCGAGGAGCGTAATCTTTAGCTGCGCGACCACTTTCGCAGCAATCTCATCTTGGATAACAAAGACGTCGTCCAGCGTACGGTCGAATGTTTCAGACCACAGGTGGTAACCATTCTGGGCCTGTATCAATTGAGCGGTGATGCGCAGCCGGTTTCCGGACTTGCGCACAGAACCCTCCAGAACATGGTCCACATTAAGCTCTTCCCCAATCTGTGCGACCTTCACGTCCTTATTCTTATAGGAAAACGATGAGGTTCGCGCCGCCACTCGCAATTCCGGAATTCTGGTCAGAAGGTTGAGTAATTCCTCGGAGAGTCCATCGGAAAAATAGTCCTGCTCATCATCGGAACTCATGTTGACGAACGGCAGCACGGCAATGGCCTTGGGAGTATCGCCAGCCCGTTCCGTCTCCATCGCTGCAGGTGCAACGGCAGGCACGGCTGGAATTGGGGCTGGTGTGGCGGACGGCACGAGTCGTGCCAGCGCAATGGCTGCTATGACCAACAAAACGACGACGCCGATCAGCACGAACGGTGACACCTGCCCCATCAACTGATCCATGACCACTGCACCGATGGCCAGAGCCAGCATGACGATGATCAGGATATTGACCTTGCGGCTGGTATCGGAGGTGATGGACTGGCTACGGTCCACGTCCTTCTCGCGCTTCAGTCCCTCCGGGGTCATCTCGAAGACCCAGGAGAATATCAGTGCCAGCGGGAAGCCGAGGATGAGAATCGCCAAGACCAGCCGTACCCATGTGGAGGGCAATTCCATAGCGTCGAACAGGACATCCGCGATCTGCAATATCAACCAGGAGGCGACGACATAGAGGACCGCGACCTTGACGACGTTACGGCGCTTGAGTTCCTCGTAGAACGACATGATTATTGTTATGGCCTCCCCCGGTCGTTCAGCCGATCATGGAGGAAACTGAACAACCTGTCGACAAAGGAGCGTTTGTATGTCCGTATATGGACTCCTCCTCATTTGCAAGCAAGCTGTTGTGGCAGACATGGTACGACTGCATACGTATATTCGGCCTCTTAAGTTGGCATACATTCATTGATGCCGGGCCATAATGGTTTATTCGCGCGTCAGTCCCAATCGCTTTGTCGTACTTTTAAG
>Ga0255052_10001703_pt1 | contig 16384 bp, 17 predicted proteins | sample JV7_2_21_MG_FD_188632 | JGI IMG/M metagenome (GOLD analysis project Ga0255052, IMG submission 188632) | Seawater microbial communities from Jervis Inlet, British Columbia, Canada - JV7_2_21 | ecosystem: Environmental > Aquatic > Marine > Inlet | place: Canada: British Columbia | collected...
ACCCCAATTTGAAGCGCTAATATGACCAGGGCGGCCAGTGTCCATGTTCGTACCGTTGGTCCGGCGTTGGCGGCGGGCGTCGTGCCGCGAAAAACCATCCAGCCCAGCAACGCGAGCATGGTGAACCCGCCGCCCAGGTTGCCCATGACCACAGCCGGGCTGTGCAGACCGGCGGAGTAGATGCCCAGCCAGGCGAGAGAGACCGTCAATCCCAATAATCCAAATGAGAGCAGGCGATCGCGGCGCTGATTCAGTGACCACAGCGCCATGCCGAGAATCAGCAGCCCGAGAACGCTGGCAACCAGGCGATGCACAGGTGTTGCCCGGGATTGCGGCTGGTTTGCCTCATCGAGAAGGCGTTCGACAGCAGTGCTGGCGGTTGTGGATTCCTCTGTCGGCAGCCCGATATTGCCATAACAGGCTGGCCAATCGGTGCAGCCCAGGCCGGAATGATCGAGGCGTAAGTACGCGCTGACGGAAATCAGCACGAGTACGAGTATCAAGGCAGTCGTTGCGAGCGACTTCATGGGTCCATTGGGGAGTCTTTGACCTTGGGTAGTTCGACGGCCTCACCGCGCACCAGTCGCACATACTTTGGCGACGCCTTCCAATCGACGCGATCGTGGCCAAATTGGAAACTCCAGACCCAGGCCGCGTTCCATTGAAAACTGTAATCGTTGACCGACCAGTATTCCGCCGCCTGCATATGTGGAAAGTAGTTCATATTCGTCGTGGGTGGGCTCCCGAGGCGTCGCAGATCGCTGATCGAAAACAATTCGTCGCGAAACGGCACACGCCAGTCGAAATGGCCACAATGACCGGCTTTGTTTACGATTTCTACGTAGTGCCAAATATCGCAAGCGCTGCCGGCACACTGGCCACCGTCTTCAGTACCACGATAATCGAGTTCCTGGTTGGACTCATCCGGGTCGAACCAGGTGTAGGTATTGCGCCAGTCGTGCAAGCCCGGAGCGTCGCTCTTGACCTCCCAGATCAGGCCCGTTTGGCCGTCCAGAACGCAGTTGTGGGGCGGATCACCGATGCCACTGTATTTCGTGTCATGGGCGCGCAGAGCCGGGTCGGGGCCACGGCTACAGGCCGTTATTACAAGCGCCAACAACAGCGTGATCAGGGGCAGCATTTTCATGGCTGCCGAGCATACCTGTTTTTGGGCCGACAGGATGGATTAGTCAAGCCCTTTTCACTAGGTAGTTTCCCTAGTACAGTGACGATTCCCACAGGTCTAGCCTATAGATTAACTGGAACCAAAAGGAACGCCCGGCCATGAATGAAGAAGCGCCAAACGTAGAGAGTCCTACCCAAACTCCGGCCATGCAACGCATCCTCGACAACCCGTTCATCCTGCTGTTTATCGGCGTTGTATTCCCGGCAGTTTTTTACATCATTTGGGGTGTCATGGAAATCGTAACGATTCCGATTGCGCCGTAGTTATCAGACAAAAAAAATCAAGGAATAGGTGAAGCCGTGAGTGCCATTCAACCGCCTGCTGAGACTGTCTGGTGGCGACAACCGCTGGACAAAGTTGAAGGGACCTGGATCACGATAGCGTTGATCTGGTCATTGATCATGTTTTTCATGATGCCGTTCTGGCACATCTATGGAAAACAAAACCTCTCTAATGAAGCCTATCGAACCACGCCACAGGCCTATTTGGCCAAGACGCAAGCGATGGTCGACGAATACACGATTCGTACCGAGACTGATTCCAGATTGCCTGTCGTCAAGCCACCACCGGGTAGTGACGTGTATTTGCTCGGGCGCTTATGGCAATGGTGGCCGCTGCTGGAGCTGGAGAAAGGTGAGTCGTACCGGCTGCATATTTCATCGATGGACTGGCAGCACGGATTTTCGCTGCAGCCCGTCAATATCAACACACAAATCCTGCCAGGCTATGAGATGGTCCTGACAATTACGCCGGATACATCCGGTGAACAGACTATTATCTGTAACGAGTTCTGCGGCTTGGGTCACCACAACATGGTCGGCAAGATATATGTCACGGAGGGCGGACAATGAGTACCGAACAATTCAGAACCTGTCCCGAATCCGGACTGCAGTTTCATAAGCCGGCAGAAATGTTGATGCGAGCCAATGCGGTGCTTGCCGTCGTCATGTTACTTCTAGGCGGTCTTGCCGCGATTTTGGTCACCCTGACTCGCTGGCCGGCCGTACATCTGCTCCCGGCTGATCGCTTCTACCAGTTATTGACGACGCATGGCGTGAACATGTTGATTTTCTGGATGATCACGTTCGAGATTGCGATCTTGTATTTCTGCTCGTCGACGCTGCTCAAGTGCCGTCTTGCCGCGCCGAAATTCGCATGGCTGGGCTTTGCACTGATGCTGACCGGCATAATCGTGAACAACATGGCAGTCATGAACGGTGATGCGTCCGTCATGATGACCTCGTATGTGCCCATGCCCGCCAATCCGAACTTCTACCTCGGCCTGATCCTGTTCGCCGTCGGTGCGTTGATTGGCTGTTTCGTATTCCTCGGTACCCTGGTTATTGCCAAATCGGAAAAGACTTATGAGGGCTCAATTCCTCTTGTCACCTTTGGCGCATTAACCGCCTGCATCATTGCCGTGTTCACGATCGCTTCGGGTGCGATCATCCTGATCCCGACCTGGCTCTGGTCTCTCGGCTTCATTAACAATATCGACGCCGCGATGTATCGACTGGTTTGGTGGGCTCTGGGTCACTCGTCGCAACAAATCAACGTCGCAGCACACGTTTCGGTCTGGTATGCGATCGCCGCGATTGTATTTGGTGCCAGACCGCTGTCGGAAAAAGTCAGCCGTGTCGCATTCTTCCTCTATATCGCGTTCCTGCAGCTGGCCAGTGCTCACCATTTGCTCGTTGATCCTGGATTGAGTTCTGAATGGAAAATATTCAACACGAGCTATGCGATGTATCTCGCGGTTTTGGCGAGCATGGTGCATGGTCTGACCGTCCCCGGATCCATCGAAGTGGCGCAGCGAGCCAAGGGCTTGACGAATGGCTTGTTCGAGTGGCTGCGAAAAGCGCCATGGGGCAACCCGATTTTCTCGGGCATGTTCATCTCGCTGGTCGGTTTCGGTTTCCTGGGAGGAATCTCGGGCGTGGTCATTGGTACTGAGCAAATCAACATCATCGTCCACAATACGATCTACATACCGGGCCACTTCCACGCGACGGTTGTCGTTGGCTCAACGCTGGCATTCATGTCGCTGACGTATTTCCTGATACCGGTACTGTTCCGTCGTCAGGTCGCTTTTCCGCTGCTCGCGAAATGGCAGCCCTATCTGTTTGGCCTGGGCATGTCTGCATTCGCCCTGGCGATGATGGGCGCCGGCACACTGGGTGTCGAACGACGCCACTGGGATATGGCTTTCACTGATGCCGCGCTCGCCTTCGAGTATCCCGCCAGTGCTTATACGTTGATGGGAATCATGGGTGTTTCAGCCATGGTCGCCATTCTTGGCGGCGCGATTTACATACTGGTCACGGTTGTCTCGGTGTTCTTTGGCAAGCGTGTCGAATCTGAATCAAGCTATGGGTTGACGTTCACGCGTGCGAGAAAAGCTGAGCCGATTTTCATCCCGGAAGGCGGTCACGCAGCAGCTGGAAAATGGGGCTTTGCCGCTCCTGGAACCTTCGTGCTGGCGATCTTCTTCCTGGTCGTGTTTGTCTTGTATTACGCAGTTAACTGGAAGTACCTGGCCTCGGTTTGGCCGATGTCATAACTCCCACAAGCCGGCTAGGCTATATCGATGGGGCGAGCAGGATGCTCGCCCTTTTTTTTCGCTAAGCCTGAGTGTCGATTTCGGCGTGTTGCCGTATAGTTCACACAATGGGCAAAGTGACATTCAAAGTACTGCTGGGTTTGATAGCCATGGCGCCGCTCGCGTCTCCATTTGCCCAAACCGACGAGCGCTATGACCCTGATCGTGCGCTCGAAATATCGCAGGCCGCGGTCGGCGGCACGATCGGTGACTACGAACTCATCGATCGAGATGGAAATACGGTGCACTTGCGCCAGGACTACGCCGGCAAGCCACTCGTGATCAGCATGATCTTTACGTCGTGTCACCATGTCTGTCCGATGACGACAAAGCACCTGGTAAATTCCGTGCGTGCCGCCCGTGATGCGCTCGGTGCGGATAGTTTTGACGTTGTTACGATCGGTTTTGATGCGGCCAACGACTCGCCCGAGGCAATGCGGACATTTGCTCGGGAGCAGGGAGTCGATGCGAGGAACTGGAAATTTCTAAGCGCGCCGGCGGCAACGATCGACCAGATCAGCAATGATCTCGGCTTCATTTTTTTTCCGACACCGCGCGGTTTCGACCATCTGAATCAATCCACCGTAATTGACCGTGGCGGAAGCGTTTATCGGCAAGTCTACGGCGTTACATTCGAGCTGCCGTGGCTGGTGGAGCCGTTGAAAGAGCTGGTATTCAATCGTCCCGAGTCCGCCGGCAGCATTGCGTCCAGTTTGTTCGACCGGATCCGCCTGTTTTGTACCGTTTACGATGCCAACAGCGGTCGCTATGAGTTCGACAATTCATTGTTCTTCACGATGTTCGCCGGGTTCACAGTTATATTCGCCGTATTCATCTACCTGTTCCGGGAAATTCGCCTGGCGCGCCGCTCGAAACGATCCTAATGCTCGCGATGCTCCAAAAGGCCGGACGTGCCGGCTTCGAATTATTGCGCAGACCACTGTCGCGCGCATTTGAACACGACCAAAACCCGCTGAATCATCTCGGTGCCCTGACAATCTACTTGCTGTGGATCGTTCTCATCAGCGGTATCTGGTTACTGATTTTCTTTCGCACCAGCGTTAACGGTGCGTTCGAGTCGGTCGAGTACCTGACGAACCAGCAATGGTATCTGGGTGGCATCATGCGCAGCCTGCATCGATATGCGTCCGACGCGGCCATCGTCACGATTCTCGTACACATCGTCAAAGAGTTCGTTTTCGACCGCTATCGGCGCAACCGCTGGTTCAACTGGATCACGGGCATTCCGCTGATATGGATGATCTTCCCGCTTGGCATAACAGGCTACTGGCTGGTTTGGGACGAACTTGCACAGTACATCGCGATTAACTCCGCCGAGCTGCTGGACCGGATTCCGGTCTTTACCGATTCCATGGCAGGAAATTTCCTGAGCGACGATCTGCTGAGCGATCGCTTTTTTACGCTGATGGCATTCCTGCATCTGATCGGGCTGCCGATCTTTCTGGTTTTTGGAATCTGGTTGCACGTGTTTCGCCTGAACGGGCCGCGCATCAATCCGCCGCAACGCATGATGGCCGCGACGCTCATTTGCATGCTGGTCTTATCAGCCGTTTTCCCCGCGATCAGTCACGAGAAAGCCAACCTCGCGATGACGCCGCAGATGCTGAAATTCGATTGGTATTACCTGCATGTCTTCCCACTTATACAGACATGGTCGCCCGGTGCTGTTTGGCTATTGCTGGTTGGTATCAGCAGTCTGATCATGATCGCACCGTGGTTGCCACCCGCGAGGAATAGGCAGGTAGCGGTCGTCAGTCTTGATAATTGCAACGGCTGTAAACGCTGTGTCGACGATTGTCCTTTCGGTGCCTTGCAACTCTTGCCGCGCAGCGACGGGCAGAGCTACAAGCACGAGGCGGTCGTCGACAGTGGTCTTTGTATCAGTTGCGGTATCTGTGTCGGCGCATGTCCAACCGCGACGCCGTTTCGGACACGCAGTGAACTGGTGCCGGGCATTGATCTGCCAGAACTACCCGCGGCGGACATCAGAACCGCGATACGTGAAGCGGGCGCAGCACTTGAGGGCGAGCAACGAGTTATCGCGTTCGGCTGTGCCGGTGAAAAATCGGTACAGGAATTGCGTAAAGCCGGCGCGTCCGTCGTAGAAGTTGCCTGCATGGGTCAGTTACCACCTGCATTCATCGATTTTGTTCTCAGTCGGGACCATGCTGACGGAGTCTTGCTGCTCGGCTGCCAGGATGGCAACTGTAACTACCGGTATGGTGCGGAATGGACCGAACAGCGTCTCGCAAGAGAGAGGGACCCGCGTCTGCGTCAACGAGTCAATTCGGAGATGATAGCGTGCGCGTGGCAGTCGCCGTGGTGTGATTCAGGAAATGCGCTCGCGGCATACCGACGTTTCGGTGAGACGCTATGAAGCTCGCCGGCGAAATAATTGCCTACGCCGTTTTCGCCGTAGTTGTCGGCATATTGTCTGTGTGGCCACGTTATGAACCGGTTACTCAGGAACAGGCGCTTATTTCAATCGCGTTCGTACACGCGGGTGAGCGCGTTGGTGAATGTCGCAAGTTGACCCAGGAAGAGTTGAACGCATTGCCACCCAACATGCGTAAGCCCACCGAGTGCCCTCGGGAAAGACACCCGCTGCGCGTGGAGCTACGTTCGGGAACAGAGCTTTTGTACAGCGACGTCTTGCTGCCTAGCGGCCTTTGGTCAGACGGCAAGTCGAACGTCTATCAACGCGTCGTCGTTGCCACTGGCCGGCACGACCTGTTTGTAGGGATGAATGACAGCGGCGGCGAGCAGGGTTTTGATTATGAACAAAGTGTAACCATCGATGTTGCGCCGGGTCGCAATGTCGTGATTCGTTTCGACGAGAAAAACCAGAGGTTTGATATCAGGTGAGCTTACGATGAGTTACTTGCAGTGGAAAGCGGCGTATTCGGTAGGCATTGACTCGATGGATGTCGAGCATCGTGAAATGATCGAACTGATCAACGCGGTCTATGCGGAGCTTGAAGGACGTCGTGACGCCGGCGCAATCGAAGGTTTTCTTGGCGAAGTGCACGGCGCAATTGCAAGCCACTTCGCGCTGGAGGAGCGCATTATGCGTGAGTCCGGTTATGAAGAGTACATCGCACACAAGAATGATCACGAAGCATTGCTTGATCAAATTCTCGACATGATGGATGCGTCTTTCGAAGACGCGCAAACAGGCTTCACGTTACTCGAGGAAAATCTCTCAAGCTGGTTCGGTAATCACTTCGTGAGCTTCGATGCCCGCCTGCACGGAAAGCTGCGCCTAGGCTGACAATATCGTTTGTAGTAGCTGAAACGAAACCAGGGCCAGTACCAGGAATACGGCGAAGAAAACCACCTGACGTTGCTTCAAAACTTCGCCGCGACGCGTTTCGATAACGTGAACTATCCAGTCCGCGAGAAAATAAATGACGATTGCGTTGAGTGTGAATACGATAATTTGCATGTTACTGAACCCTGTTACGCATCGATTTCCAGGCCACGATCAAAAACAGCAAGCCGCCTATAACTGATATTAGCCCACCGAGGCCCATCAACCCCATACCGGCAGTCTGACCGAGCCCTTCGAGACCCTGAGCAACCCCGGCTGTCTTGCGTTGTACGCCATAGCCGCCGGTCCAGGCCAGACCAACGATATGCATGAATTGGCCGCCGCCATAGACGTACGGCTGCCACACGGCCATGCGCTCGGGCAATGCGCCAAATCCGAGCCTCGGTAGCAAGTAGTAGGTAAGCCCCATAAACGCAATGGTCACTCCCACCGTCGCACCGTGGTAGTGCGCCGGAATTACAATGTCGAGACCTGCGATCATGAATCCAAGAACACCGCCGACGGCAAACAACAACAATGAGCTAACCAGCGCCGCGCGCAGATAGCGGCCCTCGCCCGAAGGCTTATCCGATTTCCACAGACTGGCGGCGACCGCCAAACCCAGTGGCAAGCAAGAGAGCCCGCCGTATTTCATTAACTCGGTAAACGCGAGGCGATGGCCGGCACTGATGACGTCGTGTGCGAAATACAGGAATGGCACTGTGATGACGGGCAAAGCGAGAAACACCTGAAACACGAGAGTGAGCCGCGGCGTCAACTCAAATCGGGCTGAGCTGGCATATGCCAGCACGACCCAGGCGATCATCATCAGCAGGGTGTAACTAAACTGCATGACGTGACCACCGCCCCAAAACAGAAACTCGAAGTAAATCTGGCCACCCATGTCGCTCGGAATGCTACGCCAGGACGCAAATACGGCAATGAATGCGAGTGCTGTGAGCAATGTCGACAGAGTGATGCCGGCCTGAAGTGATTCCGTGCCGCTAAGACGTGTTGCGAGCCTGTTTCTCGTCACCACCGATCGAATCAGGTGGCTGCAAATACCACTTGCAAACAACAGCAGGCCAGCGAAAAACAACGGATGCTGTAACACCGGCACATAGTTGCTCATTTGCGGAGCGCCGGTTCCGGCGAACGGTGAAATAATAATGACCGCTGTACCGAGTGCCGCAGTCCAAAACGAAATCCGGTCCCAGGCCGGTCTGTCGCTCGTTGTACTCAAACTCCAGGTTGCCGCAGACACCGACAACAACCAGATCAGCACTGACAACGTAACGTGCACGACCAGCGCAACGCGAAAGAAGTCAATCAGTGGTATGAGTTCCTGCACCACGGGCGTACGAGCGAGTACGAGTAATATCGAAAAAATACCTGCCGCTACCAGTGACAGCAGACCAAGCTGTAACCAGGCCGTTGTTGACCTGCGGGCGTTCGAACTTTGAATGGTCAGCTCGTAAGAAGAATCTGGCATAAGTGTTTCAACGCTTGCGGTATCCAGCGTGCACGCTACAGGGCATGTGGCCGGCGCGTCAATGGTCGCACCGGCTCCGGATTCCGGGTAGTATCGGCGCTGTCTGCGGTTGATAGCGGGCGATTGAACCGCAGTCGAGCGGTGTTTTGGTAAAGAGGTAAATATGTCAGGCGAAAGAGTTACTGGAACCGTTAAATGGTTCAACGATGATAAAGGTTTTGGTTTTATCGAGCGCGAAGGTGGCCAGGATGTGTTTGTCCACCATAGTACAATTCAGATGGAAGGCTTCAAGACTCTTAAAGAAGGTCAAAAAGTCTCGATGGAAGTAACGCAAGGCCAAAAAGGCCCGCAAGCCGAGAACGTCATCGCCGAGTAGGTTGCGGCTGGCTGGTCATACAAAAATACGACCGGTCTGACCAGAGCTTCTATTTGATGCAATTGCGTTTCCGACTGTTCTTGCTCGGTAGCGCGCTGTTGCTGTCTGCGTGTAGCGAGTCGCTGCCTGCAGCGACTCCAGTAGCGACAACATCCGAAGTAGTGTTTGTTGGCAGCGCCGCATGCAGCAGCTGTCACGAGACCCAGTTTTCGGACTGGCAGGGTTCACACCACGATCTCGCAATGCAGATCGCTGACGAAATCACTGTACTCGGTGACTTTAACAACGTTACTTTCGAGTACTACAACACTCAGACGTACTTTCTGCGCGAGGACGGGAGCTTCGTCGTGCGCACTGAAAATGCAGACGGCCAGATAGAAGACTTCAAAGTAGCCTATGTTTTCGGCGTTGAGCCGTTGCAACAATACCTGGTGGAATTTCCGGACGGCAGGTTGCAGTCCTTGCCGTTCGCGTGGGATACGCGCGACCCAGGTTCTGGTGGCCGGCGTTGGTATCACCTCTATCCCGACGAATACATCGGGCCGGGCGACGAATTGCACTGGACAGGCCGTTACCAAAACTGGAATTACATGTGCGCCGAATGTCACTCGACCGACGTCGATGTGAACTACGATGTGGCTAAGGATCGTTTTGACACAACATGGTTTGAGATCGATGTTGCTTGCGAGGCATGCCATGGGCCGGCATCGAAGCACATCGAAAGTGCCCAGGCCGGATCACTTGGCAGGGATTTCGATTTGGCCGTAAGTTTGAATGACCACGGCCGCGCCGTCTGGCAAATGAATCTTGAGACTGGGATAGCTGAACGCAGCCAGCTGGCAATGCGCCCACCGCAGCAACCGGAGTCTTGCGGTCGTTGTCATGCGCGCCGCGGCGTGATCACCGCGGAATATGAATATGGCAAGCCATTGGCCGATACTCACCGGCCAGCGTTGCTCAACGAACCGCTGTATTTCGCCGACGGCCAAATTCGCGATGAAGTCTATGTTTACGGCTCGTTTCTTCAGAGTCGTATGTACCAGGCCGGCGTTACTTGTAGCAATTGCCACAATCCGCACTCTCTGAAACTTGTAACGGGCGGTGAGCCAAGCGATGTTTGTGCTCAGTGCCATCTGCCGACCAAATTTGCTGCGCCGGAGCATCATATGCATGCTGCAGACCAGGTGGCGTGTGTGGATTGCCACATGCCATCGCGGGTTTATATGGGGGTCGATGCAAGGCGCGATCACAGCATGCGTATTCCACGACCCGAACCAAGCTTGAATAGCGACACGCCGAATGCCTGCGCCAACTGCCATGCCGAGCAGGGCACGGAGTGGTTGGCGGCAAGAGCCAGCGAGTGGTGGGGTACACCGGCAGACGAGAGCGACAGTATGCTGCCCGGGATCGTGCGCGCGACTGCGTTAACAATGTTGCCATCACCGCTATCACCAGAGGGCGCCGCTGCAATCGAAAGCGGGGTGCAAAATGCGGACCCACTCGTCAGAATGGCCGCGCTGCTATCTGCCCAGGCTCTCCCCCCGGAGCAACAGCTGCAACTCGCTGTCCCGCTGCTCGACGATGCGGTTCGCAGCGTACGAATCGAAGCCGTCGCATTGCTCGCTTCGTACCGTGAGTATCTGCCAGCGGCAGCCAATTCTGGTTTTGTTGTTGCAGCCGAGGAGTTTCGTGCGGCGCAGTTCGCTATCGCAAGTCGGCCCGAAGCGTTCGCCGCGCTTGCCCAGTTTGAAGCCGAATTGGGCGATATCGAGAAGGCGCTGGAGTACAGCCGTCAGGCGCTGCAAATGGAGCCCGACTTTGCGCTTATGAGACATTCACTCGGGCTCTTGCTGGTTCGCAGTCAGCAAGCAGATGCAGCGCTTCCTGAACTACGGGAAGCCGTCCGTCTAGATCCCGGAGTCAGTCGCTATGTCTATGTGCTCGCGGTTGCGTTGAACTCAATGGGTCAGCCTGAGGAAGCGATCGGCATACTCGAACAGGCGTTTCAGGACTTTCGTGGCGACTATGACATCGCCTGGGCGCTGGCGACAATGCAGCGTGACCTGGGCAATACAGAGAGAGCGGCTGAAGTTGCCAATAGCCTTGTCAAACAATTTCCGAACAATCAAAATGTCGCGGCATTCCTCGATTCCTTGTCGGCAGATTAGATTTAACCAGTAAGCCCGTCGTGAACCAGCTTGATGCCGACGACAAATAACAACAGGTAGACAATCGCGAAGAAGATTCGGTCGCTGACGCGTTTGTGTAACCAGGCGCCAGTGAGCACACCAATCGGCGCGAGAATAACCAATGCCGCCGATGTCTTGAGGTTATCGATGTCAAGTTGTCCGAGCCAGGCGTACGGGACTAATTTAACGTAGTTAACGACGGCAAAAAACACAATCGCCGTTGCGGCGAAGTCGGTGCGGTCGAGGGGCCGCCGCAGCAAATACATGCTGATTGGCGGACCACCAGAATGAGCTACGAAACTCGTGAATCCTGCCACTGAGGCACCCATTAATCCATAAGATCGCGGATAGTCCGGCAGGTCGGTGCTGTTGGCACGTTGCTTGTTGATCCAGAAGTGCATTGTGAACGCTATTGCGACGACGCCGATAATGAGTCGAACTAGCGACGCGGTCATGTATTCGAACAGCAAGGTGCCGATAACGATGCCAATTAACGATGCCGGCAACAGGATTTTCAGTTCCGGCCATACCCACTTACCGCGAAATTTCCACAGTGCCACGAGATCCATAACACACAGTATTGGCAGCAGGATTGCGGCGGCCTGCACCGGTGATATGACCAGTGCCATAAGCGGCACCGCCATCACGCCGAGCCCGCCGCCGAATCCGCCCTTGGAAATGCCAAACAGCAGTACAGCCGGTATGGCGGCGGCATAGAACCAAGGATCAATAATCAAGGCGCACTCTCACTGTGTCATTCGTGATTTAATAGAAGGTCGATAATAAAGAAAATATTTCGTGAAACTCAGAATTCGTGACAATTCAGTTCGATTGCGATTGACACGCGGCGAAGTCGAGACGCTGCGGCAAGAGGGGCTCGTCAGTGCACGGACCGGTTTCCCAGGCGGACGTGACTTTCAGTACGTACTCGAAAGTAGTCCCGCCAGCGTCAGTCTGGGCGCTTTTCTGTCTGACAACGTCCTGACCGTGCGCCTTCCGGAGATGACTGTGCTCGCCTGGGCAGCAACAGACCAGGTATCGATCGAGGGTGAGCAGCTGCTCAACGACGGAGGCAAAACCACGATTCTTGTTGAGAAAGACTTCGTCTGCCTCGCGCCCCGCGAGGGCGAGGATGAGTCCGATATGTTCCCGCATCCGCAGGCTGAATCAGACGAGGCAAGTTGCTGATGGCGGAGCCGCGCTACGCAAAGTTCGAGCCGCAGACGCTTTCGTTCCTCGATGATTTATGCGCGAACAACAATCGCGAGTGGTTCAAGGAAAACAAAAGACGTTACGAAGAGCAGGTTCTCGATGTTGCGCTGCGGTTTATTCAGTCAATGCACGATCCGTTGTACGACATTGCACCACATTTTGTCGCGCAGGCCACACGCATCGGCGGCTCGCTAATGCGCGTGTATCGAGATACCCGGTTTTCAAAAAACAAGCTGCCTTACAAAACCAACATTGGTATTCAATTTCGCCATGAGTTGGCGAAGAATGTGCATGCGCCAGGCTACTACGTGCACATTGATCCGGATCAGGTCTTTCTCGGCGTCGGCATGTGGCGCCCCGAATCGGAACCTCTGCGCGGCATTCGCGAGAGAATTGCAGCAAAACCGGCAGAGTGGCGACGTGCGGTGGGAGACAAGGCCTATAAGCGGCACTTCAAGCTTGGAGGAGAGGCACTGGCACGGCCACCCCGAGGCTTCGACAAGAATCACGAGTTAATCGAAGACATCAAGCGCAAGAGTTTTCTCGGTGTGAAGAACATGGATCGGGACGTTTGCCTGAGCCCGCAGTTTCAACGCAAGGTCGAGACCGCGTTTAAAGCGGCCGACCCGTTCATGCGCTTTTTGTGCAAGTCTGTCGGTGTGCCGTTTTAAGTGACGGTCAGCACTATCTTGCCCATATGACGACTACTTTCCATCAAAGTATGGGCGGCAGCGGCTTGTTCGAGCGGCATTGTAGTGTCAATGATTGGTCTTACCTGGCCGGATTCGAGTAACGGCAGGACGTGCTCAGCGACTTTGCTTGTGATCGCGGCCTTTTCCTCGACGGTTTGTGGCCGTAAAGTCGAACCCGTAATCGTCAAACGCCGGCCTAAAACAATACGCATGTTGAGCTCAGCCTTTGGGCCTTGCAAGAATGCGATGATTACATAGCGACCCTCAAGTGCCATGCAGTCGAGATTCTTCTGCATGTACGGGCCCGCAACGATGTCGAGAAGCACGTCGACACCGCGTCCGTTGGTAAGCTCTTTGACGACCTGTTGCCAGTCTTCGGTTTGATAGTTAATCGCCGTGTCGGCACCCAGGTTTTCGCAAAAACGACATTTCTCATCACTGCCAGCTGTAGTCAATACAGTGCAACCGAACGCCTTGGCCAATTGAATCGCCGTAGTACCGATACCGCTGGACCCACCGTGCACAAGAAAGGTCTCGCCGGCGGCTAAGAGGCCTCGCATGAAGACGTTGTACCAAACCGTGAAATAGGTTTCGGGCACAGCGGCAGCTTCCATTAAGGCCAATGGGCCCGGAATCGCAAGGCAGTGTCCTTCATTAACTCGGCAATACTCCGCGTACCCACCACCGTGGGTTAATGCCATGACAGCATCGCCCGTTTTCCAGCGCGTAACGGCAGAACCCCTGGCGACAACCTCGCCAGCGATCTCAAGACCAGGCAAAGGACTCGCGTCAGGAGGAAGCGGGTACAGCCCCTGACGCTGCAGGACGTCCGGCCGATTGACGCCCGCAGCCGCCACTTTGACTAAAACATCGTTATCGGCGGGTTCGGGGACGGGCTCCGCTGTGACTTGTAGCACATCAGGCGGACCTGGTTCGCTGATTGAAACGGCCCGCATTGTTTCGGGAATATAACTCATGGACAGACGACGCGTTATGTGGATACTGGCCTGGCAACAATAACAGGCGATGCGGTCGATGTCTGATAACCCGATTCTCTGGAAACCAAGCAACGAGCAAGCGCAGGCGACGGCCATGTACCGCTTTATGCGTGCACAGGGCTTTGATCGTTACGCAGATCTGTATCGCTGGTCAATTGATGAGTCGCCGGCCTTTTGGGAGGCTCTGTGCGAGTTTTGCGACGTTCGATTCGATAAGCCTGCCGACGCAACGCTCTCGCGACCTGACAACATCATGGATGCGGGGTGGTTTGCAGGAAGCGAACTCAACTTTGCCGATCACCTGCTGCGTCATAGTGGCGATCGGCCAGCGATAATCTTTAGTGGCGAAGACGGTACGCGGCGGGAACTGAGTTTTAAGCAACTGCGACAACAGGTCGCCGAAATTGCCGCTGGTCTCATGGGAGCTGGCGTCGTTAAGGGTGATCGCGTTGCCGGGTTTCTGCCGAACTGTCCAGAGGCGATTATTGCGATGCTGGCGACAACCAGTATCGGCGCGATCTGGTCATCCTGCTCGCCGGATTTCGGCGTCAACGGCGTGGTCGATCGTTTCGGCCAGATCGAACCGAAGGTTCTGTTTGCAAGCAACGGCTATTTCTACAATGGCAAGCAAATTGATTCCGTACCCGTGATCGCAGGAATTACGGCGGCGATACCGAGTGTGGCTGTGACCGTTGTTACGCCGTTCCTGAACTCCGCGGTGTCTTCTGCGTCTATACCTGGCACAACCCCGTGGGACGAATTTGCGGTTTCGGGAGCGACACTCGAATGTCGACCGGTCGAGTTTGACCACCCCCTGTTCATTATGTACTCGTCCGGAACGACAGGCGTGCCCAAATGTATCGTGCACGGGCACGGGGGCTCACTACTGCAACTGCTCAAAGAGCATGTACTGCACACGAATATATCGGCTGCGGACCGCCTCTTCTATTTCACAACCTGTGGCTGGATGATGTGGAATTGGCTGGTCAACGGCCTGGCCTCGGGTGCAACCCTGATTCTTTACGACGGTGCGCCGCTGTTCGACGACGGGCATGTGCTGTGGAAAATGGCTGAGCGCGAATGCGTAACAGTTTTCGGCACCAGCGCGAAGTACATTTCTGCGCTCGAAAAGGCAGGCGTCCGACCGAAAGATGACTACCAGTTGCCGAATCTCAGGGCGATATTATCAACTGGCTCGCCGCTCGCGCCCGAGAGCTTCGACTATGTATACGACGCGATTGGCGATGATCTGCAACTTTCGTCAATTGCTGGTGGCACCGACATTCTGAGTTGTTTTGTCCTGGGCAATCCGATCTGGCCTGTGCATCGCGGTGAGATTCAGTGTCGAGGGCTTGGCATGGCTGTACAGGTATTCAATGAATCAGGAATCGCAGTCGTGGAGCAACACGGTGAACTGGTGTGTACGCGACCGTTTCCGTCGGCACCCGTGTGTTTTTGGAACGATGCGGGCCGCTCGCGATATCGAGCCGCTTACTTCGAACGATACCCGGGTATCTGGGCGCACGGCGATTTCGCGGAACTTACTTCAAATGATGGGCTGATAATCCATGGTCGTTCAGACGCCGTGCTCAATCCTGGTGGTGTCCGCATCGGCACAGCCGAGATCTATCGCCAGGTCGAGAAGCTTGATGAGGTGGTTGAGAGCATCGCAGTCGGTCAAAACTGGGAGGATGACGTGCGCGTCATATTGTTCGTCGTATTGCGACCCGGGGTCATTCTCGATGACGAACTGCGCAATCGGATTCGTGCGGTCATTCGCAGTAACACGACGCCAAGACACGTCCCGGCGAAAATCATGGCTGTCAGTGATATTCCGCGAACGAAAAGCGGCAAAATCGTCGAACTTGCAGTACGCTCTATCGTGCATGGAGAAAGCGTCAAGAACACCGAAGCGCTGGCCAACCCGGAAGCGTTGGAGAATTTCCGTAATATCGCGGAGCTCAGCGAGACCTAGGATGAAGCGTTAATGGCAGACACCGGTTTCAGTGGTGTCGAGGTCAGTCGTGGGCGTGTCCTTCCGGAGTGGATCGATGTCAACGACCACATGAATGTGGCCTACTACATGCTCGTGTTTGATCTGGGTGTCGACTCGCTGTGGGGCGAATTCGGCATAACCGATGAGCACATTCGTGAAATGAGAAGTTCGACATTCGCTGCAGAAGCCCATATCACGTACCGGCGCGAACTCGATCTGGATGACCCGTTCATTGTGACCGCACAGATTCTGGCTTTCGACGAGAAACGTATTCATCAATTCCAGCGTCTTTATCATGCTGAAGAAAAATACC
>Ga0255052_10001704_pt1 | contig 16383 bp, 17 predicted proteins | sample JV7_2_21_MG_FD_188632 | JGI IMG/M metagenome (GOLD analysis project Ga0255052, IMG submission 188632) | Seawater microbial communities from Jervis Inlet, British Columbia, Canada - JV7_2_21 | ecosystem: Environmental > Aquatic > Marine > Inlet | place: Canada: British Columbia | collected...
TGTCGACGATGAGCGTTGCCGATTTTCAGCGGTGTGTCGAATACGAAGACGCCGCGACGTTAGTCAGGATCCCTGGTGTTGGTAAGAAAACCGCCGAACGCCTGATCATCGAAATGCGGGACAAAATCGACAAATCGACGACAATGCCGGGCGCAACAAAGATAACTGTTGCGGCAAGCCCGAGAAGCGAGGCCGTGGATGCCCTTGTTGCCTTGGGCTACAAGGTTGGCGAGGTCAACAAGCTAATAGGTGCAATGGATGTTGACGGTCAGTCCGCCGAAGACATCATTCGACAGGCACTGCGGCAGGTGGCGCGATAATCAATGGCTGGCATTGAACACGATAGGCTGAGCAGCGCGGAGTCCGGCACCGAGGACAAGGCCTTCGATCGAGCGATTCGACCAAAAACGCTGACGGAGTACGTCGGGCAGCCCAGCGTCAAACAGCAGATGAATATTTTCATCGAAGCGGCTCGCAGACGTAGAGAGTCGCTCGATCATGTTTTGATTTTTGGCCCACCAGGTCTCGGCAAGACGACACTTGCGCATATTGTTGCCAACGAGATGGGCGTCAATCTGCGGCAAACGTCCGGTCCGGTTCTCGAACGGCCGGGCGATCTCGCAGCCATTCTGACCAATCTGGAAGCTAACGATGTGCTGTTTGTCGATGAGATACATCGATTGAGTCCGGTTGTCGAAGAAGTTCTGTACCCGGCTCTGGAAGATTTTCAACTCGACATCATGATCGGCGAAGGGCCTGCGGCACGTTCGATAAAACTGGATTTACCACCATTTACGCTGGTCGGCGCAACGACACGTGCAGGTCTCCTGACATCGCCGCTCAGAGACCGCTTTGGCATTGTGCAACGACTGGAGTTCTACTCAACAGAGGATCTCGAGGCGATTGCAGATCGATCAGCAGGAATTCTGAATCTGCCGATCGAAGCACAGGGTGCCGCAGAGATTGCAAAGCGGTCGCGCGGTACTCCGCGAATTGCGAATCGCCTGCTTAGGCGTGTCCGCGACTATGCCGAAGTGAAGGGCGATGGTGTGGTTACCGGTCAGGTAGCGGTCAGTGCGATGGACATGCTGCAGGTTGACCCGAATGGATTCGACGCAATGGATCGACGCTTGCTGCAGACCATCATAGAGAAGTTCGATGGTGGTCCGGTTGGTGTCGAGAGTCTCGCCGCTGCCGTCGGAGAAGAACGGGGCACGATTGAGGATGTCATCGAGCCGTACCTGATTCAACAGGGTTTCATGATGCGCACTGCGCGCGGTCGGGTCGCGACAAAGAACGCCTACCTGCATCTGGGCCTGAAGCCGCCCACGAGCCAACAAGCAGCGGAACTTCCGTTATTTGATGATGACTGAACCCTTTGAATGGCCGATCCGCGTTTACTACGAGGACACTGATGCACAGGGCGTTGTTTATTACGCCAATTATTTCAGGTTTATGGAGCGCGCTCGCACTGAGTGGCTGCGCGCTCTGGGAGTCGACCAGGTAGCGATGATAGAGCAGGAGCGACGCATCTTTGTGGTCACGGAAACGAAAGCGGAATTCATTGTGCCAGCCCGATTTAACGATAAGATCATCGTGACAGCGCGACTTGCCGGGCTTACGCGAGCGACTTTCGATATCGAACAAAATATTTATCTCGATAGCCTGAACGGCACATTGCTGTTGCGGGGTGGCGTGCGTGCGGCCTATTTGAATGCCGACACGATGCGACCGACGCGTGTCCCGGCATCGATTTTTGAGGATAGGAAATCATGACGTCAGATATGTCTGTTATCGGTCTGCTGTTTGAAGCCAGTATGCCGGTGCAAATCGTAATGGTCCTGTTGATACTTGCATCGCTGATGTCGTGGAGCATCATCTTCACGAAGCGACGCCTGATTCGACGCACCAAGGATGCCTCGGACGATTTCGAGGCGAGTTTCTGGTCGGGCGGTGACCTGAATACTCTGTATCGCAGTGCGACGCGTGAGCGCGCCGGCAATGTGGGTATGGCGAGTATCTTTGAGTCCGGCTTTCGCGAGTTCAACCGTGCCTTGCAACAAGGCGATATCAGCGTCGATAAGGTGGTCGAGGAGTGTCGCCGCGCAATGCGCGTCGCTCAGATGCGTGAGGTCGATCGCCTGGAGCAGAACCTGGCGACGCTGGCGACTATTGGTTCAACGAGTCCTTACGTCGGCTTGTTCGGTACGGTTTGGGGCATCATGAATGCGTTCATGGGGCTGGCGAATGTGCAGTCTGCAACGCTGGCCGTCGTTGCCCCGCCGATTGCTGAGGCCCTTATCGCTACCGCGATGGGCCTGTTCGCGGCGATACCGGCCGTGATCGCCTACAATCGCTATGCTGACAAGGTTGTGCGCCTCGAGTACCGCTATGATGGCTTCACCGAGGAGTTCTCGAGCATCCTGCAGCGACACGCGCGCAACAAGAAAGGAGCCTGAAATGGCTGCGCCGATGCAAAAGCGCAAGCTAATGAGTGAGATCAATGTCGTGCCCTACATCGATGTCATGCTCGTCCTGCTTGTGATCTTTATGGTGACAGCGCCGTTGCTGACTCAGGGCGTCGAAGTCGAGCTGCCCAAAGCCGGTGCTGAGCCTATCGAGGATGTTCCCGATCATCCACCGTTGGTGATTAGCGTAGATGCAGAAGGCAATCTCTTCGTCAACGTTGGTGACGAGGAGGACGAGCCGGCCAGCGCGAAGGAAGTGGTCGCACGGGTTGGAGCGGTGATTCGCAATCGGCCCGATACGCCTGTTCTTATCAAAGCCGATCGGTCTGTACCTTACGGCAACGTCGTCGGCGCAATGGTTTTATTGCAACAAGGCGGCGCTGAAGCTGTCGGATTTGTAACGGATCCTCTGGACACGTATCCCGTCCCTGAATAGGTTGCTGAGTGGTTCGAGATTCACACAATGTAATCCCAGTGACGCTTGCGTTGATGTTGCATGTGCTGGTGTTTGGCTCGCTCATCGTGGTGCTCGATTTTGGCGATCGGGCACGACCCGCAGTGCCGCTCGCGATTAAAGGAACACTTGTTACCGACAATGCAGTTGTGATTCCGCCAAAAGTCGAAGAAGTTGTACGGCCAGAGCCCGATACGAGCGAACAAGACCGCGTCAGGGCCGAGGAGCTGAAGCGGCAGGAAGACGCTCGCGTGGAACAAGAGCGACTGAACCGCATCAAACGACAGGAACAGGAGCGTAAGAGAGTCGAGGCGGAGGCCGAACAAAAGCGTATCGCTGATGCAGAAAAGCGACGCGAGGCGGAGGAAGCCGAAAAAGAGCGCAAGCGAGTCGAGGCGGAGCGCGCCCGCGAGGCGGAAATTGAACGCCAACGGTTCGAAAATGAACGATTGCGGGCGGAGGCCCAGGCGGCAAGGCAGGCCGAAATTGATGCCGAGAGCAATCGCCTCGATGCAATGGCCGCCAACGCGGAGTCAGCCTATATTTTCGCGATTCAGCAGAAGATCGCCCGCAACTGGGTTCGGCCACCAACCGCAGCGGCTGGAATCGAATGCATTGTGAACGTTCGGCAGCTCCCCGGCGGCGAGGTTGTTTCCGTAACCATTGGCAGCTGCAATGGCGACGCAGTTGTTCGTCGATCGATCGAGGCCGCCGTATACAGGTCCTCGCCGCTGCCATCGCCGGCAGACCCAAGCGTATTTAATCGTAATTTGCAGTTAGAATTCAGGCCCACAGACTAGAGACCCGTCAAAATGCTAAACCAGGCTACCTTGCGCAGCTTCATAATAGCCATTTGTGTGTTATCGACACTATTGAGCGGTGTTGTACAGGCGCAGCTTATTGTTGAGATCACCGAAGGTATCAAACGCAGACCGATCGCCGTGGTGCCGTTTGGCTGGGAGGGCAACGCGGGGGATGTGCCACTGGATGTGGCAAGCGTTATCAGCGCCGACCTCACGCGTAGCGGGCGATTCGCTCCGATTGCAGAAGAAGACATGCTGCAGAAACCGACATCCGGGGCGGACGTGGATTTTGATGACTGGTCGATTCTCGGCGTCGAAGCGGTCGTTGTGGGTAGCGTGACGCAAACCGGGGACAACGCTTATAGCGTTCAATTTCAATTGTTCGATGTGTTTGGTCGCGACCAGCTTGTAGGCTATCGAATGCCGGCGAGTCGCGGGACGATACGCCGCGTCGCGCACCGCGCTGCCGATATGATTTACGAAAAGCTCACCGGCATTAAAGGTGTGTTCGACACCAAAGTGGCTTACGTGACTGCAGAGCAAGGCCGTGACGGGGAATCGTATTCGCTCACCGTTTCGGATCAGGACGGCGAAAACGAGCACAAAATCATGGAGAGCAAGGATCCGATTATGTCGCCGGCATGGTCTCCGGACAGTCGTCGTCTCGCGTATGTGTCTTTCGAGGGCAATCGTTCGTCGATATTCATCCAGACATTGCGTTCCGGCAATCGAATCCAGGTATCGAGCAAACCCGGCATCAATGGCGCACCGGCGTTCTCGCCTGATGGGCGGAAATTGGTCATTACGCTGGGCGGGGTCGACGGTAACCTCGATATCTACACGCTCGACATCAATTCGCGTCAATCGAAACGCATAACCACACATCGTGCGATCGATACCGAAGGCAGCTGGTCGCCGGACGGGCGCTACATCTACTTCACATCGGACCGAAGCGGCGGGCCGCAGATCTACCGCGTATCAGCCGATGGCGGTACGGCCGAGCGCGTCACCTTCGAGGGGAGTTATAATGCACGGCCGCGTCTATCGCCGGATGGCACGAGGCTGGCCATGGTGCATTTGGATCGTGGCAACTATCGCATCGCCGTAATGGATGTGAAACGGAAGGATCTTTTGGTGTTATCGGCCGGAAGTCAGGATGAATCGCCGAGCTTTGCCCCGAACAGCGATACACTGATTTATGCGACGCGGCCTGGCCGAAACGGCGTGTTGGAGAGCGTTACCGCGGATGGTTTGATTCGGCAGCGGCTGGCGTCGGTGCAGGGCGACGTCAGAGAACCGGTCTGGTCGCCATTTCAGCGTTTCTAGTAACGAGTGTTTAGTTTAAGAATGCCCCTTAATTTACTGTATTTTAACAATTTTTCCAAATACTTCTTTCAAGGACTTTGACATGTCTAAGTACAAACTACTTTTAGTCTCACTTTTCTTTGTACTGTTGGCCGGTTGCGCGTCGCAGGATATCCCTGATCCTGACCCCGATTCGACGGATTCGACCTACGGTAGCGAGGACGGTGCAGACACAGATGGAATGGACGGCAGTGGTCTCGGCGAAGGCGAGGCGATTGACTACGATCCATCGCAAGGTGAGCTGGCGAATATTATTTACTTCGACTTCGATTCTTCCGAATTGCAGCCCGAAGACGCCGAAACCGTTGCCAGGCATGCAATGCTACTGACGAACGATCCGCAGCTCAGTGTGCGCCTCGAAGGTCATGCCGATGAGCGCGGCTCCCGCGAATACAATATCGGCCTTGGCGAGCGCCGAGCGCAGACGGTTCGCCGCCTACTGTTGATTCAAGGCGCGTCTGCCGGGCAGATTTCTACGGTTAGTTTCGGCGAGGAACGTCCCGCTGGTTTCGGTAGCACCGAGGAAGCCTGGGCACAGAATCGCCGCGTCGAAATCAAATACACGAACTAGCACCGGGGCCACGGGATATTGAAACTACGTCACGCTTTGCTGTCGTGCCTGACTATTGCTGCGATGAGCGGCTGCACCTTATTTCAGTCACAACCCGCGGAAGACCCGGTGCAGATCCAGCTGTCCGAGTTTGAACGCCGGCTCGAAACGATCGAGAGAATTGTCGACAACCAAAGCCTTGTAGCGTTGTCGCAGCAGGTGACGTCGCTTGAACGTCGTGCCGATCAGTTGCAGGGCAGTACGGAAACGCTGCAACACAGCTCGGAGGACACGGCGGACCGGCAGCGGCAACTGTACGCGGATCTCGACTCGCGCATCCAGGAGCTTGAGCGCAAGCTGCAGGCGGGTGGCGGGGCGAGTGTACTCGAGGGTGGCACGCTGCCACCCGGGCAATTGCCGGTGCCAGGCGGCTCGGATCGCGATAATTATCAGATGGCATTCGAGCTTCTGAAAGAGGAGCGCTACGACATGGCCGCGACGTCATTCAAGCAGTTCCTGTTGGCATTCCCTGACAGCGGGCTCGTTGGCAACGCCCAGTATTGGCTAGCGGAGTCCTATTACGCGTCGAACAATTTTGAGCAGGCGCTCACGGATTTTCAGGTCGTCATCGATGACCATCCTCGCTCCAGCAAGGTGCCCGATGCGCTGCTGAAAACGGGATTCTGCAACTACAACCTCAAACGCTGGGATGTGGCGCGGCAAACCTTGAGCCGCGTACAGGCCGATTACCCGGAAACAACGGCGGCGAGACTGGCCGGGCAATACCTCAATCGCATGGATTCTGAGGGCGTTTGACTTGTCATTTGGCGGCGGTTCGGTATGATGCCGCCGGCATTCCAGTGGCGACCTGCCACAGACCCCGCGGGGCGTTAGCTCAGAGGTAGAGCATTCGGCTTTTAACCGACTGGTCGTAGGTTCGATCCCTACACGCCCCACCATTTTCTCTCGCCTGTACGCGCGAAATTGATTTCAAATAAAACAGGCGACGGCGCAAAATACAGCGGCTATCATGCACCGTTTTGCGCTTGGGGCAGATCGTTGACGAGTTGTTGGAAAATTCACAAGTTTGGTGGCAGCAGCCTTGCGGATGCAGAGTGTTTTCGCCGCGTAGCGGGATTATTGCTGGACTACGACGACGATCGTATGGGAATCGTCGTATCCGCTATGGGCGATATGACGGATGCACTACTGCACCTGGCTACTCTCGCCGAGCGTGACGACGACGGTTTCAATGCCGAATTGCACGCGATCGGCGAGCGCTACTCCACGACTGCCAGAGCGCTAATAGACGGTGATCGCCTGGTCGAGGTGCTAGATGCCTGGGGTCAGGACGCAGAAGACATCAAGGACGTCCTTAAAGCTATTGCACTCGTCAAATCTGCGCCGCAGAGAAGCCGCGACGTCGTCGCTGGTTACGGCGAGATATGGTCAGCTCGCTTGCTGGCCGCGCATCTCGGTCAGCAGTCCGCAGAGCGCGGTGGCACCTGGATTGATGCGCGCAAGGTCATCACGGTCAGTGAGACCGAGCTGGGACCGACCGTGCAGTGGCAAACCTCACAATCGAATTTTGACGATGCAATAGCGGACGACTTCGCGGGCATCGCTGTCATTACCGGATTCATTGCTGCAGACGACGATGGTTTACAAACCACTCTGGGGCGTAACGGTAGTGACCATTCAGCTGCCATTTTCGCTGCGCTGAGCAAAGCTTCCGAGCTGAGTATCTGGACGGATGTCGACGGAGTCATGAGCGCAGATCCGAATCGCGTGCCAGAGGCACGGGTCATCGAGAAGTTGACCTACAACGAGGCGATGGAACTCGCGTACTTCGGTGCCAAAGTGATTCACCCACAGACACTTGGTCCGGCCGTGGAGAACGACATCCCGGTCGTCATTCGCAACAGCTTCAATCCGACACATCCAGGCAGCCGTATTGAGGCTGCACCCGTGACGGCCGATGAAATCAAAGGCATCACGGCAATTGGGGGAATGGCGCTGGTTAACCTGGAAGGTTCAGGAATGATCGGTGTACCCGGCACGGCTGATCGCCTTTTTGCCGCGCTAAAAAATGCCGGCGTGTCGGTCACGTTGATTTCGCAGGCCAGCTCAGAGCACTCGATCTGTATTGCGGTGCCGCAGGACCTCGCAGAGCGAGCCAGGCAAGTTGTGAGCGAGGCGTTTGCAGATGAACTCGCGAGTGGTCAGATTCAAAGTGTCGACGTAAACGATGAACAGAGTATTGTCGCGGTCGTTGGCGATGGTATGGCTGGTACACCGGGCATTGCTGGCCGTTTTTTTGGGACTCTGGGGAGGGCGGGTATCAACATCCGTGCGATAGCTCAGGGCTCTTCGGAAAGAAATATTTCGGCCGTCGTCGACTCCCAGGAATCGACGCGCGCTTTGCGGGCGGCACATTCGGGTTTCTACCTGTCTTCAAAGACCATTTCGATCGGTCTCATAGGTACGGGTAAGGTCGGCGGCACGTTGCTGCAACAGCTCGAGAAGCAAGCACTGCGACTTGTCGAAGGATTCAATCTGGATTTGCGCGTGCGGGCAATCGCGCGATCGCAATCGATGTTGCTCGGCGATCGTCGCATCGATCTCGCCGATTGGGAGCAGCAATATGAGAAGGCTTCAGTGGACCTTGATCTCGCCGTATTCGAGCAGCACGTAAACCCCGATCACTTGCCGCATGCGGTGATCATCGACTGCACAGCAGAAGAGTCGATTGCGGCACGCTATGCCGGATGGCTCGAGCGTGGCATTCATGTGATCACACCGAACAAGAAGGCGGGCAGTGGTCCAATCGCGGATTATGAGGTACTGCAAGCCAGGGGCAAACACGGTAGCTCGCATTTCTTTTATGAGACCACGGTTGGTGCCGCGTTGCCGATCATAACAACGCTTCAGGATCTGATTGATACTGGTGACGAGGTTCGATCGGTACAGGGTATCTTTTCGGGGACACTTGCGTATCTGTTCAATGTTTATAACGGCGAGAGACCGTTTTCCGAGATCGTACGGCAAGCGCGAGACAGTGGTTACACCGAACCTGATCCGCGCGACGATTTGTCAGGCATGGACGTTGCAAGAAAGCTGACGATTGTGGCGCGTGAACTCGGGCACAAGACCGAGCTTGGCGACTTTCCGGTTGAAAACTTGGTCCCCGAGCCCTTGCGGGAAGGCAGTATCGATGAATTCCTGGACCATCTTGCGGAGCACGATGATGCTATGCAAATGATGTATCAGGAAGCCGAAGCAGTGGGCAAGAAGCTGCGATACATTGCCCGCCTGGATGCTGCCGGCAAAGCTGTGGTTGGACTCGAGGCAGTCGACGCCGAACATCCGTTCAGCAACATCGCGTTGACAGACAACATCGTGCAATTCGAAACAGACCGTTATTCAGACAACCCCCTCGTCGTGCAAGGACCGGGCGCGGGTCCCGCGGTGACGGCCGGTGGTGTATTCAGCGATTTGTTGCGACTCGCCAAGTATCTGAGCGAGGGCGATTAACATGAGTCAGTCAGTCACGGCGTTCGCGCCAGCCTCGATAGGCAATGTCGGTGTGGGCTTCGACATGCTGGGCCTTGCGCTGGAGGGCGTCGGCGATCGCGTCGCTGCGCGCAGGACGGACGAGGCCGGAGTTTCAATCGCAGAAGTTCGCGGTCTTGACGGCGAGTTGCATTCGAAGCTGTCGACCGACCCCGAGCACAACACCGCATCGATCGCCGTAAGGGCGCTGTGGGATGATCATGGCGCCGGTGGCATAGAGCTAAAAGTGTACAAAGGAATACCACTGCAATCCGGAATGGGAAGCTCGGCAGCGTCCGCCGTTGCGGCGGCGGTTGCAGCCAATGCGCTTCTGGAGACGCCGCTAGCTACCGACGAACTGCTACCGTATGCCCTCGAGGGCGAGAAATACGCTGGTGGTGGATTGCACCTCGATAACGTTGCGCCGAGCCTGTTGGGCGGCATGATTCTGTGCCCGCCAGTATTGTTGCCCGATGCAGTCCGCATTCCGGTGCCCGATGGGGTCAGTGCAGTGGTTTTGCATCCGGATCTTCAGGTCAACACGGCAGAGTCGCGTCACGGGCTCGCCCAGGGTTACTCGATGGAACAGTGGTTGAGCCAACAGGGCTATCTTGCCGGATTCATTACGGCCTGCATTACGGGGAACATCCCGCTGATTGGCAAGACCCTCAAGGATGTCGTCATCGAACCGCAGCGCATTGCGGCCGTGCCATGCTTCCAGGCCGTCAAAGACGCCGCAGAACGCGGTGGTGCGCTTGGTGTCAGTTTGTCCGGCAGCGGCCCAAGTATTTTCGCCATTTGTGAGAGCGAGGTCGCAAGCAATCTCGCGGTTGCGATGGAGCGAGCGTGCCGTGGCCAAGGCATCGAATGCCAGTCATGGGTGAGCTCATTGCACGCGCCCGGCGCGCACGTGGAGCCCTGAATGCAGTTTGTCAGCACACGTGGCGACACACTCGTGGGCCTTGACGAGGCTCTGGTGAATGGCATCGCGGATGACGGTGGGCTCTACGTTCCCGTTGAACTGCCGAGCTTCTCAGTCGATGACTTCTATGACGCTGCGACGATTTCAGACGTTGCAGCGGTTCTTTTACGGCCGTTTTTTACCGGTTCGTCGCTGATTGGCGAGCTTGAGAAAATTCTCGCAGAGACATTCAGTTTTCCAATTCCGACTACAGCATTGCCTTGCAGTGATGGCAATGCCAGTTTGCTCGAGCTGTATCACGGCCCTACGGCAGCGTTCAAAGATGTCGGCGCCGGATTCCTGGCGGCTTGCCTCAGTCGACTTGAAGGTGACGAGGCATCTCCGCTGACCATACTCGTTGCGACATCGGGCGACACGGGCGGCGCAGTCGCCGCTGCATTCAACGAACGACCCGGAATGCGCGTTGTCGTGTTGTTCCCTGACGGTCGTGTATCGGCGCGGCAAGCGCATCAATTGACCTGCTGGAGCGATAACGTTCTGTCATTGTCGGTAGATGGCCCATTCGATGACTGTCAGGCGCTCGTCAAGTCGATGTTGGCTGATGAGGCGCTTTGCTCCCGATACCGGTTTAGTTCGGCCAACAGCATCAACATCGGCAGGCTACTTCCGCAGAGCACGTATTATGCAGATGCAAGCCTCAGACATTTTCGTGCAAGTGGTAAGAAACCCGGTTTCGTGATCCCAACAGGTAACCTCGGCAATGCGCTGGCCTGTATCATGGCCAGAGAAATGGGCCTGCCTATAGGACCGATCGTGCTGGCAACGAACGCGAATCGAACGATTCCCGAGTATTTCGAAACTCTGAACTGGATACCACGGGCGAGCGTGCAGACTCTGGCCTCTGCGATGGATGTCGGCGATCCAAGCAACATGGAACGATTACGCAATATTTTGGGTGAGGCTGACGTGCTGCGTGATTGTCTAGGTGTCTTTTCCGCAGACGATGAGCAGATCGAAGACGAGATTCGCAGGGACTTCGCGGAATTTGGTTTTGCAACTTGTCCACACACGGCTACCGCAACACATACCTGGCGGCAGCTTGACGCCGGCATGCGACAAGACAATGACTGGATTCTTGTTGCCACGGCGCATCCGGCCAAATTTGAGACGATCGTCGAGCCGCTGATAGGTACCACGGTGCCATTGCCCGAGGAACTCGTCGAGATCCTTTCTCGGTCGAGTCATTCTGTATCGATACGACCCGAATTGAGTGCACTTGCAACCGCTATGGACGAACATTTCAACTAATGGGCGAGCTTCTCACACCGGATCTCGCACAATGGCTTATCCCGGCCGCTATTGTTGCGCTGCTATTCATCTGGCTCTTATATCGGCGTCGGAATAGCGGCAGCCGCCTGAAAAAAGTCCTGAGCGAGATCGGGCATGACCGTATCGATGACCTGGTGATTCCGAACGGCGATGAGGGCGAAATCCAGATTGACCACTTGCTTCTCACCTCACGAGGCCTGTTGATCGTCGACATCAAGGATGCAGTTGGCACGGTCTTTGGCAGCGACAAGATGCAGGAGTGGGCTGTAATCAGCAACGAGCGCCGCTACACATTCTCCAATCCGCAAGCGGCCCTTTATGACCGTATCGCGGCAGTCCGGCACATTGTGCGCCAGGTGCCTGTGGCCGGTCGAATCCTGTTTCTCGACGGCGCTGATTTCACCAAAGGTGTGCCTGGCATGGTCTGCGATTTGGATCAGCTGCTCGATGAGTTTGGCGAGGCCGACAAGGCTGCGGCGAAGATCAAAGTCGACGCGTTTAAACCCCACTGGGATCTGATTCGCAAGGCAGCTCTTGGGGCGCAGGTCGATCAGATGTTTAGTCAATCGAAGAAATGACGATCGACATCACAATTTGCGAGGCCGCCGTCGGTGATGTCGCCGCGCTGTCTGCGGTCGGCTCCGAGTCTTTTCGGGCTGCCTACGAGAACTTCTCCGAACCCGACGATTTGATAGCTCACCTGGATTCGTTCTTTAGCAAAAAGGCGATTGAGCGGGAAATCAGACTGCCCGGGCGCCATTACCTGATAGCGCACAATGCCGGTAAGCCAGCAGGATTTGTCAAGATTCAGGAAAACAAACGTCCGGACGAGGTGCCGGCGTCAAGGGCACTGGAACTTCGCCACGTTTATGTGCTGCCGGAACAGCAACGGTTTGGAATTGGTGGCCAACTGATTGCGGCAGCCGCACGTTTTGCACGCGAGAAGGCGGCCGATGGCATCTGGCTGACAGTCTGGGAGGACGCTCCGTGGGCCGTCAATTGCTACCTCAAGTATGGCTTTGAAATGGTCGGCGAAATCAATTTCCACCTGGGGAAAGCCACGTACAACGATTTGTTGATGTGGCGTCCAGTCGACTTGGCCGATTAGTCCAGTCCAAAGAAACGCTGAGCATTTTCGGTCGTGATTCTGGCGACGTGTTCTTCGCTTTGATCTCTTGCCTCGGCAACAACACGCAACACTTCGGTCAGGAATGCTGGCTCATTGCGTCGCGATTTCGGCTTGGGCTGAATCGTCCTCGGTAGCAAGTACGGCGCGTCAGTTTCGATCAGCAGCCGGTCATCGGGGATGACTGCAACTATGTCGTGCAGATGCGCGCCGCGGCGCTCGTCGCAAATCCATCCTGTAATGCCGATCCAGAGCCCCAAGGCCAGGTATTCCCGCAGAGACTCGCCTTCGCCCGTGAAGCAGTGTGCGACCGCTCTGGAAACCTTTGGCAGCATTGGCTCCAGGACTTCGACAAAGTCATCGTGAGCATCACGCTGGTGCAGAAAGACAGGCAAACCTGTTGCGGCAGCAATATCCAGCTGGGACTGAAATGCCGCCAGTTGGGCCTCCCGCGGCGAAAAATTGCGAAAATAGTCGAGGCCGCATTCACCAACGGCAACGACAGCGTCGTTTTGTGCGAGATTTGTAATCAACGCCACGCTGTTTTCGTCGTAGTCGGCAGCATGATGTGGATGCACGCCAGCCGTGGCATACAGCCGTCCTGGCTCTGTTTCGGCGAGTTTTACAGCGTCGATACTGCCTTGATTGCTGCTGCCAGTGACGATCATTCGGCTAACTCCAACATCGTCAGCGCGCTGCATCATCTCAGCACGATCGTCATCGAAACTGTCATGCGTCAGATTGGCTCCAATATCGATCAGGGGGTAGGGCATTTTTAATTCTCTGATTGCAACCGTTTGGCCGGCTGGGGTATCTAATTAGTACATATTCCCGAGGGGTCTGAAGATGAGCAAGGCATTGATCAAGAGCGCGTTTACTGTCGGATTGTTGGTAATGCTGATGGCTGTCCCTGTTTATGGCGCTAGCGTTAACAAGAGCATCAAGATTGATGCGGGCAGTGAATCCGATGGAGCGACATCTGTCAACGGCAGTATTTCAGTTGGAGACGGGGCAGTTGTAAGCGGAACGCTCAAGACCGTCAACGGCAAGATCCGTGTGGACGGCAATTGCAAAATTGGGAATGCAACTACCGTGAACGGCAGCGTGGCCCTTGGTGAAAACGTTGAGGCGGCCGATCTGACAACGGTAAACGGCTCTATTCGCGTTGCTGGTGGCTCAACGATTGACGGCGAGGTCGGGGCGGTCAACGGCCGTATCAAACTCGAGAAAGGCACCACCGTCGCGCAAGGCGTGGGCAATGTGAATGGCGACATAGAGCTTGTAGGCAGCGAAGTTGGCGCTGACGTAACCACCGTGAATGGCAACGTAGACTTGAGTGACGCAGCGCTCATCAAGGGCGACCTGATCATCGAAAAGCCGAGCACGTGGAACTCCAGCGATAACAAGCGGATACCCGAAATCGTGATCGGTCCAGGGTCTGTCGTACAGGGCAACGTTGTGCTGGAGCGCGAAGTCAAGTTGTATATCAGCGAGTCAGCCAAGGTCGGTGGCGTCGAAGGCGTGATGTCGATCAGTGATGCGGTTCGCTTCAGCGGCGATCATCCGTAGAATAGTGGCCGTGCAGAGCGCGGCCAAACAACTCAGATTATTTTCAGATACCGAGGAGCCCGGCGATGAGCCGGGCTTTTCTGTGCGTGAGAGCGCCCGCGCCAGGCGTTTGTCGATCAAGGTATTTCCGCGTGGTCGGGTCGAAGTCGTGGTGCCGCGGCGGACACGAGCGCGTGATGTGCAAGCCTTCGTAGACGAACACCGCGAATGGATCGATAAATCAAGAGACTCATTTGCCAGGGTGCTGCCGCCGGAACCTTTTGTTTTGCCCAATCTCATTGAGCTGCCAGCGATCGGGCAACGATTTCGAGTGCGCTACGAACGGCGTAGTGACGCGAAAAGCGTTCGATTTCGCTGCAAAGACAACATAGTCACATTGAGTGGTCGCACAGGCGACGACAAGCTCTGCATCAGTGCATTGAAACGCTGGCTGGCGTCCATCGCCAAAAGCGAATTTCGACCGCGTCTCGACTCACTATCTGCTCTGACGGGTGATCCGTTTTCCAAGATGCACGTTCGAGGTCAGCTGACCTGCTGGGGCAGTCACTCCAGCAGCGGCACGATTAGTATCAACTATTGCTTACTCTTTCTGGATCCGGCGCTACTGCGGTACTTGATGATCCACGAGCTGTGTCATGCCCGACATATGAATCATTCGCGGCGTTTTTGGCAGCGTGTAAGGCGGTTCGAGCCTGATTACCGGTGCCTTGATAAAGCGCTCGGCGATTCCTGGAAATCAATTCCAATATGGCTAGGAATGCATTAAAAACAATAAGTTAGAAAATAAACTTAATTAAAAATATCACCCTTGATCGAGCAACTCTCGCAAGTTGATCACGGCCGCATTGGCGCGCGCCAGGTAGTTCGCCATAACCAGCGAGTGATTCGCGAAAAAGCCATATCCGCTGCCGTTCAGGATCATCGGGGACCCCAACGGCCGCAGGCTGGCCTCTAGCTCACGGATGATCTGCCGGACGCTCGCGTTGGCGTTTTTGTCCTCGAGGACGTTTGCGAAATCGAACTCGGCGGCGCGGAAAAAATGCACCAGGGCCCATGCCGCGCCGCGCGCCTCAAAAAACACGTCGTCGACCTCGAACCATGAGGTTTGTACGTCAACGGTGTCTGCTTGAGGGTTTGACGCTGTGGCTGACGGGTCACCGGCGAGATCTTCATTGATTCGGGTGGTCGCGACGCTGTCGCCGAGTCGCCGCGTCAGACTGCCGAGCCGCTTCTCGACCTGGGCGAGCCATTCCCGAAGGTTATCGGCCCGCGCGTAGAATTGGGCTTCAGTGTCTGTGTCGTCGGCAAGCCGGTCACGGTAGCGGGCAAAGCCCTCGATCGCCTTTCGATATTCAGATTCCGATGCGGGAAATATCCAGGAATTATTGTCGATGAAAAACGCCTGTTCGCCGTCCCGGATATCCGGGTCTTCCTTGGACTGTGACTGGCTGCGGCTGTAGTCGTTACGAATTACTCGCGCCAGGTCACGAACCTGCTGCAATACGCCGATCTCCCAATTGGGCGTATTGTCCAAAAACACGCTTGGAGGCATTTTGTCATTTGTCAGATACCCACCGGGCTTATCGAGCAGTGTCTCCGCAACACGAATCAGCGTGTCCGTGGTCGAGTAGCCGACAACCACTCGCTCGTCGTTAATAGTGTGATTGACCCAGAAAACTTCTGGCGAGCGCGACCAGTAAATACCGATAACGATGAACACGAGGGCGAAACCGCCGATCGTCCAGACCAGGGCACGGGTCCAACGAGGTTTGGATATTATCTTTGCTGCAGTCTTTTCTTGCACGGAAGGAACTCGTCACGGGACTGTTATTAGTCTGTCAGCAAGTCTATCAGTTCCAGCTTGTGGTGGCCTTGAGTGACAGTTCGGATTATCTACCCGAGGACGTTCTTCGCGATGTTGTTTTTGCCGGTTGGGACGCTTCTCGTTATCTTCTGGCGAAAAGTAGGCGCTCGTTCGGTTGAATCCAGAAGTGATTGAACGACCGCTTACGGTGAGACCAGACATTCGTGATTTAGCCCACGAAAATGTCCCGGCGAATGGCTGCTTTACCCCCGGAAGCAGCCGTTCGGCTGATATGATGCTGAGAGGCCGCTTATGACCCAAAGCGGTCATTGCCGATTCTGCGGTCGATGCCTATTGAGGCTCTTGTAGAACTGAACTATAGGTTGCTGTATGGGGCTGGTGTCAGAACTCAGGCGCCGCAACGTCTTCCGCGTAGCGATC
>Ga0255052_10001705_pt1 | contig 16354 bp, 16 predicted proteins | sample JV7_2_21_MG_FD_188632 | JGI IMG/M metagenome (GOLD analysis project Ga0255052, IMG submission 188632) | Seawater microbial communities from Jervis Inlet, British Columbia, Canada - JV7_2_21 | ecosystem: Environmental > Aquatic > Marine > Inlet | place: Canada: British Columbia | collected...
GAAGCAGACTGCCGAATCCTCGTCGAATTCGACCACACCGGCATTGTCGGCAAAAACGGATATGCACCAGTCTTTATCGAGCTGCTTGGTGGCTTTGAAGACTGTATCTTTGAGCACGTCGTCGAAATGCACCTGCTCGCCGTCCGTCGACATATCGACAGAGCTTTTCAGCGTCTTGTGTACGCAGTGCTCGCTCCAGGTCTGGGCCAGCGTCTCGGCCTCGATATCGGTGGGCTCCCTGCCGAGTTCTTGGAAGTATTTCTGAATCGTCTGCATCTCGATCAGATTCAGGAACAAGTCCTTTTCCTTGCTCAGCGCCATCAGGGCGTCGTCATCGAGGTCGCAGATGGGCCAGTGTGTTATCTGAAACTCGTACGGCTTGATATGCGGACTCGGAGGCTCTGCCTCGTTGCCTATGACACAGTCTTCTATGCAGTCGTTTGAGAGGATCTTCTTGGCAATCGTTTCTATTTGATTCTGCGACATCTCGCCGAGCAGGACATACTTTCGCGCAGTCCGAACATGCCCGGCCTCGATCCCCATATCGGCAACGGCCGCCATAACCGACTCGGCTACAGGATCGGTGACACCGCTTTTTAAGTGTACTTCTATAAGTGTCGCCCTGGCCAGACCGGCGGGCGGACCGCTTCTGCCTATGTAATATTCTTCGCAGACCGGATCGGCCAGAAGCTCTCGGGCCACCCGCTTGGCAAAATCCTCATCGAAATCAGCTTCAATTAGGAAGACCTTGGCCGACTGAACCGCCTGCACGAGACTGATGCCCAATTCCTTTATGTCTTCCAACACACTCTGGCCGTGTACGTCGGAAAAGTCCGACCGACTAAAAACCTCAAAACGCCATTGCTTCACGATATAATTTCCTTCTTCCTGATCTTATACGCATTAAGTCTTTCACAGCCAATATGTTATGAAGACAGATGTCAGAATGAATTCTGCTGAAAAGTACTGTACCGCCGTCGGGATGTCAATTTTTTTCTTTTATTTGCACCTTTAAAATGTTAGTATTTGGGCGTTTCGAGAAATCTCGCCTTGATGGTAGAATATTCTCGTGATGTTTTCATGGCAAAACGAGATAATATTATAGCTAATATGCCCAACAATAGCAGTCTAAGCAACGGCGGTCACCTCGATTTCGAGGAGAAGGTGGCGGACCTTGATCGCCAGATGAATGAGTTGCGCAAGCTCAGTTCCGTAAAAGGGATCGACTACTCTTCCGAGATTCGCCAACTCCAGCGGCAGCAGGTCTTGGAATTGAAACGTGTCTATTCGAACCTTACGGCCTGGCAGACTGTTCAGGTGGCGCGCCACCCGAACAGGCCCCTTCTCTCGGACTATCTGGACCTGATGGTAAAGGATTTTCGCGAACTGCACGGAGACAGATGTTTCGGCGACGACCGCGCTGTCGTTACAGGTCTCGGCCATATCGGCCGCGAGCGTGTGCTGGTTGTCGGTCAAAACAAGGGCAGGAGCACCAAGGAGAAAATCGCCTGCAATTTCGGATGCCCGAATCCCGAGGGTTATCGCAAGGCATTGGCCAAGATGAAGTTCGCCGAGAAGTTCGGCATTCCCATCGTAACGCTCATAGATACCCCGGGTGCCTATCCAGGCATCGGCGCCGAGGAGCGAGGTCAGGCCCAGGCGATCGCGGTGAATCTCCAGCAGATGTCCCGACTTAGGGTCCCGGTAATTTGCATTGTCGTAGGAGAAGGCGGTTCCGGCGGTGCTCTCGGAATAGGTGTCGGAGACAGATTGGCAATGCTCGAATTCGCATATTATTCTGTGATCTCTCCCGAAGGCTGTGCCGCGATTCTGTGGCGCGACGGCTCACAAGCCCCCAAAGCAGCCGAGGCACTAGGATTGACCAGCAAGGACCTGCATAAGCTCGGACTGGTTGACGCGGTCATTTCCGAACCGCTCGGCGGCGCACATCGCAGTCATCACGACACCATCTACAGCGTTGAAAAATACATTGTCAAAACGCTGCGGGACCTCAAACGCACAAAGACGGAAAACCTACTCGACAACAGATACAGCAAACTGCGTTCGATAGGCGTCAGCCAATCCGAAAACCTGCGCCGGAAAACTCAGGCGGGCAGAGACAGGATAAAGACAGCGATTGAGGCGATCTCGAAGAAACCAAAACGAGCCCCGGCCAAAGTCTGACATCCCCGGGGGCGGTTTTATATCGTAGGGCAGGCCTCCCTGCCCACCCTACCAACTATCTATCGTAGTTCAACCGTTCTGGACATCTCTTGGATCCTTGCCTTCTTCGATAACGTGGATCTTTCTCACCCTTCTTTCGTGCCTTCCGCCGCTAAATTCAGTGGTCAGCCAGACCTCCACAATCTTTCGCAGCAACACTGCCCCAACCTGGTCCGCCGACAGACACAGGACATTCGCATCGTTGTGGTCGCGCGAAATCTGAGCGCTAAGCTCGTCATGGCACAGAGCTGCCCTGACTCCCGGAACCTTGTTCGCCGCCATGCTCATTCCGATGCCGGTCGCGCAGGCAAGAATCGCTCTGTCCGCCTGCTTTTTCGACACTGCCGTAGCCGCTAAATAAGCTAGGTCGGGGTAGTCAATGGGATTGTTGTCGTCGGTGCCGAAATCAACGCACTCATGGCCCAGCTCAGCGGCTATGGCCTTGACTTGCTGTTTGGCGTCGAAGCCACGATGATCGCTTCCAATTGCTATTTTCATATTATAAGCTCGTCTAATCTTCTTCTTACCGCCGCCACTATCGTGCGTGCACAACTATAGTAATACTCTTGAGGATGACCTATCGGATCAGGAATCCCCTTTGGCCCAGCCAGCAATAAACACTTCTCAGCAGCATTGGGCTCAAGAGCAACAATTCTCTCGGTGTGCAGCCTTTCCATCGCGAAGATGAAGTCACTCTCAGTGATAAGCTCCTTGGACAATCCCTTATTCCTATGGGCCCTTATGTCTATTCCCTCGACTGCACAGGCTTTCACCGCCTCAAGGCTCGCCGGATAGCCGGTCGAACCCATGATACCTGCCGAGTTCACCTTATAACCTAACGTGCCGAGGCCGTCAACATTGCATCGTAGTTTTTCTGCCAAATATTTTCGAAATATTCCCTCGGCCATTGGGCTTCGGCATGTATTGCCCGTACACACAAACAGAAACCTAACCTCTGACAGATCATGCAATTGTTGCTGCGAATACCGTCCGGTGCGCAATACATCCACTTTCTTTTTGCCTACCTTAACAACAGTACTGCTTTCTTTGTGCCTACAGGGCCCCGCGTCCAATAGCAGCTCGATTTGACCTGATAGAGTGGCAAGAACCTGATCGGCATCTGTGGCAGGCGGCTTGCCCGTCATGTTTGCGCTCGGCGCAACTACCGGACTATTTGTCTGCCGCAACAACGCCGAGGCTACTGCGTTATCGGGACAGCGAATACCTATGGAATGTTCTCTGTACAGATTCTTGAAAACATCTGCCTTGAGATTCGTTTGCTGGGTTTCGATGCCTTGCTCATCCAGCACAAAGACTATGGTCAAAGGACCGGGCCAGGCATTGTTTATAAGTTTTTGAGCCCTCAGCCCGATGGCGGGCACGTACTTACTGACATTGTCCCTATGTGCTACATGCAATGTGTAGTATTTGCCGGCGGTCCTGCCCTTGAGATTGTCGAGTCTGGCCAGCACATTGCTCTCAACCCGGCAGGCAATTCCATAGACGGTTTCGGTGGGAAAGGCCACAAGCCCGCCGGCGTCGATCAACTCCGCGGCCTCGCGGATCTTCTCGGAGTCAACGTCGCCGGCATCGAGTTTCAATACTTTTGTTTCCATCGGCCTGATGAGGATACATCAAGTCCGGGCAAATGGCAACGTCTTATCATCCTGAACGCACCGACTCATCCCCTGCCGGACGATCCGATCCTGCAAGTGAATCGGCAAGTGCATGGAAGGGGCCCGCACCGAATTGCCCGGCACAGGCTCTGAAATCGCATGTATGTGCGTACGTACTGCTCTCGTTAGCGCAAGAGCAGCGTCTACTCGCCAGCTACATCTCTGGGTCGATACAGCCGGATGTCGTCAATGAACAGCGTCCCTGAACCGCCTGATGCAGTGGCGTTGTCCGTAGCGCCGAGACCAACCGCGATATTATTGACATCGGCCGGGTTCACGCCCTGATCGGCAAAGCACGTCAGGTCGATTTCTCTTCGAAGCCCTCTTTTCTGTGAGTGTTTCCAAAGTCAGGCGCTGGCTGGCGACTATTCTTGTTGCCTGAACGTCTTATAAAAAGGCCACAAGTGGGGCGAGATCCGCATATTGAAAAAGTTTTTCGGAAACAGCTTATCCTTTGCCTAAATCTACTAATCTATCCACTTTAACATTGCCGATAGAACTTATTGATTGCTGTAACGATTATTAAGGAGATATGAATAATGCAGGCTTTAATCGAGCAACGTAAAGAGATCCGAAGCAATGTTTCCTGGCCTGTGAGTGTCTGGATACCGGAGGCCAACAGATTTGTAATTGGTCGAAGCTGCAACGTTAGCAAGACGGGCGTATTTGTTACACTGCCATTGACCGCGCCCATCCGGACGGGCCACCGTGTGGAGCTTAACTTTCCGCGAACGGAAGTCCTGGCGAAGGAAAAAGGGCAGTTTGCCCGCATCAAGAGCGGCAAGATCGTAAGGGTGGACCGCAAGAATTTGCTCGAAAACGCCGAGATTGGTGTCGGCATTACATTCGAATAGACTATGAGCCGATTTTTTCGGCATTAGAGTAGCGAAGAGTTTGTGGCTTTCGGACGCGCGGGGCAATGAAAGAGAAAAGCAAGGACTGATGACCGCCGCCGGTCGTCGGTCTTGTTTTTTGCGCCTTAGAGGGTAAGCGGCCACTCGAACGGTTCATTCTCAGTTCTGCACACAATCCGTGCAATCATAGTCATTTATCGTTAGAATCACATTTGTAAGGTCCGTTCTTGAACAAAGGAAACTCTAATTCTGACGTGTAGTTTGAAGAACCAGGCGACTGAGAAGATCGAAGAACACTCCCTCCAAGTCCATGACTACGGGCTCGCCGATTACGGGGAAATTCTGCAAATGCAGCACCGGTTGTGTCGAGAGAGGCAGCGAAAAAAGATACCAAACACAGTGTTGATCGTTGAGCACCCCGCGATTATAACCCTGGGCGCCCGGCAACGTCTCAACAAACTGCGTGTCAGCCGCCGATGTCTGGCGGCCAAGCATATCGACGTCGTGGAGATACGCAGAGGCGGCGGCGCGACGGCCCACAACCCGGGGCAGTTGGTCTGCTACCCGATCCTGCACTTGCAGCAGTTGGGCCTTGGAATTGGCGAGTATATCCGGACGCTGGAGGCAATCGGCGCAGAATTGCTTAGTGAGTTGGGTGTCCGCAGCACAAGGCTAAGAGGCGCCCCCGGCCTATGGGTCGGCGGAAGGAAAATCGCCTCGGTCGGCGTACGGGTATCGAGATTCGTAACCTATCACGGCATCGCAATAAATATCCGAAACGACCTGAGTATTTTCGATTTGATCGTGCCCTGTGGCCTGGATAACGTGGAAATGACTTCGGCGCAGAAAGAAACCGGTAGAGACCACTCAATGAACCAGGCGAAGGGAAACCTAACAACACTCCTGGCACGGCACTTCGGTACGGATCGACAATGAATCGCGAATCGATCGACAAGTCACGCTCTCTAACAGGGAAATCCGGAAAACTGCCGCCCTGGTTGCACAGACGCCTGCCGGCTGACGCATCGTTCCAGCGTACGGAGAAGGTCCTAAGCTCTCTGGGACTCGAAACCATCTGCAGCAATGCCAACTGCCCCAATCGAGGCCAGTGTTGGGCAAGGGGGACGGCGACCGTCCTGATCTTGGGTAACATCTGCACGCGCAACTGCAAGTTCTGCTCCGTAGCCACCGGCAAACCCAGGCCACCTGACCGGGACGAGCCTTCACGCCTGGCTCGGATGGTCGAGCAGATGCAATTGAAATACCTGGTAATCACCAGCGTAAACCGCGATGATCTTCCGGACGGCGGCGCGGGCCATTTCCGCGATTGCATTGACAAAGTCCGACAGCAATGCCCTGACGTGAAATTAGAAATACTTACCCCTGACTTTCGGGACCGTCAGATTCAGGCTATAGAGATCCTGGGCCAATGCCTGCCGTTCGTATTTGCCCACAATGTTGAGACGGCTCCCTCGTTGTACCAGACAGCCAGGGCGGGGGCAGATTATCAGCGATCTCTCAATCTGCTGAGGATGGTAAAGGACAGCTATAGCGATGTCAGCACAAAATCATCCATCATGCTCGGGCTGGGAGAAACTGATGCCGAAGTCAGACAGGTCCTGAAGAACTTACGCAGCGTCGGTTGTGACAGAATCACGATCGGCCAGTACCTCAAGCCGTCAAAGAATTCCCTTGAGGTTGTCGAATACGCACCACCTGTAAGATTCGACCGGTGGAAACAGGAGGCACTGGAACTGGGATTTTCCTGGGTCATCTCCGGCCCGTTTGCCCGCAGTTCGTACTTTGCAGAGCGAGACGAAACGCAATAGCTTCGGCCGCTTGTCCTGCCTTCCATTCTAAGTGAAAATGAAGAATCGCCCTTGGAAGCGGTCGCAGGCGGTGCAAATCCGGACTCCGGCTTGGTTTCCTATACGTACAGAATTTTTTGTGGCTCACTTCGCTTGGCTCTCTATCGCGCATTTCATATACTTTACTCAGTCGATAGAAAGAGCAAGAGACTCACTAAGGGGGGCATTTCCAGAGGGGGGAAAATGGTACCTGCCAAGAAGTCATTTCACTTGAAGCGCCGAGGCGCTGTGCTCATTCTGTCTATGATTTTCGTGGTCATATTCTCGGCTTTGGCCGTTTCAATGGCCACGCTCTCGGGCGCGAACGCGCAGCTCGCCTCAAACCAGCACAAACTTGGTTCCGCTCGGTCCGCGGCTGAATCAGGCCTGGAATGCGGAAAATACATAATGTCCATTGCCAATGCTCCAGGGATTCTGCCGAGCACCGCGTCTAATACGGTCACTACCGCTGAAGCCAATCTGGTGTGGAGCAGACTGTGCGCGCAGGTCCAGGCCCAGCCCTGGGTGGCCAACCAGGCTTCACAGCAGGCAACTGTGATCACTGCACCAGCAAAAACCTTTGGAGCCACAAATTGTTTCTTTCAAGTGCAGTTCTCCAGGGTCGGCACTCACACAATCAGGCTCGAGGGAATCGGCAACAACGGGCAGACGACAAGACGAGCAAGCATAGATATGATTATCCAAAAGGACAGGGACATATTGAATTATGCCGTCGCCAGCAGGGGGAGAATGTGGCTGACAGGGCAATCGACCATCCATGGGAGCATCTACAGCGACTGGGATCGCGCGCAGATAGCGCCCTTCAACATGACCGCCGACTCGGCGGTGCTCGGCACGGTTAACACTGTGCTGACCCAGCAGCAGATCCAGCCGCAAAGTTACCAGTTGGAAACGCTCGACGCGAACGGCAATCCTATCGACGCAAACGGCACGCCCTTAGGCATCAACTTCCAGGATCGCTATTATGGCCCCTCGGATGAAATCCAGGCCTACCACGAGGGCATCAACTACGGACAACTAAACAGCAGCATGCCCGGCCTGGATATCGGGGATTACGTTACCGACAGTTATGACTCCGGTCTTACACAGATACCGTCGGTCCCGAGTGGCTCCAGAGAGGTCGAGTACTTCCCACATGCATCGGGCGACTACAACTATCCCAGAGATGGATCACCAGGCCACACCTGGAACAGGCGACTGAACCGTCACGTCTACGAGAACCAGACCTTCACCAACGCCAAATTGCCGAGCAATCGTAATGCGCTGTTTAGAAACTGTACTTTCGAAGGGGTTCTATATATCGATGCCGCCAAGAGCGGAAGCTCATACTATAACAACGTCCGCTTCGAGAACAGCACCTTCAACGGAACTATCGTGACCGACGTGCCTCAATCATTCAAGTGGAGGCATAATGCCCTGTACTTCACAGGTCAGGCCACTTTTGACAATACGTCTGCTATACAAGAAGCCACGATCCTGGCGCCGCATTTCAACGTGAACCTGGGCAACACTAACCCGCAGCAAAGTGAGAACAACGTGCTTACCGGTGCGATAATAGGGGGCATTGTCGACGTGCGGGGCAATGCACAGGTTTACGGGACAGTTGTTTCGATGTGCGACACGACCCAATGGTCCTCAGGGTATGTGACAAACATCGGCGCCACTCTTGATGACGGGGGCAGCGAGACAACCGAGCTCGGCGACGTCGGCGTCATAGACATAACACCGGACCCCGATCAACTACTGCCGAACGGCATTATAAGCCCTATTATCCTTAAACCGCAACAGGGCACTTATTCCGAGGGCGTATAGCCCGAGCCGCTAAGGGAAAGCAAGCTTGCACACAATTTTCGATAGCCTGAAAAGGAAAACAAGAATGAGAGCTTCAGTCATGAAGGTCGCAGTATTAGTTTTGCTCCTGACGATATTCTGCATGGTCGCTCTGACCGCGAGATGGGCGGACAAATCCGGCTATGACCATATCAGCCATCGAAACGAGCAGTCCAATGAGTCCGTGCCCGACAGTACCGTGTATTGGAATCGAGTTGATAGCTTCAGCGCCGGCGCAGACGTAAGGCAGACAGAGCCCGAAACCGAAAATCCATTTCTCGCTGCATGGATCCCCCGCTCAGATAACAACCATGACCAAGTCGAGCTGCAAGTGAGGTCGGGCGATCGCAAATTGAATCGCTTCGGCAAGAATCTTGCACAAGGCGCCGATCCTGAGGAAGGTGAAGATCCTGACGACGGCAAAGACACTTACGGCGATACGGACGTAGAATAGACTACGGCCAGTCACCGATAAGCCTGACCGGCAGCGTTGGTCTTGCTATCGATCGCTCCGGTGGCCGGGAGATACCCGCCGGATTTGAACTGGAAATTGTCCTGAGTTTCCCTCCCGGCTCTTACACACAAATCACACAATAGCCAACAATGTCGCTGTCAAGAACCGTCTACTGAGACTCCAGCGGCATCAGAATCATTTTCAGTGCGACCCGTCTGCTTCTTGCCTCCAGCGAACGAATGCTCGTGCAATCCGCCGATGGATCAAGCTACTTTGTGCTCCTCTTGATTGGCACAATGTAGAATGGAATTCCGTTGAACTCCCGTCGGACCGATCCTCTCGGCAGACGCTGCTGCCTGGGAAGGATCATCGGAATTGTAACGGCCGGAGCATCCGGCTGAACGGGGGGCGTCACCGTTATAATCGTACCGTCTTCCAGGCGCTTCTCGATGGACTTGATCCGTTCCTCGAGCGAGGACATATGCTTCTTCAATTCCGCAATCTCACCCGATCCTCCCTCGGAGTCGTCCGTTTCGGCATACACCCTGAATCCTGCAGCAGTAAAAATGCCGCAAATCCCAACAAATATTGCGATTTTCCTCATATCTTTTCCTTTCGATCCGGCCAATATCCGGCTTTCAATTCTCTACGAAAACAAACAATCGTCCTGGAGGCGCCCGCAGTGTGTGCAAATCTCAAATCCGGCTTGGCGCGTTTATGCGTACAGAATTGTTCCTGGTTCATTTCCTCCGGCTCTTTGTCTGCCATTTCTTGTGCTCCGCCTGCGAAGCAAAAGCAGGCCAAGACCCTCAAGGTGTGGCTTTCCGTCGATAGTACAACTCCGTTATTCTACGAGGCTGCTCGCGTCGAACATACCTTCTGTGAATGATGGATTCGTATCCAGCAGAACCCGTTTTTCCCAGCTTTGGCTCCGAAGCAATCCCTGACTGCTCAGAGATGTTGAGTTGAATCTTATCAATTTTGGATACCATTTACCGTCGGGGGTCCTGTCGGTCTCGGCAACGACGGTCTTTGAAAGAGGGCGACTTCCCTTTTGCCTGTCGATGTGCTCGATCAGGATGTGGTCCTTGTCAGGGTCGAACCAGTATTCATCGGATTGTGCGAATTTTAGAAATTTGAATCCCACAAGGCCCGGGTGATTCGGATCTTTGGAAAGCAATTGGATGTCCACTTTCATGTGCGAGGACCCGCTCGTGATCTGTCCGTAGGGGACAGTCCAGGTCAGTCCGGCCAGAGAGTCTTCCATCCTTGTTTTGAAATAGTCTATGCGGTCTGCCCTGCGATCCTTCCACACCCCGTCAAAGTCCCTGTGTCGTGTTATCGTCTGTTTGCCGTCAAAAAGTATCTGACGCTCAAGAGCTTCGCTGTCCTCTAATTCCAACATCTGCGGTATCGTAAGATTCGGCCAAGTGTCTCTCATGTCTTCGTACAGTGTACCGGGCCTCGGCTCTCTGTTTTGAAAGTTGTAGGCATGGTATCGATCAACACGCTTGAGGTCGCCCTTTTGTCGCATGACAGCGATGGACCCCGGTTCCAGAGAGCCATCTTCTTCGACCCATGAGTGCAATACGACAGCAATATGGTCACCAAAACCTCTCTTAAATCTTCCGTCAATCAGTTCAACCAAAGCCATAGCTGGGCCTTCCGGTCGAATATCTACTATCTTCGCATCTCTCGGTACACCCAGCGTGTAGATATCCTTCGGCCCGTGCTCGGGATATTCGAAGGTCGTCATCGAAGTGAATCTTCCGTTCCTTCCGCGCCAGATTCCTTTTCTCTCCATTTTGGTCAGCAAATCCGTCTTTATGTCCCTTACCAGAACCACAGACTCAGTTTGGGGATCATTACTGTAAACGATACGAATTGCCTCCACTCGAATACCGTCGATGTTCGTCAATTGCCTGGTGATCTTTCCATCGCGCTGTCTGGCGGACTCGACAATCCTTGCGATGCTCTCAAACGGTCCCTCCGGACGAGGCAGCAAATGATCGTTACTTGCAAAAGATACCGTAATGGCGTTTGAATTAGGATTGTACTCATTCCTGACATTCTGGCTATAAGCAGTGTACAAGACCGTCCCTTCCTGGCTCTTCCTAATATTAACATGAGGATCAGACGATCTCCAGGCGTGCCAAATCGTTTTGCCTCTTTCAGAATGTGTCTCAGTGACACTATGTACCCAGGCGGATTGTCTCATCCTTTCCAGCGTTTTGGCCAAGGCGAATGTAGAGCCGTCAATCGAGCCGATTAAATTGTGTATGAGCAAGAGTATTGCGACCAATACTACCGCAGCGACAGCAAGTTTTGCAATCGGGTTCTTTACTATTCTCGGCCATGTCCGAATAAAGGTATCCGACTTCCGCAACGGCATACGATTCAGTGCATTTGCTGTATTTCTCTCAAGCCTTGCTATTCTCGGCTGCATCGCCTCGGCAAACTCACAAAGCAGCTTGTCGTCAGTTTGCAGAGCCTCAAAATACTCGTTGCACGTCGGGCATTGGCTTCTGTGCTGCTCTAATTCAGCGGCCTTCTCAGCCGACAAACCGGCTCCTATCAGTTCCGGAATTTGTTCCCGTATTTTCTCGCAAATGTCATCCATTAGACTTCTCCTTTGGCCTGCAGAAGCTTACGCAACTGCTTTCTCGCCCGGCTTAGCCGAGCCTGTGCCGCGCCCTCACTGATCTCGAAAGCTTCGGCGACAGCTTTAGCACTTTGCCCGTCAAAATAATAGAGCATCAAAGCAAGCCGATATTCTTCCGACAGTTCCGCCAGGGCCCTTTCAAGCTCAGGATACTCCTTCGGACTGCTCTGGCTTGCCGCAATTCGTCCGGCAAGAGAACCTTGCCTGCGTTTTTGTCTGCGAACAAAATCCAGGCACAGATTCTTTGCGATTCGGCTTATCCACGCCCCGAACTTCTCATTGCGCCGTATCTGTCCTATGTTGGCAAAACCCCTGAGCAACGTCTGCTGGGCAATGTCTTCGGCATCGTGCGTGTTGCCGAGCATCCCGTAACAGATCGCAAAAATGCGTTCCGAGTACTCCCTGGCCAGAGACGCATATGCCGAAGCGCTTCCGTTACGACAGGACGCGACCAACTTCTTTTCCAAATCACCGTTCAATAGGGACTCCCGATGCCGGCTTTCACAATAATGACGAACAAAAGGTCAAAACCTGACAGTCATTTTTCTCAAAATCCCATCTAAAAGAACCACAGATTTCACAGATTACACGGCCCGGCCTATTGGCCGGAGCCAAAAGAAGTATAGAACCGCGGATTTCGCAGATTACACAGATTTTTCAAATTCATTTCACTAAACCGCCTTCATCAGTACTACGATCTTTCAACTTCTTGTCTTTTGTGCGTGTTTTTCAAAAGCCTGTCCTATAGTTTACCATGAAACAATATCTTGTACGAAATACTCAATCCGCGAAAATCCGTGTAATCCGTGGTTTCGATTTGGTGGTTGTTCGTGTTCATTGGTGTTAATTCGTGGTTTCAGTCTCTTGGCTGTGCGAGCACTAACAGGACCGCAAGCTCCTGAAAAGTCTCAGGCCCATCTTTATCGATTCGAATGCGATTTCATCATCCTGAATCTCCGTGAGATTCACCAAGACCAATTCGGTGACTTCAGTCTCGTCGAATTCCGTCGGGAACGCCTCTATTTTGGAGTAGAATAGTAGATCGCAACTATGGTAACACACGTCCTTAAACTCGTAAGTGTTCGGGTAGGACCCCAGGTATTGCAGCCGGTCAACATCTATCTTAAGCTCTTCTCTTATCTCTCGTTTAGCCGCCTCTTCCGCGGTTTCTTGGGGGTCCACAAATCCGCCCGGCAGATCCAGCAGTCCCTTGCCCGGCTCCTGCTTTCTCTTGATCATGACTATCTTTGTGCCGCACTCCAGTATTGTACCCGACGCCGCAGCGACGTTTTGAAAATAGGTGAACGAGCAATCCCCGCAAGTGAACTCTTTTATCCGGTCAAAAACTATGTCCCTTGACCCACAAGAAGGGCAATAATTGAATGTTCTCGTCATTGTTCCATCCGTCCAAAGATAATGTGGCGTCTTCTCATTAACGGTCACTTTGATCTACGGCTCCTGCCACTCTTGTCACATCGAGCATTTCAGCGACATCGTGAACACGGACGACCGAGACTCCGGCGGCCACACACAAAGCGACAGTCGAAGCCGTGCCGTATATCCGCTCGCATGGGTTTTCTCTGCCGGTTATTCTGCCGATAAAGCTCTTGCGGCTCGTGCCGACGAGCACGCGATAGCCGGTGTCAACGAACTTGTCGATATTTTTCAAAAGCAGCAGATTGTGCTCCAATGTCTTGCCGAAACCGATACCGGGATCGATAAAGATCATCTCCCTGGGCAGGCCCAAATGCTCTGCTCGATCTGCTCGATCCAGCAGGAAATCCAGAACCTCGGCGATGACATCGCCATATCTCGGCTCAACCTGCATCGTCGCCGGCCGGCCCAGCATATGCATCAGAACAACGGGCACCTGCCGCTCAGCCGCCAATGCGGCGATCCGCTCGTCGCCCAGAGCCGTGATATCGTTTATCATCCCCGCCCCCGCATCGAGAGCCGCTTTGGCGACCTCAAACTCGTATGTGTCAACACTGATCGGCACATCTGTCCTCGCCGAGAGCGCCTTTACGACCGGAACCACGCGCGCCATTTGCTCGGCGGCTGATACACAGACGGAACCCGGCCGGGTGGATTCACCGCCAACGTCGATTATCGCAGCGCCATCTTCGACCATTTTCAGACCGTGCCCGATAGCCCTGCCGCCATCAAAGAATTCGCCACCGTCGCTGAACGAATCCGGCGTGACATTCAATATCCCCATCACAAGACAGCCGGCAGAGAAATCCAGCCTTCCCTTTGGCCACTCGACGAGATCAGTGAGGCGATTTTCCGCTTTTTCCTTCTTATTTTTCACCTTTTACTTTCACCTCGAACCCAATCCCCACCAGCTTGCCGGCCAAACCGCTATTGACATCTTCAATAACCACTCTGGTATTCTGAAACTCTCTGCGGACGGGATAGTTTTTCCGCAGGCCGTCGAAATGTGTGCCTCTTTCTTTTCTCGGCATATCTGAAATGCGCCGCAGTCGGGCATCGTCCTGGTCAACGTTATATACTTTCCGCACGGTGCTCGATATCGCTTCCTGCTCACTTCGGATATTTTGACTGACTCGCAGTTCAGGCACTGCAGGCTCAGGCAAAAAATCCTCGATGCCGAATTTTTGCTCGAGTGAAAAATGTTTGCACGCTGCGCTGTAGATCATAATCATGCCTGCGATCTTGCCGTCCAGCGAATAACCGGCGATGTGCGGCGTGCCGATGTCGACCATTTGCAGCAGTTCGGTATCGATGAGCGGTTCGTTTTCCCAGACATCAAGGACAACAGCCCTGAATCTCTCCGCTCGTATCGCTGTCTTCAAAGCTCCGGTATCCACCACTGAGCCCCGGGAGGCGTTCACCAGCACGCATTCTATCTTCAGCGATTTGAAAAACTTCTCATCGGCCAAATGATAAGTCTTATCCTGTCCTTCGAACGTCAATGGTGTGTGACATGTAATGAAATCACACCCAAAGAGTTCTTCGAGCGGTAGATACTTTGGATCGGCGGTCAGCCTTTGCAGGGGAGGGTCATTGAGACGAACCTCTATACCCAGAGCTGCGCACTTTGTCGCCACCCTGCCGCCGACGTTGCCTGCGCCGATGATGCCTATCGACTTGCCTTCCAGATCGAGATCATGTATTTGCCCGATTTCGAGCAGCCCGGCAATAACATATTCGGCGGCGGAGTTGGCATTGGAGCCGGGCGCTGATGCAAAACCGACGTTGTTCCGCTGCAAAAAATCCACATCGATGTGATCAAGGCCGATGGTAGCGGTAGCTACAAAACGCACCCTGCTGCCTGCAAGCAGGTCAGCACCCACCGGGGTGATGCTGCGAACCAGCAGAACGTCCGCGTCGGCAACAATACCCGGCGTTATCTGACGGCCCTCGACAACGGTGACGTCACCGACCGAAGAAAAGCACTCGGCTACAAATGGAATATTCGCATCGGCGATAATTCTCATAGAATTCTTTTCCCGCCTCGTTGGGCTCTAAAGTTCGAAGCCTGCGATGTCCGCCCCACAATCGGGGCATTTCGAGTTCTCTACGGTATTGCCAACTATCCTGTAGCCAACGCGCTCAATCAACGTTCGGTCACAGTCATGGCAAAAAGTACTCTCGGATTTTGCCCCTGGGGCGTTGCCGAGGTAAACGTAACGCAATCCGGCGGCCTTGCCAATCTCCAGGGCCCTCTCCAGAGCGCCAAACGACGTGGGAGCAATATCCGGGCATTTGTAGTGCGGATAAAATCTGCTGATGTGCCAGGGGACATCGACTCCCGCGTTATCGACGATGAAGCCGGCAATCTTTTTCAACTCATCATCGGAATCGTTTTCATCCGGCAGCAGCAACGTCGTAATCTCAAGCCAGATATCCGTCTCTTTCGCAATGTAGCTGATCGTATCGAGCACGGGCTGTAACCTTGCTTTGCACACTCGTCTGTAATAATCCTCGCTGAACGCCTTGAGGTCAACGTTTATACCATCGAGCCAATCGGCGGCAAAATCAATCGCCTCGATTGTCATAAAGCCGTTACTTACGAAAACATTTGACAGGCCGCGCTCCTTAGCCAGCCGTCCGCAATCATTGCACAGCTCCATAAAAATGGTCGGCTCGGTATACGTGTAAGCAATGCTGGCACAGCCGTCACGAACAGCAGCCTCGACTATCTGCTCGGGTGATATTGCCTGTCCGCTGATCTGCCCATCGTCGAACGCCGCCTGGCTTATCTGCCAGTTCTGACAGAACTCGCAACGAAAATTGCAGCCCATCGCGGAAATAGAAAAGCTGCGCGAGCCCGGCTGAAAATGAAACAAAGGTTTCTTCTCGATGGGATCCGGGTTGGCCGAGCACACCTTGTGATAGTTCAGCGAGTACAATGTCCCGTCGATGTTCTTGCGTAGAGCGCAGCGCCCCGACTTGCCGTCAGCTATCGTGCACCGCCAGTTGCACAACCTGCAATGGACTTCCGTGTCTTCAGCAGGCTCCCACAGCACGGCCTCTTTCAGGTTTTCTCTTGCCGCCTTCATCGCTTATCCCTTTGAACAATTTCACTTTTTCGAGTCAATATATAAAATCGGTGCGGCAAAATCAACAATCATGCCGATTCTCAAAGTACCGGCTCAGCAATCATAGCCCAGGCTCAGGAATAGCCACTATAAGTGACAGTCTCGCCAAGTGACAATGTCAGCAATTAGAAGTCATTCGGCCCTCTCGGCCTTACTCTGACTGCTTTGGAAAATGCTGCCCAGGCTCAGGGCTTCGGAACTGCATCGCGTGCATTCGAGACA
>Ga0255052_10001706_pt1 | contig 16354 bp, 8 predicted proteins | sample JV7_2_21_MG_FD_188632 | JGI IMG/M metagenome (GOLD analysis project Ga0255052, IMG submission 188632) | Seawater microbial communities from Jervis Inlet, British Columbia, Canada - JV7_2_21 | ecosystem: Environmental > Aquatic > Marine > Inlet | place: Canada: British Columbia | collected...
CTGGGCAATCGCCGTCATTGACAGTGCGCGGATCCGCCGCAGCGATTGCCCAGGCGATCAGACCTGACAAGACGACTAATAATCGTGCGCGATATGCCACCTGTATCATCATCAAATTTACTCCCACATCGAGATTACGTTGCCCACAATAATATCAGTCAGACCAATCCGCAGATCCGTCGTGCACGTGTGAAGCGTGAGGTCCGGGCCCCGAAGGGCCCGTCCTGCAAGCTAAAAATCTGCCAGCGCCATGGTCGTGAGCTTGGGACCCGTCTGCAGCATGAGGTACTGCGTGCCTTCATGAATATAAGTCATCATGCCGTAACTGCTGTCGGCCGGCGCCTCGATTTTGCCGAGCTGCTCCCCGCTCGCTTTGTCCACCGCATAAACATAGGGCGTGCCGTCGCTCCCGTTACCGGCGTATATAAGCAGTGTGGGTGTTACCAGCATTTGCGCGACCCGGGTTCCGTATCCTGTATTCGGAATTTCCATGCCCTGCAGGTCAGGATGATTCAAAACCGCATCCGGCGTTTCGCCGACGGGAATCCACCACAGGTGATCGCCGGTATTCATGTCGATAGCGGTGATGCGACTGTACGGTGGTTTGAATATGTTGAGTCCGTCGGGGCCACGCACACCGAAGCCTCTCAGCACGGCGTAGTCCGAGATCGTTTTTCCGGTCGGATTCTCCAACATAGCGTCCCGCTCAACACCGGGAGCAATAATCCGGGTCGTGCAGTGTTTGCGAGACGAAACATACAGAATACCAGTCGCTGGATCGGCTACTGCGGGGCCATCGATATTCATACCACCGATATCGCCCGGGCACCAAAGAGAACCCTGCTTACCCGTATCATTATCGCGGTGCAACGGCGGTTGGAACAGCGGTCCGATCTCGAAGTCATCGACAATCTCGATCGCCCGCTGACGCAACTCCGGCGTGAAATCGATCAGGTCGTCATACGTCAGGCCCTGATTGTCAAAAGCCGCCGGTTTGGTTGGAAATGGTTGCGTTTCGGATAGCTTCTCGCCCGGTATCTTGGAGGCGGGGACCGGTCGCTCCTCGATTGGCCAGATTGGTTCACCGGTTTCCCGGTTGAACGTGTACGCGAATGCCTGCTTCGTAACCTGCACGACGATCGGAACTGTTTCTCCATCCATCGTGACGTCGAGAAGCACCGGTGCGGTCGGCGTGTCGAAATTCCAGATGTCGTGGTGCACCATCTGGTAATGCCAGACGCGCTTGCCGGTTTTGACATCGAGTGCTATCAGGCTGGTGCTGAACAGGTTGTCGCCAGGGCTGAAGCCTCCATAGTAATCAATTGTGACGCCGTCCGTCGGAATGTAGACGATGCCGCGCTCCTGGTCGGCGGCCAACGGCGCCCATGAGGAGATGTTACCGGTCCACTTCCAGGCATCGTTCTCCCAGGTGTCGTGCCCGAACTCACCGGGCTCTGGAATAACGTCGAATTTCCAAAGAAATTTGCCGGTTCGTGCATCGTAAGCAAGGATGTCACCGGGTACATTTTCAATACGTGACTGGTTGTAGCCTTGCTCATGCGAATTAGCGATGACGACCACTCCGTTCACGACAATCGGCGGAGCCGAGGTGGTGATGTAGCCTTTTTCCACCGGAAGGCCGTCGTAGGGGTCATATTCGTGACCCAGGTCGGCCAGCATATCGGCCACACCGGTTTTCGGGAAGCCATCGATCGGCACCGGCGTACCGAATCCCTCGATCGGGCGGCCTGTCTCGGCATCAAGCGCCGTGAGGAAAAATGCGGGAGAGGTAATGTAAATAACGCCACGCCCATCGACTTCGGCGTATGCAATACCTTTGCCGTAGTCCTTGCGCATCGAGTAGTCATACCTGTCGGTATGGGGTTCGCGATAGGACCAGAGGGTCTCGCCCGTACCAGGATCAATTGCGACAACATGCCGACGCGGTCCGGCGACGGTATATAAAGTGCCGTCAACGTAAACCGGTGTTGAACGGCCGCTGGCGGCATTAAAGCTGGCCCCATCCCACACCCACGCCTCTTCGAGATCCGCGAAATTTTCTGCGTTGATCAGATCTGCAGGTGAGGATCGGGTGTGTGCGGAATCACCGCCCAGGTAATGCCATTGTCCGCCCTTGGTGCCGGGCGCGTCGGCGAGTCCCTGACTTCCAAGGACCAATCCGGCGGTCATAATGGCGAGACCCAAATAGTTTGACCGTCGGAATCCGGACGGGACTGTGTTTGAGTTACTCATTCTTGCTCCCCTTTTGATTTCTTTGCAAGCTGTAACATTCCAAGTCGGCTTCGGGCAGAAAGGGACACACCTAGAGTGAGTATTTCTTGACCGAAATACTGAGCCGGGGGAGCATAACGTAGCCTCTGGTTCGGCCATATACGTACAAACAGAAGCTTTGTGTGCGCGATATCTGGCGGGTTCAGGTTTCAGCAGCAGCAGACAAGTGATTGCCTGATCCGCATGGTTAAGGAGCATGCACGCGATGCCCCGCACCCAGGTGATGTGCGCTGTGAGGCGGTTGAACGAGCGCGGGTTAGGGCCGGTTAACTATTTCCGATCTGTGACGACCTGATCCAGGCGCTTCTGCATGAACTGTCGTCGCGAGCCGAGCAGGTTGACGAAAGGTGCGCGGTTCATCCAGCCGGTATCGGAGTCAGTTCAGATCTGCCGCTGTCATCGGTGAGGACAGGAGTTTTTCGAACCTCACCCATCGCTCCGCCATATCTGTCGCATCGCGCTCGACGTAATCGCGGACCAGGTCTTTGCCGAGATTGTAGTTAATGACGTAGCTGCGGTAGGTATCAAAAAACTCCGTTCGCTGTAGCGCTCTATCTGGAGAAGTCAGAGAGTAATCGACCAGCCATTGCACGGCCTGTTCTCTGTCGATGGTCCCGTTCAAATAGTCGCGTGCCGCTTCATTTCCGGCGTATTCGAGTTTAGCGAGAAGAGCGAGCATCTCGTAGTAACGGTCCGCATCTGCGGCGTCGAGACCCGCGAGCGGAAACAGCACATTTTTTTCGAAGTCGATTCGCTCTTCACCGGGAAAGGCGAGATCGATACCATAGTTGCCGCTGCCTTCGGCGATCAGCGACTGCGGGCTGAAAAGTGGATAGATAGAAAATTCTACCCAGCCTTGATCCTGAACAAGGTTCTTTTCCAATAATGCGTTGAACGTGTGATGGCCGGGATAGCCTTCGTGGCAGCCGAGATCAACTGCCCGGCTGATAAAGATCGGCAGATCGGTATTTATTTGTATGAGGCTTTTCGCGTTGCCCTGGTACCAGTTATAGCCGGACCAGGGTTTGTCGTTTACGTACTCGAGGCTGAAGGACTCGTTTTCGGGCAAGTCGAGGTGCTCAAGTGTTCGTCGCCGACACTCGGCTATAGCGGCGTCAAATACGACGCCAAGTTTATCCTCCGAAATTACGAACTGGCTGCGGAAGTCGTTGACTCGTTCCGAGAGGTCACCCTCACCACCCACAAGGTCGTCAATGTCATCAAGAATGGCCTGAAAGTAACTTGCATCATGATCGGGAGCTGCCGCGCCAAACAGTCGTTCCGATTCATCATCGAAAGTTGGCGTCTCGCCTTTTTTCAAAGCAATCCGTGTCTGCAACGCAACCAGTCTTCGTATCAGGCCGTCGAGCCGGGCAACCGCTGATGCATCAGTGGTGTCAGCAACGAGCGTCTGCAGTTGTGCCTGCATTTCTGAGGCTCGTGCTTCAATCTCGTCCAGCGGAATCTGCGCTTCGTTGGCGGCCTCGCGTATGCTCTCCGGGCCGAAATAGGCATCAACATGGCCATTGTCGTGCCATCCCATGCTCAACTCGAGAAACAGGTAGTCGCTGGATAGCGCGACGAGGTCACTGGCCCCAGCTGCCGGTTCGGCAGGGCGTTCCTGCCCACAGCCGGCGAGGAAAATAAAGAGCAGAAAGGCGCAAATTCGATGTTTCATTGGTCGATTCCGAAGCTAAAATAAAGGGGAAAGAGGCCCGGCAGCATATCAGCGCCCGTTCGTAATTAGCCAACAAACTTTAGCGGAGTATCATTAGCGAAAGCGAAACCAGATGGGCTGATGTTGGTCCACAATATAGTGGCCTCAAACGGCCATTCATTGAAAAAGCGCAGGTGTTCTAAAATGCAAAGACAGACGAGTCAGTGGCTCATTCCGATCATCCTGGCGGTCGGAGCGGCCGTTGCTCTGTGGTACTACTGGGTGCAGATGTCCCCACCCGAGCCGCTACCGACCGAGACGATACAGCCTGTTGCGGAGGCCCCGGTCGAGACGACAGGCCCGTTGCACCCGGTTGAGGAGGTTGGGGTGGACGAGACGGCGATGCCGGACCTGATACCCCTGCCTTCGCTGGATCAGAGTGACGAATATTTCAAACTTGGAATCTCTGATATTTTCGGCGACCCGATCGAGGCGATGTTGGCCGAATCCGGAATGATCGGACGTGTCGTTGCGACTATCGACAATCTGCCGCGTGCACATGTAGCGGAACAGATTCGACCTGTCGGTCGCCTTGCTGGCCAGTATCTTGCCGATGGTCAGGACGGTAGTGGTGAGTACACAGTCAATAGTGCTAACTATCAACGCTACGATGAATTGGTGAATCTGATAAGCACAGCGGACATGGCTGAAGTAGCAGATTTGTACCGCCGTTTTTATCCGCTGTTCCAGAGTGCCTATGTTGATCTCGGCTATCCCCAGGGGTATTTCAATGACCGACTCGTCGAGGTCATTGACAATCTACTTGAGACACCCGAGATAATGGGCCCGATCGAGCTTGTCAGGCCACATGTCCTCTACGAGTATCAGGATCCGGCGCTCGAGGCATTGTCCAGTGGCCAGAAATTGATGCTGCGCATCGGGACCACGCATGCGGAGAAATTGAAAACGTCGTTGCGTGAGTTGCGAGCGTTGATCACAGCGATGTAAGGATTGGCCCTGCCTTCAATCTGTGGTCTGATTGAGGCACATTAAATAATTCGAACTGATCTTCGGGGGATTATCATGAGATTTCTTGCACTTGTGCCGCTGATTGCGGGCGGCGCGCTTCTCGCTGCAGACGACAATATCCTTGGCTTTGATGCTTCATCCAGCGCCGATCAGCGCGCGCTTGAGACAAGGCTTGATGCCACCATCAACGCAGAAGAAATGGATGAGTGGCTGCGCCTGATGTCGGCTTCGCCGCATCACGTTGGTTCCGCTGCCGGCAAAGAGAATGCTGAGTTTATCGCGGAGCTCTTGGAGTCCTGGGGTTACGACACCGAAATCGCGGCCTACGAGATTCTTCTGCCGGTGCCAAAGACGCGCGAAATCGAACTCGTTGCGCCTACGAATTTCATTGCGTCGCTGAGGGAGGAGACACTGGCTGAAGATCCGAGTACGGCGGTTCGCGAAACGCTTCTCCAACCGTACAACGCTTTCTCGATTGACGGTGAAGTTGAAGCTGAGCTGGTCTTCGTTAATTACGGTATGCCCGAGGACTACGAAATCCTGGAGCGCTTTGGCATCGATGTGACCGGCAAGATTGCGATCGCAAAATACGGACGTTCCTGGCGCGGAATCAAACCGAAGCTCGCCGGAGAAAAGGGTGCTATTGGAACGATCATCTATTCAGACCCGGCCGACGATGGTTATGGTGCAGGTGACGTTTATCCAAAAGGTCCGTTCAAGAATGATAGTGGCGTGCAGCGCGGTTCCGTCATGGACATGCCGACCTATCCCGGCGACGTCCTGACACCGGGCCGTGGTGCAACTGAGCGCGCACGTCGGCTGAGCCGGAAAGATGCGCCAACCATTACGAAGATTCCAGTGTTGCCGATTTCCTACCGTGACGCCTTGCCATTGCTGTCAGCAATGGGCGGCGAAGTGGTGCCACGTGAATGGCGAGGCGGGCTGCCGATTACCTATCACCTGGGTCCAGGTCCGGCGAAGGTCCGCCTGAAAGCCGAGTTTGACTGGAACATGGTCACGGCATACAACGTCATCGCCCGTCTCGAGGGCAGCGACTATCCGGATGAGTGGGTCATTCGTGGCAACCATCATGACGGCTGGAATCACGGCGCATCCGACCCGCTTTCGGGCCAGGTCGCGATGCTTGCGGAAGCGAAGGCCGTGGCCGAACTGGCCAGGGCCGGACATCGGCCGTTACGCACAATCATTTACGGCGCATGGGATGCTGAGGAGCCAGGTCTGATCGGCTCGACTGAATGGGCCGAGGATAATGCAGACGATCTGAAGGAACATGCCGTCGCCTATCTGAATACGGATGGCAGCGCCCGCGGTTTTATCGGTATTGGCGGCAGCCACGTGCTCGAACGCTATTTGAACCAGGTCATCGAGGAAGTGAAAGATCCGCGCGCCGACATTACGTTGAAGGAACGCCGCCGTGCCGTATTGATGGTTAATGGCGACGACAAAACCAAAGCCGAAGCAAAAAATCGGAATGATCTTCGCATTAGCCCGCTGGGATCAGGGTCTGACTACACCCCGTTCCTGCAGCACTTAGGCGTAGCGTCTGCAAATATTGGGTTTGGTGGTGAGGCGTCGGATGGTAGCTACCACACGTTGTATGACACTTATGAACATTTCACGAAGTTCAAAGACCCCGGCCTGATGTACGGCGCAACGCTCGCGAAGGTGACCGGTCGCGCGACACTTCGTCTTGCGAACGCACCGCGGCTACCGTTCGAATTCAAGGGGCTGGCTGACAATGTGACGATGTACGTATCCGAACTTGAGGAGCTCGCCGACGGTATGCGAGAGAAGACGGAAGCGACAAACCGGCTGATCGAAGATGGGACTTACGCAGCTGCAACGAATCCGTACAAAACATTCGGCCCGCCCGCCGCGAAAGCACCTGTCCCGCATTTCAATTTCGCCCCGTTGAAGAATGCGCTGGCGCGTTTGCAGGAGGCTGCACAGGAATTCGATACTGCAGCCGCGAACAGCGGTGCAAGCTCGGAAGAAATTAACCGGCTCTTGTACACGAGCGAAAGATTGCTCACTCGCGACGCCGGCCTGGACGGGCGCAACTGGTACAAACACCATATATATGCGCCGGGTTTCTATACTGGCTATGGAGTGAAAACCATTCCCGGTGTTCGCGAGTCGATCGAGCAACGTGAATACGACAAAGTCGGGCCACAGATCAATATTGCAGCGGACGTATTGAACGACATCGCAGATCGAGTTGGCGAATTGTCCGACCTGATTGGAAATGAGTCCTGATGAGAACGGCGACAGTCGTGACGTTTCTGTTGCTTGCTCAGTATGCCTGGGCGCAAGTATTGCCAGAGGTTCCGGAGGGCGCGCAAGCACTCTCTCTGCTCGGCGAGCCGCTATCGGCATCTGAGCCAGGCCAGGAAGTGCTTGATCGCCTGGCAACGGCGAAAACGGACTACGATAGCGACCCGGACAATGCTGACCACATCATATGGTACGGCAGACGAACGGCGTACGCGGGCGAATACCGACGTGCGATTGAAATTTTCTCCGAAGGGATCGATAAGTTTCCCAACGATGCACGTATGTATCGGCACCGTGGACATCGGTATGTCTCCATACGTGAGTTTGATCGAGCCATAGACGATCTCGAGCGCGCATCAGAACTCATTGAGGGTACGGAAAATGAAATCGAGCCGGATGGTTTGCCGAACGCACTTAACATTCCGGTCAGCAGCCTGCACGGCAACATTCGGTATCACCTTGGACTCGCTTATTACCTGAAGCAGGACTGGGATAACGCATACCGTGCGTATAAGGCAGGCTTCGACGCCGGAAGAAACGATGACAATCGGGTTTCAACGACGCACTGGCTCTATATGATCCTGCAGAGAAAAGGAGATCCTGAAGCAGCCGCGAAGGTACTCGATATGATCTCCGCGGACATGAATGTGATCGAGAACATGTCGTATCACAATCTCTGCCTCTTTTATAAGGGCGAGATGTCGCTTACCGAATTAATCGGCGATAATGCCGACAATCCAACCGGTGCGGCCATCATGTATGGCGCCGCCAACTGGCACTACTACACTGGCGATGTAAAGACGGCTAAAGAAATGCTGCAGGCGCTTGTCGCGACCACTGCCTGGGCATCATTTGGATTTATTGCGGCGGAGGCCGATCTTGCTTTGGAATTGAGCAGGAACAAGTAAGGCTACTTTGCGGCCGGCTGCTTCTTCAGTCGTTTGACGATTGCGGCAGCACCGCCAGCCGTAAAAGCCCTCAAGTATCGATTGGTCATGACATTGCCAATTTCCCGGTAGACGATATAGATGCCGCTGGCGATGATGATTGCCCCACCGCTTACGACCCAACGGTCCGGAACTTCATCCCAGATCAGGTAACCGGCAATCGCAGCGCCAATCAGTGCGGTGTATTCGAACGGCGCAAGAACGACAGGTGAAGCACGTCGATAGCCGCCAACGATACCGACCCAGGCAAGCGCAGAACACAGTCCTGCAGCAATGAAGAGTGTCCAGGCTTCTGCAGTTGGAGCGGTGTAATTTCCGGGCAGCAGAAAAACTGAGGCCAGAAGCGGTCCTGCGGTGATGTAGACGGACAGCGAATAACTGGATTCTGTGGACGCCAGCTTACGAGCTGTCAGTGAAAGCCCGGCCCAGCAAAAAGCGGCGATAAGCACGGCGATCGATGCAGGTGTGAACATGACCTCACCAGGGCGCAATACAATCAGAACGCCCATAAAACCAGCGACGACTGCCAACCAACGTCGCCAGCCGACGTGCTCACCCAAAAATGGTACCGATAGTGCGGTAACAATGAGTGGTGCCGTAAACGCGATCGTCAGCGCATTCACCAGCGGCATTCGGGCTAATCCAAAGAAGAAGCCGAACATTGCGCCAGTCGCAAGAACTGTTCGCAGCAAGTGCCATTTCCAGCGTTCTGTCTTAAGCGAACCGAGACCCCCATACCAGCGCGCGGACATGAGAAAAATCAGGACGCCGAATGTACTGCGCAGAAAGACAAACTGCTGGAGCGAGTAGTCGACGAGGAGAAATTTCGCGAAGATATCGAGCGCGAGTCCGCCCGCAACACCCAGCATGATATAGCTTAGTGCAACGCCGAAGTTGTCCTGGGAAGAGTGTTGGGTGTCGCTCATAATTGGCTTGCCAAAAAAGAACGCTGCGGCCTAAAGCGCGCAGCGTATTTCGTTCAGCCGGCGTTCAGAAAACTACTTCTGAAGTTCAGCTTCGATTCATGGTGACTGGTCTTTAATGATCACCAGGATCAAAGATTGTGCGACAGAGGTGAACAGCATGTCTACTAAAATCGGAAGCGTAATTCATACCGCGAAACTTCGCCTGGCGATGGCTGGACTTGTTGCCTTGAGTATTTCGGCCGTTGCGCTGGCAGCACCCGAACCCGGCGAGTCCGGAACTGCCGGAGAAGAGCGGTCATCGATTTCTCTTCACCGTGTACGCGGCGGACGTGACAACCCGACCGAGACCCGGGAGTCGACCGAAGACTATGGCCCGCTGGTTACCACTGGCGATCGAAGCAAGCCGCGTATGCGTGCGGAGTTAGCCAAGCCAGGATCGGGGGACAGCTCCGCACTTGGCGGCAGCGTGTCTCAAAGCGCCAGTCTCGACTTCTGGTTCTACGAGGCCGACGTCATTCTCTACAACGATGATGACAACGATGGCTACTATCATGGCATCGATCTGTTGTTCGACGTCGATACGAACTTTGCCGCCGCTGATATATATGCGGTGCTCTATCTTAGCTACGAAGGCGGTCCCTGGAATGAATATGCGGTGACGGAGGACTACACGATTTTCGGCACCAGCGGTACAGATGAATATGTTCTGGAGACTGAGCTAATGTCCGGTTACCTGACGGGTAGCTATGACCTGCTTATAGAAGTGTTTGACGCCTTCGACAGCACCTTTCTCACGAGTTTTGGTCCGGAGGATACATCCGAGCTGGCGTACCTGCCGCTTGAAGACTACAACCGTGATGCGCCGGTGGAGGTAGTGGTCGTCCACAATCACCACGGCGGCGGAGGTTCACTGGATCAATGGTTCCTGAGCGTCCTGGTATTGCTTCTGATGATCAGCGCTGTCAGGAAGATTTGGCGTCGACGAAACGATGCGCTGGTGAGAATCGATTCTGACGCTCCCTGCTGGCAGGCCTATGCCGACCTTCCGCAGCAGGCACGCAAATAGAAAGCTGTTCAGGTGCCGGTTTCGGTCGCCGCCAGTGGCTGACCGGCACCACCACGCGCAACTCGCATGACATTTCTTCCCCATACCGCGAGCGTGTCAAAGTAGGCATACAGTGCGGGGACAACCAACAAGGACACCACCGTTGAAAATGCCAGCCCGCCAATGATGGCCCTGGCCATTGGGAAGTAAGGCGGTCCATCACCCCCGATCTGGGTTGTGCTGACGGCCAACGGTGCGAGACCAAGGATGGTCGTTGCCACTGTCATCAAGATCGGGCGAATCCTTTCTCTACCTGCTTCTACGATCGCCTCATTCCTGGGCATTCCATCAAGTCTCAGGTTATTGATGTGATCAACGAGCACAATACCGTTGTTCACCACGACGCCAATCAGGATCATGATCCCGATCGACGCCATGAAAGAAAACGTCGTGCCGGTAGCCGCGAAGAACAGGAATACGCCGAATACGGAAAAGACGATCGAACCCAAAATGATCGCCAGTGGAAACAGCATTGATTCGAACAACGCGGCCATTACCAGGAAGATACAGGCGATTCCCAGGAGGATATTTGTCGCCATCATCTGCTGCGTTTCATCCTGGCGCTCGAATCCACGTCCGAATTTCCATTTGTAACCGGGCGGAAGTTCGAACTCACCCATCATCGCTTCAATTTTCGGTTTGATGGTTTCCAGGCTTTCCTCATCTTCGAGATTTGCAGAAATAACAACTGCCGTCTGGCGATCTGTGCGTCGAATAGTGTCCGGCGAGGTGGTGATTGTGAAAGGTTTCGTTACCGAGCCCAACGAGATGCGTCGACCCTCAGGTGTGTATAGCGGCAGATCGGCCAGTTGATCAATGCTCTGCTTGTCGCTTTCGCGAAAGGCCAGTCTGAGGGCGACTTCGCCCGTCTCGCCGCGAAAATCCCGCAGATTTTGGCCTCTCATCGCGATACCGATGTCCCGTGCGATTTCTTCTGTTGTCAAACCAACAGCTGCCGCCCGGACACGATCTACAGTTATCTGGATTTCCCGATCGCCCACTTCGGCATCGGAACGAACATCCTGAAGGCCTTCTACGGATCCAAGCAATCGAGCGACATCGATTCCAATGTCATTCAGGATTGCCGTTGAGTCACCGGATATCTGCACACTGAACCGGTCACCACCGCCTTGCTGGTCAAACTCGAAACTTGGCTTGCCGATAGCAATAGGTGGCAGGTTTTCCTCGATGCGTGCAATGACATCTGTCGTTGAGAGCGTTGCATCCTCTTCTTCGGTCAGCAGGATAACGATGGCGGCATTACTTTTTTCGTAGTAGCTGTATACCGATCGGATATTGAATTCTTCCTGGTTCTCAAACAGGTAGTCCTCCAGCGTGCCAACAGTCCCTTCGACCCGTTCAAGCGGATGCTCTCCTTCAATGTGAAGCGGCATGTAAAGACGACGGCCTACGTCCTGTGGGAAAGCATCAAATTTGACGAGCTGCAGCACAAGTGGTGCTATGCCGATCAGGCAAATGCCTACGATGCCGGCAAATGTCTTCCACGGACGCGTCAGTATCCAGCCCAGGCTGGATACGTAACGATCCGTCAGACGACCCATAAATGAGCTACTTTTCTGCGGCGGCGGTATATCAATGCGAGCCGCAAGCATAGGCACCAATGTCTGCGCTATCAGCAACGAGGCGAGTAGCGCCACGATGATGGTGATGCCGACATGAGTCATGAATACCGAAATATCGGTTTGTGCTCCGAACATAATTGGTACAAAGACAATGATCGTCGTCAGCGTCCCGGCGATCACTGCGATTCCAACTTCATTTACGCCTTTTAGCGTTGCTCTCATCGGGTTATCGGGATCAAGCGCGCGATGTCTGAAAATACTTTCAGTCACCACGACCGCGTTGTCTACCAACATGCCAATCGCGAGCATCAGCCCCATCATGGTGAGCATATTGAGACTCAGACCGAAAAAATAAAGCGCGCCTAGAGTGATCAGGAGTGAAAAGGGAACTGATGCCGTAACAATAAACGTCGTTGTGACCTGGCGAAGAAACAAGAATAGGACCAACAGCGCGAGAATTGCGCCAAGCCCGCCAGCACTCAACAAGTCACCGAGCGAATCGCGCACGCTGTCGCCCTGATTGTCGAGGTCAAATATGTTGATGCCCTGCATCTGCGGCAGTCTTGATATTTCCGCGACTTCGGCCATCACGCGGTCAGTCACATCGACCATGTTTGAACCGGTCGACTTGCTGACTTCCACACCGATGGCGTACTTCCTATCGAGATGCCGACCGTAATCGCGGTCAGGGCTGCGAAGCTCTACGTCGGCGACATCGCTGAGTTTGAGGCCATTCCGGTTGATGACCATATTACGAATGTCGTCATCCGACTGAAATTCGCCTCGCGGCCGGACGCTGAAACGCTGACCGTTGTCAGTGATTCTTCCGGCACTGACGGAAAAATTACTCCGCTCGAGCAGCTCGCGAACCTGCTCGATATCAACACCGTGTGCGGAGAGCTGGTCAGGTTTCAGCAGTATGCGAATTTCTCTTGGGTCGACACCGTGCAAGCCAACTTGTGAGACGCCCTCCAGTCGTTCAATTCGTCGCTTAAGCAATCTGTCAAGCAACTCATAACTGTTGGACAGGTCCCGGTCACTCGATATACGCAGCTGCAAAATAGGCTGATCGCCGAGCGAGCCGGTGAATATCAGGATGCGTCGAACATCCTCGGGCAATTGATGCCGAATGCCGTCAACTTTGGCACGCGCCTCGATGCCTTTCGGGCCCATGCTTTGATCCCAGCCGAACTGTAAATAGATCTCCGCCATATTTTCGCCTGACGACGAGAACATACGTTCGACACCAGACAATGTTGCGAGGGATTCTTCAATCGGCCGCGTGATCAGTCTTTCGACTTCTTCGGGTGTTGAGCCCGCATAGGGGACCTGGATAATAATCCCCGGAAACTCGATGTCCGGAAACTTCTCCAGTGGAAGCAAACGTGTTGCGATGATGCCAATGAGTGCGAGTGCCACGAACGTGACAATCGTCGTGACTGGGCGGTGCAACGAGATCTCGGTGTGTTTCACCGTATCAGCCCGCCGGCGCGGGTAGTGCATCGCCAGAGGGCGAGGCCACCGGCCACTTCTTTCGATCGAGTAGCGAGTAGACGACCGGGATAACGACCAGCGTAAGCAGCGTTGATACCAGCAGGCCACCGATAACAGTAATAGCCATCGGCGTACGAACTTCCGCACCTTCGCCAACACCAATCGCCATCGGCAGGAGGCCCAACGCCGTTGTCAGTGTTGTCATCAGAATTGGTCGTAGTCGCGCGTTCCCTGCTTCCAGGATCGCTGCCATCTTGTCCATGCCCTGCGCCTGAAGCTTGTTGATCAGGTCCACCAGGACGATCGCATTGTTCACGACAATGCCGGCCAGCATGATGACGCCAATGAAGGCAACCACGTTGACCGTCGTGCCTGTAATGAACAGCGCGAGGACGGCACCCACCAACGCAAGCGGAATCGTAAAGAGGATGACGAGGGGATGCACGAGGGATTCAAATTGTGACGCCATAACCAGGTAGACGAGGAAAACTGCCAGCGCCAAGGCGAACTGCATTGAGCGGAATGAGTCCTGCATCTCTTCATTCTGTCCGGACACCATCGCCGTGATACCGTTAGGCATCGGAATCTTGTTTATCGCTGCGTCGGCCTCTGCAACTGCAGCTCCCAGGTCGCCGTATGCAAGGTTTGCCGTAATAATTGCCACACGTTCCTGCGCAACCCGGCGAATTTCCGCTGGTCCTCTTGATACCTGAATGTCGGCAACAGCTTCCAGCGTGACTGGACGTTCCGATGCCGGATTGACAATCAGATTGCGAATCTCATCGATGCTCGCTTCCCGGGAGTCAACACTCCGGACGAGAACGTCGATTTTCTTGTCGCGCCAGGTATAGCGGGTTGCCAGTTCGCCACGTACGTTCGCTACAACGCGATCTGCGATGTCACGCACAGAGAGCCCGAGTGTTGCCGCACGTTCCTGGTCAAACAGAATCTGAATTTCAGGATTACCAGGCTCGATCGTGGTCTTGAGATCAGTGAATCGATCGGATGCGGACAGTTCACGGACAAGCGCCTCGTTTGCTGTTTCCAGCCCCTCAAGATCGAAGCCGGAGATCTCTATCTGCAGCGGGCTCGCGAAACTCATAAGCGCAGGGCGGCTGAATTCATATTGCACACCTGGCATTGATCCAAGTGCTCCGCGCATTGTGTCCATGGCTGCTGATTCCGCCTCGCGTCCTGCGCCAGGCGTCAACGTAAGACTCAGTGTGCCGGTATTTTCCCCGGAGTCGACTGGGTTGGCATCAAGTCGATTTCCGGTACCGGCAACTGAGTAACTGAGCTCCACATTTTCGATATCGTGGGTTTTTGCCTGAGCTGCTCTGATTGCCCGGTCTGTTTCCTGAAGCGGAGCACCTGGAGACAATCGGAGGTCAACATTAAACTCGCCCTGCGATAGTTGTGGAATGAGTTCGGTCCCCAGTCGCGGAATCAGCATCATCGTGGCGGCAAAAATAGCTGCCGCGCCCCCGACGATGACTGCGCGATGGCTGAGGGACCAGCGAAGTAGTGGATCGTAAACTCTGCTTGTGGCCTGGTTTATGCCCTGGAAGATTTTGCTGGGTACCCAGAGAATCATCCTGAAAAGCCAACCGACACCGACGAACGCAATGCCTGACATTCTTACAATAAAGGCAACGCCACGGGTAAACCGGTTTGGCGACGAAAGCTCATCAGGTTCTGCATAACGCGCACCGGTTCCGAGAGCTGCCAGCATCGGTATCAATGTCAGCGCGACGATGAGCGAGAAGATCAGTGCGAAGGTTACGGTGAGCGCCTGATCCCTGAATAGCTGGCCGGCAATACCGCTGATAAAGACCATTGGAAAGAACACAGCAATGGTGGTTAGTGTCGCAGCGATCACCGCCGTCGACACTTCTGCCGTACCATTTCGGGCTGCATCGAGAATGCTCTCGCCCTTCTCTCGCTTACGAACGATGTTCTCGAGCACGACGATCGCATTATCGACCAGCATGCCCACAGCCAGTGCCACTCCGCCTAACGACATGATGTTGAGTGATATGTCGTTCGAATACATCAGCAGGAAAGTGCCGATGACAGACACGGGGATAGAAACGGCAACGATTGTCGTTGCACGGGCATCCTGCAGAAAACCGAAGAGCACCATGATTGCCAGGAGCCCGCCAAAGACCGCTGCAGAAGTTACCTGCTGAATGGCGGCAGATATGAACTTCGACTGGTCATAGATTTCGACCAGCTCAAGATTGTCGGGTAGTTCATCATTGCGATACGCTTCAAGCCTGCGTTCAACACGGTTGGCAACCTGGACAGTGTTTGCATCGCCCTCCTTGTACACAGCCAGCTCAACAGACTCCCGGCCGTTGACCCGCGTAATCGCCTCGCGATCTTTATGACCACTGATAACCGTTGCGACGTCCCGGAGGTAAACAGGTCGGCCGGCGACGTTTGCGACAATCGCTCCGGAGAATTCTTCGACGTCCTGAAATTCATTAATCGTTCGTACGAGATACCGTTGTGACCCTTCCTCTAGCCGACCGCCAGAGAGATTGACGTTTTCCGCCCGAATTCTCTGTGCGATCTGCTCGATGCTGATGCCAAGCTGCGAAAGCTTTTGCTGATCAACCTGGATCTGAATCTCGTCTTCGAGGCCACCGCTTACTTTGACCGCCGCCGTGCCTTCTTCTGCTTCAAGAGCGTTCTTGATCCGGTCTTCTGCCAGTCGGCGAAGCGCTTTCAGGTTAGCTTCAGATGAGTCGTCTCCGGTCGCTTCGCTGTCGTCTTCTTTCTGCAGCAAACCGAGCCGCATAATCGGCTCTGACGAGGGATCGAAGCGCAACAACAGAGGACGACTGGCCTCAAGTGGCAGATCCAGTATGTCGATCTTCTCGCGGACATCCACGCCTGCGATGTCCATGTCGGTGCCCCAGACAAACTCAAGCGTTACGTCAGATTGCCCGGACCGGGAAACAGAACGCACCTGGCGCACATTCCTTATGACTCCAACCGCTTCCTCGATCGGTTTGGTCAAA
>Ga0255052_10001707_pt1 | contig 16348 bp, 14 predicted proteins | sample JV7_2_21_MG_FD_188632 | JGI IMG/M metagenome (GOLD analysis project Ga0255052, IMG submission 188632) | Seawater microbial communities from Jervis Inlet, British Columbia, Canada - JV7_2_21 | ecosystem: Environmental > Aquatic > Marine > Inlet | place: Canada: British Columbia | collected...
ATTGCAGTCGACAAAGTAATAGCCGCTCACGCTGACCAGCGCGGGACTCGTGGCAACGTAACAGGTCGTGGCTGCCCCTTCCGCGAGGTTTTTTAATTGACGTCCGGACGAGCGACGTTCGGCGTTACGAAAAATGTCGGTGGCGACGCTGCCCGGATGCAGTGAGTTGGAAGTCGCGTCGGTACCCTCGAGTCGGCGCGCGAGTTCGAGCGAGAAAAGGCCGTTGGCGAGCTTGGAGTGGCTGTAGGCAGGAACTGTCCAGCTGCGGCCGGTGAGATCGTCGAATTCTATGCGCTCCGCTCTGCGATGAGATCTGCTGCCAACGACGACGACCCGGCCCTGAGGCGCAGCGATTACCTCGTTCATAAGACGCTGCACCAGCAGGAAGTGGCCGAGATGGTTTACGACGAAGTGCAACTCAAGGCCGTTCACCTCGCGGTAGTCGCGAAAAAGGACTCCGGCATTGCAGACAAGGATGTCCAGCGACACATCCAAGGCCTGCACCTGATCAGCGCAGGCAATGACGGAGTCGAAGTCGGTCAGCTCTAACACTAGCGGCGTGCACCTGCCCTCGACGCTCGCACAGGCTTCACGGCCCTTTTCCTTTGTCCGCGCGGTAGCAAGTACGTGCGCCCCGCGCAGTGCAAGTACGCGCATGGTTTCGTAGCCGATTCCTGTATTGCAGCCCGTCACGAGCGCGGTCTTGCCGGATAAATCGATGCCGGCCGTGACTTCCTCGGCCGTGGCAGCAGCGCCGAAGGCGCTGCGCGGCACTTCTTCTGCGTACTCGGCGAAAGCCGGCAGACAGGGCGTGAGGGCGAAGCCGGCACTGCCCTTTAAGAAGCGGCGGCGATTAATGAATGGCATGACGACGTCTGAATTTAAGAGGTGATAGTGCTCAGGTGATACGCAGCAGCTTCAAGAGGTTGCCTCCGAGGATAGCCTCCTTGTCGGCATCGCTGAGATAGGAGGCGTTGAGTATGAGGTCCAGCGTGTCGGGCCAGTTGAAGGGTATATCCGTACCGTAGACAACCCGGCTTGCTCCCATTTCCGCCACCAGGTGTCGCAGGCCTTCGTCCGAGAAGACCATTGAATCGGCGAGGATCTGGGTCTTCAGGTATTCGTTCGGGCGCTTCTGGTTGGCGCAGTCAGCATCGGGCCGGACGTCACAGGCTACCTCCGTACGACCAAAATAAGAGGGCAGGTATCCGCCGCCATGTGCTGCGCAGACATTCAATCGCGGGAAACGGTCAAACGTTCCGTCGAAAATCATGCGCGACAGGAACATTGTGGTCTCGAGCGGGTTGCCGATGATGTTTGCAAGTGCTCCCCTACCTTCGAATTCCCCTTGTTTAACGAGGTTCTTGGAGTTATCGGGATGCATGAAAACGGGTACGTCCAACTCCTCGGCCTTGGCCCAGAACGGGTCAAAGAAAGATGAAGAAGGTACCGTGCCATTGACATGGCCACCTATGGAAGCACCGCGATGCCCCAGTTTGGTAACGGCATATTCGAGTTGTTCGGCGGCCAGCTCAGGATGTTGCAGTGACACCGTACTCAGCGCCACGAAACGATCGGAGTGTTTCGCACACCATTCCGCAAGGCCTTCATCCTGCACACGCGTGATGCGACGCGCCAGATCCGGGTCGGCTGCGTACCACCAGTATTGATTCACGCTGAGCACCTGGATGTCGATGCCTCGTTCATCGATCGAGTCGAGGCGGTGTGGCCCCAGCAAGCGAATACCGCCGACCTCCATTTCCAGCGGCGTGCCACTGACTACTTTTTCAACTGCCGGAATACCGCAGTGTGCATGGATGTCGACAACCTTCACGCGATGACCGCCGATGGATATCTCCCGCCGCACTGCCTTCGCTACGGAATTCGAATACGGACCCAGGACAAAACCCGCGGCGCCCGCGTAGGCTACGGTCTTCAAAAAAGTTCTGCGGTCAGGCATGAATCACTCTCCCTTTGTAATGCATGAAATGTCGAGACGTCTTCTGGCTTTGTTCCGATTGACAGGCGCCAGTCCAAATGATTTACTGCAAACGTTTGCATAAACCGAATTATATCTGAATAGAAACGCTTTTGTGCGAGTGACACGTCCTTTCCTTGCTTTGAATTTGCTCCTCGCAGGATTACTGCCTGGGCTCGCCGCTGCGGACGAGTCGCTTTCGCAACCGGAGTACGGCGTCATACTGGATGAGGACGTGGCGATTCCGGTACGCGATGGCACAGTCTTGCGGGCCGACGTGTATCGTCCCGATGTCTCAGCTGACGATAGCGGCAATAACAATTTTCCGGTACTCATCAGTCTGAGTGCGTATCAGAAGAACCTCGACCGCGTACTGCCGCATGTCAGACCCTTCACCCACGTCGAGAGACCCGAGCCCGACTGGTGGGTGCCGCGGGGTTATGTACTGGTATTTGTTGATACACGAGGCACTGGAGAATCACCGGGCAAGGCCGACATCTGGTCGATGCAGGAGAGCCGCGATTTTTACGATGTCATCGAATGGGCGGCGAGGCAGGAATGGAGCAGCGGCAAGATCGGGCTTTCCGGCGTCTCTTATTACGCAATCACGCAGTGGAACGTGGCCAGCCTCAAGCCGCCGTCGCTGACTACCATCGTGCCCTGGGAAGGCTGGGCCGATCTGTATCGCGATTCGGTATTCCACGGCGGTGTGCTGAACCAGGCATTCTATGGGCGCTGGTGGATCGACGTTGTCGGAAAACAGTTGCTGGAATTCACGCGGGCCGACAATTCTGCCGCATTTGATGAAAACCTGATGTGGAATTTCATGACCCACCACACCGACAGCCCCTGGTGGGATGAAGTCAAGTCCCGTGCACAGTTCGATCAGATCACCGTGCCTTTATACAGTTCTGGCAACTGGGGCGGCTGGAATCACCATCTGCGAGGAAACATCGACGCATATGTGCGTTCGGCATCCGAGCACAAGAAGTTGCAGGTGCATGTCGGTGGGCATACCGATGCTTTCTATTCGGACGAAGGCAAGACCGAGATGCTTCGCTGGTATGACTACTGGTTGAAGGGCAAGGACACCGGAATTATGGATGAGCCGCCCGTGAAACTATGCATTCGCGAGAGCGTGGCTAAATGCACCTGGCGGTTCGAGAACGAATGGCCGATTGCACGCACGCGCTATACAAAATACTACCTGAGCACGCAGGTGGCGGATGCAGTCCAGGATGCCACGCACGATCTCCGTTTGATGACGACACCACCTGCGGACGGCAAAACGATCACCTTTCCGTCCGGGCCCGAGGCGTATGCGCGCGGGGTTCGTGGCCAGCCGACGGTCACCTTCGTAACAGAACCTCTGACGGAGGATGTCGAGATAACCGGTCACATCAATCTGGTGATGTGGGTGTCATCCGAAACGGCGGATATGGACGTGTTCGCGTATTTGCGCAATATGGCGCCAGACGGCAGTGTGGAAACCGCGACCCGGGGCATACTAAAAGTATCACATCGAAAGCTCGACCCCGAGTTGTCTACTCCGTACCGGCCTTACCACACCCACGATGAAGAGCAGAAGCTTGAACCCGGTGAGGTCGTGCCGGTCGAGGTCGAGATCTGGGCAACCAGCATGGTTTTCAGGAAAGGCCATCGCATCCGCCTCGATGTGCAGCCGCACGACGGGGATCATTACTTCGCCGCTTACAAGCTGAAGAACAACAGCATTTATACCGGTGGTGAACACGCCTCGTACGTTCTCCTGCCCGTTATTCCGACGCAGGAGTGACGAGCATTTTTCTAATGACGCGCTCTGAGTGTCGATTCGGTCGATTGACGATACTGGAGATATGAAGGAGACATGAAGGATGGCCATTCCACAACTGCTGGTGCATGACAAACGAGACAATGTCGGCGTCGTCGTCGTCGAGAATCTCAAGGCCGGTGACGAAATGCTGTGCGTTGTGACTGAGGACAATTCCGACTTTACGCTTGCGGCAAAGGAGGACATACCGATTGGCCACAAAGTTGCCCTGGTAGATATCGATAAGGGAGAGACGGTCATCAAATACGGTGAAGACATCGGTCGGGTCATCACAACCGTGGCGACAGGCGGACATGTTCACGTCCACAATCTGAAGACCAAACGCTGGTAAGGGAGCAAACCGCGATGTCCACGCAGAATATTTTCATGGGTTACCGGCGCGAGAATGACCGTGTCGGCGTACGTAACTACGTTGTGATCCTGCCGCTGGATGACATATCGAATGCAGCCTGCGAGGCGGTTGCCAACAACATCAAGGGCACGATCGCATTACCGCATGCCTATGGCCGCCTGCAATTTGGTAAGGATCTGGACCTGCATTTTCGGACAATGATCGGGACCGGATCGAATCCAAATGTCGCAGCGTGCGTAGTAATCGGAATCGAACCGGGCTGGACCCAGAAGGTCGTGGATGGCATCGCGGCGACAGGCAAGCCGGTGGCCGGCTTCGCCATCGAGAAGCATGGTGACATCACCACGATCGCCGAGGCGTCGCGCAAGGCAAAGGAGTTCGTGCACTGGGCTACCGAATGTCAGCGTGAAGAATGCGACATCTCCGATCTCTGGATATCCACAAAGTGTGGCGAGTCAGACACTACCTCCGGCATCGGCTCCAACCCGACCGTGGGCAACATGTATGACAAGCTCATTCCCAAAGGCATATGTGGTGTGTTCGGAGAAACCTCGGAAATCACAGGTGCTGAACATCTGTGCAAGAGTCGGGCTGCAACTCCGGAGGTCGGGGAAAAATTCATGAAGACATTCCAGGCATACCAGGACGAAGTCATAGAGGCTCACAAGACGACTGACCTTTCCGACAGCCAGCCGACCAAGGGGAATATTGAAGGTGGCCTCTCAACGATTGAAGAAAAGGCGTTTGGCAATCTGGAAAAGATCGGCAAACAGGTTTCCTTCATCGACGTCCTCGGTCCGGCCGAGGAGCCTGCCAAAGGGCCGGGGCTCTATTTCATGGATTCATCCTCGGCGGCAGCCGAATGCGTAACGCTGATGGCAGCCGGCGGCTTCGTCGTCCATGCATTTCCTACAGGTCAGGGAAACATAATCGGTAATCCGATATTGCCGGTAATCAAGATCACCGCGAACCCGCGCACGATACGCACGATGTCCGAGCATATTGACGTGGACGTAACGGGAATTCTCACCCGCGAACTGACGATGGACCAGGCAGGCGACAAGCTGATTGATATGATCATCAAGACTGCGAACGGTCGAATGACCGCCGCAGAAGCTCTGGGCCATATCGAATTCGTGATGACCAAGCTGTACCGCAGCGCCTAGAGCAATCGCGCGGCGTTACCCGTCATGCCCCCCTGTTGAGGCCATCGAGGCTCCATTCCGCGACCGGACTTGCGCTGAAATCAGGCTTGCCCAGTGCAGGATGAGAGAGCAGGTAGATACCTGAGTCGGCCATAGCCCAGATCAGCCTGCGATCCCACTCCACCATCAGCCCGTCTCCAATCCTGTTAAAGGTGCCGGGGCGATCCAGGGCACCGCCGCTGGGCGGTATGAAGTGGCCATCCATCCTTGGCATGGAAGGATCGGAAAAATCCATAAACTGAAAGCCCGCATTGAAAGCCGCGTAGCCTATGAAAGAGCCATGGCGTTTGCCGGGCGACTTCAAATGCGGCGGATTGTGTGTGCCGTAGCGTCCTCGCTTGTCGCAGAAATCATCGTACGGTGCTCCTTCCGGCGGAACCCAGCGGCCAAACCTGGCAATTTGCCGGGGACTTTTGATATCGCTGACATCAAGAACGTAATTGTCGTGGAAAGGCTCATTGCAGTCCGGATTCAGTGTCTCCGCGCTTCCGATCACGATGCCTCGGTCCAGCCAGCAGACATCCGCGGTGTGAAACGGAATCGCTCCGGGCAGGTATGCGGGTCGCCACTGGCTTACCAGTTTCGGCTTTGCCGGGTTGGATACATCATGCACCGTGATGCCGAAGGAACCGTAGGAGCAATAAGCATACTTTCCGCCGTCTTCGACTTTTCTGGGTACATAAAAGGCCCCGTGCGCCGCTGTAAATGAAGAGCGGTCGCCAAACTCACGCCACCTGCGATAGGCCCCCATTTCGCCCGCACGCTGTCCCGGGAACCACCAGTTCGAGACGAATTTCGGTTTCGCCGGATCTGCCAGATCAATGATCTGCAGGCAATTCGTGTACAGCCGAACCGGACTTTCCATGTGGATGAAGCTGTCGTCGGGAGAAGCGTCGAGGTAAGCGTAGCGGCCGCCATCATAATAATTTCGATGCGTGCCACCGCCGGTCTGTACCTCACGATTCGGATCGCCCTGATCGCAGCTCCACATGGACAGGAGCCGGATATCTTCCGGATTGCTCGCATCGTACATCCGCACGCCTCTGAGGCCAGCGTGGTATCTCGAATTGTCGATCAGGCGCGGATCTCCGTATTTGCCATCGGGCGCCTCAAGTGTAGCGGAGGTGGGTCGGGGCGATGCGCCCGTCATCAGGATCCACTTGCCGATCTTCTGGTTATACGCAAGTTGCAGTTGTGAGCCGGGCCAGGCGCGTTCGTTGATCAGTTCCGGATGCAGCGCATCGCTGACATCCCAGACCCTACCCGCGTTGAACAGCAGACGGCGCTTACCGACAGCCATCATTTGTGACTTGCCGCCGAGGCCCCAAGGGGATTTCAGGTGCAGGTGCACTTCACAGTTGTCGATGTAGGTTTCCGGATCGAGGTGGTCCAGACTGTCTTGATGGGGATGCGGATGATTGTTGGCCAGCGCCAGTCGGGTGAAGTTCCCACCCATGGCGATACCACCCAGTATTGCCGCACCACTACGCAGTACTTCACGGCGCTGTATTTTTTTCATGTTGTTTCCCCTCTCGCAATGTTGTTCTTGGCAATATTGATCAGCACGGTCGACATTCGCGTTCCGCTGACTAGCGAGAAGCAATTGCTGTTGAGTTTCGGATGACCAATCGCGGCTGCATCCTTAGTACGACCGGCGCTTTCGTCTCGCCGCCAACCATCTCAAGCAAGGTCTTCGTCGCCTGCGATCCCATTTCGTATTTTGGCACCTGCACAGACGTCAATGCCGGACTCATGCGTTCGAGAAACGGAATATCGTCGTAGCCGGTGATCGAAATATTTTCGGGCACGAGCAGGCCTATTTCGTGCATCGCTTCCATGCAGCCAAGGGCGAGCAGGTCGTTTCCGGCGACGACCGCGGTGAAACTGTTGTCCCGGGCAAGCAGTTTTCGGAACGCTCGCCTACCTTCCTCGATCGTAAATTTATCCGTAGATTCAATGAGCTCCGTCGGCAGATTGTGGATTCGAAGGTACTCTGAAAAAGCTTTCGCACGCTGATGGCCGGTCGAGCTGTGCTGCGGGCCTGCGACGTGCGCAATCCGCGTGTGTTTGAGGCTGATCAAATGGTCGAGCACCGAGCGAATGCCGAAATCCTCGTCGATGATGACGGCATTGACGCCGTCCCGGTCGACGGTTCGGTTGACCAGAACGAAGGGGATGTCGTTGTCGATACATTCTTCGACGATCGGGTCCTCGCGCCGTGCCGTCGCAATCACCACGCCTTCGATCGATCTTCCCTGCATCATTCTGAGCGCATTGCGCTCTTTCTCTTCCTCGTCATCCGTGTTTGCCGTGATGACCGTATAACCCACTGCTTCCGCGGTATCCTGGATGCCGCGGATAATCGGCGGGAACAGTGGATTCATCAGGTCCGGGATCAGGACGCCGAAAGCAAAAGAACGATTCTGTTTCAGGGATGAGGCGACGATATTCGGAAAGTAGCCGAGTTTCTTCGCGGCCCTTTCGATTTTTTTGATGACGGCCGGCGAGATCTTATCGCGTTTGTTCGGACTCAGGGCCCTCGAGACGGTCGAGTGGTGAACACCGACGAGATCGGCGACGTCGCGTATGGTGACTTTTCTTTTTTGTTTTCGTGTCATCAGTTTACCTTCACATCGCCATATTGCTCGGAGAGCAGGGCGCCGAAGTAAAAAGTCTTCTGTAATGCTTCTCTTTCCTGAAATCTGGCGAACCATTCTGCAACCTTGTCGCAGTCAGCCCACATCGTACTCATGCCAATGTCGTTCATGCGCATCATGATCGGGATGATGCAAATGTCGGCGAGACTGTATTCACCGAGCAGCCACGGGCCCCCTTTTTGTAGCTGTGTTTCCATGCGCTCGACAGACATTCTGAGGCGGCTTTCCGCCTGCTTCATTTCCTCATCACTGTAGCCGCTGCGGCCCATTTTCAGGAAGAAGTCCTTGCGGAGCGGCTTTGATTCACCGAATGCGATGAACTCCTCCTCACTCATGCTCTGGAAATGCCTCAGGAATACTCTGTTGTAAGAGGGCACGCGAACGGCGGGCGTCGGGACTTCTTCAAAGAATCGCAGCCACTCGCGCATGTGGGCACGACCGGCAGCCGTTGCCGGGCTCAGCGAAACTTCAGGAAACAGTTCGTCCAGGTACTCGATGATCACCGAGGAATCGATGATGATTTCCTCGTCATGAATCAGGGTCGGCACAACGCCGTTGGGGTTCAGTTTCTTGTATTCAGGCGTCAGCTGGTCGCCTTTGAAAAGGTCGAGTTTCTTTTCCTCGAATTGCAGGCCCTTTTCCCACAGACAAATACGCACTTTCTGGCTGCAGGTGGACTGGGGCGCGTTGTAGAGGATGAATGACAAGATATGCGCCGCCTATTCGAGGACCAGTTCGGGCACGATGAGTGAGATCCATGGCACAAATGTAATCAGCATGAGTACGGCCAGCAATACGATCAGCCACGGGAATGAAGCCCGGATCGTTTCATCCAGCGACATTTTCGCAATTCCGGCCGTTACGAAAAGATTCAGGCCCACGGGCGGTGTAACGAGACCGATCTGCATGTTGACGATCATCAGGATCCCCAGGTGAATCGGGTCTATCCCTAAATCTATCGCGATCGGAAAGACGATCGGCGTCAGGATCAGCACGACCGAGGTCGGCTCCATGAAATTGCCGGCGATCAGCAACAGGACATTGAGTAACAGCAGGAAACCCCAGACCGGCAGCCCGAAACTCACGAGCAGCTCGGACGCCGCCTGTGGGATCTGTTCCGTGGTCAGCAGGAAGGCAAACATGAAGGCATTCGCGATGATGAACATCAGCATGACGGTCACGCGGCTCGCTTCTACCAGCACGTCCGGCACATGCTTGAGGGTGATGTCCTTGTATACGAAGACCGCAATAAAGAATGCATAGACGGCAGATACTGCGGCGGCTTCGGTCGGCGTGAAGATGCCGGCGTAGATACCGCCAAGAATGATGACGACGAGCATCAGTCCCCACACGGCTTCGCGGAACGTTTTGACGACTTTGCGGAAACTGGCGCGTTCCTGTCTGGGCATGCCCTGGCGTTTGGCGATGACCATCAGCGTGACCATCATGACCAGCGTCAAAATTATTCCCGGCAGCACACCCGCTATGAACAGCTTGCCGATCGAGGTTTCGGTAATCGCGCCATAGACGACCATCACGAGCGACGGCGGTATCAGGATACCGAGCGTGCCGGAATTACAAATTACACCGGCCGCAAACTTCTTCGTGTAACCCGAAGCCACCATGCCGCCGATCATGACGCTGCCAACCGCGACGACCGTTGCCGGCGCCGAGCCGGAGACAGCTGCAAAGAATGCGCTGGCCAGCAATGCAGCCATCGCGAGGCCGCCGCGGAAATGCCCAACGAGCGCGTTCGCGAAATCGATCATGCGCCGGGCGACGCCGCCCGTCGTCATGAATGCGCCGGCGAGTATGAAAAACGGTACGGCGAGTAGCGGATAAACATGCATCGTGTGGAAGAACTTCTGCGCGTTCGACAATAGCGACTGATCGCCGAACAGCAACATCGTGAAAATACTTGCCAGTCCCAAAGATACGGCGACGGGCACGCCGATAAACAACAGGAAAAACAATGCCCCGAGGAGGAAGACGGCGGTCACGATTGCTCGTCCATCAGGATCGCCGGTGGCGGTTCACCACCGTCTCGATCTTCATCGCCGCGGAGCAGATGCCAACCCGCCTCGAGGAAGCGGAAGGCGAGTAGCACGAAGCCGATCGGCATTGTTATCGTCAGTAGCCATTTCGGCGCTGGAATGTCTCTCGCGTGATTGCCGAGTGTCAGCAGGCGATCGACGAACACAGCCGAGCCATACAGCATCAACGTCGCGTAGACCAGGCAGGCGATGATCGCAATCACATTAACGGTGCGTTCAAGCCTGGGCGGTAACTTGCGTGTAAAGAGATCAACAGCAATGTGAGTTTTGGTGCGCACGCCGTAAGACATGCCGAACAGCACCAATGCGGCAAACGAATAAGTCGTGGCCTCGAGCGACCAGACGATGCCGCTGTTGAATGCGTAGCGCAGGACGACCTGCAGGAATGTGATCACCGTCATGAAGGCCAGCAGGACGGCCAGAATGCCTTCTTCCAGACGGTTGACGACGCCTCTGAATCCCATGGCGGGCTTTCTTATTGCCGCGCCGCTTGTGCCGCCGCGATCAGGTCTGCGCCGATGTTGCCTTCGAATTGATCCCAGACTGGTCGCATGACTTCTTGCCACTGGACCAGTTCATCGGCGTTGAGCGTCACGACTTCCGATACGCCCGAGGCGATGATTTTTTCCCTGCCTTCCTGGTTGATCTTCGAGGACTGTTCATTGGCCCAGGCACTGACTTCCAGAACGATGGCATTCAACTCATCGCGAATATCGGCCGGCAATCCATTCCAGAATTGCGGATTTACCGTGACGAGGTAGCCGAGATAGCCGTGATTGGTTTCTGTCAGATAGTCCTGAACCTCGAAGAACTTCGACGAGTAGATATTGGACCAGGTGTTTTCCTGTGCATCGACCGCACCAGTCTGCAGCGCCTGATATACCTCGCCGAATGCCATTTTCTGCGGGTTGCCGCCAATCTGCAGAACCTGCGCCTGCAACACGTCCGACTCCATGATGCGGAACTTCAGGCCCTTGGCAGCATCGGGAGATCTCATCGGAATCGGCCCGCCGAACTGTTTCATGCCGTTGTGCCAGAAAGAGAGTCCTTGAAGACCCTTGTCGCTCAGCAAATTCAGCAGGGCTGCCCCTTCCGGGCTAGCCTGGAAGCGCTCGACCGTCGCCAGGTCCGGAAACAGGAACGGCAAATCGAAAACCTGAAACTTGTGCGTCAAACGATCCAGTTTCGACAGCGATATGGCGATCATCTGTACTTCGCCAAAGGCCAGTGCGTCCAGAGAATCGTCGTCGCTCATCAGTTGTCCGGAGGGATAGACCTCCACCACAACCCGGCCCGCGAGTCGTTCTTCCACGACCTGTTTGAAGCGTTCCGCAGCCTGGCCCTTGGGTGTGGCCGGCGCCGTCACATGTGGAAACTTGATCAGGATGGGGCCGTCATCGGCCTTTTCGCTGCAGCCGGCAAAAAACACTGCCATGCACAGTACGATGAAGACGTTCTTTTTGCTGATAATCATCCTGTCCTCTTAATATTTATTTGCGATAAATAAATCTTGTGCAGGGAACAGCGTAATGATCCTGCAGCCATCATTGGTTACAACGACTTCTTCTTCGATTCGTGCAGCGCCGTTGCCGTCTGCCGCCGGGCAGTAAGTCTCGAGCGCGAAAACCATGCCTTCCTGGAGTTCAAACGGATTGTCGAAGGATACAAGCCGGCTGATGATCGGCCGTTCGTGAAGTGCCAGCCCCAGGCCGTGCCCGAACTGCAGTCCGAAGGCTTCCATCTCGCTGGCAAAACCGAATTCAGTCGCTTTCGGCCAAAGTGCCGCGATCTTGTCGGTCGTCAGGCCGGGCCGCACGAGTTCGATCGCGACGTCGATCCATTCGCGGGACTGTTTATACGCATCTTCCTGCGCCGGGGTGGACAGGCCGACGTTTAGCGTACGGTAATAACAGGTGCGGTAACCCATGTAAGACTGAATGACATCGAAAAACGCCTGGTCTCCGGGGCGATACATGCGGTCGGTAAAGTTATGCGGATGCGGCGAACAACGTTCGCCCGACACGGCATTGATCGCTTCGACATCGTCCGAGCCGTTGTCGTAGAGAAACTTGTTCGCCAGCGCGACCATTTCGTTTTCACGTGCACCCGGTTTCAGCTGCTCGGCGATTTCCTGGTAGCAGCCATCGACTAACGCCGCCGACATGTTCAGCAAAACGATTTCGTCCATGCTCTTGATTTGACGTGCATCCAGGAATACCTGTTGTGCGTCGCGAATATCAAGCCCTTCTTCCTGCAGCGCGAACAGCATCGGTGGTTCCACGATATCCACGCCAACCGGCATGTCCGCGACCCCTTCGACTTTCAGGAGATCATGAATCTCCCGCGCTGCGTTCTTGAACAGGTTCGCCTCTTTGGGGACGGATCCACGCAAGCCGAGCATGCCGGCTTTGCAATGATCCGTTTTAAGCCAGGGGGCGTAGAGACGATGATGAGCGGCGGCTGAACCGAAGTCCCACAGATAAGGATTCGAGTTACCGGTAAAAAGTGCATAACGGCAGATCTTGTCGCGGCTCCACTCGCCGATGACACTGCTCGTCAGGTAACGAATATTGTTGTTATCGAAACAGAGCAGCGAACCGAGATCGGAATTTTCCAGGGCTTGCTGCGAACGCGCGATCCGATATTTGTGCAGGCGGCGGAAATCGACGCGCTCCTCGAAATCGACGTCCATCCGGCCCGGTGCACCGATGGGGCGGTCCCAGTTCCATTTTGGCTCGATGTCTTCAGGGCGAATGACGACGGGTTCCGTAGATTGGAGGTCCGACATGGTTTTTTCTGCTCACTTTATTGTTCGGGTGCACATCATAACCCGGCGGGCCACAATGGCTGCAAACGTGTGCAAAAAATCTTAGAGCATCTCGTAGGGAGAATCAAATGCCGCCAGGTCCTCGCATCTGCAGACAGATCCTGGCTTGCGCCAATAGCCCGCATTTGCTACGGTCTGCACACGTATGCACATGCACCGAGCGGTGCACTGTGCCCGGCATATGGGCAGACCCATCAAAAAATACAAAGGCCTGAAAGCCGAAATATCCTGGAGAAGCAAGCCTTGGCAGCAAACGAACTGGACACACTGAAGCTCGGCTGGATTGGTGCGGGCCGTATGGGCTATCCGATGGCCGATCGCCTGGCGAAAGCGGGCTGCGACCTGACGGTCTGGAACCGAACACGGGCCAAGGCGATGCCGTTGGAAGAACACGGTGCCAAGATCGCCGATAAGCTCACCGACCTGGCCGACAAAGATATCGTGTTCTCGATGGTGGCGACACAGGACCATTTACGAGACTTGCTGTTCGGTGACGAGGGCGTTTTGACGGGTGACGTCGCACCGAAAATCGTCGTTGACAGTTCCACGATATCGGCCGAAGTGTCGGCAGAAATTCGACAGCGTCTGGCCGCGCGTGGAACGGAATTTATTGCCGCGCCGGTCAGCGGTAATGGCAAATGTGTCAAAGCCGGCAAGCTCAGTATCGTGGCGTCGGGCACCGAAGAAGTGTACGAGAAGGTACGACCATTCCTCGACGTGATCGGCGGCCTCGGCGTCAGCTATGTAGGTGAGGGCGAACTCTCGCGCATCGTCAAAATTTGCCACAACGTCTTTCTTGGCGTCGTCACCCAGTCGCTGTCCGAGCTGACGATACTCGCACAGAAAGCCGGTGTGCCGCGTCATTCCTTTCTCGACTTCATGAACAAGAGTGTCATGGGGTCGGTGTTCAGCCGATACAAAACTCCCGGTTGGGTCAATCTCGACTGGTCGGTCACTTTCACGCCGGAGCTAATGCGCAAAGACATGGATTTAGGACTAGGGCTCGGCCGCAAGCACGAGGTTCCGATGCCGACGGCCGGAGTCGCCAGGGATGTCATGCAAGCCTCGATGGGCCGCGGCAATCGCGAGACCGTTGATTTCAGTATCGTGCTTGATTACATGGCACAGAGTTCGGGCGTGAAGCTCGAGCCAGAGAATATTGACGTAGCAACCGGTCTCGAGACAGACTGAGCCCGAAGATTGTACGAGATCGCCCGTGTCCGTTGACAAAAATGCACCGAAACACAATATGCGAAAAATACCGATGGTGACACTTCGTAAGAATCAATGGCTGTCCGGATTATGGCTGGATCTCGTTGCGCCTGACTGGCTCTTCCTTCGAGCCATAGCCCACTATGGCTCTCGGTCCAGAGCGGCGTCAGTCACAACGATCTCACGCCCACAATCTCGGACTCTCGTGCAGTCTTCGGGCTAGCCGTTATGCCGACCTATATTTACGAAACGATACCGAACGATGCTACCGAGAAGCCGCGGCGTTTCGAAGCCTTTCAGGGAATGAACGACCAGGCGCTGACGCACGATCCCGAAAGCGGGACACCGGTTCGCAAAATTATTACGGGCGGTATCGGTGTGAAACTCGGCGTCCTGAAACGCAGTACGGTTGTTGACAAGAAAAGTCCGGCTGCGACCGCCTGCGGCTGCGCGACCGGTCGGCCACACCGCCACTAGACGGACAAGAACCTACATGTTGTCTTCGGCGACAACCGCGCTGGCTGGCGCGGATCCTCGGAACTCATCCGCACTCATATTGACGTGCAAAGTGAAATACTCATCCTTCAGTTTGCAATCCGTGCAGTAGAGTGAAAATTCACCCTCGGTATCAGGTGCTTTCCATTCGATGCTGCCGGTGCTGCGACCCGGTATCCTGATTTCATCGAATCCCATGTTGTCGCTCTTGAAGGTATGCGGCGTAACGCTGGAATTCTTGATGACCAGCTGCACACCGGTGCCGGGTCTCGTACTGAATTCGGCCGGCAGGAAACGCCCGCGTTTCGCCAGCGTGCGTGCAACCTGCATCGTTCCGAGATAACCAATGTAGGCCGCTACGGCTTTGACTTCCTCGTCCGTGATCGTATTCCTGATGATGACCATTTCATTGGTTGCATCGATCATTGCACGAATTGTTTCTTCCGATGCGCCACGAATAAATGGGCCGACGCCGAGGTCCCCCTCGGCGTACTCGCCATGGCAGGTCTTGCAACCGACGCCGGCTATGGTGCTGAATACCCTCGCGCCGTCGGCACGCAGATCCTGATTTTCGGCCAAGGCCGGGCCGGCCGACAGCAGCGCCAGAACGGCAAGGGATGGGGCAATCTTCATGGTCCCTACTTCCTTGTATTTTCTACTAAAATTCGCCGGCAACGATTTTTCTCTTAATTTCCAGCGCACTTCCGTGTAGACCGTTCATGTCCGACAAGTTCTCTCCGGGCGCATTCCAGCCATCCGGGTAGGACACGAAAGCGCCTGAGTGCGTGCTGCCGCCGTTCGGCAGGGGAATCCGTGCAGTGACTTCTTTAAGATCCAGATCGAAAACGACAATTTCGAAACTGGCGTTGCAGCTTATCCACATTTCATTGGCTTCAGGATCGGGATGAAGCGTGCCGTGGTCGCCACGAATGCAGCCCGTGTAAAACTGATTCATCGCCCGCGCACCGGGTACTTCCATTGTCGAGGTGTCGACCATGCCCAGCATCTTGCCGCGATTGTGCGACTCTTCGCCTTTGCCGATCGTATAGATATAACGGTCGTCCCAGCCGAAGTGGTTGCCGTAAGGACCATCGACGCCCGCGCGTTGCTCGGTGACGATTTCCTGCTCCTCAAGATCCAGCTTCATGATGATGCTGTTGCGTGAACCGGTGATGTAGGCATGTTTTTGATCGGTGGTGAAGTTCACCCAGACTGGTGCACTGTCGGGAACCTTGATCCATTTCTTGACCGTCCAGTTTTCCGGATCGACGATCCAGATCGGATTGTCAACCAGGTGCTTGCGCATTTCGAAATCACGATATCGGCCGGTGCCAATGATCATGTCGCCGTTGGGCGATGCGAAATACAAATAGCCTTCGCTGCCTTGTTGCTGGTGCGAAATGCTGCCGGCGGCGCGGTTTTCATCTCCCGGATCGAGTACAAACATCGGTTGTGACCAGCCATACAGGATGACGCGCTGTTCACCGCCTGGGGTGACGTAGGACTTGGCATGATGTGCCTGTCCCTGCAGCTGAATAACTTTATCGATCTTCAGCGTCCTGGCATTGATGACCAGGTAACGACCGGCACTCTCTCCCATCGTCATGAAAGACCCTTCGCCCGTCGGCAGATAGATCCACTTGCCGTCGGGCGACACGCCCAGACCGTGCGGCTCGAAAACGTTCTTCCAGCCCCAGTCGAGCACGTCATATGTCTGACTGGTGACGACCTCTCGCG
>Ga0255052_10001708_pt1 | contig 16348 bp, 13 predicted proteins | sample JV7_2_21_MG_FD_188632 | JGI IMG/M metagenome (GOLD analysis project Ga0255052, IMG submission 188632) | Seawater microbial communities from Jervis Inlet, British Columbia, Canada - JV7_2_21 | ecosystem: Environmental > Aquatic > Marine > Inlet | place: Canada: British Columbia | collected...
AAAATCCTCAATTCTTGCCCATCCGAACGTCCGCAATTGGGAAAAGCGGACATTCGCAAGCACGACACAGGTTATCGAAATCAGGCGCTCGAAAGTCAGGATCTGAACGACCGCTTTCCACCCTATAGCAGACATTCGGCTAATATTGGCTTGAAGGGCCGCTAGTGACCCAAAGCAGCCGGTCGACCTCCGACATAAAATATCGACAATTCATCGACAACTAGACAATGCGTGCAGAGATTCGAGAAGAAGTTGAACGTATCGAACCGCTCGACGCCTTAGAGCAGGCGGCCAAAATCGACGTACTAGCGTGGATCGACTCCGACGCCGAAATATGCAGGATTGAAAAGCCAGCTACTCCCCCGAAACACCTTATCGCCTATTTTGCTGTTGTGGACGGCGATCACATTCTTTTAGTGGACCACATAAACGCGGAATTGTGGTTGCCAACGGGAGGGCATGTAGAGCGCGGAGAACATCCCAAAGAGACCGCCCTTCGAGAGGCAAAAGAGGAACTGTCATTAGACGGTGAATTTCTCATAGATCACCCATTGTTCTTGACGATTACCGAAACGGTTGGCAAAACAGCCGGGCACATAGACGTATCAATCTGGTATGTCTTGCGCGGAGATCGATCGGCCCAACTAGTTTTCGATACATCCGAATTTCATAGTATCCGTTGGTTTCATAAAGACGATATACCGCTGGATCGTACCGACTTACACATGGATAGATTTCTTAAGAAAATGTATCCGCAATGACCGCTTATGGCCGAAAGCGGCCTGTCAGAATCAACTGTTTTCAGCCCTTTGAATGTCCGCTTTCGGGAAGAGCGGACATTCATTCAGGGGCTTCTGGAAAATCGTTTCTGAGTGGCCGCTGTACCGCCGATATCGATGATGACCGATAGTACTATCGGCCCAGATCAGCGAAATACTCATGGTTTCGAAGATTCTGTGTTTGTCGTATGCATTTGACCGGGAAACCAATTTGAGCGCGATTGCAAAATAGGTATTGCAATAGTGCGGTAACAGCGAGATAAAGTAGCGAAGCTGATTTCGTAGGGGTTACCAAAAATGCTGTCTCGCCCAATTTATTCCGTGCTCATCCTCGCCGTTCTTTTGTATCCTGGTATCGGCCGGACCGGCCTGTTCGGCCCTTCCAATTATGATCAATGTATTACGGAGTCGATGAAGGGCGTTTCCAGCGACGTAGCAGCTCGCGCAATTATTTCGAGTTGCCGAAATCAGTTTCCGGCGGAAGTGGCAGCCGCAGCGGCCCCGGAGGCAGCCGCAGCGGTAGCAGTGGCAGTGGCAGTTGCACCGGGACCAGAGGCAGCGGTAGCAGTGGCAGTCGCACCGGAGCAGCAAGAAACTACGTCAGAGTCCAGCAGAAGCTTGACCGCTGAAGAACTTCGCAAGCTGACCGCCAGGGCTTTTATCTTCGCTAATTCCTATCGCCTCACGTTCGAAAACAAGAACGATCAATTGACCATTACCGAAGTAACGATTGCCGTTGAGGACGAATCTGACCCCGATAGCCTCCGCGAGTATCGCCAGAATGTCCGGATTGCGCCACTAGGGTCGGGATCAGCCAAATATACGGTCATTTATGAGGGCGATGAGGCCAATTGGGCCTGGCATGTCGTCGCCGCCAAAGGCATAGAGTAAGCGGTCCGCCGGATGACCGTTCTTAACGAACGCTGACGTTGCCGTATCGAACGCTCAGTGACAAATTGCGGCCGGGCGCGTCAAGACCAGAGCCGTGCATGCGGTAACGCTTGTCGAGGAGATTGTCGAGGCCGAGCGTGAATTGCCAGTCACGGCGGTAGTTCCAGCTTGCCCGTCCGCCCAGAATTGCCCAGCCGCTCGTGCCCGTCGGATCGATTCGAACGTCGCTAATATCTCTTGCGCTCAATCGGTCCTGTTGCCCGGCGAAGCGTAACCATCCTTCGAATCGAAGATCACCGCCCGGATCGTACGCGATATTGAGGCGACCGCTCAGCGGCGGAATCCGATCCGCCGGCTCGGTGGGCGAACCGTCCATGCGTTGCTCGCCCCAGGTGTAGTTGAGTACGGCACTCGTGCTGACGCTTTCGGTCAGGTCGATATTAGCACCGGCCTCGACACCACGTAGTGTCGTATCTGCCGCATTGACGCTTTGCACCACGTCACGTCCTTCCGGCGTCACGTCACCGGTGAGCACTGAGACAATGCGATCGTCGTATTGCAGCGTATAGATCATGAACTCAAACCGCATGCGATCGCTTCGATACCGCACGCCGGCATCCAGCTGTACGACCCGCTCGGAATCGAGACTGGTGTTCGGAATGTTGAAGCGGTTACCCGGCCGGCTTCCCAGCGTGCCAAGGTCGAACACGTTCGGCGCACGAAATCCGAATCCGGCATTGGCGACGACCTGCCACAATTCCGTTGCATTGAAGATCCAGCCAATATCGCCGCTTGCATCCGTAATGTTGACCGATGCCGCGGCAGAAACCGACGTTTGCGGCAGCGACACATCTTCGTGACTGACTCTCAGTCCGCCACTCAGCAGGTGTCGCGGAGCGACTTCGCGCTCACCATTGCCGAAGATCGCAAGACGCTCGATCTCCGAACCGTCAGGGAACCGCGGCGTGACCGCAGTTACCTGTCCAGTGACAAGGCTCTCTTCGCTGCGGCTGCTCGAGACTTCGTCGCGATACACATCCGCGCCGACGATCCATGATCCCGAGTCGCTCACACGACTGCCGCTAAGGGTGAGCCCGTAGAGGTCGCTGCGATTGTTTTCGCGTACACGATCGGTCGCACCGAAGTCCCGCGTAATCCTGTCATCGTCGATCCGCTGCCAGGCGAGATCGACATTCCAGTCGAGCCCCAGCGCCCCGTTCATCCGGCCGTACTTGCCGTGCACGAACACGCGACGGTTCGGCGCGAACAGAAACTCCGACGAAGACGGCTCGGTCTGCCCGAACCCCGGAACCAACTCGTCCACACGCGGCGTTTCCGGCTGCTCGAGATAATGAACGTCGAATAGCCATGACCGATCGTCGTCCGGATTGCCCGCAAGCAACCAGCGGGCCGCTTTCGATTCATAGGAACTCGGACCGATGCGGTCGCCACTGCCCGTACGCCGATCGCCGGTCGTCATGTGCTCGGCGCTGACCGACGTCCTGATCCTCCGCGTACCCGCATCGACGGTGCCCCGCAAGGTCTTGCCAAGTTCCGCCGAATCGTACGCCGCATACACCTCGCCCAGTACTTCGGTCTCCGACGAATCGAATTCCGGGACCCGCGTGACCAGTTGGACGATACCGCCTACCGCATCACTTCCATGCAACGACGCTGGTGTACCCCGCAATATCTCGACACGTTCGACGGCGCTTGTCGGCACCAGGGCAAAGTACTGAGTCGGTGCACTGCGGAAAATCGCATTGTTCAGTCGCATGCCATCGACCAGGTGCAAAATCGATGATCCCTTCAGCCCGCGAATGATCGCCGCGCCCTGACCGGGTGTCGTTTGTTGCAGAAAGACACCGACGTTCGCGTCGAGCGCATCGGTAACCAGCTTGTGTCGCCGTACGGAATCGCCGTCGACGAGAGTCAGGCCCGAGGAAATCTCCGCCGTGCTGACGGTTCGACGCGTCGCCATGACGAGAACTTCATCAATTGCGTCCTGCTCTGCCGCGACGTCGGCAAAGATCAGGGCTCCCAGCAGTGCCGGGATAAGCGTTCGTGAAGTCGTCAATTGATTGTCGCAGACGTAATCAGAACCAGGGTATTGCTGCCCGTACAAGGTATACGAGGAAATACCAGGCTTTCATCACAATCGAGGTACCGAACAGGCTGTCGATCAGAACCCACAGTATCGCCAGTGGCGCGACCACGCGGACCAACCAGAGCCAACTCATAAACATGGCCGGACTGGTGAAACTCAGCTCATTTTCGAGGTGCTCCGGCTTCAATCGCCAGCCCACAAACAAGGCGATGAGAATACCGCCCAGTGGCATGAGCAGGTTCGCCGTGACGTAGTCGATCAGGTCAAAGAGCGTCTTACCCTCGAAAGCCACAAACATGTCCAGCGGTGTGACTTCCTTCCAGAGGTTGAACGAAAACACGCTCAGCATGCCAATAAACCAGGCCAGAACTCCGAATACGGTGCAGGCTTTGATTCGGTTCATGCCCAACCTGTCGCCCGCGTAGGCAACGATCGGTTCAATGATGGAAATCGATGACGTGACTGCGGCGAAAGCGAGAAGCACGAAGAAAACTGCCCCGAACAGACCGCCGCCAGGCATTCCTGCGAACGCCGTCGGCAGCGTTTTGAATATCAGCCCCGCACCTTCCGCCGGATCCAGGCCGTTGGCAAACACAATCGGGAAAATCATGAGACCGGCGAGAATCGCGACGAGGGTATCGGCACTGGCAATAATCAAGGAAGCCTTCGTTAACGAAACGCTTTTCGGCACATAAGCACCATAGGCCATCATCAACCCCATCGCGACGCCGATGGAGAAGAATGCCTGTCCAATCGCCGACAATACAACGGAACTGTTGATCTTGCTGAAATCAGTGCTGAACAGGAAATTGAGTCCTGCGCCGAAATCGCCGGCAACGGCCGCGTAGCCGATCATGACGAGCAGCATTACGAATAGCGCGGGCATTAGAAACTTGACCGCCGTCTCGATGCCGCCCTGCAAGCCACGAGCTACGATGAACAAGGTGCAAAAAAGAAATACCGTGTGCCAGATCGTCAGTGATCCCGGACTCGCCAGTAACGCATCGAATTGATTAGCGACGTCCGTAGGCGATGCGCCACCGAACCCTGAGGCCGCTTTGAAGATGTACGCGAGCGCCCAGCCCGCGATCACACTGTAAAACGTCGCAATCAGATATCCGGTAATCACGCCCATCCAGCCAACAATGGACCAGGACTTTGAACGCCCGGAATCTTCGGCAACGTCCGCCATCGCGACTGGCGGGCTCTTGCTGCCGAGACGGCCGATCAACAACTCACCGATGAGGATCGGTATGGCGATCAGAACGACGCAAAGGACATAAACGAGCACGAAGGCGCCACCACCGCTGACACCGACGACATACGGGAATTTCCAGATATTGCCGAGACCGACCGCGGCGCCGACCGCCGCCAGTATGAAGGTCGTCCCTGACGACCAGGTATGCTCGCTACCCCCGGATAAAGCCATTCCCCCGACTCCTTGTTCTTTAGCTCTGGGGCCCAGATATTATCAGGGCTGCATCAGAACGACGAGCGATGTCGGTTACCGGAGAGCCCAGTGCACAGAGCCCGACCACAGGTCAAACCCATCGACGACAACCTCGTCCAGGCACTCCTGCACCCGCGCGCATTTGACCACGCCGCCGATGCCGTCGAGCTGGTCGAGACCCATATCTCATGGGTTATCCTCGCCGGTGACTATGCCTACAAAATAAAGAAGCCGCTCGTACTCGATTTCCTCGATTTTGGCAGCCTCGAGAAGCGCAAATTCTGCTGTGAGGAGGAGGTCCGGCTGAATCGCCCGTGGGCGCCGAACATATATCTCGACGTGGTCCCGATAACGCTAGGGAGAGGCCAGCCGAGGTTCGATGGTAGCGGCGAGGCGATCGAGTATGCTGTGAAGATGCGGCGCTTCGATCAGGCGCTGCGACTCGACAATCAGCTCGCCAGTGGCCTGCTGACGGTTGCGGACATGAAGGAACTCGGCCGCAACATCGCCGACCGGCACGCCGCAGCGACTGTCCAAAATGCGAGTGAGCGTGATCGATTGGTTGAGCAGGCAAAGCACTTTGTCCGGGAGAACTTTGACCACCTCGCAGGCATCATCAATGAACACGATTTCGCGTTCCTGCACGACTGGACGCTCCAGGAACTCGACAAGCTCAACGGCGCGATCGTGCAGAGATTCGACGATGGTTTCTTCCGCGACTGCCACGGCGACCTGCATCTCGGGAATCTCGTCCGGCTGCCCGGCGGCATAACGACCTTCGACTGCATCGAGTTCAATCCCGACCTCCGCTATACCGACGTGTTTGCCGACGTCGGCTTCCTGACGATGGACCTGGTCGATAAAGGGCGTCACGACCTGGCCGCGCATTTCCTGAACCGCTATCTCGAGTGCAGCGGCGATTACGACGGTGTCAAACTACACGACTTCTATTTCGTCTATCGCTGCCTCGTGCGAGCGAAAGTCGCCGCGATCCGCAGCCGCGAGCGCGACACCGCCGCGGAACGGGATGCCGACGTCGCCGAAGCGCACGACTACTGCAATATCGCCCGCCGGCAGGCAACAAAGGGGCCCCGCGCAATGGTGGTCATGTCCGGACTCTCCGGCTCCGGCAAGTCGTGGGTGTCGGAGCAGCTCATGGCGAAACTGCCCGCGATCCGCTTACGATCCGACATCGAACGCAAACGCCTGTTTGGCCTTGACGAAACAGAGCAGAGTGGCTCTGCAGTAGGCGCAGGCATCTACACCGCGGATTCCAGCCTGGCAGCGTATGCGCGACTGTTCGACCTCGCGGGCGAGTTGCTCACGGCCGGCCACCACGTCATCCTCGATGCCGCGTTTCTGAGGGCCGAAGATCGCGAGGCAGCGAAAGATATCGCCACCGCGGCAGATTGTGCGTCAGTCCTGTTAAATGTTGGCGCGCCGGCTGACGTGCTCAGAGAGAGACTTCGCAAACGCTCGGCGGCGAAACAAAATATCTCGGAGGCAGGCCTCGATGTACTGGAGCACCAGCGCGCGACGGCAGACGAAATCACATCCGACGAGTGTGCCATCGATGTCGACAACAGTGACGCTGTCGACATCGGGGCAATTGCAAGTTCAATCCGCGAGCGGGCCCGCGAGCCACAACAATCGATCTAGCGCAGCCGGTTTCCGAACGCGTCCCATACTTCGACGCTGCCGTATTCGAGGGAGCGAACCTTGTCCTCGATCTGCGCGAGATCACCCACGACAACCCAGGTCAGCTTACCCGGATCGATCACGCCGCGAGCACACTCATTGATGACCTCGGTCGTCACCGCATCGATTCGCGCGCCACGCGTTTCCGCGTAGTCGTGCGGCAGACCATAGCTGTCGGATGCGATGATGCTGGCGAGAAATCCGCGATTTGTCGCGAATTTGCCCGGCAATGAACGCGTCCGATTCAGTTTCACCCGCGCCACCTCGTCCTCGTCGGCCGGACGTGTCGAAACGAATTCTTCGTACTCACGCATGATTTCCTGCATGCTTTCCATCGTCTTGTCCGTCTGCACACTGCCGCTCACGGCTATGTATTGATCACCGCTGATGTTTTGCCGGATGCCCGAACTCATGCCATAGGACCAATGCTTGTCTTCGCGCAGGTTCATATTGATGCGGGCCTCGAAGCCGCCGCCGAAAACGCCGTTCATGATGTAGAGCTCGGTCGACAACTCGGGATCGTAAGGCGCGATGGCATGACCAGCGAAAATCGTGCTTTGCGGCGCTTCGGGCTGATCGATGAGAATCACCCGTTGCGTCGAATCCGCAGCGGCGCCGATCGGCTTGCGCGCGGAGTTGCTGCCGGCCTTCCACTTGCCGAAGGATCGCCGAACTGCGTCGGTCGCTTCTTCGATACCGATGTTACCGATCATGAATACAGTGATGTTGTCGGGCGCGACCTCCTGTTGATGAAACTCCGTCAGCATGTCTCGATCCACCTGCTCGAGGAGCTCCGGTGTCCATACCGATCCGAGCGGATTGTCTACCCCATACACCGCACGCTCGAAGAAGCTTCGTGCGGCGCCCGACGGCGACTTTTCGAGCGTCGCCAGCCACGCGGCGATCCGCTGCTTGAGTTTGTGCAACTCTTCATCGGGGTAGGTCGGATTGCGCAGGACCTCAGCCGCGATATCCAGCGAAGGTTCAAGATGGCTGTGCAGAATGCGGTAGTCGAACGAACTGGTTTCCACTCCGGCCTGCAACTGCCCGCTCATGGCGATTTTGTCCTGTGCCGCCGCGATTTGATGTAAATCGTATTTCTTCGTGCCTTTGTCCATGAGCGCCATCGCGAAGGTTGCTAGCCCCGGTGCCTCGGGCGGACTCGCGGTTGCGCCCGTATCGATTCGAATGGACACATCCACAATCGGCAATGTGTCGCGCGTTGCGACGACGATCTTCATGCCGTTGTCGAGCGCCGCACTCGCGATATCGGGAAAGTTGATATTCGCGTCTGCCGTTACGTCAGGAATGCTCGATCGGTCAACGACGGTTTCGGCGATCTGGTAGTCGGGAAACGGCAAGACTGTAAGCTCGTAGTAGCCGCGTGTGAGCCAACGGCCAGCCGTGTCCCTTAACTCCGTCGCCGTGGCAGCATTGAGCCATTCGAGCTCCCGGTTGATATACATCGGGTCATCGGAATACAGGTGGCCTTCCGCCAGCACGCGTCCGACAGACGAACTGCGTTCGAGTGCGCCGATCATGTACATGTTCACACCGAGCTTGGCATTCTCGACGATTTGTTCGTCGGGTCCGGACTCGAGGTATTCGGCAATGATCCTGTCGACGATCGGCAGGACTTCTTCCGCCGTTACGCCTGGACGTAAATCGATCGTCAGCGTGTATTCGCCGCTCATGACGCGACCATAAGCGCTGCCGCGCACCGCCGTCGCCAATTGCAGGTCGTCCACGAGTACCTTTCTGAGTGGTGAGTTCTTATTGCCGACCAGCGACTCATTGACCAGGTACATCAGGGTCGTGTCCCTGTCGTTCAGTCCCGGCAATGCCCAGACGCGAGCAATCCGGATCTGACCGACGCGATCGTACATCGACTCTTTTCTGTTCTCGGTAAGAATCGGAATCCACTTCTTCGCATGCACGAGCGGCACGCCGGACGGCGCTTCACCGAAGTAATGCGTCACTTTGTCCTTCGCGGTTTCGGGCGTGATATCGCCCGCCAGGACAAGAACGACGTTCGACGCCCCATAGTAAGTGTTGAACCACTCGTGCACGTCCTCGAGCGATGCGTTGTCGAGATCTTCCATGGAACCGATGATCGAATGACGATACGGGTGATCGACCGGGTACAGGCCTGCACGAATACGGTCACTCATCTTCGCGTAAGGACGGTTTTCGCCCTGGCGCTTTTCGTTTTGCACGACACCGCGTTGCTCGTCGAGCGCCTCCTGCGTAACGGCGCCGAGCAAATAGCTCATACGATCACTCTCCATCCACAGCGCCATGTCGAGCGCACCGGTCGGTACCGTTGCGAAGTAGTTGGTACGATCTTCCGATGTCGTTCCGTTCATGCCCGTGGCACCGGCGTCGGTAAACGGTGAGAAATACTCACCCTCTCGATTCTCGGTGCCCTGGAACATCAGGTGTTCGAACAGGTGTGCGAAACCGGTCTTGCCCTCGGGTTCATCCTTCGAGCCCACTCCGTACCACATGCCGACAAATACCGTTGGCGTCGAATGGTCCGTATGCACGATGACCGTGAGGCCGTTATCCAGCCGGAACATCTCGTAGGGGATATTGACCTGGGTGGCGACGTCGTCGTCGGCAACAGCGGCAAACATCGTCATGCACAGCAGCATTGCCGCTGCAATTAGTCTCTTTCGATCCACGTAGGACTCCTGTTTCCTGGCGCGTTCGCTGCAGTTCGGTCCACTATTGGCACAAATCGCAGCAATTTTATTGATTTTTGCAAATATTCGTCGAAAAGCTCGCCGCACGCGAACTTGCCGCAGCAATTCGGTCAGACACTATACTCAACGCCGGGTTTCATGATGCTTCGAAAAACATCGTTCGCCGCAGTATTGCTCCCTGTTGCCCTTTCTTGCTTTGCTCAGGACTCGCCGCCAGAGCCGTTCGACCTGGACGAGGCGCTCGCCCGGCAGTCGGCCAGCGACCTGATCTCGGGCGTTGCGACCGCGTACGATTGCCGATTGGCGCAGCGCTCATTCCGCAAGCTCGGCACCGGTGAAAAGCCCGTTTACATGATCGAGGTGGCCATGCATGGCCCCGAATGTGAGGACGCCCTGCTGCTGCTCGCCCGCCACGGCTCTACCCGGGACTTCGTCTTCCGTGCCTGGGAACCTGCGCCAGACGTCGAGAGCATCGACCCGATCCAGCAGGATACAGACCCCCTCGAATAATCTGGTTATTGAAGTCAGGCAGCCCTGACGACAGCTGACCCCGTACGGACGTCTTCGAGCGCATTCTTCAATTGCCGCCAGCGCTGCTCCAGCGTACCGGTATAGCCGATCGACATTCGAACGAGTCCCGGGCTGATGCCCGCCATGGACTTGTCCGAATCTGTCAACTCACTCGAGGTACTCGAACCGGAACAGGTCATCAGCGTATCAAAGTAGCCGAGGCTCACAGCTATGAAGCCGAATCGGTATTTGTTTTGCAGCGTGCTCATGAGCGCATTGGCGGTTTCCACATCACCCATGTCCACTGTCAGTACGCCACCATAGCCATGGTCCGGGCAGCGCAGTTCATCGAACAACGCGTGGTCCGGGTGATGGGCGAGACCCGGATAGCAAACTTTTGCGTCGATGTCGTTCAATCTCTCAGCAAGCGCCAGTGTGCGCTCGCCGTGCGCCGCCATACGAATCGGCAAGTGCGGTATGCGCAGGCTGATCTTCGATGCAATTTTCGGATCCATCGTCGGGCCGAGCAACATCAACGGCCCGACGTGCAGATCCATCAGCGACTCTATGAATTCATTGCTGCCACACACCGCGCCCGCGATGACGTCGGACATGCCGCTGATGAACTTCGTAATGCTGTGCACGACAACGTCCGCACCAAGCGCGACCGGGCTCAGGATCAGCGGGCTGAACGTGTTATCGACGACGAGCGGCACGCCCGCCTCGTGCGCGATCTCGGCAAGCTTTGGAATATCGGCGACGCGAAGCGTGGGATTGGACACGCTTTCGGTATAGATGAGTTTTGTCTTTTTGGTCATCGCACCACGGACAGCATCCAGATCGGTGATATCGACAAAGGTCGTCGAAATGCCGGCTTTCGCGGACAGGAAGTCGTGCATCAATGCGTAGGTACCGCCGTAAACGGCGGTCGACGCCACGATGTGATCGTCGGCATTACAGAGTGCGAGCACGGCCGACGCGATTGCTCCCATGCCGCTTGCCGTGCAATACGCGGCTTGCGTGCCTTCGAGGGCCGCAAGTTGCAAGCCCAGGTTATAAACGGTCGGATTGAAATGCCGGCCGTAGAGATAGCAACCAGCGTCATGGCCCTTCAGGCCCTGGAACATTTCGGGCATCGTCCCCGGTTCCATCACCGTAAACGTGGAACTCGCCTCGATGGACATGTTGACGCCACCGTGTTCGCCGAATTCATGGCGCAGGTGTGCGAGGGTTTCAATGGGGTTGCGTCCGGTCATCGTTCTACTCCCGATTGCGCGAAGTGCGCGCCTTCCCACTGTATTTTTAGCCGATTTAGGCCACGGAGTTTATTCGTAGAACTACGCAGATGCGCAACAAAAAACGAATGCCAGGCTCATCAAAAAACGAACTATTTCAATGGATAACCAGCATCGGCGGGCAACATTCCATCTATCCGGACGATCCCAACGTCATCCGTGACCTCGTCCGCATTGATGAAAGAAATCGAACCCGGAATCGCGACGACCAGGTCCAGCATCATGTCGGTGCTGAACACGATCTTGGGTCCGCGGGGAACCTCAGCCCGAAACATCTTTGCGATCCAGTATTGGCGGAATTGCGCTTCATCCATTTGGTAAATGGTGTCGAGCACGAAGTCACGTTCTTCGGACTTCGGCGCACGAACGAGCAGGATGATGCGCGTCCGGTCCGGCCAGAACTGCTGGTTTGCGAGGAATATATTTCGTAGTTCGCCAAGCGACAGATTTTCGATTTCGCTGCTCTTATGAACGACGATGGCGATTGCTCTATTCGCTTCAGTCTCCTGCGCCATGACCCGTTTGGCGGGAAGCATCATCGCCGCTGTAGCCAGCATTGCCGTCACCATCACCATCGCCGTCGTGTGGACGCAAGGGCTCATTTGTTTTCTGTGTCCGTTCATAAACTCAAAGCCTCGCCAGTACGAACGACACTTGCAGACGGAAGTTGTCTTCTCGTCCGAGGTTATCGAATTCTTCGTTTCGGTATTCGCCCTTCAGCGCGGCGTATGGATTGAAGTCCCACCTGACACCCAGAATTACTGCTTCGTAGTCGAGACCCTGATCGCCCAGCAATGGGTCACTGTCATCCACATCGGTCGACTCGTAACGCGCATAGGGCTTCCACTGTCTTTTCTGACCGGCAAGGCGATATGCGAATTGCACGTACCACGCGTCCACATTGCCGCTCACACTGCTATTGGCAGCGAACTCGTGCTCCGAGTGCAGATACTCGGCGATGAACTCCGGTGTTTCCTTTTCCCAGACGACGTACGCCGAGACAGTTCGCTCATCGATTTCCGGTCGATCACTCGGTGTTACCGTGTCCGAGTAAAACCCTACTCCAGTACGCAGACCGAAGAACCGGCTCGGACTGGCGTTCAGCTGCAACATCCAGGCGTCGTCGCCATTGATGTCGCCATCATCTCCAGCCTGAGCGATGTTTTCGTGACGACCATTACCGAAACCCGCCTTGTATGACAAGCCGAGTTTGTTTTTCGGTATCGACCCCTCAAGCAATACGCCGACAAAATGTATCGGGATTATCTTGGAACCAAACTTGGCCATTTCCGGTCGGCTCACCGTCGTCTGCAACCACGCGCCGTGATGAAAGGCGGAGTTCCAGTAACCGATGGGGGAATGGTAGCGCCCTCCGGACAACTTGAAGGTGTCCGAAAAATCGTATCGGACAATCATTCGCTCTACCGTCGCTTTGTATTCGTCATCCTTCGCGGTCATGCTGAATTCGCCGAATACACGTAGCGAGTCATCCAGTGATGCGGTCAGATGAGCGACAGCCTGACCAATGGCAAATCCATTCGGATCCGAGGCGTCGCGAGATAGATAACTGATATCGCCGAATCCCATGACATTGAATTCGGGCTGTGTGGTTGCCGCTACAGTCGATGCGACCATCTCATCATGCGCAGACGTTCGAACGCCCTCTGCGAGTGTGCCCTGAGCAATCAATATGCAAGCGACGAAAGCAATCGGACATTGCCGACGAGCGGTTGTTTTCATTGTTATTAACCCCCCCGTGCCCTGCGAGCCGTTGCAGCATCGCAAGTGCCGGAATTTTACCGACTTTTCAGCCGACTAGCCAATATTCCTGCGGTGCCTTGATATACTCGCCCTCCGATAACAAGTAACAAAATTACCTCACGATGCCGTCCAGAGCACTATCTACCTGGTTACCGCAGGTCATTATCGAGTCCATCCTGATCGTCGTCAGCATCCTCGTTGCTTTGGGTCTGGATGCATGGCGGGAGAATCGTGAGGACGAGGAGTTCGTGCGAACGGCGCTATCGAACTTCCTGATCGAGATTCGACAGAACCAAACCCGGGTCGAAGACGCCGCGCCGTTCAACATGGGTCTGCGCCAGGTTTTGCATCAACACTACACCGATGAGGACATCAGCTCTGTTGATGAATTCGTCAATATGGTGGAGATTTACAGCCCGGCCGCCCTGCAATCGACAGCGTGGGACACCGCACTCGCAACCGGGTCGTTAGCGAAAATGGAATACAACCTCGTCACCGCGCTGTCAATGACGTACAGCCTGCAAAATCGCTATGACACAACGAGTCGGTCCGGTATGAGCGAACTGACAAGCCCGCAATATCTGACTGACGACAACCTGAAACTCGCTGTCTACAATTCCATTCGTTACCTGGACGAAGTGACCAGCATGGAGACGGAACTCGGCGTGACTTACATAGAAGCATCCCTGGTCATCGAAGCTGCGCTCGCGAATCTGCTCTCGGGAGGCCCGGACGATAGCGTCAAAGTGCTGTCTCGAAGAGACGTGGCGCACCCGTAGAAAAGAACTGCGCAGCGCGTGGCTATTCGCTGGTTCGGCAGCAGCCTTCAGTTCTTACGATAGTCGATCAGATGCGACATCAGCCACTCCCCACTTGGTACCGGTTCAGAGCCAGTACACTCAATAAAATAGGGCTTTTTGCTCATTGAGCTGGCACTCGCAAGTCGTTCGATGAACTTTTCGGCCGTCGGAGCATAACGCTTGCCGCGCCGGTATTTCATGCGCAGGTGAGCCTCTGCGTCCATGGCATCGTGCCGCTTTCCGTTGCGAATGAACGTGCAGTCACTTGCGCCAATGGCGCTCACGAGAAACTCGATCTCGGCTTCGGCACTGTCTGCGCTCGCGACCGTTGGAAACAACAGACCCAGAACGATACTGACGTAGACCAGTTTCATCGTGCGGCCCTCACGCGGCCAGGCTCGTCGGCCACGCGCAGTCGGACGGCCATCGGATTGTGGTCCGAAGCGTGTGAATCGAGTGTCGTCGCATGTTCAGTGTAGAGACCGCGCACATAGATGTGATCCAGCGCCCAGCCGAAAAACCGCTTGCGATGGTCGACATCGTATTCAAGTGCGCTTAGGCCGAGCGCGGAGAGCATCTCCTCGAGCATTTTCGCTCGCTGGCCACGCCAGGTGTTGAAATCACCCGAAAACAACACCGGTCCATCGTGTGCATCGATGACTGCGCGAGCTTGTGCAAACTGATTTTCCAGATCGCGTACGCCGATGGCGAAGTTGATGCCATGTATGTTGATGACAAGCAACGTCTGTTCGGAGTTCGTCAGTCCGTACTCGGTGACCAATGTCGCCTTGCGCGTTCCGAACCAGGGCTCGTGAGCGACAAGCTCGCACTCGGTTAGAGGCTCTGCGACGCTGACGGTCATGACACCGCTCGGCGACCAGTTGGGGCCGAAGCCCTCCGCGAACGATGAAAAGTGCTCGGGAACTAAGTCCTGCCAGGCATCTGTCTTTATCGAAGCTTCTTGCAGAATCAGCAGGTCCGGGCCCATGTCTCGTTCAGCGAGGTCCCCGACCCAGGCGGTGTTCCTGCCCTTTTGGATATTCCAGTTGACGACGCTGATGTTATCGGAGTCCAGCAACCGCGACGCCGCTTCCGAATTGCCACCGAGGTCCGCGATGCAGGCTGATGCATCGGGTGCGGGCTCCGCCGTCAGACGCACGGGTGCCGCCGGCTGCGTTGTGCAGCTCGATAAAACCAGCAATACGCTGGATGCGGCAAGTATGCGGATATTGCGGAGCATCACCTTCCTCTCTGCAGGCGAGTCGTCGGATTCTACCCGGAAATTCTAGCCTTGTGCGCCGACCTGGCACATATCCCGGGCGGTCGGCGCTTGGTCATTCGACCTCAAATGGCTTCATCGATATTGGTCTTATTCGGGAACTACCGCGTATGGAATATGAAATCGTTGCTGAAGAGCCCATCCGGGTTCTGGATCTGTAGCAAATGCATTCCTGTCGGCGCTGGCAAGGTCTGCAGCTGGACCACGATCGATTCACTGCCACAGTCGGGCAGGCTCCCGATCTCACAACTGACATTGCCTGTCACTTTTCTTCCGTTGACGATGACGCTCGCCCCGTTTTCAATGTGTCGCGCGCGAATTGTCATTGCGGTACTGCCGGCCGACAGCGTCGGAAATTGCTGTGGCCCGGATTGCACATGGAGCGCACTCGATGTCCAGATAGCAGGTTGTGGGTTGTCGACATCCACATTCGCACCCACACGAGCAGTAAATGTACCGACGAATTCGCCCGAGGTGGCAAACGCCATCAACTCGTCTCGCGAAAATGAATCGGGATCATTGACTCGTTCCACGTAAGTACCGCCCTGGAAACCGGCATCGAACTGCAACGTCACGGGTGTGGCAGCAGCACCGGCGATGAATACGCCTTCGCCCTGCAGCACAATACTGCCCTCACGAGCGGACATTTCCAGCGCGTCCAGCAGATTGTTGGTCAGGGAATCATTCACCGTTTCCTGGTTCAGGGTGACTTGCCGTGCAAAAGATCCCGAGAACCCGGTGCTGCCTTCCAGCACCATGTTCCATACGGGATTGAATCGTGCCCGGGACGCCCAGGAGAATCGCCACATGTTCTCTTCGGGTATGCCGAGTGCGGTGATGTTTCGGTAGAAATTGAAGTCAATGATGTTCAGACGGCCCTGCGGCAAAATCAGCCAGCGATCGTAGGCGCCACGCCAGGTCGGTGCTTCCATGCCGGTACCCGGGCTGTTGGTGCTCACCCAGAACGGCATGCGATGACAGTTGCCGCAGACGTTGGGTTCCGGATCGCCCTGCAGATCGCCGTCGATATGAAAAAGCCTGAACCCGTCCTTCGCCCTGCTCGAGACGACGTT
>Ga0255052_10001709_pt1 | contig 16346 bp, 16 predicted proteins | sample JV7_2_21_MG_FD_188632 | JGI IMG/M metagenome (GOLD analysis project Ga0255052, IMG submission 188632) | Seawater microbial communities from Jervis Inlet, British Columbia, Canada - JV7_2_21 | ecosystem: Environmental > Aquatic > Marine > Inlet | place: Canada: British Columbia | collected...
CGATTTCAAAGGCGTGGTATGTGCAGAGGTCGGTGGCGGTTGTTTCGTCGCGCGTCTTCTCGCCGAAATAGATGCCGCCCGTCAGTTCACGGACAACCATAAGATCGACGTCTTTCAGGCGATCGGATCGAATGGGTGACGCGCCGGATAATGCTTCGATGATCTGTACCGGCCTCAGGTTTGCATAGACCTCGAGTTCGCCACGGAGTTTGAGCAAGCCCTGCTCCGGACGGACTTCGGCATTGGGGTCGCTCCACTTGGGGCCGCCGACGGCGCCGAGTAGCACGGCATCGGATTCCTCGCACAGCTCGGTTGTTTGGTCGGGAAGTGCCGAGCCCGTGGCATCGATCGCCGCACCACCGATCAATGCCTCTTCGATACGGAAACTATGTCCGTACTTTGAGGCGATCTGTTCGAGTATGGCAACGCCGGCCTGCGCGACTTCGGGCCCGATACCATCGCCGGGAAGGACGGTGATCAGGGCGTCCAGGATCGTGTCTCCTCGAATCGCCTGATCGCGTCTTCCTCATTTTGCAGGAAGCCGAGTTGATCGACACCTTCGATCAGGCAGTGACGGGCGAATCCATCGATCGCGAATTGCACCGTGTTGCCCTTGTTGATCGACAATGTGGAATTTGTGACATCGATGTCGACATTGGCTCCGGGATTGGATATCAACCATTCGTGTGTATCATCGTCGACGACGATTGGCAGTAGCCCATTTTTTAGAGAGTTGCTGCGAAAAATGTCCGCGATGCCGGTACTGATCACGGCGCGAATCCCGTAATCGAGCAATGCCCAGGGAGCGTGTTCGCGTGACGAGCCGCAACCGAAGTTATGACCGGTGACCAACACCTCGCATCCTTTCGACTCCGATTTGTTGAGAACTAAGTCCGGGTTTTCACTGCCGTCTTTCAGATAACGCCAGTCGTTAAAGAGATGCGTGCCCAGACCGTCGCGAGATGTGGTGGTAAGAAAGCGTGCAGGGATGATTTGATCCGTGTCGATGTCCGACTTCGACAATATCGTCGTGCAGGAATTAATTTTTCGGATTGCTTTCATTAGATATATTTTCGAGGATCGGCAACGCGACCTTCTATTGCAGATGCAGCTGCTGTCAGCGGACTGGCCAGAATTGTGCGCGCACCGATGCCCTGGCGGCCTTCGAAGTTTCGATTACTCGTGCTGACGCAGAGATTTCCGCTAGCCACCGTGTCGTTATTCATGCCGAGGCACATCGAACACCCGGATTCACGCCACTGGGCGCCGGCGGATTCGAATACCTCGTGCAGTCCCAGAGATTCCGCTTCCTTTTTAACCTGCTGTGAGCCGGGTACGACCAGCATCGTGACACCTTCTGCAATCCTTCGGTCGCGAAGGATGTCAGCTGCCTGTTGCAAATCAGACAGTCGGGAATTTGTGCAGCTGCCAACAAAGACGACATCGACAGGCGTCTCGGACAGGGGTTTGCCCGGCGCAAGCTGCATGTAATCAAGCGCTTCTCTGAATCCCGGATCACCGCTTGCCTCAGGTACCGGATCACTGACGGGAACGACCATGCCGGGGTTCGTGCCGAATGTGACCATCGGCTGCAGCTTGTCGCCGTCAATTTCGACAGACTTGTCGAAATCTGCATCCGGATCGCTGCATAGCTCGCGCCAGCGTCCTACTGCTTTATCCCATTCGGCGCCGCTCGGCGATTTGGGCCGGCCCGCGAGGTACTCGAATGTCGTGTCGTCGGCAGCAATCATGCCGGCCCTGGCGCCGGCCTCGATGGACATGTTGCATATGGTCATGCGGGCTTCCATATCCAGCATGGAGATACCTTCACCGCGGTATTCGATGACGTGCCCTGTGCCACCGTCGATGCCGATCTGTCCAATGATGCCGAGGATGACATCCTTGGCCGTAACGCCTGGCTGAAAATCGCCGTGCACAGTGATGGCAAGCGTTTTGGGTTTTCGTTGTAACAGGCATTGTGTTGCAAGCACATGGCCGACTTCAGTCGTGCCGATGCCGAATGCCAGTGCGCCGAATGCGCCATGCGTGCTCGTGTGGCTGTCGCCGCAGACGACGGTCTTGCCGGGTTGTGTCGCACCGAGTTCCGGCCCGATTACGTGCACGATGCCGCGATGATCACTCTCGAAGCCGAGCAATTCGACGCCGAATTCAGCGCAGTTCTCCTGCATCCGCAGCACCTGATTGGCAGCGCTTTCGCCAACCACAGCAAGGTCCTTGAAACTGCGCACGGGCGTGGTCGGCGTAGAGTGATCCAGGGTGCCGAGCGTCAGGTCTGGGCGGCGCACCGGGAGACCTTTTTCACGCAACAACGTGAACGCCTGTGGCGTCGTTACCTCGTGAATCAGGTGCAGGTCGACATAAACGATCGCCGGCGTATCGGCAGTCTCCTGCTTGACGATGTGGTCCGCCCAGACTTTATCAAATGAGGTTTGCGGATGACCTGCGCTCATGCAGGTACGTCTCCGTATTAGGAGCCGCCGGCGGCGGCGACGGGCTGATCGTCCAGTCCTTCGAGCCAGCCATAGCGATCTTCCGTCTTTCCATTGAAGAGTCCGAAGAAAGCGTCCTGAAGTTGCTTGGTGAGCGGCCCGCGACGCCCGGCACCGATTTCGATCCTGTCAACGGACCTGACGGGCGTTACTTCGACGGCCGTGCCCGTGAAGAACATCTCATCGGCGAGGTAAAGCATCTCGCGCGGGATCGATTGCTCCACAATCTCGATACCGAGTTGACCGGCAAGTTGTATGACGGTGTCGCGGGTAATACCGGTCAGAATGGAGGATGCGGAGGGTGGCGTATAGATCTTGCCACCGCGAATGACGAACAGGTTTTCGCCCGCGCCTTCGCTGACCAGACCGTCCGTCGACAATGCGATGCCCTCGGCAAAGCCGAGACGTTTGGCTTCTGCGCTGATCAATGTGCTCGAGAGGTAATTGCCGCCTGCTTTGGCCAATGCCGGGATGGTATTCGGTGCGACCCGGTTCCAGCTCGAAACACAGACGTCCACGCCTTTTTCCAGGCCGTCGGCGCCGAGATAGGCGCCCCATTCCCAGGCCGCGACGGAGACATCGACCGGGTGCTCCGGTGTCGGGCAAAGGCCAACGTCTCCCAGCCCGCGAAATACGATTGGCCGGATGTACGCACCGTTCATCAGGTCGTTTGCCAACACGACTTCTTTGCAGACGCCGATCAGGGTCGCAAGGTCGTAGGGAATCGCTATCCGATGAATTACGGCGGAGTCGAATAATCGTTGCATGTGCGCCGTCAGCCTGAAGACTTTCGGGCCGTCAGGCGTCTTGTAAACTCGTATGCCTTCAAAAACTGACGATCCATAGTGCAGCGCATGCGCCATAACGTGTACGGTCGCCTGTTCCCATGGAATCATCCGGCCGTTGTGCCAGATCAGCTTTGCGCCATCAAAACTCATTAATCGATATCTCCGGGTTTGCCAGGACGCGAAGCTTAACAATCGTTGCGGAATTTCGCATCCGGCGATTTAACATTTAAATCGTTGCCTGCGACACATCGGCATTGTTCGACGCCGCATCCAGGCCACGCTCACGCCGCCGCAGGATGCGATTGACCACTTCGAGATAAGCACGGCTCCCGGCTTCGACAATGTCGACGCTGACACCGTGACCTCGATAACTGTTGCCATTGTGTTCGACTGTCACAACGACCTCTCCCTGGGCGTCTTCCCCGATCGTGGCACTATGCAGTTCGAAATTCTTCAGCAAGAGCGATATGCCGGTTGCCTTTTCGATGGCGTTGAATGCGGCAGCCACGGGGCCGTCCGCATCGGTGGATTCACTGACTTCGTCTCCATTATCGTTGAGAAGCCGGACCACAGCCGACGCCAGCTGATCGGTCTCAGAGCGGATTTGCAGCGACTGCAGCGCCCATGGTCCGGTCGAGGCACTGTCGACGTTCATGATGATTGCCTCGATGTCGCCGTCGTACATGTCTTTTTTCCTGTCCGCGAGCCTCTTGAACTCCTGGAAAGCGCGATTGGTCTCAAACTCATCCAGATCGAAGCCGAGCTCCTTTACGCGGTCACGGAAGGCATGTCGGCCACTGTGTTTGCCGAGCACCAGGTTCGAGCGGGCGAGGCCGACGTCGTCCGGCCGCATGATTTCGTAAGTCGAGTGGTGCTGCAGCATGCCGTGCTGGTGAATACCGGCCTCGTGGGCAAACGCATTTTCGCCGACGATTGCCTTGTTCCTCGGTATTTGCATGCCGGTGATGCTCGAGACGAGCCTGGATGTCGGATATAGCCGTGTCGTATCCACTCCCGTGTCGAGCCCGAAGTGTTCGGCGCGAGTCTTCAGTGCCATGACGATCTCTTCCAGCGAGCAGTTGCCGGCACGCTCGCCGATACCGTTTATTGTGCACTCTACCTGGCGTGCTCCGGCCGACACGGCAGCAAGGCTGTTTGCGACCGCCATCCCCAAGTCGTTGTGGCAGTGGACGCTCAGCACGATGTCATCGATGCCGGGAACGTGCTCCTTGAGATATCTGAACAGCTTGTCGAATTCCGTAGGCACGGTGTAGCCAACTGTGTCCGGAATATTCACGGTCCTTGCGCCGGCCTCGATGGCGGCAGTGACGACCTCTGCGAGATAAGCTAGTTCTGTCCTCGATGCATCTTCGGGAGAAAACTCGACGTCATCACAAAGCTCACGCGCGAGACTTACAGCACCTGACGCACTCTTCAGAATTTCTTCTTTCGCCATCTTGAGCTTGTGCTCACGATGAATTTCGCTGGTGGCGACGAATACATGTATACGGTGCCTGTCTGCGCCCTTGACGGCGGCATGTACCTTTTCGATATCCTCTGCATTGCAACGCGCAAGACCACATATCGTCGGGCCGCGATTTTCGTCGGCAATCGCCTTGACCGACTCGAAATCGCCGGGAGAGGCGGCCGGAAAGCCGGCTTCGATGACGTCCACGCGGAGATCGGCGAGGGCTTTGGCGACGCGAAGCTTCTCGCGAAGCGTCATGCTGCAACCAGGGGCCTGCTCACCATCCCGCAAGGTTGTGTCGAAGATTGTTATCCGATTGTTCGCCATATTCTTTCTCCGGGACTTTGTCCTAGTCGCCGTAGTCGAGGCTCGCCAGTGGAAACTGCGGTACTGCGTGTGGCGTATGCATGGGTGCATCAATACGCATCGCAACCGCGAGCGATGCGCTGTCGATATTGCCGCCGGTCAATATCAGGCCGACCCGTTTGCCGGCAAGCTGGTCTTTCATTTTGAGCGCTGCAGCAAGTGACGCTGCGCCGCCGCCCTCGGCCAGCTGATGAATCGTCTGTGCGTAGCAGCGGATTGCCGCACAAACTTCGTCTTCGCTGACGAGAACAAAATCGTCGAGTTCCTTCATCATGCCAAGCGTGTAGCGAACCGGCACACGCGTAGCGAGGCCGTCGGCAATCGTCTTCGCGGCAACCATCGGTGCGTAGTTATCCGTGTGCCATGCGTGATGAAAAGCGGGCGCGTTTTCGGCCTGCACCGCAATCACGGCAGTGGCTGGAGACATTGACTTGATGACGGTTGTGGTGCCGGCAGCGAGGCTGCCGCCGCCGACAGGGACAAACACGACGTCGAGACCACCATCGCTCTGCTCCAGCATCTCGAGCGCGACGGTAGCCTGGCCCGCGACGAGTTCCGCCCGTTTTGCCGGGTGGATCGACACGGCACCGATCTTCCAGGCGTGCCGGACCGAGGCATCCCAGGCTGCGTCGAAATCATGGCCCTGAATGATGACCTCACCACCCAGCGCTTCCACGGTCGTATTTTTATCGGGGCTGTTACCCTCGGGAACGAACACGGTGCATCTCGCATCGAACATTGCACAGGCCTGTGCCAATGCTGCGCCGTAATTCCCTCTGGTCGCGGTGACGATTCCCTTCTTGCGCTGCTTCTTGTCCATATTGGCCAGCAGGTTGATTGCGCCACGAATCTTGAAGGCACCGATCGTCTGCACATTCTCGAGCTTGACGAATGCCTCAGCGCCAAGGCGATTAGACAACACCGGATTGCGAAGCAGGGGGGTTGGCTCAAGAAACGGGCGGATCACGTCGCGCGCTGCCAGCACGTCATCCATGCTGATCGCCGCCGGCGGCGTGCCGCTATCCGAACCCCAGTCGGTCGCATCCAGTTGCGATTTTTTCGCCGGCGTCATTTTTCTAGTTCTCGAGCCAGTCCATGCGGCTGCGGAGATCCGCGCCGACTTTTTCGATCTGGTGGCCGAGATCCTCGCTCATCATCCGCTTGTACTCGCTTTGGCCGGCCTTGTTCTCATCGATCCACTGGCGGGCAAAGGTACCGTCCTGAATGTCGGTGAGGACCTCCTGCATCTTCCCACGCACATGTTCGTCAACCACTCTCGGACCGCGCGTCAGGTCGCCGTACGCGGCGGTCTCGCTGATGAACTCGTGCATCTTTCTTAAGCCCCCTTCGTGCAGCAGATCGACGATCAGTTTCAACTCATGCATACACTCGTAATAAGCGACTTCAGGCTGATAGCCGGCTTTGACCAATGTCTCGAAGCCGGCAACAACCAGCTCGGTTGCGCCGCCACAAAGTACCGCCTGCTCGCCGAAGAGATCGGTTTCTGTTTCCTCGGCGAAGGTCGTTTCGATGACGCCGGCGCGTGCACCACCGATGCCCTGGGCGTAGGCGAGGGCGAGAGCGAGGGCATTGCCGCTGGCATCCTGCTCGACGGCAACGAGACACGGGACGCCGTGTCCTTCTTCATACTGTCGTCTGACGAGGCCGCCGGGCCCTTTTGGCGCGATCAGGATCACGTCGAGATCGGCACGGGGCTCGATCTGCTTGTAATGAATATTGAAGCCATGGGCAAAAAGAATGGCCGCCCCCTGCTCGATATCGGCGGTGATTGATTCGTAAAGAGGCCCCTGGACGAGATCGGGCGTCAGAAACGCGACGATGGCGGCGCCCTTTACGGCATCTTTGGCCTCCATGACCTGAAGGCCATCAGCTTTGGCTTTTTCCCAGCTTGCGCCGTTCGGACGTAATCCTGCGACGACGTCGAATCCGGAGTCTTTGAGGTTTAAAGCGTGTGCACGGCCCTGACTGCCGTAGCCGAGGATTGCGATCCGCTTACCTTCGAGACAGGCCGTGTCGACGTCTGCTTCTGAATACATTTGCATATTTCCGTTTTCCTGTGCGCTGCCAAAAAAAACCCCACTATCCTTTCTGGATGCGGGGTCGGCGTGTTGATTTGCTGATGTGAACGCTACCCGCAGCTTCTCCTGAGAAGTACCACAAGCAGCAGGCTCCGTAGCGACAAACCAGCACGGACTCCAGCAAACCTGATTGTTTTTATCGATCCCATCTCCGCTGGATCATGTTGTATGCCTCCCCCTATGTCAACCGCCTGTTTTTGCGGGCTAATAAGTTGCCGGTGATACCAGTTTGCCGGCTTGCATTTATATAAGGTAACTTATAGATAAGATATATAACTTTTTGAAAAATATATTATATTTTGATAACAATTTTCCCTTTGGTGCGTCGGTCGGCGACTGTCCGCAAAGCCTCGGCCGATTGGCTCAGGGGAAGAGTCTCCGAGACATGTGGCTTCAGTGTTCCATTCGCAAGCAGCCGGAAAAGCTCGGTCGAGTTTTGCGCGCTCAATTCCGGCTCTTCCTCAGTAAAGCGGCCCCAGAAAACGCCGACGATCGACGAGCCTTTGAGCAGCGGCAGATTCGCCGGCACCGACGGGATCTGGCCACTCGTAAAGCCGATAACGAGAAGCCGACCACCCCATGCGACCGAGCGCAGACACTGTTCGAACAGCTCACCGCCGACCGGGTCGTAGACAACATCGGCGCCGCGACCGGAAGTCATCTGCATGATTCCGTCTTTCAGCTTGCTCGCGGCGTAATTAATAAGGTGATCGGCGCCGTATTTCCTGGTCAGCTCGAGTTTCCCGGCCGAACTGGCCGCTGCAATGACGGTGGCGCCCAGCATTTTGCCGACATCTACAGCTGCCAGCCCGACGCCGCCGGCGGCTCCGAGTACGGTGAGCGTTTCACCTGCCTGAAGCCGTGCCCGTTGTTTGAGAGCGTGATAGGCCGTGCCATAGGTCAACAGAAAGGCGGCCGCAGGAACGTATTCGATCGCATCGGGCAGGGGCACAACCTTTGAAGCATCAACACAGATTTGTTCAGCCAATCCACCGAAGCCGTTGACAGCGACCACCCTTTGCCCCGGTTTGAGCTTTTTGACATCGCCGGCGACTTCGAGGATGTCCCCGGCTAGCTCGGCGCCGGGCGAGAATGGCATCGGTGGTCTGAGCTGATACTTGCCTGCGATCAGCAGTAGATCCGGGAAATTGATCCCGCAGGCTCTGACAGCAATTCGTACCTGGCCTTCGTTAAGCTCGGGCTCGGCAATGTCCTCCAGAGACAGGCTTTCGGGAGGACCGAATTGCCTGCAAAGCACTGCTTTCATGTATTCCGCCTCCCGATGAATGACCGCGCTGGCTCCATACTATATATAAAGGTATTCTGCCGCGGTTATGGATTTTGACTATTCGAGAAAAGTTGCCGGCCTGCGGCAGAAGCTCGATGAATTCATGCGCGCCCATGTATATCCGGCAGAGTCCGGGTATTTCGCCGCCATCGAGAATGCCGACACGCGCTGGTCGATCCCGCCGCTCATGGAAGAGCTCAAAAAGAAAGCGAAGAGTGAAAACCTCTGGAACCTGTTCCTGCCCGACAGTGACCACGGGGCCGGCCTGAGCAATCTCGAGTATGCACCCCTTGCAGAAATCATGGGTCGTTCACCGATTGCGTCCGAGGTTTTCAATTGCTCGGCGCCGGATACCGGCAATATGGAGGTGCTGGTTCGTTACGGCACGGACGAACAGAAGAAGGCCTGGCTCGAGCCTCTGCTGGCGGGCGAAATCCGATCGGCATTTGCAATGACCGAACCGGACGTCGCGTCGTCGGATGCCACAAACATTCAGTCGTCGATCGACAGGGACGGTGACTCATACCTTATTAACGGGCGAAAGTGGTGGACCTCCGGTGCAATGGATCCACGTTGCAAGATTCTGATTTTCATGGGCAAAACTGACCCAGAAGCTGAACGCCACACGCAGCAGTCGATGATCCTCGTGCCGATGGAATCGCCGGGCGTCAGCGTGGTCCGGCCGCTGACGGTTTACGGATACGACGACGCGCCACATGGTCACGCCGAGATGAAATTCGAAAATGTTCGCGTACCGACCTCGAATCTTTTGCTCGGCGAGGGACGGGGATTCGAGATCGCACAGGGACGTCTCGGCCCGGGTCGAATTCATCATTGCATGCGCCTGATCGGTCTCGCGGAGCGGTCGCTGGAAGCGATGTGCAGAAGGGCGGACGAACGTCAGGCTTTTGGCAAGCAATTGTCGGAGCAGGGCGTGGTCCGCGAAGCGATTGCGAATTCCCGGATCGAAATAGACCAGGCGAGATTGTTGACGCTCAAGGCGGCCGACATGATGGATAAAGCCGGCAACAAAGCCGCCCGGGCGGAAATTGCCATGATCAAGGTGATCGCACCGTCGATGGCGCTTCGCGTGATCGATCGTGCTGTGCAGGTACACGGCGGAGCTGGCGTCAGCGGTGATTTCGGGCTGGCTGCGGCATGGGCCGGGGCACGCACGCTGCGTCTTGCCGACGGGCCGGACGAGGTGCATCGTGCGTCGATAGCGAAGCTCGAACTCGGACGTCAAAAGCGTTAGCGGCAAGGGGTTGAGGTCGATGCCTTATGTTGTGGTTGGGCTGGCGATCGTCATGGCATGTGTTATTCTTGTCGCCCAGTCACACTGGGCCCGATAAAAAGGCCGTTTGGACTAACCAGCAACGCACAATGGTCTGGATATATAATAGGAAAAAGGGCCGATAAATCAAAATTGTATCGCCGCGGCGATAGTGGAGAGGGTCGCGAGCGCAGTCGGGAATACCGTTTGATATACGGCCCCGCGTTTTCTTGTGCAGCGACTTTGAGAACAAACTGCACACGCCTCTCGCAAATTCTAAATACTAAAAACTCGATCTTAAGGAGTCTTCATGAAACGGTGCAAAACGAGCAGTCGGCGCATGACAGCTGTGATTGCAGCAGCGGCAGTTGTCGCAGTATCCGGCAGCGTACTCGCCCAGTCTGTCGATCAGGTCCTTCAAGCCGATCTCAAGCGATTAAGCCTGGCTCAGGCTTCTCAGGAGCGAATCAATACAGTGGTTGAGGGCACGCGCTCACTTGGGGACCAATACCGGGCGGTCAACAAGGAAATCGACGGTTTGAAAGTCTATAACCGCCTGATGACGGCGCAAACCAACGGTCAGCAAGCCACGCTCGATGATATTTCCCTGTCCATGGACCAGGTCGACGTCATCAATCGTCAAATATTTCCCCTGATGGAACGCATGATCGACGGGCTCGAGCAATCGATTGCACTCGATATTCCGTTTCTTCCCGAAGAACGTGCAAATCGCATCGCGAATCTCGAGGAGATCATGGGGCGTTCCGACGTGAGCGTCGCGGAAAAATTCCGCAAGGTCATGGAGGCCTACCAGATCGAAAACGACTACGGTTCGTCGAGTGAGACTTACCGCCAGTCGCTGGACGTCGAGGGAGAAGGGACGAGGGACTACAACATGCTGCGCATCGGACGCATTGGCCTTTACTTTCAGTCTGACGACTCGAGAATAACGGGCGCGTATGACCCGGATCTGGGGGCTTACGTCATCATCGGCAACGACCACCGCAACGAAATCAGAAAGGGCATTCGCATGGCAAAAGACCTGATAGCGCCGGAACTGCTTTTGCTTCCGGTGCCAACCGCCACAGCTGCCGGGGAGACTTCATAAATGAAACGCCTAACAATAATAGTCGCCACCGCACTGCTCGGTTTTGGAGTAGCACAGGCCCAGGACAATACTGCTGCCAATTCCATGGCGGAACTCCTGCAACAGATCGAACGTGGTCAGGCGCGGGACTCCCAGGAAGCACGCCAGCGTGAAGCTGATTTCGCGAGGCGCAAGAACGAACAACAGAGCCTGCTTAACCAGGCACGGGCCGAGCGGGCACGTCAGGAACGCAATAGCGCGCGCCTGGAGCAACTGTTCGAGGACAACCAGGCCCAAATCGTTGCGGCAAGAACTGCACTTGATGAACGACTCGGTGCTCTGAAAGAGTTGTTTGGTGTTCTGCAAACGGTGTCGGGCGACGCCCAGGCCCGGTTCAAAGGCTCACTGACGGACATTCAGTTCCCCGACCGTCAAGCCTTTCTGTTTGAGCTCGGTAGGAAAATGGCTGCCGCAAGTGAGCTTGCTTCGATCGAGGACATGGAAAGGCTTTGGTACGAACTACAGCGTGAAGTGACAGAGTCCGGCAAGGTCGTCAGATTCAATCACGACATCACAACTGCCGATGGCGAAATCATGAACACCGAAGTCGTGCGCGTCGGCGTGTTCAATATCGTTTTCGAAGACGGTTATCTGCAGTACGACTCGACGACCGGAAATGTGAGCGAGTTGCAACGGCAGCCGGAGCAGGCCCGCTTTACCAATTCAACCGCTGACATGATCAATGAGACGGAGAGCCCCGTTACCTTCGGTGTTGATGTAACCCGCGGTGGCATACTGGCACTGCTGGTCGAGTCACCAACGGTTACTGAGCGCGTTAATCAGGGCGGTATCGTCGGGTACTGCATCATCAGCCTTGGCATAATTGGTCTATTGATTGCAATCTGGCGCTGGATTGGCCTGTCAACCGCCGGTCGCAAAGTCGCATCACAACTCAAGAGGGATTCAGCGAGCACCGACAATCCGCTTGGCCGCGTATTGGCAGCGTACGAGTCGAATCAGAATGCTGACACTGAAACCATCGAGTTGAAGCTGAGCGAGGCGGCCCTGAAGGAGATGCCAGAGCTGACGAAGGGCCTGTTGTTTATTAAGGTGATCTCGGTCGTGGCGCCTCTGATGGGCCTCCTTGGAACGGTCACGGGCATGATCAAGACCTTCCAGGTCATCACGCTCTACGGCGCAGGTGATCCGAAGATGATGGCCGGTGGTATTTCTCAGGCATTGATGACGACGGTTCTTGGACTGGTCGTTGCAATTCCAATGGTACTGATTCATACGCTGGTCAGTGGCCAGAGCCGCAAGATCATCAACATTCTCCACTCGCAAAGCGCGGGCATCGTTGCCTCACATTCTGAGCGGCACGGCTAGATCGTCAAGGAGACAAGATGCTTTGGCTAGCTGACAGCTTTGAGGCCATCCGGGACTTCATGGAACTGGGTGGCCCCATTTTGCGGTGGATAGCGATCACTATTTTCTTCATGTGGGTATTGATTATCGAGCGCTTGTTGTATTTCCGCTCGACGATGAAGTCTCTGTCCGACGAGATACACGAAGCCTGGGAGTCGCGTGGCGAACGTCGGTCCTGGAATGCGCATCAGATTCGCGAACAGATGATCTCGCAATTTTCCGAGGCAACGAGTAACGGCATTCCGATGATCCAGACGCTCGTCGCCTTGTGCCCCTTGCTGGGCCTTATGGGCACGGTAACGGGAATGATCAAGGTGTTCGAGGTCATGGCGGTGTCCGGATCGGGAAATGTGCGCGCGATGGCTGCGGGCGTCTCGCAGGCCACCGTACCGACAATGGCGGGCATGGTTGGGGCCCTGTCCGGCGTTCTTCTTGTCACATTGCTTAGCCGCCGTGCGACACGTGAAGTCCTGTTCCTCGAGGACTCGCTCACAATGGATCACTAAAAGGTAAAATCAATGCGTAGATCAAATGCAGGAATGGGTGCAGACGAGGAAGAAAATGAAATCAACCTGACTCCGATGCTGGACGTTGTTTTCATTATGCTTATTTTCTTCATCGTAACCGCTTCATTCATCAAAGAAGCAGGCATCGACGTCAACCGGCCCGATGCGCCCACGTCGCAGCGGGTCGAAGACGCCAATATCCTGATCGCCATCAGTCAAAATGATGAGATCTGGATCGACCGGCGCCTGATCGATCCCCGCGCGGTTCGAGCCAATATCGAAAGATTGCACGCCGAGAACCCGAAGGGCTCCGTCGTCATTCAGGCGGACAAGAAATCGACTAATGAGATGCTTGTCATCGTCATGGATGCATCCCGCCAGGCGGGCGTGTATAACGTATCCATTGCCGCCAATCCGGATTAGGAACCGACCGCCGTATCCGGTGTCTGAGGTAGCAATGGCACCGGATTTCCGGCACATCTGGTACAGGAGAGCTAAATCATGATCGGCAGATACGTATTCGCTATCGTTACCGGCACCCTGGTCACACTGAGCCTGCTTTTCATCATGCACCTGCTGATCGAATTCGGCGAGAGTGCATTGAGCTCGCCGCGTGACAGACATATGCTCGAATTCGTTCGCGTAAAACGAAATGAAAATCTCAATACCGAGGACATAACACCCGAAAAGCCGCCGAAGCCCCCCGAGGTGCCACCTGAGATTCCGCCACAGGATATGGATAGCGTAGATCCGAACGCGCCGACGATCAATATCCCTCCGCCACCCGTCGCCTCGAGCGTGGATATCGGCGGCCCTGGTGGCATGAACATCGCCGAGGGCGACTATCTGCCGATCGTCCGGGTTGCGCCTGTTTATCCGGCCCGAGCGCTCTCGCGAGGCATCGAAGGATACGTCGACATGTCGTTCACGGTGACCTCGACCGGTACCGTCAAGGATCCTATCGTCACATTCTCGACCAGCAGCCTGTTTGATCGCGCGGCGACAAGGGCCGTTCTGAAGTTCAAATACAAACCACGGGTCGTTGATGGCCAGCCAGTCGAAGTGGCGGGCGTCAAGACCCGGATCACATTCAAGATTGAGGAATAGCTGAGGATCAGCTTGTCCGTTCAAGAGTGCGGGACTCAACAGGGAAACTATCGAAATGAAAATCAAATCTGGTATTTCACAGAAGATTATTCTGATCTTCCTTGCAGGAATGCTTGCGGCTGGTGCCGCATTCGCGCAGGAAGATGAGCGAAACAAAAGAGATCAACAGAAGACCAAGCAGGCGCAGGCAGTCAGCAAGGAAGTGTATGACAAGATTCAGCAGGCGCAGGATAAAGTCGACGCCGAAGATTACAACGGGGCGCTGAGACTTCTTGATGGCCTGAATCGCAGCGATAAGCTTACCGAGTACGAGAAGTCGAATGTTCTCAATTATATCGGCTTCGTTCATTACAACATGGGCAATACCAAGGCCGCGATGGCAACTTACGAGGAAATGCTCCGTATCCCGAGCCTGGAAGAACAGATCAGGAAGCAGACTGTTTACACGCTGGCACAGCTTGCGACTATGGAGGAACAATATGATAAGGCGATTCGACTCATAGAACAGTGGTTCACGCTGGAGCTGAATCCGGCACCGGAGCCCTACATTCTTTACGCCCAGAATCTGTACCAGGCCAACCGTTACAGCGACATGATCAAGCCGATCGAAACGGCGATGGAGATTGCGAGGAAACGCGAAAAGCCGGTCAAGGAAGACTGGTATGTTCTCCTGAATTTCGCCTATTTCCAGCAGGAGGATTACCGCAAGGTTCGTGATATCCAGAAGATTCTTCTCGTTAATTGGCCGAAGAAGCGATACTGGTTCTCACTCGCCGGCGCCTATACCGAGTTGAATGAAGAAAACAACCTGTTTGCATCCTACGATGCGGCACACACGCAGGGCATGCTGGAGAGAGAATCGGAGCTCGTCACCATGGCGCAGCTCTATATGCAGAACGAAGTACCCTACAAGGCAGGGGCTTTGTTGACGAAAGAGATGGAAGCCGGCAGGGTTGCGCGCAATGCGAAGAATTACCGCCTGCTGTCACAAGCCTGGCAGCTTGCTCAGGAAGACGAGAAGTCCATTCCCGCGCTTAAAGAAGCTGCGAGATTGAGCGACGAGGGTGAGCTGGACCTCAGGCTTGGAAATGCCTATCTGAATCTCGGCCGTTACAGCGATTGCGTTGCTGCCGTGCAGGCGGGCCTAAGGAAGGGCGGCATCAAGAGCCCTGACAATGCCCAGATTTCATTGGGCATGTGCCTCTATAACCAGCAAAAGTACAGAGCAGCGATCAATGCTTTTCGTGAGGCGCGAAAGACAAAGCGCTCAGCCAGAATCGCCAATCAGTGGATCAAAGTGATCAAAAGCGATATCGCGCGGAACGAGCAAATAGCGCTGGCTGAAGCTTCGGCCCGAAAGCAGATTCAGGAACTCGCGAAGCGTCGGGAAGCCAGCGGCCGAACCTGATCCCCGCCGATTCGGCTGGCATCCGCAACAAACCAGATATAGGGACGTTGACCGAAATCGGTCAGCGTCCCTACAATGGCGCCCTTTTACTCGAGGCGATAGGCAAAGATGCCTAAAGTTATCTACATAACCCCAGCCGGCGAACGCGTCGAAGCCGAAGTGGACTATGGTTACTCTGTCATGGAGGGGGCGATAAACAACAACGTCGAGGGAATCGTTGCCGAATGTGGCGGTGCCTGCGCGTGCGCGACCTGTCACAGTTATATCGATGAAAGCTGGATGACACGTCTGCCCGAGATGGACGATATGGAAGACAGCATGCTTGACGCCGCCTATGAGAGAAAAGAAAACAGTCGGCTGACCTGTCAGATCGAAATGAGCGACGCACTCGACGGTTTGATCGTCCATGTTGCCGACAATGAAATATAGAAAAAGATTATTATAAACAATATGTTACGTACTCTCAGGAGGAGTGCCATGTCTATACAAGCGGGACAAAAAATGCCAACGGGTGTATTCGGCGTGATGACCGATGCCGGGCCCGGTGCGGTTTCAACAGAAGAGCTGTTTGGTGGAAAGAAAGTGGTTCTGGTTTCAGTTCCCGGCGCGTTTACACCGACCTGTTCAATGAATCATCTTCCGGGTTTCGTCGATCACGCAGACGAATTGCACGGTAAAGGTGTAGACACGATTGCCTGCATGGCCGTCAATGATGTGTTCGTCATGAATGCATGGGGGAAAGATCGAGGCGTTGGTGAAAATGTCACGATGCTTGCCGACGGTAACGGCGAATACGCCAAGGCGCTGGATCTCGAAATGGACGGTACCGGTTTCGGAATGGGCATACGGGGCCAGCGATTTGCAATCATCGTCGACGACGGGGTTGCAACTCACATTGCCGTGGAAGAGCCGGGCAAGCTTGACGTCAGTTCCGCAGAATCAATCCTCGCGAATCTTTGATCAGGAACTGAGGGCGGCCTGAAGTTCAGGAACGACCTCGAACAGATCTGCGACCAGGCCG
>Ga0255052_10001710_pt1 | contig 16346 bp, 15 predicted proteins | sample JV7_2_21_MG_FD_188632 | JGI IMG/M metagenome (GOLD analysis project Ga0255052, IMG submission 188632) | Seawater microbial communities from Jervis Inlet, British Columbia, Canada - JV7_2_21 | ecosystem: Environmental > Aquatic > Marine > Inlet | place: Canada: British Columbia | collected...
TAGAGGATGCATAAGCAATGTGTTAGGTGTAAAACCTTGCATAATAACCTGTCCGAGTGAATCAAACAAGTCATCCATAATAACTGAACCGTTAGCTGCGCCACCTAGATTTCTACCACTTGTGGTACCAAATAGGGAACTGCCTGGGTTTACGTTATCATGTGTTACAACGCCCATTGATCGAATGTAATTGAAAATCTTCTGCTCTTTATGTCTGGCCAAAGCACGTCCAGCAGCGCGAAGATGCATGCCGATTACGTCGAATTGTGAATAACGGATCATTTCTTCGGTAATCTTAACTGCAACACCGCTCTTCCCGATGGATGCGGTGACTGTTGCCCCGCCCATTTGGAGTTGCTTCTCTGGGTATGCTTGTCCTTCTGCAATGTCAGCCGCTGTTAAAGCGCCAACTGCAGGAAAAGTAATGGTTTGACCGTAACTAAAGTTAATTCTTTCAAGTAAAGAAGTACCGATTAATAGCGGTTCGGCAGCTTCCTTAACGATGTTAGAAATAACCTTAGGCAACCACATTCCCGAATTCGAAGTAGCGATAGCATCCTTAACGGTTGCTGCTTCTTTTTCAGGAGATAGGAGGTCTTTACCATTATTCATCCAAAGTGCTTGATATTGGTTGAAGTCATTGATTTCTAGATTCATTGTAAATTCTCCTTATTTACCAATTAGGTTGATTCTAACAACACGGTTAGCAGCACTTGCGTAAGTGATCTTGTCAGGGAGACCCTGAGAAGCTGAACCAGGCATTTGGTCTAACGTGCCAAGTTGTGTATACGCAGTACGTACTCTATCAAGATAATCACGTGGGAATTCTTCTACTTCTAATACCTGACCCAAAATAGCGTCACGTTCGTCAAGTGCTGCTTGGATATTTGCCAAAGATGTACCGGCAACTACCAAATCAGCTTTCATGAAGTTAGAGTTAGCATCAGCTTTTACTAAATCGCCAGGTTTAAGATCGCCAGAAGCGAAAGTAAATCCAAGGCCTGCTGCTGCTACATCAGAATAGAAAGCATAAGAAAGTTTTGCAGTTAGGCTGAAAGGAGCAGGAATTGCGTCTCCATCAACTTCGTGCAAGAATAATACGCCACGCGCTTCGTCTAAGAAAAAGTCACCGGCTTGACCATTTTTAACTGCGGTAATGCTACCTTTTTCAGATAGAAGTCCACCAGAAGCGTCTGTAGAAAGTGCGCCGCCAGCAAGATTCTTTGCTACTGAAACGTTCTCTAATGAATATGCTACAACGTCGTCTCCTGAGGAAACTTCATCATCATATCCAAGAGTGGTAGATGCTGCAATACCTGCAGAGGTATGCCATGCACCGGAGCCGGGCGTAATTCCGCCGCCGCCGAGTGCGCCGTCCATAACTTCATCAGCAACCGCTAGGGGTACTAATGGAAGTTCAAGAACGTAATCACAGAGAATTGCTGCCCTGTGCTGCATATTATGGTTGTGGTGTCTATATTCCGCTGGATTAAAACCATCACCGCCTGGGGCTTGGTAATAATCATAGGGTGCTACACCAACTGGAAGTGAAATAAAGTCAGATGCAGATTCACCAGTCGCAAGCAAGCCTCTAGAAATAAGGGCTGCTCCTACTGCTGCTAAGTCGCGTGTTGATCCTAATGCTGCTGCGAGAACAGGTGCGCCCGTTAAAATATCTTCGGTCTTCTCTGTTACATCGTCTGCAGTATAGGAAACAATATCGCCACCGGCTGCGAACTTTGCTTTCAGTCCCGCTGGAACTAGTCTGCCGTCTCGTGTAAGGGCCACGGCTTTACCAGCTGAAACGACTTTAAACACTTCATAGTACTTGTCAAATCGTCCTACTGGAAGCCAGTCTGCAGGCATCCATTCGCCATGCGGTCTAATAGATTCACAATATTCTACCGATGGAGTAATGTTTCCTACATGGTCCCAACCTCGATGATTGGCACTGTATTGTTGACTACTCATTTTAAATATTCCTCCTTGTTTAGTTCTTCTTGTTTGCTAGCAAGTTTATAGTTTGAAATTTGAGGGTAATAATCTCGCTTTGCGAAGACTATTGAGATAGCGATTAGCTGCTCTTTGTCCCTCTTCGACTACCTTAGCTTTATAGATAGATCGAATCTTTGAACTAATATTTTCTTCACTAGTATCATCTTCAGTATTACCCAAAGTTGGGTCCTCTATTTCACCTTCGGGCTTATTGGACATTCCATCATTAAGCTTTTCAGCTACTTCATAGAGGTTGACTTTATCGGAAATGTTTGTCAAATTCTCAAGAAGAATTTTAGAACCCTTGGCAATTTCTTCCTCAAGATGTTTCTCTAGTTCTCCCTGGTCATTGATCTCTCCAGTGAGGACTTTCATCTCACAAAGTCTTTGTGCTCTTTCCTTATGCAAAGATTCAAGAAGTTCAGCTTTGGCATCTTCTAAATCGCCACAATCTTGATACACATCCTTCAATTCACTACGAAGGGCTTTAAGTTGAGCTTCAAGCTCTTCAACAGCTGCTTTCGCTGTTTCTAACTCTTCGCTGTCTTCTGAATCCTGTGGGGCTTCTACAAGTTCAATCTTTCTTTCTGTAGCTTCTGCCTTAATAAACTCAGCAACAGTCTTAAATTCCTCTTCTGTTAATGCCTTAAAGGTATCACATGTAAGTTCTTGTTTCTTCACTTCTTGTTCCTTTACTTCTTCTTTAACTTCTGGCTTTGCTTCGTCTTTCTTAGTAGCCACGCAACCAAGAGCTTTAGCTTTTCTAGAAACAGCAGCTAAAATCTTAGTTTTTGTGGTAGAACTTAGTTTAGCATCACCAATAAATTTACGACAAGCAGTTACGTGTGCACAGTCAGGAACAGGGAAACTTCTATTAGGTCCACAAAATGCGGAATTCGGAAGTTTCTTCCGTTGTGCTGCGCTAAGTTTTGCATCAGAACCAATTTCATCTAACTCTTTTTCCATTTCTGCATAAAATGCATCTGCATCAAAATCACGATCCAGAATAGCTCCGGTTACTCTTTGAATAACCATCATTAATTCTGATAGAAAATCATCTCTAAGAGCTTCGGTTTGAATTTCTTTAATTGCTTCTTCTACTTGTTCATCTGTCATGAAGTCATAGGCTTCTTTAATCTTTGCGGTGAGCCTTTCTTTGTCTTTAACATCATCTAATGTGACACTTTCAAGTACCTTAATGTCACTATCTACTTCATCATCAGTCTTTTTTGTTTCAGATGGTTCAGGTTTGGAAACCTCTTCTTTGATTTCTTCTTTATCTTCAGGTTCTTCTTTCTTATCTTCTACTTTCTCTTCTTTTTCAACTTCTTTTTTGTCTTCTACTTTTTCTTCAGCTTCATCTTCTTTTTTATCTTCAACTTTTTCTTCTTCTTTATCTTCAACTTTTTCTTCGGGTTTGGTTTCCTCTTTGATTTCTTCCTGTTCTGAATCTTTTACTTTGTCTTCGGGCGCCTTCTGATCATCTGTTGCTGATATTTCTTGTTCTTTTGGATCAACAACCTTTTTGTCATCATTTTCGGCACCATCGACCTTGGTTTTATCCTTGTCTTTTTCTGACACGGTTGCCTCCTCTGTTGAATCATTTTTATTCTTTTTTGTACCGGCAGGGGAACTTGCGTCCTCGTCCGTTGACTCTAGATGCTCAGTTGCATCCGATTCTTTCTGCTTTTGCATATCAGCAAAAAGGCTACGAACACCTTCTTTAAGATCAGTGTCGGTAAGGGTTGTAGCTACATTGTCATCTGTAATGATATACAGTTCTGCTTTTTCATCTGTGATAATATCATCGTCTTCATACTCAAGCTTGAACTGTTCTGTTTCGCCTGCGCTATTCTGCACTTCAATAACACGCGCAAATGGATCTGCAGGTGAATTAACGAATGACAACTCTTCATACATGAGATTGCCAGCAATAATAAATGCTTTTTTCTCGTCATACATTTCACCGGGTCTATGCTCACACGGCCCGTCGTCAACCCAATCAGCTTTACAAATTGAACACACTGCCTTATCGGTACTGGCACCAATAGATACTGTGAGATATCTATTATCTGTGATTTTTTGAATGGCTTCTGGATCTGTAATGTTAACAATCGTACTAACAAAACCTAAACCTTGGTAATCAGGATCACTTAAAAGGTCATCCTTTAATAGTTCATCAATTAAACCTACTTTACTGATAAAAGATTTAGCAGGATCTAAAACATCTGCAATACGTGAATCTTTTTTCATTAAGCTACCAGACGTATTAACATACTCTGCAGCAACAATTCTACCAACAGGATCTGTATATGAATCGTGATGTAATAGTACTGGTTTTGGATAAGGCTTGGTGAAAGACTCTGCACCTTGTGCCATTCTATCTGGCAAATAAAAACCGTTGTTTCGCGTAATGATTCCAGCGTGTGTCGCTGCTATACGTGCAACTAGTGAATGGCCTCTATTCTGCCCAAAAATATTGTCTTTAATGAATGAGGCTTTCTTTTTATCAACATTAAGTTCAATGTTAACCATATCATAAAGACGAACTGTTCGTTTAGACATTAGAATCTTCCTCCGTTATCTTCTTTACCATACCATCAACATTAGCTGTCGAATCTTTTAGTGAATCTTCTGAATTATTGTGGATGGGTTTAATTGTGCAATGACAATTAGGATGTAGACCTGGTAACTCATCTATTGTAATATATTCTAAATCGAATGTCAAGTCCTGATTATTCTTACATTCTTCGCAGGCTGTCCCTTCTACGTCAAGCTGTGCTTGAGTAAATCCAGCCGCCTTAAAGCCAATAGCTAGACCTAATGCATAGGCCTTTCGAAGCTCAGAATTATATACTAAATCTGTACGAAATTCTAGTGCGTCAAAAATTGCGACTAATTTCGCAATAACTTCTTCTACTTTAAGCTCATCTATCTGATTATGTAGCCTAGACTCTGCTAATTCAAATAATCTTTCAATAATTCTCGTAATATAGAGGTGGGCACGATCCCTTACAATTGTAAATGCAAAATCTAGATCAATTGTATACGGCTTAACACCAGTCTCGCGAACACCTTTACGAAGCTCATTTTTGAGTTCTCTTATAAATTTCTCTTCTGCCTTGGCTACAGCTGCAAGTGCATGAGATTTTAACCATAATTTATCATATTGGTTAGCTCTTGCTGCTTCAATAGTATCAGACTTAAGCATCTGATAATATTCACTAATTACATTATCTGTAACAAGGGAACTCTTTCGTTTTGTGGGACCTTGGCTCTTCCCATGCTGATTGGAAGGTTGATTCTTGGCTTTGGCTTTTTTCTCAGCGCCGGTTGCTTTGGTCGTGGGCTTACTTTTAGCTTTGGCAAGTTTCTCTTGTTCTGCCATCCGTCGCTTATTGGCTTTACCCTGCTCTGCCTCTTCAGAATCGATACCAGAAGAGCCTACGGCTTCTTCTTGGATGAAAGCTTCATCTAACGACTGAATGATCGCCTGAGGCTTCTTTACAAGCTCCCAGAAGGTCTTCTCGCGCTCTTCGTCGGTAATTGGCTCCCTACCCATAGCTCTGCGGGTTTCGTCTTCTGTTGCCAGAAATCCCTGGTAAAGTGTCATTTCGTGATTCTCTACTTTAATTTTAGCATCCAGATCCACCTCGTGAAACTTAAGGTGTACCATATTTTCTTTTGCTAAGACATCGAAACTAAAGGTAGATTCTAGTAATAGCTCTTTAAGAAGGAACTCATCAATAAAGGTTTCAAATTCTCGTTGCATAGCCTTAACATCATCCACAAGCGCTCTAGACATATTGTCAGCAGTTGCACGGTTGGCTGTTTCACCCTCACCAAAATCAACAGCTGAAAGACCCAGCCCTGAGAAAACTCTCTTCTTAAAATGAGTTAAATATCCCTCAGCCCTGATAGCTCGGCCCTCGGCCCCCAATGCTGTAATGTCATGACGCTCTGGCGTAACAATGCTACCTTCTGATGGCATAAATTGTACTTCTTGGCGCACGATGTCAACTTCATTGGTACCGTCTGGATAAATCTCAGCAGGAGCATTTTCACTACCTACTTTATAATGGAATAGAGGAAACAAATGTTGATAGACCAATAATTCAATATTTTCCTCAATACGTCTTAAGGCCCTAATATCGTCCATTACAGGTACTAAGGCAGGAGTACCAGTAGCAAACCCAGATTTCCTGTCAAAATAGAAATGAACAACATTGATAGGTTCGTATTCTTGAATCCTACCTTCAGGAGACCGTTGTCTGTATTTTAATACCTTACCATTTTTATTACGTTTAATTTCTACCATCTCTGGTGGAATTTTGAAATATCCCGCTACAGGATTTACATTTCTACCAGATGGTAATTCTCGTCTCTTGCCGCCGCTTTGTTTTAGACTTCTAACCTTATACCAATATGCATTAGAATATTTAATGAGATCCATAGCCGTTTCACGCAAAAGAAGTTTCATAGGCATACCTGTTGCTGCTTCTGCCTGCTTCAAGCGCTCTTGTAAGTATCTAATTGTTGTAGGGTTCGGACCTATAAATTCCCATCCTTCTTTAAACATAAGACCACACTTCTTACGAAATGATTGTCTTACATAAGACTCAACATCCTCTACACGACCTATTTCATTCAGGTTCCATTCTGATGGTTCAAAATTACCGCGTGAAGTTACAGATGATCTATAAGATAAAATAGGGGCATTAACCGGTTTGATCTTTTTGATCTCTATCGGTCTACTACCTTCTACCTCATCCTGTCGTATAACGATGGGTTTAGTCTTTGTTGAACCAAATTCTAATCCAAATAGTTTCATGTGTTAAACTTCCCCTTTTTCAAATTCAGAGATCCATTCTTGTACTTTTGCAACATCCTGTTCTGAGACATCTCTTAGGCAATTCTTAATTAAAATATTGGCCTGTTGTCGAACAAGTTGACCATCCACTATGCGAGACCCAGATGTAAGAGGTAGGTCTTGATTGGAGTTCTGTATGACCTCTGCTATATTGGTGCTTTGTTTACCTTCAATGGCCGGTGATTGTACTGTAATTTGCTGTTTCGATTCGTCAAAATTAAATCTAATAGTAGAGTTCGGACTAATATAATTTTTAAGGAATGTTTGTAGTTTTTTAGAAGCGTCTATATCTTCTAAGTCACCACAATCTAATTCGCCAGCCTTGGTTGCATTGATGATAGATACCACCAGTGAAATTAATCTTAATAGGTGTAGTTTGTTTTGGGCAGCTGCCATTTTAATATCGGTATTAATATAAGATGTATCTAATAATTTTAAGAGTTGATCTCTTACAAAACTCAACGAACTGTCTATATAGGTCTTACCTTGTTTTAGATAATCCGTTAAGCTAAAAAGTGCACTCTGTAAGGGATTTACAATAGCTCCCTTTAATGGATCTGAGATATCGGGAATAGAACCTTCCGGGTCTCTTGGATTATCCTTATTAACACCTAATTGCTGTTCGGCCTCAGCTATACCCTCTGTAATGTCTAATTTTTGTAATTGAAAATTTAACTCATCAATAATACATTCGATAGGTGCTATAATCATTTGTACGTATTGATCGAGTAGTGCATTTAAGCCCGAGAGGAATGGTGCGAAAAGACTGCCTATTAATGCTTCTGGTAGACTAATGGTAAGATCTAGTTTGTCTTTGTATTTATGTAACAGTAGTGTTAATAGAAAAGCTATTCGCTGTAAGTCTGGTACGCAGAAAAAGTTTAGTTGTCTCAATAATTCACAAATATCATTAAAAATATCAACGTTGTTTAATAGGTCTAACAGTGAAAACAATACTTGAAATCTACGAGAAAGATCATTGTTTAATAAATCCGTTAAATCATCTAATGGATTAAGATTTAACAAAGCCAATATACGATCTTCGCAGGGAATACAATCGGCGGCGGCTATTGTTAATGCCTCACCTACTGAATCAGCGTCTGCAATGGATGCTGCTGTATTCTGTATTTCCATTCCTGCAAAAGTAAAGGACGGTGCATCTGCGGCATTGGTGCGTCTGTCGTTATAGGAGTTTAGCTGGTCAATAACATTTTCAGCAAAAGTCTTGCTCTCTATGGTTTCAGGCGTAAGAACAGCATAAACACTTTCTTCTGTATCTTGCGCATTGGCACCCTTCGTATATGCGTTGATTATGTTTTGTAAATCCTGATCTATTAAAGGATTTGTATCTCGTAAGCCCATTTAATTAATCCCCTTCTATCTTTGAATACCGCCCAAGAAAGGTACACCGCCCTCTTCAACTGCCTGAATACCAACCTTGCCTGTTTTAGCTTGTGCTGTTAAGGCAGCTTTACGTGCTGGTCCAGTGGCTTCAAATGCTCCTGGTAATGGTTTAATTAAGGTATGTTGATTAACAATCATTGCATCAATGATCTTAGCTATGTCGTCTTTATGTTTGAAGTCTCCTAAAATCATGGGATATAATTCTGCATAAAGTTGCTGAAGTGCAAATTTTTTAAATGCGCCTACGTCTAATGGGTTTAATGGTGACATTATGTTTCCTTCAGTGCCTCTCTATCTTCTTTAGCCAGTCCTTCTTTTAATTCTAAACACTCTTTATACATCCAATATTCTACAACGTCTGTATCTAATCCAAAGACTCTGCGAATAGAATCTCTCAAGGTAATATCTTGATCTGGATTAAAACTGACTTTTACATCTTTAGATCTGGTCTCGATAATCGTTGCAATTTCATCGGCTAGAGTGATAATGTTGCCATATTCATCAATAAGGTCTTGTACTTTAGAGGCTTGACTCTCGATATCTGGTTCTTTTGTTTCATCTTTATTAAGATTGTCTACTACTAATGTAGAATCAGGATCTTCTCTGTGTTTCTTTAGTTGAGCCTCTAAAACTTCCCTATCGTCTCTGTCTAATTTTTTAGTCATAAATTATACCGCATTCCTAGTAAAATCTACTTGGAGTTTAATATCTGTTTTTGTCCTTACATCCTCTTCAGGTGGAGATGTAATTTTATACCAAAAAGGAAGTAAAGTAGATGTGTCTGGAGATCCAAGGCTACCAACATCATCCATTTTAATATTGTTGCCATACCGAATACTGGCCCATTTGGTTGCGCTTGGTTGTTCTGCGCCTTGAAATAATTTAATACCCCAACCTGTACCTTTATCTCCCAGGGTATCGTCAGGTAGAGATGTATCAATAGATTTAATAGTAATATCAGAGAACCACTGATTAGAATCATTATTTTTTAGATATAACAATAGTTCTACCGATTCACCCTCATTACCTCTGTGAGTGGTAGTAATCGGTGTAACCTGTGATCCTTCTTCGGTAAACTGAGTACCTTCTCCGTCGTATACTCCTAAACCCATTTGATAATCTCCTTTTTTTACGAGGCCCCCAATTAAGGGGCTAACTGAGGACCTCTGCGAGAAGGGAAATGACGTTCATTCTATCACCGAAGTGATAGACGGATGGGTGGGCTACTCCTCATCCGTTTTCACTCTTACCCCCTAAAAGTAAGAGCAGCTAAATATTGCGCCTCTTTGGTTTTCCCTTACGTTTTATGGTAGTGGTTGGCCTATTATGTTTATACTCGGTATCTGAGTCCCATCCAGGTCTAGTGGTTGGGAGAGGGCCTCTACCCGTACTAAATATTCTTCCAGTGCTAGTTATGTTCCCATATTGGTCTGTTCTCTGCATAGGCTTGTTCTTTAATTGACTTTGAGCCTTTTGATACTCTGAATACTCTTTGTCGTATTGTACTTGCACTTGACCGGGTAACAAACTCTTGTTTTGTTTCTTAATTAATCCACTGCCAAACTGACCAGCAAAACCGATATGAGATGAATGTATTGGCTTGCCAAGTGTAGATAGTTCTAGCTTATATCCAATTAAAGCTAGGTTTAATGCATCTACCTTGTGATCACCAAGTGTTGGTTCATTTTGACCATATACTGGCACTCCAGATGGAGTGACTCTTTCAACAATATAATTAAGTAGTTGTCTCTCTAACATAGTGTCATGCTTTGAAAATCTAAACCTTTGCTCTTCAAAGCGTCGAACTGAATTCTCTACCAAGTATGGCTTTGCGTGCTTCTTAATAACCCTCTTGGTAATTGGACACCTTGAGTCTATCTTAGAGCTGAAATTATAGCCTTTTACCCTATCCTTCAGAAAACATGTAGGATGGTTGGGCTCTGTTTGTATCATATCATATCCGCATTTTTTCAGCAATTCTATGTTTGTAGCCCCTGCTCCCTCATCAACATATAGGAAATGTGGAATCCACTTAATATTCAGCTCAATAACCTTTTCAATACCAGCTAGTTGGGTCCACCCCTGCTTGGGAACATTACAATTTTCAACTACATAGAACATATCTTCTTGGATATTATACCCTACAACAACGATCTCGGTTCCAACTTCACTATTCCAGTCGACACCTATACTATAAATCCAACCATACTGCTCTCTCTTCATTTCTCCGTAGTGATAGTTGGTTCTAGCATTATCAACATATGCGTTTTGATAAACACCTTCACCCTGCTCACCGAAATCTGCTAGAATTTCATGGGTCCAAGCTAGATCTGTTGGAATATCTGCCCTAATCTCTTCTTCGATTTCACCCCAGTGAGGAAGAACCATTGAAGGATAGTGAAACTGTTTATAGGTTGGTGTCTCTTTACACCATTTATAGAAATGGTCTCTTCGACCTGTTGGTGTAGAGGACGCCCAAAGTCTAGTATCTGGTGTGGTAAGTAGAATAGCTTGTGTTGCGTTTAGGTCACCTTGTTGTAAATAATCAGCCTCATCAAGATATATCCTATCAGCATCCTGACCACGAACGGCCCCCGCATCACTACCTGACTTTGTACCAGATGTAAAACCTCTTATTGTACTACCATTATATAGCTCAATCTGATAATAAGGACTACTAACGTCTTTTCTGATAGCATTCTGTAAAGTTGCCTTATTAGAGATAAAGGCACGAATACGTCCAAAAATTTCCTCAACCTGAGATTTATATGGTGCTACAATAAGAACCTTTTTACTTTTGTTAGTAAATGTAAAATGTAAGATATCAACGGCGATTGTATCTGTCTTACCAATACGTCGACCAGCTCTTACGACCTTACGAGTAGAACTACATCTTAACATTTCTTCCTGATACCACCTAGCTTTCCAGGGTTGACCATCAGACATTAATAGAAATTTTTCTGCCCACTTAACAGGATCTAAATAAGTTTGTGCTTCCTCTAACTCTTTTGCATTTAATTGCTTTGCTACATATTGTGGCAAATATTCATTGTTGTCAGGAATAAGAGAACAGTTGATTGGAAACTTGGTATATACTTTACCCTGCTCGGTAACAAACTTATTATACCTTTGACTGTGACAATTTTGACACTCTCCACATATTGGGTTTTGAGGATTATCGTTTGCCATACTTATCGTAAATGCATCATAGAGGCTTCGTTCCCAAACGCCGCTCGGGAAGTCTTAGATAATTCCATCATAGATGCTTGCCTCATTGTTAATGCCCTTCTGTTCATATATACATTTTCAAATTTAGGGGCTGTTCTTGTAGTAAACCCTGGATCAAGTAATTTATGTACTCCAGAATACCCAAGACCAAATCCAATGAAACCACCGACAAGTGTTCCCACTCCTGGTATAAAACTTAATGCCCCTGCTCCGATGGCAGCGCCTGCAGAACCAGCAGCAAGTGCACCTGCTTCTACTCCACCTTTCATGACGCCTTCTGCTGCATTTTTACCTTGGCTTACTTCATAACCAATAAAAGCCGCAGAAAGAGCAGGCCCCAATGCTTTTCCTATCATTTTACCACTGCCACGGTAAAATTTCACATCCCTGCCTATAGTTGATCCATAGGCTGCTTTAGTACCTCTCTGTACTCTAGTGGCAATCTCTTTACGATTACCCCAGACATACCTACCTTGTGCTTGAACTGTTTGCCAACCACCTTGCCAATTAGCTTTTCTTGCTGTGTTTATACCAGCACGCCCCATAGCAACAGCACCAGTGGCTAACCCTCCTATGGTTTTCTTACCCAAAGGAAACATTATGCCCTGAGTAAAAGTTTTACCAATTTGATAACCGAGGGTACGTTCTAACATAATATTATAACCTTATCTTTTTTAGTCGCCGCTAAGGCCCCACATACCACCAGCACCATAACCAGCCCATCGAGCTTTAGCCGCTCTTGAAAGTCCTCCTGGACCATATGACTTCACGGCTCCCTTGAAACTACTGCGAGCAATATTGCCTACTTCCATAGCTCCACCCATAACGCCGGGTCCAAAACTATTATTAATATATGATTTGGTTACCCCACTACTTACACCCTTCCAACCAGCTTGCGCTGCTTTGAAATCGGCTTTCATTGCGGGGAAAATGTGGGATTGTGCGAATTGGGTTGCTTTGCCTATGCCTTTGTTAAATACACTAAACATATTAATCCGTCTCCTTTACTTCAACTTCTTTGGTTTCGACATCAACAATCTCTCCTTGACTGAGTAACTTTTGAAGTTTCCCTGTCAGAGCTGATTGTTCACTACTGGAGTCTTTATTGTCGATTTGTTTGGTAGCAGCCTGTCTCTTCCATTGTTCTCGTCTGGTTCCAACTAAAGCTGCAAGAATCTCCATTCTCTGCCTTTGGATCTTTTCTTTAAGTTCCCAGGCAGGATGTAGTTCTGTTCTTTGTAGTTCATGACCTTGAGGTGTCACGCCAGTAACTTGCTTCTTCAACAAGTCTTGGCCATCTCCACCAGTCCCATCATCACCATGAGCCAACAATAAGGTGGCTCTATATTCGTACATATCTAATTCGGCTAATTTATTGACTAGACCTATCTCAGTCGGACTGTTGGGATCCACGTCATATTCGATAAAGTACTCTCGACGTTTGTGGATTAAGAATTCTCGTTCGATGATACATTGGCGACCAATGGGGAAATTTTTAGGGCTCATCTGCTCCCTCTTCAGTTCGTTCTGCTGACGAAAGGGACATCTAAAAATTACGGGGCATTTCATAGGCCCGCCACAAAACATTGGTGCCATAGCCTGTAACCCCGTCTTCATGTTCATAATGTGACTACGAAGGCGAGCTACCTGCTCTGGTGTGAATGTGAGATCAGAATAATCATCTAAAGGAACTTCAAGAAACTTAAAGTAGTCTGTTTTGGTAAGTTCACCTTTGACCGTGATTGCAGTACCATCTAGACGTATTTCTTCTTTTTTTGCCCGGTTCTTAGCTGTGAATCTGCTCTCTTTTTCTTCTGTGTCTTTCTCTTCTTCTGACATAAATTATTCGTTTTTATTTAATCCTGGAATGCGATTATATCCTATATTGCTATTTAAGCTTCCAAATCTACGACCACCGTCGCTGTTATCTATAATACCTGTTCCTGGGTCGTTATCTTTCATGTGGCCTGAATACCTGGTTAATAGTGTAGCTCCTGCTATACCACCAATACCAATAGCTGATGCCTTGCCAAGATTTATACGAGATAGTCCCATACCAATCATACCAGATCTGCTCCTGAAGTTTTCTTGAGCTTCACTTAGATTCCGACCGATATTTTTAATCTTGGTGCCGACAGATCCGATACCTCTAGTCATTGCTTCTCTTATGTTTACAATTGCCATATTAGAATACTCCAAAACTTGGTGAGCCATCAATGAACTCTGCCATAAACAAAACGTTCTTGGCGGTGAATGTATAGGGTCTGTGGATCTCTATATTGCCGATAGGGAGGTCTTTAAGGGTTACCCCTACGATTCCCACTACTCCCGCCTCAGGATCGAAGTCAAGAGGGTTTTCAGAGGTTTCGATAGATAAACGTGTATCCTTTCTGGTATCGATATTGAAGTTAGGAATAGCTAGTTCAGGCCTACTGTCTTGATATAACCTCTCTCCATCTATCAGTAAGTCATGCATTTTATCTCGTAAGAGATTATTGACCTTTAGATAGTGATAAATAGAGTGGAAGTCTACCCGACTAAACACAAAATTACCTATTACATGAGTGTTGTCCTTCATTGGGACAGGAAACTCATAGTACAAGTGCTTAATTAGACCAAACTTAGTGTTCCAATCAAAACCAACCAGAAATTCGCGATTGTCTTCATAACCTTTAGAATACGTTTGCTTATTCATTAACCTCTACTTCGATGAACTTATCGTAAATTTCAACAATTTTTTTTCTAATTTTTTCTTCTTCAAACTTCTTGAAGATATCTCGGGCACGTTTGGCATAAGTACAATTCTTACCATACGTTGAATGCTCAGCGAACCATGAATACCGTTCCACTTTTGACTCTTTAAGCAATTTTAGGAGTTTCATAAACTCCAGAAGCTCTTTATCCTTATCGAAAAGGTCTGTAAGGATGATCCTCAGTTCATTCAATGCCTCAATTTGATCCCCATCTCGGTCTTGCGTCATTTCACCCTCTCCTTAATATACCCTTTGAAGGTATACTGTCCTTTTGGGACATGGCCCTTCTAGCGTTTATTAACGTTCCCTAATTGCGGCAATAATCTTCCTTCGATTGGATCGCGTTTTTTGTATTTTTTCTCTCCCAATATTTTATCCAGGAATCTGAGCCTGTTGTCGATATTGTTTTGTTGGGGTTGACGCGGACGCGGCCCGCAAAATTCGCAATCTCGGTTACCACACTTTGGTTCCAGCCACATATTACACTTAGAACAGGAGTAGGCATCAAACTTCTCGTCAAGGATACCTATTCTGTTACATATTGGACAGTTTTTTGGAGTTTTTTCTGGGCCCATGTTTCCTCCAAGGGTATTACTCTATGGGTTACTTAAGATTATATCCTAAATTATGACTTATTGCAAGTCTTTATGAGGTATTTGACCCTGTATAGGAAATAGGGGGAATTGGGGCTAATAAATGTTTTTACTACTATATACTAATAAGTGAAAATAGACAATTTTGTCCCAAATTATTTTTAATAATAATGAAAATAGTTGAATCGAAGGGGAAAAATCGCCCCCTTAATGAAAAGAATCTGCCAATCATAGGGCTCTATTACGACAAGTTTACACCAAAGTTTACACTTTAGGTCTAAAATATGATCTTAATCAAAGGTAGGATTATAGCCAACAGTACGGTTGGAAAAATATAAAAAATGTATTATATGCATTCTATTTACGTATTTAGCGCATTGGCAATTTGTACCGAACCCTTGATTTATAGAGTGAAGATAACACAACGCAGCGGGCCTCAGGACGCATTCTACAGGAGAGCCTATTTCTGCTGTTACATAAGTGTAATATAAGGGCGCACTTGTACGGTACCGTAGGGGATTATAACATATAATTGACATAATTACGTCATATTACTGACATTTTTAGGACATAGCTCTAATAAGCTCTAATAAACAAGGTAGTTAGCTTTTAGTCTACGAAGAATAAGCAATATACTTGTAAGCGTATGAAACTCTCACTTTAGTGAGAATTGTGCCATATGAATTTACTAAATCATTGATATTGCAGGATTCAGGTTCTCTAGGTATGCAACTTACTGGTTCAATTGTAACGGAGCGGTTCATATTGCCATATAGCGTCAAATATGGTCACAATACCGCAACCCAGACCGAATATAAGCCATATACGGAATAGTTGGAGTATATTATCTATATGTAATAATAGGAGTTTTTACTTGTGCGGAACTTCGCAGAATGAGTTCCATAGAGACCCTTTATATATTTAAATATATATATATAAAGGTACATACCGTCTTTAAATATTTATATATATAGTTTATCATGAAAGAGAAGATCTGTAAAGGAGGGTCTGGCGACCCTTATAGAGAGCTGAAACCAAAGAAAAATTTAAGGGCAATTTATGAAAGCCCGACATATGGAAATCAGAAACAGTCTAGAGTGACTACCTAGTAATTTAAGTGTAACGTCTCCCTAGCATATTCCATGCGAGCCCACGGGTAGTCTCCGGTGTATATATCTCCTTAATGGAGTATGTATATATATCCATCTAATCTGGAGCGGCGCGGACCTGGTATCTATCATATGACATAAATGAGCCAGATGAAGGACGCGCAATCCTCATGCCATGAGTACATGTCATTCGGAATTGCATTGCCATCTTATTGTATTAATAAAGGATGCTCGCTGTACTCGCATTATATATTAGAGATTAGCTCCCTCTGGTCGCGCCATCTCTACTGCTAGGTAATGATACATAGGTATACTACCTGCACAGTATACAGTCAGGTCCCCCCTATATATACTATATTACTAGGGTGGGTTCCTGGTATATCAAGCTATTGAG
>Ga0255052_10001711_pt1 | contig 16341 bp, 12 predicted proteins | sample JV7_2_21_MG_FD_188632 | JGI IMG/M metagenome (GOLD analysis project Ga0255052, IMG submission 188632) | Seawater microbial communities from Jervis Inlet, British Columbia, Canada - JV7_2_21 | ecosystem: Environmental > Aquatic > Marine > Inlet | place: Canada: British Columbia | collected...
CCACTTGAGCTTTGCAATATTCCATCATGTCGCAATCTTTCCAGAGAAAGACTGGATCAAGAACATCAGTATTAGCGAGTACATGATAATGGAAGGTCGCAAGATGAGCAAGAGCAAAGGCAACGTCATTCCTTTGGTGGAGATACCAGAAAAGTATGGAGCTGATGTCTTCAGGGTGTATTCCGTATCTGCTGCTGAACCTGGCACAGTCATGGATTGGCGTGAGCGTGACGTGTCTTCTATGATTGGTAGAACGAAACAATTCAGAGAAATTGTATCGAAGTATGCAAAGAAGAAACCGAAGATTTACACAAAGAAGGACAATCCAAGTATGGCAACCCGGTGGATTCTCTCAAGGATTAATTCCACCGTAGCCGAGTGTACGGACATGATGAACAACTTCAGGCTGAGGGATTTTGCAATCCAAGTGACTTCTGAGATGATTCGTACCGTCAACCACTACCTGAACCGTACTGGTATTCCAAAAGAGGAGCAGGATGGGACTTTAGCCTATGTGTGTGAATTATGGGTCCTTTTGGCCACACCTTTGATGCCTCATATCTGTGAAGAGATGTGGTCTAAGATGGGACACGAAGGCTACGTCTCACTTGCAGAATGGCCGAAACCTGACAAGAAGCTGATGGATAAGGATGTGGAGATGACACATGAAATGGTTGAATCAACAATCCGTGATATCCGCGAGATCAAGAAGTTGCTGAAAGGCAAGAAGGCCAAGAAGGTTCATGTTTATGTTGCTCCTGAATGGATGTTCAAAGCCATAAACAGCATTCGAAAGGCAGAACTTGCCATTATCGTGGGCGACATCATGAAGCATCTGATGTCCAACGAAGATTTCAGAATGCACGGTAAACAGGTCAAGAACATCGTGGACCGAATTGCCAAAGAGAACGGTCTATGGAACCATTCTAAAAACGCAAAGGAGGAGATGGCTGCTTTGAAAGACTCTACTGTTCACATAAGTACAGAGTTGAATTTGGAAGTCATCATCCACAGTTCTGAGAAACCTGATTATGACCCACAGAACAAGGCACGATTTGCCTTACCCGGTCGAGTTTCACTATTCTTAGAGTGAGAGAGTCCTAGGAAGGGCTCTCTATAGAAACCTCGACCTCAATGTATCAAAATCTTCTCAAACTCAACTGCCAAAGTAACGCCATAATAGGGATACTCGAAGCTAGTTGGGCCAGTCCACTTCACCGTTTTCTGGTCTAATTTTCCATTACAGTTTGTACATTTCTGGGGGACGCGTGGCATGACAAAGGTGGAGCTCTCACGCGCCACACTTGTAGAAGGATTGATTGAATGAATCTTTGCTTTTATCTTTCGTTTCTTTCCTGTCTTTGGACCGCAACCGTTCATTGTTAATTGTACAATCTTAGACACCAGAGTGATGTACTCCCAGGAGCGGCACTGGGTGGACTCTGTGAGGTCTTATTCGTGTCAGCTCAACCTCAATATTCATCGAAGTGTTGGTGTATTTAAGGACCTATCAAAAGAAGATCTAAAGAGTGTCTAACTTTGGGTAAGATTTCTGCAACTGTGTCCAACCCATATTCTCGTTCTCCTTTGTTCTTGTTGGATGTATCATCAGGTGACCCTATATATCGATATATCCACAATGATGAGACGAGCCTAATAGACCCTTAGAGAGAGTTTTCCGAATGGTCCGGAAAATTACCCAAAGCCTGCATAACTCTCATAATGGACGATTTCTCAAAAGCTTCAACCACCGAAAAAACAGAGAGTCACTGTGATAAAAGTGAGCAGTCTGGAGGAGTGCGTTGAGGTCAATGTTGTCAGAAAACACGGGCATATTGAACAGAGCCTCTTGGTGTATAACCATCACAGATGAGGTCTGAGGGGACTCTGAAAATTAAGGACTCGACCTTTTCCGCATCGGGAACACTTATTCACTATATATCGGGTTCGATATATATCAACTCTCCACCGTGACTGAGGATGTGAGCAAACAATGTCTGGCTACAGAGTTAATCATAACATTTCCTCTACTGTCCGCAGGTCATGGATACTAACGATGTTGAGGTGAAAGCTTGTGAAGTTTCCTTCAGATATCCGCCTTCAAATCACTTCAAGGTGCAATCTTAACTGTCAACACTGTTTTACATCAAGCAGCATTCAAAGCAACAATGGAGAACTGAGCAATGCTGAGTTTCTCAGTTTGGTGGATCAAATTGCTGATCGAGGGACTGAAGCGTTGAGCATCACGGGAGGAGAACCACTACTCAGAAAGGAACTAGTTCTCAGAATCCTTGAGCGCTTTGATGGACATCCAGCAGTAACGACACTCAACACTAGTGGATGGTTCGTAAACATGGAGATGGCTAAGAAACTGAAAGAAGCTGGACTTCAGAAAGTCCAAATAAGCCTCGATAGTTACGACCCTAAGACACACGACAGATTTCGAGGAATGAAAGACTCGCACACGCGTGCCATTAGGGCTGTGGAATATTGTGAAAAGATGGGATTGGAAACTCTTGTGAGGACAACTATCACTCCCTACAACTTCGATTCTATGCCAGAGATTCTAGATCTTATTCTGACTAAAGGATCACAAGGACTTGTGGTCAAGCCGCTTATCCCTTCGGGAAGAGGTTTGCAGATGGATGAGCCTCTCACCTATGAGCAGCACAAGAGAGCTATCATTGATCTAATTGATAGGATCAAGATGGATTCGAGAGTTTCTCAAGAATACGTTCATTTCCTATCTCCATGCCTCCCGTTTCTGATTGATAGTGACTTCGCTGTGAACGCTGAAAAATGCGAGTGTGGGGAGCGCCTCGCGTTCATAACCTCCATGGGCGACGTACAACCTTGTGGATACACTCACTATGTGTTAGGGAACATACTTGAGATGCCCCTGAGATCTATATGGACCGAATCCCGGTTCCTAAAAAACTGGGAAGAAAACAGGATTAGTGGGAAATGCAAATCATGCGGCTTCGTCCAGACATGTGAGGGGGGGTGTCGTACGTCCGCATACGAAACCACAGGAAGACTGGATGTTCCTGATCCCATGTGTTGGAGGAGGGAACAACACTGATCTTGCCAACCCACTCCAGGCGGGTAAAAGTAATTTCAAGTGCAGAGTTTCCAAACTTGGAGGATATCATTGGCTCATTGACATATGAAACCACTGACTACTGTATTTACTTGAGCAGTGGTTCCCAAGATGTTTTAGGTGTTTATGAGGTCATTTGTGAGAAAAAGAAACCTCCATTCACTACAATCACGGGTCTTCAGGAGATTGGGCTAGGTGTCCCTAAACGTCTGATTCATGAGCCAGAAGTCGATCTTTCAAATGTATTAGACATTCTGCTCACTCTCAAGAAACACGATGCCGGGCTTGGAGGCCCGGAGATTATCACTATTACTGGGAAGCATGAACATATGACCTTTGCATTTTGCGACAAGCCAATAAAGCTACCGGAGATACAAGTGATTGATGTGGTCCCTCCCTCACCAAGTAAACTACAAGAGGGTTTTAAGGTTCTACATCACGTTGGTGTTGTCCCAAGACAATATCCAGTGACATTCCACTTGATAGATGAAGTGAAGCTTGTCGACAACGTCGCTGATGGCTCTGTTCTTGTTCCATGTAGGCTTACAGAGCTGCAAGAGAAATCAACGAAGAAGCACCTCTTCTCAGTGGACAAGGATATGCACTTCCTGGGTGAACGCAGTCCGCATATTGTGGGATGTCAGAGAACAAGAGAGGCTGCTGAAGCATGTGGATTTGAGGTAGCCAGCTTCAAAAGCATGTGCCCCACTCAGAACCTCCCTGATGAGGGTATCTTCATCGCCAAGTGCTGTCTGACAAGGTCTGAAGTTCAACAGCACAACAGTGGGAATGCGACAGGAGTTATTATCCCATGGGGGTTCAACTACGCACAACTCTTCCAAGCTGCCACAATACTTCAGGAGATCGTTCTTCATCACTTGAATGAGAGATGGTGGAACAGTGGAGAGCGCACCGTCTGAGAATATCGTCAAAGAGTGAAGGTGGAAACCTGGCCCCGGTGATAAGACCAATCATGACAAAGCGATTCGTAGGGTTCGAACCGGCACTGGGTGGACTCTAAGGCAATTTGTGTGGCAGATCAAATTCATAGTAGTATTGAAGTATCTGAGTATATATGGTCCTATCCCTTCTCTCAAACAGCTATCTGATAGATGTCCAATATTGTCTACATTCTATGCAGCTGTTCGCAACCCTAACAGAAGCCGAAAAATCCGGACTTGGTGGTTTCGCGTAACAGTTTTATGCTTCGGCAAGAAGAAAGTACATTGATAGTGTTTCAGTAATGATAATAGCTTTCATCATGGCCAAAGTCGAGTCGACAAAGTCGCAGGGAATTCTTGAAGAAGTGCGTAAGATCGAGGCAGTTGAAGAAGCCTATCTGATATACGGTGCGTATGACTTGCTGATAAAATGTGTATTCAAAGAACCAGAAGAACTAAGCTCCTTTGTGGTCAACGACCTTCGAAGTATTGACGGTGTGAAGGACACAATTACGAATGTCTGTGCAACCCCTGAATAGATTATGCATCCTTACTTAATCCAAGTCGCTTCAAAGTTTCTTTATGTGGTAGACCAGTCTTAAGATCCCAACCGCGTTCAGTATAATACTCGTCGAGCATCATATCAATCTCTACGACCTCACCTGCAGATGGTCCTAAGGGTGCTTTCTCTTTGGTCAATCTGTCTGGTAGACAGTCATCCTCTCTTGTGATACCAAGACGAGCATTGAACAACCTGTTAAGATTTACAATTCGTTCACCAATGATTTGAAGCTCTTCTCGAGTGAAGTCAAGACCATTATGGATCTTTAACGCCAGAGCAACATCATCATAGTAGAACTCTGGAGGAATTTGTGTACCATACTTGCAGAGACCCACACTCTCCACCATGACCATGTAGTCCTCACATTCCTTGACCATGATACCCTTGTATTTTGGATTCAAACGTTCAGTCATCTCTGGCAGATATTCCTCACCAAATCGTTTTCTGATATCATCATCAAAACCAGCCTCATCGAGGACAGGGAATGAATAGAGGTGATCAGCACCTCGGGCTGCAGTCACTGCTGCAAGTCCCATTGACTTTTGAGCTCGTGGTTCCTGACCCGCAATCTCCTGTTTTTTCACTGTCATAACGAACTTCTCGGTACCTCTACCAATCTTCTGAGCAGCTCTCGCGCTACCCTCAGCAAGTACATCCCCAAATCCTTCCCTTAATGCGATCATTCTCGTCAGGTTCACTATGGTTTCATGGTTTCCCCAACTGAGATCTATACCTCCTGTATCCTCCGCGGTAAGAAGACCCTCATCCCAGGCTTCCATTGCCCATGAAATTGTGGCTCCGAGTGAGATCGTGTCCATCCCATATTGGTTCGAGAGATGATGTCCGAAGAGCACAGATTCTATATTATCATTACCACATCGAGAACCCATGGATGATTGGGTCTCGAACTCTGGAGCCCCGCCCTCAAAGGCATATGGACCAGTTCTCACAGCAGTGTAACGACCGCATCGTTGAAGGCATGAGAAGTCAGCTCTTGCCTTTACCAAGTATTTCTGATTGATTGCGTCGCCACCGATCTTCTCATATCCATCAAATACTCCCTGCTTCATATTGTAGCTTGGTAGCCGTCCAATGTGTTGCATCAGTTCAACAAGACTTGTGGTGCCATACTTTATTCGTCCAGGCGTGAAGGGATTTTCCATCATTCTCTTATGGAAGACATCTATCTGTTTCAAATAATTCTTAGGATCCGCAACGTCAAGCTTCCCGGTCCCTTTCACAGAAACCCCCTTAATCTTCTTTGACCCCATTACTGCTCCTAATCCAGAACGTGCAGATGCTCGGTCCCTATCATTCATGACCGCTGCAAACCTCACTAGATTCTCCCCAGCTTGTCCGATAGCCAGTGTCTTGCACTTCCTTCCATGCTTAGCCTTGAGGATGTCATCCGTTTCGAAGACATCCTTCCCCCAGACTCCTGCAGCTTCTGCATCTAGGAGCTCAACGTCATCATCCTTGATGTTGAGATATACTGGATTTGAAGAAGCACCAGTGAAGACAACCGCATCATAACCAGCAAATTTCAATTCAGCTCCCCAAAAGCCTGCGGCATGACTCTCACCCCAGATATCTGTCAGAGGTGATAGACCGGCGACAACATGTCTTGATGCCTGGGGAAACATCGAACCAGTGAGAAGACCTGTTGCGATTCCTAGAACATTCTTGTCACTGAGGGGATCAATACCCTTTGGGATGTTGTCGAATAGCATTCTTGACAAATACCCTGCTCCTAGGAGGTAATCTTTGATCATGTCTTCATCCAAAGGTCGCTTCTCAATAGACCCCTTCGTCAGGTTCACCCATAGAATGTGACCGCCAACCCCGTGTATCATAGTGAATCCTCCTTATCGTAGATCTCTTTCGTGTGCTGTTCATACAGGTCCATCATACTCCCATCTTTGTCTCTCTTTGAGAGCTCACTCTCAGTCGTCATCCATATTGCATCTGCTGGGCAACGTTTTATACATTCATCACACTGAATACACTTGAACGCCTTCCCAGTGTCTGGATGGATGCGGATTGCGTAATACTGACACGCCGTGACACATTCCCCATGACCAACACACTTTCTGTTATTGACTATCACAACTCCCTTTGAAGTGCGCATCAGAGCCTTCTCTGGACACGCTGTGATACATGGTGCATCTTCACAGTTTCGACAGAAAAGGGGAAAATCCAGAGCTGGCTCAATTCTCACAACTCTGTTACGTGCGCGTTCAGGGCTTATCACTTTGAAATAGTGCATACTGCATGTGTTAGAACATGTCATGCATCCTGAACATATTCGAGGGTCACCAATAACAAACTTTAGTTCAGTCAAGGTTCTATTCTCCGTTGGGTCTGTTTCCACATCCCATTGCTTGATATTTCCCATGTCCTGGTTTTGCTGTCAACTTACCGTCTTTGAATACCTGTACTCCCCTTGAAAAGGTCATCACTGGCACACCTTTCATCGTCATCCCCTCATAAAGTGTCCAGCCACATTTTGAGAAGGTCATATCCGCTGTCATCTTCTCTTCACGAGTTTGATCTATAATCACAAAGTCTGCGTCCGATCCAATACGTAGAACACCCTTCTTCGGATATAATCCGAAAATCCTCGCGGGATTTCGAGAGCATACTCGTAACAGTCTTGAAAGAGATAATCTTCCTTTATTGATTCCTTCTGATAGAAGAACTCTGAGTATCATTTGTGTGCCATCAACGCCTGACCACGCCTCTCTGATGTCACTTGAACCCGCTTCTTTCTTCTCAATTGGGCAGGGGGCGTGATCACTCACAACTGCATCTATGGAACCTCTCAGTAGTGCAGACCAGAGTGCAGCCCTATCCTCCTTGGTCCGTAAAGGCGGATTCATTTTGCTCTTAGGTCCCAATCGATTCATATCATCTCTGAAGAAAACGAGGTGGTGTGGACAGACCTCAGTGGTCACCATATTCCCTTTTAGTCTGGTCTTCTCGATCTCAAGAATTCCTTCCCTTGTAGTCACATGAGCAATGTGTAGATGGCCGCCTGTCTGTTCTACAATATCTATGCTGGACCGAATAGCAAGACGCTCAGCAATATTGGGTCGCGCTAAAGAGTGACTAATAGGAGCATCCCAATTTCCATCCATCTCAGTTTCAAACTCATCCAGGACTCCCTGGTCCTCTGAATGGACAGTGAGGTGTCCTCCATGCTCAGATATCTCACTCAGACATTTCACAATCACACCATTGCTGGTCTGATATGGCTCACAAGTGAATGCCTTGAATGCTGCAACTCCCTTCTGCACAAGAAACGGAATCGCATCAATATTTCCAGAGTTCATCATTCCTGCATACAATGAGAAATCAATGACACTCATGGACTCTCCCTGAGCAATTTTCTCATCCGCCGCTTGGACCGAGTCAACTTGATTTGTAAGTGGCATATCTACAATTGTTGTGACACCACCGGCGGCAGCTGCCTGTGAACCGGTTGTGAAGTCTTCGTGTTCCAACATAGTGGGGTCATGGATATGAGCATGTGCATCAATTAGTCCGGGCATCAGTATCTTGCCTTCAGCATCAATGACAGTTGTAGCATCTGGAAGATGTTCATCTGATGCAATAATGACAATCTTCCCATCTGTGACGCCAATTCCTCCCCTGGTTGTTCCTGATTCCAAAAGAAGACGAGCGTTTCGTATAACTAAATCTACAGAGCCTCTCACCTGCTTTCTAAAAGAAGATGTGACAGTGCTACTCATTCATCCGCCTCCGACTGGAGGAAACAGAGCCACAGCATCATCGTCTTTGAGCACTGTATCATAACTATCGAGAAGTTCGATACGCCTACCATTGACCATGCAAGAGTAAAATTGTTTGAGTTCTCCTGAATCGTCTTTCAGTACTGTTTCGGAGAACTTAGGGTATGTCTTTGAAAGAATGTCAAGAAGCTCTCTGATATTCTTCACTTCAAATTCTGCACTTCGGACTCCTGTAGCTTCTCGTACTGTTGCGAAGAACTTAGCCAAGACTCGTGCCATTCTTACACCCACCATATCATGTAAGACTATCTAATTTTAATCATTGCCTTCGGACTTGAAACGAACATAGGAGTTATAGGAGAGGTCCGGTGTACATGCGTTTCGAAGATGGAAATCGTCGTTGTAGGACATTTGAGTAGAGACCTCATAATTACGCCTGAGACCCGACGTGAGGTTCTTGGCGGAGGTCCAGCTTATGCAATGCTTGCACCGGCAATTGGTGCTCTCGGAGCAGGCATCATCTCAAAGGTTGGTAAAGACTTCGAACAGGAATATCTGGAGACCTTAGAATCAAGTGGACTCGATCTGTTAGGACTACGGACGGAAGGAGAATTTTCAACGCGTTTTATCAATGAATATAATAAACTTGGAACACGTGTTCAAAGAGTTGAGGCAGTCGCTTCTCCCATTCAACCAAATGACTTCACCGAAGTGCATTACAAATCCAAAATCATACACTTTTCTCCATTGACACCGAACGAGATTGACATATCCTGCTTCGTGACCGCACGTGAAGAGGGTGCTCTGACATCTCTTGATGTTCAGGGATACACACGACACATCGCTGCTGATGGAGTTGTTTCACCCACTAGATGGGATGAGCATGACAAAATCCTCAGTCTGGTTGATGTCGTCAAGTTTCATGATTCTGAACTGAAACTTACAGATGCATCTGAATCCGAACTTTCAGCTGTGAACAACATCATGGATCTTGGCCCGATCCTTGTAATTGTCACTCGCGACCATCGAGGGTCAACAATCTATACAAAAAACTCCCAGGTAGATATTCCACTCGTCCTTTCCAAAGTCCAAGTAGACTCAACAGGTTGCGGTGATAGCTATGTAATAGGGTTCCTTCTAGAATACATGAGGTCTGCAGATATTTCGAGAGCTGGTCTCTTCGCTGCAACCTGCGCTTCGTTCAATGCAGAAACTGTGGGACCTTCCAAAATGCCTGATCGAGTCAAGATAGACACCCGGTTGAGATCATATCTTCCCTCATGAATAGAAGACTTTTTCATTAGATATTCGTCGAGGCAAGTGATAGTGGAACCGTATGCTCAAAGACATTGACTCTCTCATGGAGAAATACGAGATTGATGCACTTCTGGCAACAGGTAGTGGGTTCGAGGACCCGAACATGTTCTGGCTGACTGGATTCCGTTCAAGTGATCGTATCCTCTATTTTCAAAACAAAGGAGAACAAGGTATAGTCGCCTCAAGTTTCAATACTCTAGAAAGAGTCGAGAAAGAGAGTTTCATCAAGAAGACCTATGATTTGAGTGAGTTCTATATCCAGCTTCTCAGAGAGAACAAAATGATTGCTGATAACATGGATTCTATCTATGGTCCAATGCTTCGCGAACTCTTCACTGGAAAAACAATTGGAATTCCTGACAATTTCCCAGCTAGCTATCTGATAATGCTGCAACAACTTGGATACGATGTAAAAGTCGTACGTGATTTGCTCAAGGAGGGTCGTGCAACAAAGGCGACTGAGGAGATTAAAACCATCAGGAAAGCAGGTGATGCCACAACCGGAGCAATTTCCAATGTTGTGGAGATGATAAAAGACACCACAGTCGGAGAAAACAAGATCCTGCTGCATGAAGGATCGCCACTAACAGTAGGTCAAGTAAAACTGGCTCTAGAGCATTTCTTGCTGGACCAAAATGCTGAGTCTTCTGAAGACATAATTCTAGCTGTTGGCGAAAAAGCGTTTGATTGGCATTATCTTGGGACTCTAGATGACAAATTGAAAAGTGATGTGCCAATTATTTTGGATGTATTTCCTCGTCTAAAACAGGACCGATACATTGCAGATGTCACTAGAACGATTGTGAAAGGCAAACCTACTGAGCGAGTTCAGCAGATGTTCGACGCAGTTCTATCTGCTGCAGACTCATCCATTGATGCTATGACTGATGGTACTAGGTATGATGATGTAAACCTCGCTTGTTTCAATACTCTGAAGAAACACGGCTTTGATTCAAGAAGACTAAATCCTGATGCTGTTGATGGAATGACTCACGGTCTCGGTCATGGAATTGGCTTAGAGGTGCATGAGTTTCCCAGCATGTACAAGCGGGATAATTTGTTCATTGAGGGGCATGTTATGGCCATAGAACCTGGTGTATATCTACAAAACATTGGTGGAGTACGAATCGAAAACGATTACGTCGTGAAGAAAGGGAAAGCCGAGCTACTCACACGCGGTCTTGACAATGTCATCATAATCTAACTTGGACTCAGAGCGTGGTGTGGGCAGACAGAGATGCACATTCCACATGCTTCACACATATCTTTGTCAATCTTGAATAGGTCTTTCTTCTTGTCTACTGTGATTGCCCCATATACACACGATTTCGGACAGAGACCGCACAACGTACACTTCTCTAGATCTACTTCGGGAGGAGGTTCTAATGTGGCACTACCATCCAAATGTGGCAGAGCTTTTCCTCTAATGTCGTCAAGTGAATCATATCCATGTTCATCTAGCCAGTCGGATGTCTGTTTAGCAATTTTTCCGTATACGGTGTCACCCTTTAAGATTGATTCAGTACAGACCTGTACAGCTACGGCTCCCACCATTGTGAACTCAATCACATCTTCTCCTGAGGTCACACCTCCGACACCTATGACAGGGATGTCAACTGCCCGTGCGATTTCTGCGATACATTGGATCGCAATCGGTTTTAGCGCAGCTCCACTCATCCACCCGTACCCGTCACTGCTTCCCAATGATGGTTTTCCAGTTTCGATGTTTATTCTCAGACATGGTCCATATGTGTTGATGCCCACAATGCCATCCACATGAGGTTCGAGTGATTTGGCCACTTCGGCAACGTCGACCTTTGGACTAATCTTGGCAAATATCGGAATATCAACTACTTCCTTCAGAGCCTTAGCAATCTCAGTGTGCCCACCTACATAATGTGTACTGAACTCGATTGCGTTCACTCCTGCTTTCTCGAGTTTGGGTGCTAATTGTGAGACTTCCTCTGGAGTATATCCTACACTTGCTATCAGCGGAAGACCTGAGCTAAGAGCTATGGCATACTCTCTCTCTAGCCATTGCTCAACGGGAAGCTCACTCCAGAGTTCAGCATTCAACATTCCTCTTCGTGATCCAATTGGTCCATTCTTGAGAGCAGCCATGTTCGGTCGAGGGACATCTGCAGGTCTGACACTTACTGTCTTGGCAACAAGCCCTCCCACACCTCCAGCTGTTGCATTTAGCAAAGCCATGCCATCCCTTGATGTAGGTCCAGCAGCTGTCAAGATGGGGTTCTTCAGTTTCAGTCCAGCAAATTCTGTTCTGATGTCGGCCATACCGGGAACTATGATATTACCAACATAAAGTGTTCTACGAATCTAGCTTGACTGAATTATTCTGATTCTTCTGACACCCATCTATCTAGTCATTCCACGGGCCTTGAGATCATCCACAACGAAGTCCAATTGTAATTCCTTCAACTTAGATTCCAGAGGATATCCAGTTTCCTTATCACAACCCCGGAACTTGTAATAATCATCAAGCATGATGTCAAGGTCTGGTAGACCTCCCTTGGCGGGTCCAGTCGGCATAGGTTCTTCAAGAAGCCTTGGAGGAAGGTTCTCTTCCTTTCGAGTCACACCCAACCTGTGATTGTATGCTCTCCTAAGATGACTAATTCTCTCAGCGGCAGACCGTACGAATTTTGCATCTCCCCACTCTGTCATACCTGTCAAATGAGGTATCGTATTGACAAAGGTGTCATAGTAGTAGACCGGAGGCCACATAGTACCATACTTGCAAATGACTGCTGAGTCAACAAGTGCGTATAGGTCCTCCATGTCCCAGACGACTTCACCCTTATGTTCAGGTGACATGATGTCTAGAATTGCGTCAGCCTTTTCTTTCCCGAATCTCTCAATTACGATTCCTGGATATCCCAGTTCTTCAAGACTGGATAGACTTCTCAGATGGTCCGCACCCCTCACATTGGTTGCGTAAGTAAGTCCAATGCTCTGATGGGCTCTTGGATCTTGACCCGAAGCTTCGAGACCTTTGACGTGGACTGCATACCTCCAAGCTTCACCACCAATCATCTCAGCCGCCTTTCTAACACCATTTGCTAGAGTATCTCCGATTCCTTCACGTTTGGCAATCTTCTCAACTAGCTCGACCTGTGTATCTACATTGCCCCAACCTAAGTTTAATCCATCCGTGTCCTTGGCTGTCAAAAATCCCTGTTCCCATAGGTCCATCGCGAACCCGATGGTCTTTCCGCAACTGATTGTGTCCATCCCAAGGAGGTCGCATCTCTTTCCCAGATGAAATAGAGATTCGACATCATTATTCAAACAGTTGGAACCAAACGCCATTAGGGTTTCATATTCAGGTCCTCCAATCGGGCCTGTGTTAAATTTGCTGTCGGTTACTCGTACGATGTACTTGCATCCTATGGCACACCCATGACACGCTTCCTGTCCGATGCGATATTTTTCTGCAATAACTTCGGGACCAATATCATCAGCCTGTTCGTAGAACCCTGTCCAGTGATTCTTGGTGGGTAGTCGACCAATCTCATTGATTATTGCCACCAAATCTGTCGTTCCATATTTTCTTAGAGAGGCTAGAGATTCAGTCCAGAGCGGATCTCTCAGTTTTTCCATCTCTTGTTCATTTGCTTCAAGATACTTGTCCATATCATAGGCTTCGAATCCCAATGACCCACTAGCGACAATTGCTTTGAGGTTCTTTGATCCCATGACTGTCCCAAGTCCTGCTCGACCTGCGGCTCTATAGAAGCCGACGATGATTGCTCCGTACAGGACTTTATTCTCGCTTGCAGGACCTATCACTGCAGTTTCGACAGTAGGATTCTTGAGCTCCTCTCTAATCATTCGCGTTGTCACATCAGTTTCTCTGCCCCAGAGATGAGAGGCATCACGTAATTCAGCATCTCCATCCTTTAGGTAAAGGTAGACGGGTTTCTCAGAACGACCATTAATAATGACAAAGTCAAAACCAGCATACTTCAACTCTGGACCCATGAAACCCCCGACATGCGACTCAGCCCAGACTCCAGTCAGTGGACTTTTCGCGGCAAACATCATCCTACCTGATGGTGAGAACATTGCACCAGTTAGCGGTCCTGTTCCGACAACAAGAACATTATCTGGTCCAAGAGGATTGGTCTCTGGTCCCGTTCTGTCCCAGAGGATTTTAGCAGCAACTCCACTTCCGCCCAGATATAGTCTGGCCCATTCTTTCTCCATCTCCTTTTTGTGGACCTTTCCTTTTGTAAGATCAACCTCCAGATAATACCCGGCATAGCCTTTGTATGGAAATGTCATTCTTACTCCTCTCCTATATTCAAACCAAGTGTCTGATTGACCACATCAACACCTTTTCTACGAGCATCCAGTCCCTCACTCTTTGCTTCCGCCATACTGATTGCATCATACTCACAAGCCTTGATACAGGCAGGGTCTCCCCAACATAGATCACACTTTATCGCTTTCCGGGTCATTGGGTCGATTTCAATCCCTCCAAAAGTGCAAGCTGTGACACAATTCATACAACCGATACAGACCTTACTGCTAACATACAAGGTGCCTTTCTCATTGTATGAAATAGCACCATTCGGGCAGGCCTGTTCACAGAGAGGCTCCTCGCATTGTAGACATACCATGGGCAAGATCAAATTCTGGTCTTCATTTTTCAGAATCTGTATTCGGGATCTACTTGGGTTGAATGATTTCGTGTGTGCTACCGAACAGGCGAGTTCACAGTTCCTACAACCAGTGCATTTGTTGATATCAATCGCGAGTATGCTCTTCAAGAGGGGACTCTCCGCATGTGATTCAGCCTTCATTTTCAGTTCCCCTCCCTTTAAGTTGTTACCGTTTCCCGAAACTTGGGTATCCTTGGCCTTCAAGACCTGTACATCTCACTAAAGTATATAGAACTGGATACTCTTCAAACTACAAGCACCCGGACATTGTTTTGCTTCGCGGTGCTGAAAAGTAAATCAAATACAGATGTGGGACTATGAGACAGTCATTCAAACAAAAGCCGTCCCCCAAAAGGAAGTCGTTCCATCAAGTAGCTGATGGTATGCATATTCCAGTACTTGAGTTCGATGAGAAGTTTGTTCTGAGCTACGCAAATCCTCCCGGCCTAGAGCTGTTCCAGCTCGAAGACACAGCATTGAAAGAACGCATCCTTGTACGTGACTTGGTCGTGCCAGAACAATTGTCGCAAGTTGAGGCGGGTCTACGCGCCCTCAGAAATGGTGAGCCCTCTTTATCAATCTCCTTGAGGGTTGTCCGGGGAGATGGAGTTAAGATTCCCACTCAAGTTTATACTAATACCATAGTCGAGCAAGACACGATCATAGGATACGTGGTCTACCTCTTTGACCTGAGTCGACGAGTAGCAGTTGAAGAAAAGATTCAAGCGCAAAAAGAGATTCTCGAGTTCATGGTCGACTACTACAGCTTTGCTGGAATGATTGTTGTAGATGACAAGTACAAGTTTGAATATGTTAATGATAAAATGTGTGACATTCTTGATCGTAGGCGAAGTGAAATACTGGGATTTGATTTCCGAGAATTCATCCATTCTGACGATGTTGATATGGTGGCAGAGCGTTACAGAAAGCGGCAGAAGGGGAAATCTGTACCTTCAGTGTATGAGTATAGAATTGTACGAAAAGACGGTGCAGTGTCTGATATCAGAATGAATGTGGGTACCATACGAGGCAGCAAGGGGAAGATCAAGACAGTAGCGCAAGTGATTGATATCACCGACGAGAAATTGAAGGGTCGTGCACTTCAGGATAGTGAACTTAGATATAGGTCCCTCATTGAAACTATGGACTCTGGTTTGGGAGTCGATAATGCAGATGGAATGATGGTTCTGGCCAATGAGGCTCTCTGCAGGATGATTGATTGTGATAATGCAGAACAGCTGATAGGAGTTCCAATCACGGATTTCCTCCATGGATGGACTGAGAATGAATTACGCGAGAAGGTGGAGGACCGAAAAGAAGGCAAGATTGAGCACTATGAGGCACAGCTTAAACACAAGTCCGGCATTCTTATCCCTGTCATGGTTTCAGCGTCTCCCCTGTTTAATCCAGACGGTGAGTACATTGGTAGTCTTGCTATCTTCACTGATGTTTCAGATTTGAAGAATGCAGAGGCTGAGGTGCACTTTCTATTGGACTTGATTCTTCATGACATAGGCAACCAACTGCAACTCATACTTGCAGGTGGTGATTTTCTAGAGAAAGACACGTCACCTGATCAACTCATGAGGTCCAAAAGATATGTTATGGATGGGGCACTTCGCTGTTTAGAACTCATCCAAAAGGTGAGAAAGGCTGAGGAATCAAAGACAGACCCTCTCAGACCGATGAACATAGCCGAAGTAATTCGAGCAGAGTCGGAGCTGCTCTTCAGACAAAGGGGAGTCAAAGTAGATATTGGGAAACTCCCTGAAGAAGTGATGATACTGGCAGATCAAGCACTGAGTCAGTTAGTCTGGAATCTGCTTGAGAACTCCGTTATTCACAATCCCAAAAAGGACTCTGAAAAAATTGTGAGAGTACGTACTAAGCTATCTAGTGACGCCTTCTGGTTGAGTATCTCTGACAATGGACCTGGTCTTCATGATGTTAAGAAGAGTGAGTTGTTTGAGCCAACCCGACGGTA
>Ga0255052_10001712_pt1 | contig 16338 bp, 11 predicted proteins | sample JV7_2_21_MG_FD_188632 | JGI IMG/M metagenome (GOLD analysis project Ga0255052, IMG submission 188632) | Seawater microbial communities from Jervis Inlet, British Columbia, Canada - JV7_2_21 | ecosystem: Environmental > Aquatic > Marine > Inlet | place: Canada: British Columbia | collected...
GGGGGATTTCTCTCTTATTTTGAATTTTAGTGTCATTAGTCCGGTACAAAGATACAACCGATCGCTTCAAATATCCAGAAGACACTGTAGGCGAAACTTGCCGCCCTCGGTGCTGTATTTGAGGCCTGAGTATGTGGCAGCCTTCACCTCGCTGCCCGGTTCGTGTTTCGACGTGTCCAGAGGTTCACCACGGGCCCGGCCTCTCAGCCGGATGCCCTCACGAAAGCGCACGATACTGTCGATCGTCATGTCACAAAACACATATTCGGAGAGGCCCGCCTGACTGAGGAGTGTATTGAGCATTTCGACGAACAAAAGGGACTCTTCCCCGGCTTCGCACTCGATTTTTACCTCGAATCTGCCTTCGACACTGTCCGGATCGACCATCACGCCAAAGAGTGCACGTGCGGCTTCTTCGAGGGCTTCCTCGAGTGTGTCACCCCAGGATCGAATACCGATGTCGGCCTGATGATCGAGATATTCGTACGGCATTACACAAATATAGTAAAAATACAAATGTGTTAACAGCCCCTCGTCCCCCTATACATAATTATTGAAAATATATAATTAGGTGTTATATTATTTTGTAAGAATCTTCCACGATCAGAGGGAAATCCCAGTCCCAAAATCAATACTCCTCCCAGGAGTATGACAGGTATCGGAAATTCCGGGGTCTTCATAGAACGAACAGGAAGGTAAAAGATGGAAGGCAAGAAGGACGCAATAAAGGAAAAAATGATAAAGAAAAACGACAGGGAATTTGACCTGCCGGACAATACTTCAGATCTATCTTTCTCGAAAGGCGATGTGGTGTCCAGGGGCACTATAAGAAACATCGCTATTTCAGTGGATCTCAGGTACTGCAAAGGGTGCGGCATATGCTGCGATGACTGCCCGACCAGTGCTCTTGTCATGGTCCAGGAAGAAGGTAAGCTGAAAAAAGTTATTCAGAAAACAGTCTCGGAGGCGGTGCCTGTCGGGATCGAAGTGGAGAAGGAAGCCAACCTCACCTGGCAGAAACTGCCCCATCACGCGGGCCTGATCATGGCCACGGGAGAGAAATCCGACAACCTCACGGGTGCATGGAGAGTCGGCGAGGTCGTTATACCTGATTCCAACCACTGTGTCAACTGCGGCCTGTGCAGCCAGGTGTGTCCCGAAGGTATCATCGATGTAATAGTCGAAGAATAATATGTTGAATTAAGGTAATTTTGCAGAAGGGGTACTTGAAATGTCAGATAGAGGAACAGAGGCTCTTGAAAAGCTTTTGAGCGCTTCCCCGAAAACTCCGCATAAGGTTGAGGATGACGGCCGGAAGGTAATGGCTATGACCGGAAACCAGACGGTCGCCTATGCCGTAAAACAGATAGAGTACGACACGGTAGCTGCATTCCCGATCACCCCGTCAACCGAGCTCGCTCACGACATTGCAAAAGCGGTCGCCGACGGTGAGATTCACACTGATTTCATAGCTGTCGAATCAGAGCACAGCGCGATCTCGGCGATGCACGCGGCTGCTGCTGCCGGGAACACGGTGTTCACCGCCACTTCTTCGGCCGGACTCGCACTCATGCACGAGATACTGCACTATTTTGCCGGCAGCAGGCTGCCCGGCGTCATAGCCGCGGTCAACCGGTCAGTGGGAGGCCCCCTCAACATCCTGTGTGATCACAGTACGATAATGGCTCAGAGGGACACCGGCTGGATGCAGATCTTCAGCATTGACTGTCAGGAGGCATACTACTTTCACCTCATCGCCCCTCGTTGGAGCCAGTCATGTTACCTTCCGGTAATGGTCAACATCGACGGGTTCGAGCTCTCTCACATCACCGAGCGGCTGGAAGTGCTCCCCGATGACGTCGTCAAGAACTTCGTTGGAACCTGGGATCCAAAATATCCACTCGCGACCGACGAGAGCAAGATCATCACATATCCCGGAATCGCCGGAGCCGATTACTATGCTGAGATAAAAGAGGGACAGATGGACGCGATGCGTCAGGCGGAACAGAAATTCGAGGAACTGACGATAGAATTTGCGGATGTCATAGGTAAGAAACTCGAATCCATCGAATCTTACCGTCTGGATGATGCTGAACTGGCCATCGTTGCAATTGGGTCCGCCACCGGCACCATCAGGGATAAAGTGGACAATCTCAGGAACCAGGGTATTAAAGCCGGTCTTCTTATCATCAAGCTGTTCAGGCCGTTTCCCATCGCTAAGGTGAGGGAGGCTCTCAGGGGTAAGAAAGCTGTTGGTGTTATGGAGAGAGTTCCGGTACTCGGCGCTCAGGGTGCGGCTATCTACCTAGAGGTCAGAGATGCTCTCTACGATCTCCGGGATGGTGAAAAGCCCAGGATCATCAATCTCACGTTCGGCCTCGGCGGCAGAATACCGACGCCCGAAACGGTCGGACTCGCTTATAATGTGCTCCACAACCTTGCTGAGAGCTCTGCCGCCAACGGCTACAGAACGTCCTATCACATCGATGTGAGGGATGACCGTCCCGATGCAGTACTCGATCCGAAGGAGAGGGACAGTCGGTTTTACAAACCTCTCGAGAAAAAAAGTACTTCAATCAGAATGTTCGCCCGGGGCGGGGAGGGCATCAAAACGGCCAGCAAGATCCTGTCGTCTACTGCTATCGAGTCCGCCAACAGATTCGGCCAGGGTTTCTCCGTCTACGGAGCCGAACGCAGCGGATCTCCCACACAGGCCTACGTGAGGATCAGTGACGGCCCGGTTCATCTGAGGGCTCCCATCACCGACTCGGACATCGATATATTCGTAAATCCGGGCCTTCTGGACAAAGAGACCCTCAAAGGGCTGAAAAAGGACGGCATACTGCTCGTCAATACGGAGAAATCACCCGGGGAGATCCGAAAAGAACTCGGCACTGACGATTACGAGATATACACTGTCGATGGTTACGGCATTGCCAACGAGGAGCTCGGCAATCCGAGGCGCAACAGTATGGCGATGCTCGCCGCTTTGCTGGGTGCATCAAAGGGGTTGCTGGACATCGGCGCTCTCATCGACCACATAGATCACCTGGGGTTTGCCGAAAAAATAATAGAAGCGAACAAGAAGGCTGCTGCCAGAGCTTACTACGAATGGCATGGTGGGGAGAAGGCGTAGCCATGTTGTGTCCATTGCAGAGGGAGTGAAAAAGATGATCAAGATGGCTGACATAGATCCGCGGGATGATTTCGTCAAGAAGGGATCGTTCCTCAACATGAGTGTTTACCGCAACAAGCTTCTGGCGCCCGGTTACCGCAGAAGCGTTTTACTGGGCAAGGAACTTCCCCCCATCGACCTGTCCGATCCCGAGATGAAGGAACTTCAGGCCGGGCTGGCCCCGGGGGTGGCAACGTGTCTTGGCTGTTCTGCCCCGATAGTTTTTAACATGGTAGCCAAGGCTGGCGATATGAGGAGAGAACTGCTCCAGAAGACCCTCCGCAAGAGAGGCGTCTTCACTCTGCGCGAGCTCCGGAAACCCGAGTTGCAGAAAGTGCTCTTCACGGAAGTCGAGCAGCCAACCGCAGTTTTAGAGTCGGTTGGGATCGATAAAAAGAAGGCAGATATCATCCGGGAGGCCAAGGATCAGCTGCTGGCTGAAAACCTCTACTTCAAGATGATGTTCTGCGGCGCAACAGGCTGCATGACCGTCACGACCGCAGCTTACCCGAATCACATCTGGAACCACTCTTACTTCCATTCTGCATTCGAGAACATCGGTGCGATGGTGGCCGGGCTGGAATCCGGTGCAAGGGTCAGGCTCGAAAAGAATAAAATCAAAATTCCCCACAAGGTAATAGGATTCGCCGGTGACGGAGGGACATTCGACATCGGTATCCAGGCGCTCTCGGGTGTCTGGGAGAGGAACCAGGACACGCTCACGGTTACTTACGACAACGAAGCTTACATGAATACCGGCAAGCAGAGGTGCAGTTCCACACCGTGGGGTGCCGACACGACGACGGCTCCAGTCGGGAAAGTCATCAAAGGCAAACAGACAAATCCCAAGGACATTATCGCCATTGCGCTTGCTCACAACATACCCTATGTCGCCCAGGCTTCGCCGGACGATCCGGTAGATCTTATGATGAAGGTCAGGAAGGCACTGCTTATTCCCGGAGCGGCTTATCTCAGGATAATAGCTCCTTGTCCCCCCGGGTGGGACTTCGAAGGCGACCAGACCCTCGAGATTTCGAAGAAGGCCGTTGACACCGGGACGTTTCTGTCCTTCGAGGTCGAGACTGACAACGACAACTTTGCCCGTTACTTTACGATCAACAGATTGCCCGAAGACTATTTCGACCTCGAGGCTCACAAGGACGGCATTGAGGACTACTCGAAGAGCCAGGGCAGGTTCAAACACATGTTCAAAAAAGACGAACTTGAACTTCTTCACACTCTCCAGACCAAGGTCGACCGTTCATGGGAGAATATGAAGGAGTTCTTCGGGATCGAAGACGAATAAACGAACAGTATCAGACAAGAGGGAGCAGGAGAAGATGAACAGGCGTGAAATAGATTCCAACACTCTTTCGAAATTTGTGGAAGCCCTCCCCGGGTGGGATTTCACCGCACTGACGAAGCAGGAGCTTCTCGGCATGTACCGGAACGGCGACGGGGTTTGTGACCAGCTCCTCAACGGGTCGGGACGCGGTGCCGTTCTCGAGGCGATCGGCCGGAACTACGAGACCTGGAAGCACGAGTGGTTCTCCGATGAGACCGAGGAGGTCCCCGACACTCACGAGGTCAACATCGGTTTCGGCTTGCAGAAATCGATACACAAGGCCGCAGAGTGCCTGCAGTGCGGGGAGTCACCATGTGTCACGGGTTCGATCGAGTGGGTTGACGGTACACTCGGCGGGTGTCCCGTGCTCATCGATATCCCCAAATTCCTCAACCAGATCAAGGATGGCAAGATATTCGATGCCTGGATAACACTTATGGAACGAGACAGCATCCCCGCCATCACAGGGAGAGTGTGTCCCCAGGAGGTCCAGTGCCAGCTGAGCTGCAGCACCGCAATTAAGGACAAGCCCATTGAGATCGGCCGTCTCGAGAGATTCGTCGCAGACTATGTCTGGGAGAACCACCCGGACGAGGTCATGACTTTCGTCAAGTCCATGAAGGATAAGTACGGAAGGCCCGAAAACGCCAATCACCACGTCGCGGTCATCGGGGCCGGACCTGCCGGCCTCACGGTAGCGGCCGATCTTCTGATACTCGGTTACAAGGTGACGATCTTCGAGGCTCTGCACGTCACCGGCGGTGTTCTTGCCTACGGTATCCCGGAGTTCAGGCTCCCCACGAAGGTTCTCGAGAGAGAGATAGGTATCGTTGAAGCTCTCGGTGTGAATATCATTCACAACATAACCATAGGGCGCTCCATTACGATCGAGGACCTCTTCAAGGAAGGCTTCAGCTCGGTCTTCATAGGTACGGGTGCCGGTCTACCCAAGATGATGAACATCCCGGGGGAGAACCTGAACGGAGTTTTCTCGGCCAATGAGTTTCTTGTCAGGCTGAATCTCATGAACGCTTACGAGCCTGACGCAGAAACTCCGCTGAGGGTGGGTACAGACGTCGTAGTCGTTGGAGGCGGTTTCACCGCCATCGACGCTGCCAGGTGGGCCAAGAGGCTCAATCACGGAAACGTCACGATCGTATACCGGCGTTCGCGGGAAGAAATGCCTGCCAGGGCCGAGGAAGTCGAGAATGCCATCGAGGAAGGTGTCAAGCTCATGCTCCTCATTAACCCTGTCGAGATCATTGGAGACGGAAAAGGCGGGGTTTCGCGCATCAAGTGCATACAGATGGAGCTCGGTGAGCCTGACGAGTCCGGCAGAAGACGCCCGATCCCCATCGAAGGCTCGGAGTTCGAGATACCGGCTCAGACTTTCGTTACCTCTCTCGGTACCTCTCCGAACCCGATCATTCTGCACACTACTGAAGGTCTCGAGGGGACGAAGTGGGGCACCGTCAAAGTCAAGTCGGTTGAAACCGGCGAGACATCTTTGCCTCGCACATATGCGGGCGGTGACGTCGTCACCGGCGCTGCGACCGTCATCCTCGCGATGGGCGCTGGTAAGAACTCCTCTGCGGCCATCGACAAGATCCTCAAGGACAAGAAACCCGATCCCGAAGGCCTCAAGAGATCGGAGGAGCTGGTCGAAGCCTGTATGGACCGTTTCGAGATCCTCTCCCACAGAAATCTGGTGCCCGACATTTACGAGATGGTCATCAAGGCCAGGTTCGTTGCCAAGTACGGAGCCGCAGGACAATTCGTGATGGTCATGCAGGGCAATCGCTCCGAAAGGCTGCCGCTCACCCTCGCAGATTGGGATGCCGAAAAGGGTACGATCACACTTGTTTACCAGGTGGTCGGGAAGGGTACCGCGGAGCTGGAGCCAATGAAAGTCGGGGACAGATTCCTCGGCATACCCGGCCCCCTGGGAAAGAAGTCCGAGATCGAGAAGCAGGAGGGACCGGTCCTCATGGTGGCCGGTGGTGTCGGTCTTGCGGCAATCTACCCGATCCTCCGTGCTCATGTCGAGATAGGCAATGACGTCAGGCTGATCTATGGTGCCAGATCGAAGAACTACCTCTTCTGGATGGACAAGCTAGAAAAACTCCTTCCAAAGGACAAGATCATCATCGCAACCGACGACGGCAGCTACGGCGAGAAAGGCCTCGTGACCGAAGTTATGAAGAAGTACTTCATCGGCAAAGAGAAGATCGCGCGTTCCGTCATCATCGGTCCGGCGATCATGATGCGCGAAAGTGCCAAACTCACGGTGCCGGAGGACATCCCGACGATAGTGAGCCTGAACCCGATCATGCTCGACGGCACGGCAATGTGCGGCGGCTGCAGGTGCGCCGAACAGGGTGAGGACGGCAAACCGAGAACCGAGTTTGCATGTCATGCAGGACCTGACAGGGATGCGGCACAGGTTGATCTGGACGAGCTCATGAAACGCCAGTCGATCTACCTGAGTGAAGAGAAACAGGTTCTCGCCTACGGTATTATAAAACGTCTGAGGGAGAAAGCTGAGGTAGAGGCGTCACCGTCTTTATAAACAGAACCGCCCAGTGTATCAGAGTTTCTTCCGAGCCCTTCTTTTCCTGAAAAACGGCAGTAACACTGCGCCTATGGCGAAACCGCCAATGTGTGCCCACCAGGCGATCCCCCCGCTCGCGGTCTGGACACCGAGTGAAGCCAGACCGCTCATGATCTGCAGGAGAAACCATATCCCCAGGAAGAGGAACGCCGGTATCTCTATGAAGTGGATGAAAAAAACTATCGGCACGAGCGTCACGACCTTCGACCTGGGGAAGAGTATGATGTATGCCCCCAGTACTCCCGCGATCGCGCCGCTGGCCCCGAGCGACGGTATGGTTGAGGCGGGATCGCTCAAGGCGTGTGCGAGGTTCGATCCCAGCCCGCACAGTACGTAGAAGACGAGAAATCCCAGGTGCCCCATCGTGTCTTCCACGTTGTCGCCGAAGATCCAGAGGTAAAGCATGTTACCGATGAGGTGCCACCAGCCCCCGTGCAGGAACATTGCGGTGAAGAAAGGCCAGAGCCCCGAGACGGCTGCACCCTCCCGGATCAGGCTGAACGATTTCGCCGGTATCACGGCGAATGAGTACATAAAGCCGCTCAGCGCCCCACCAAGTGCCAGTTCGTAAAGGAAAGCAAGTACGTTCACTATTATCAGGGTGACCGTCACCACCGGCACGGTTCTGGATGGGATATTGTCGCGGATCGGAATCATTCAGAGGTCACCTTTCAGCTTTTTTCTCAGACATGTTCGATTTCAGTGTGAGAAGAGATCCCTCTCCTCAAAACGAGGATGGATTATCAGCAGCAGCCGGTAGTGCCCCGGCCTTACGTCCTTCATCGAATCGGGATCAGAGGATGCATTGATTTTAATATGAAGGGAAGGGGGATGCAAGTAATGAATAGACGTGAAAGGATCATTGACAATATTCCTCTTGATTACTAAAAACTCTTAAGAGACAGGATCAAAAGGAAACCCGGCAAACCGGAGGTGCTTGTTACGAACTCCCAGCTGCAACGTAACTATACATTCACTGTCTTGTTCATGATATCCCTCACGGCAGCGGCTGCCCCGGCAGCTGACCTGGATAAACTCGAAGTTATGATTGTTCCGGATATCGCTTTGAGCGCTGGGATACAGGATCGAATGACCCGTATGCGCGGGGCAGCACCGGCAGATTTCGATCTCGATGGAGACATGGACATTTTCCTCAGTTCGACAGGAGATTCATCCCGGTTCTTCTGGAACACAGGTGTGGACAATAATGGTGATGTTGTGTTTCAGAAAGGTGAGGTTCTTGTCAGCGGTGTGCCGGCATATTTCACTTCGGCTGCTGACTACGACAACGATGGTGATCCGGACCTTTTCATCGGCGTGGGCGGAGTGGACGATATAGGTTATGACTACCTCTTCGAAAACATCGAAGGTGATTTCGTTGATGTTACCCGTTTTGCCGGTGTTGCAGGTCCCGTTCATACGTCCGGCGATACGATAATGACTGCAACCGGAGGTGGTGCCTGGGGTGACTATGATAGGGACGGCTTTCTGGATCTGTACGTGACAACCCATGTGTTGCAAAATTCCCCTCCACAATTACGAGGACGCAACACCCTCTACCGGAACCTGGGAGATGGTACCTTCGAGGATGTGACCAATATCACCGGAGTGGGAGACAGGGGTTCCGGGTGGGCACCTTCGTGGCTCGACTTCGACAATGATGGTTTCCTCGATCTTTATGTGGCTAACCGCGCAGGGCCCAATGTCTTATATCGCAATCTCGGTGACGGTTCATTCGCCGATGTCACAACCCTGGAATTGTCAGCTCCGATGAATTCCTGGGGATCGCTCACGGATGATTTCAACAACGACCTCTGGATGGACCTGTTCGTTGTCGGCAGGAGCACGAATCCCAACAATCAGGTGCCACACGGATTTTTTATCAACGATGGAACGGGAAGCTTCACGAACGAAACTTTTTCATCCGGTCTTAACATCGAGGGTGACCCCACCACGTTTTCGGACTGGATGGGGTTTCAGGCCGGAGATCTCACAAACGATGCATATCCAGAAATTTATCTGGGTGGCGGAAATCCCGGGAGTGGCAGTGAGGATCATCTTTTCCTGAACAGATATTCCGGCAGCGAACTCGCCTTTCAAATTATCAGCCCCCTGATAAACTACCCGGCTCCGGAGGACGGATTCCCCAACTTTCCAGAGTACCCTTACAGAACCCACGGCATCGCCTTCGTCGATTTCGATGAAGATGGTGACCTCGATCTTTTTGTCGGTAATGGCGGTCCTGGCTCTAAGCCAGAAACGAGAGAGCCAAACCGTCTCTTTCGAAATGATGTCGGGAACCGCAACAACTGGATACGCCTGCACCTCGTCGGCACACTGTCGAACAGGGATGGAATCGGAAGCCGGATAGTGGTGCGGTCAAGGCTCGGAGCGGGAGAAATCAATATCCGTCACAAGATGGTCAAAGGTATCTCAGGATTCGGAGGGAACAACCCGATCGATCAACACATCGGAATCGCAAACGACGATCAGATCCTGAAGATCTTCATCTGGTGGCCGAGCGGTATTATTCAGGCCGTCTCCGATCCCCCGATAAACCAGGAAATGACTATCGTGGAACCTTCGTCCGGTCGGTCCGGCACGGTTTTGGAATTTCTTTCAATTGTTTCAGAAGGTGGAGATTTCCAGACAGGGCGGTAGTCGCCCTTTTGATCATCAATATTCCCTTCACCCGCTCAAACACCAATCTACCCCTCAACCCCAATGCGTCAAACCAGGTATGAAGTTCCATATTTCGTGGAATATCTCATGAAGTCGAACCTTTGGTTTGACGCAAACAATTATTTATGGTATAATGGTATTGAGGAAACACACAGCTGAGAATGCTCTGTTTTCGTTAATATCACCGATTAGCCTTTACAACTTAGCCTTTGAAGGACCGATCGAGATGCCCCAATCCGGTGTATCCATGTTGATCCTTATGCTTGCCTTCCTTACGGCGACTGTTGCCGCTTTGGGGAGCGTTATACACGTTCCCGGAGATCACGATACCATTCAGTCTGCGATCGAGTCATCCAGTAACGGAGATACGGTCCTGGTCGCTCCCGGTACCTACATCGAGAACATCAACCTGATGGGAAGGGCGATCCACCTGATGGCTGAGGACCATACCGAGAACGCAACTGTCATTGACGGGAGCAATGCACCTCATCCGGACACAGCCAGTACCGTCCTCGTTGTCTCGGGTGAGGGTAAAGAAACGATCATTGAGGGTTTCACGATTGTTGGCGGACATGGTACGATCTCCCCCATCATGTATAATGAAGGAGAAATCTTTGGCGGGGGCATCTTCATCCAATTTTCGTCCCCCACGATAAGAAACAACGTGATCAAACAGAATTCAGCCTTCATCGCTGCAGGACTTCTGGCAAACATTTCCGAGGCAAGGATAGAGGACAACATCATCAAGAACAATCACGCATCGAGGGCTGCCGGCGGTTTGGTAGTATCGTCCATGGGAGGTGAAATCGACAGTGTCCCCGTGGTCAGGCGCAACCTGATCTATAATAATCATGCCAATGATCATGCAGGGGGTATCGAGATCGGCCATGGAGGAGAAGCGGTGTTCTCTCACAACATCGTTGCATTCAACACGGCAAAAAGTGTCGCCGGGGTCTTTCTTCTCGGTGTAGACGATCGGATGATCTTCAGCAATAATGTAATAGTCTATAACACGAGTACCCGGTTTACGGGAAGTGGGATCAGAGTCGGAGTCATGGGCGGTATACCGCTCATCACGAGTAACATTGTTGCCTACAACGACACTGCAGGCGGGATCTTCGTCATGGACCATCACCTCTCACCGCTGATCACTCACAACGTTGTGTGGGAAAACACATCGGAGAATTTCATCGGTGCGGATCCCGCCGTTGGAGACACCACCTGGGGTTTCAACCTCAACGGTATACCGTGCGACACCTTCTACAATATCATCCGTGATCCCATGATCTTCGGGGATTATCCCTGGGAATTTTCTCTGGGTTATGGCTCCCCTTGTATCGATGCGGGCAGCCCTGAATTGCCGTTCGATCCTGACGGAACCGTCACCGATGCGGGGGCGATGTACTTTTCGCAAACCGACAGTATTACGGTGGACGCGAGGCCTCTGGTGAACGAGATCGAACCCGGTGATGTGCTCTTTTTCGACCTCGATATCGTCAATCCCGGTACCGGAACCTTCGACGGTCAGATATGGACCGAGGCCCTGTTACCGGGCGGAGTTACCATTTCACCTCTTCTCGGCCCGAAAAACATGACGTTCAGACCGGGTGAGAGTAACTCGTGGACCGTACCGCAGAGGACATCACACTCCCTCCCCCCCGGCAGTACATACGTTTACACGGTCCAGATGGGGCAGTTTCCCGATACAGCGATCGCTTCTGACTCATTCACTTTCACTGTTCTTGAAGTTATCGATGAGTAGAGTTTCTTAGCCGGCATCGGTCCGTGTATCAATGAAAGCCGGACCCTGAAGGAGGAGCCCGGCTGGGAGTTGCATGACAAAGTATCAGATTTTCAATACCTTTTTTTAGTGGATACTCAGTCGATGAAAAGTTCTTGTCCGATCCACTGATTCATCAGTGGATAGTCGTCTTGAGTCTCGTACTCCGGTATGAGCCGTGGTGAATCCCCGATACCATCACTGCCGGGAATGTTCTGGCCGGGACCCGAAAACTCGTCGACCCCCTCGTAGTCGTCCCAGAAATTTCCCCCTTCGGGATAACCGTTGTCCCATTCCGTGTTGCTTGTAATGCCCCAGTCCACCCAGGCATGATCATAATTATCGATGAAATTGTTGTGATAGAAGAGGTCGGGACCCGGCGAGCAGCAGATCCAGGCGCCGATCTCATTGCCTATAATGAGATTATCCACGATGATATTCGACTGCGTCCAGGTACACGTCTGGACACCCCAGTAGGCGTTGGAAATAACATTTCCATGGATCAGGTTATGTTCGGCATACCGGAGAGCGATTCCCTTCCCAAGGCCCGAGGGAGATCGCGTAATGATATTTCCGGTGATGGTACAGCTGTCCGAAGAGACGTACACGCAGGCAGTGCTTATACCCAACTTGCTGGATAGAATGGTGAAGTCACATACGTTGACACCATTTGCGGCTATATCGACAATGAAGTCTCCCCAGTTGCTGATGATCGTTGACACTCTATTCTCCCCTATCAGATCGAGGGGTTTATAAATGATTACAGAACCAAGTTCGTAGTAATCGCCTGTGTACACATATACAGTTCCATGTATTTGAACTGCATCAATACCATCCAGGATATTATCGAAATGATCGTACCCCCAGCCGGGCGTGTTCTCATCATAGTCATCATCGACATAAACGATACATGGAAACCACTCCACTATAACCGCCGCTTTATTCACCTGAGCAAATAGATCAGCAGAGAAGAAAAGAGGACCTACTACAAAAACAAGCAATATTAACTTTTTCATCTTTTCCTCCCAGTTGAATTGCTGCGGAAATCTTTCACTAAAATGCGATTCATAGTGCCGACAATATTCGGTTTCAGCGTATGATTGGAGTGAAAACAAGCTGCAGTCACAATAGTGTTTTGTTGTGAGTCCCGTATTGTATTGTACCAGACCCGGCGGGGGATGTCAAGGAAAACCGATCGAGGATCAAAGTGCTCTGAAAGAGGAGTTAGGAGGAATATTTAACTCTTTTAGGGAGAAGTGAAACTGTGACCAATGCGTGTCTATAGCGGGACCAAATACAGCTAAATTGAAAAAAATTGGTGTAAAGAAGAAAGGCATTTAACCTGTTGGTATATAACTTAAGTAGCAGAAATTGAATAACTTAAGAATTGGCTGGCCTGTGGAAAACTTCTCCACATGCCTCACTCACCACAAAGCGAGATCCTGGCTGGTGCGCTCAGTCCGGGATACTGGTGATAACCTCCTCGATACTGTCGAGGTCCACACCGCTCTGCCGGTAGCGGATGATCCCCGACCTGTCGATGACGAACACAAGCATAACGGGCAGCTCGCTGATCTCGAATGCTTCCGCAAAGGTCTTGTCAGGATCGTAGAGGATCGCCACACGGTAGTCACCCTCTTCCTTCAGTTCGTGAATTCTCCACACCGGGTCGATGAAATTTGGCGCGAAAACACTTACTCCCTGACCGTTCTGTGCGTACTGAGTGCTCAGCTTCTCGATCTCGTTCAAGTCACCCTCGACACCCAGACACTCGGCACATATTTCCGACCACACAGATAGTATAACTATCTCACCCGCCAGCGAGTCCAGCGTCAGCGTTTCACCGTCCAGGTCTGTCAGCGATACCGCCGGTGCTTGTTCGCCTACGTGTCCTCCAATACTGAAATTGCCTCCGTTCTGGGGATCCTTCTGCCCACAGCTCGTAAGCGCCAGGGCACCGATGGCAAGAAAGGAGATCATCCTTTTCATGTGCGACCCTTCTTCGAATTAGTCCTTTACGGATAAAATCTATTCCCGATCCGATCCTTCCCGGACACCGGGTCGATCGCTCAGGTAAAGCCTTTATGTGTCTGTAACCTATTTAGGAACGGGCGGGAGAACAGTCAAGAGCAAAGTACCTTACCTGTGCAAAACACGATATGAGTAAACCACATTACTCGGTCCCCTCGAGTTCTGCCTGGAGCAATTTTCTGTTGTAGTGGGCGAGGAGTCTGTTCCTTTTGACGGTCCCTATGATCTTTTTTGGGTTCGATGAGTCCACAACGGGTAATTCGTCGACATCCTTCAGGTTGAAAAAGTTGAGTGCCGTCCTGAACGTGTCGAGCGGCGTCACCGTGAACACCTTCTCGGTTGCGATGTCGTGAACAACAACGAGGTCCCTGATGTCCTCTTCGAAAATGATCGATCTGATGTCCTGACCTCCTATGATACCGATGAGGTCGCCGTCTGCATTGACGACCGGGAATTGCTGTCTCTCGGTATTGGTCACCTTCTTGAGAAAATCTTTCAGAGGCATGTTCTCCCTGACGGTCTCGTACTCGTCGGTCATCACCATCCACACCTGGAGAGATTTCATGATGGATGTCTCACGACCGTCCTGAAGGTGGACACCTCTCCCGGCGAGTTCGAGGGTGTCTATGGACTCCCCCGTCACTTTTCTCGACACGAGCAGACCTGTGATGCTGGCAAAGATAATGGGAAGGACGATCTGGTAACTGCCAGACATCTCGAACAGTAGGAATATAGCGGTGAGCGGGGCATGAGTCGCCGCAGCGAGAAGGGCCCCCATGCCGACCAGGGCGTACGACCCCGGGTGAGTAATAAGTCCGGGAAACAGCAGGTTCATGGTCCCGGCGAACGCGGCTCCCACCAGGGTACCGATGAAGAGCGCCGGACCGAACACTCCTCCGGAACCGCCTGACCCCAGAGTAGTACTGGTAGCCAGGATCTTGATCGGGATCAGGAGTGCTATCACAGCGAGATCCATGCCGCCGCCGAACACATTGCCGAGGTGTTCGTAACCGTCTCCCAGTATCTCCGGGAAAAAAACAGCCGTGATCCCGATGAGGGCAGCACCGATCACTAACTTGAACGATCTGTTTATGCTCAGCGACTGGAAGAGCCCGCGTGTGAAGTAGAAGGTGCGTATGTATAAAGCAGCAACCAGTCCAACAACAATGCCCATCAGGGCGTAGAGCGGTATTTCGGAGAAATGGGCCAGGCTGTAGTGAGGGATATTGATGACGTGGGACTGTCCATAGAAAGCCCTCGAGATGACGGTGGCGATCCCTGAGGATATTATTATCAGGTTGAATGAACTGAGTCTGAAGGCCCCTCTGAGGATGAGTTCTTCAGCGAAAAGCACGCCGGCGATAGGGGCATTAAAATTGGCCGCTATAGCCCCGGCCGATCCGCATGCGACGAGTACCTTGAGCCGTTCACTGGACATCCTGAAGGTTCTGCCCACTGATGATCCGACTGCTCCGCCGATCTGGGCCACCGGCCCCTCCCAACCTGCCGAACCTCCTGAACCGATTGTTATCGCTGCGGTGATGAGTTTACTGACGATGACCCTTCCTCTGATGACTGCTCCTCTCAGGTTGACCCTCTCGAGGAATGTTGGGAATCCGTAACCACCCGGCTCACCCGGAAACAGCCTGAACACGATGATCAAAAGTACTGCACCTGAGATGGGGATGAGAGGCAGAAGCAGGGGAAAGTCGCCACCGAGACCCAGTACCCCGCCGAGTATATCGAAGAAAAATGTGTGTGATATCACGACTGATTTTCTGATGACGACGTTCGAGAGGCCGGCCAGGGCACCGATCGCAGCGGCAAGTGAGATGAGGATCGTGTATTGACTGAGCTTCACTTTACGGGCGAGGTTGAGGATCCCTCTGCCGGTTCTCCTCTGGAGGGATCTGAACTTGAGCCTCTGTGCCAGGAGAGGCGGCCGTACCCTCTCGACCGGTTTTTTCTCAGCTTGTTTATTATTGTCGGCCATTCCTCACTCGCTCTCCCCGCAGTACCGTAATCCCAGCTTGGTCTCGAACTCCGGGATCACCGAAAGTAACTCGTCGGAGTCATCCATACCCATACCGAAATATCTGTCACGCACCGTGTCTTGCGCATCAGCCGGTACTGAGAACCACCTTGAATCGTTAGTGGCGGTCGTGTCGTGGGTTTCCTTGCCTGATGCGTAATCTTTTACGATGTACCTGTCATCGCCACCGATGTCACCGAACAGCGACACGTTGGTCGAGTAAAGGGCGTAAGCGAAGTTCACAGGCGGCGGCTCCTTCGCAGTGTGGTTTACCTCTCCGAAACAGTGTCCGTCGGGGCCCCGTACATAGGTGTCTTTACCACCGAGATCGAAGAAAAACACCTGGGACATGTTTATCCCGTAAGCGAAACCGTCTTTTTTGATCTCATACCTGTCATCGCCCTCTCTGTCAAGGAGAAGTGCGACGGTGTAGTCGTGCCCGAATCCTAAACTCGCGGAGGATTCATCGAAGGTGTCATGCCGGTCGTCGCCGGCTTCATCTATGTGTGCGCCTATCGCGAAATGCGCACCCGAGGCCTGGGAGAACACCGAACTACGGTAGACGTCATCACCAAGAGCATCGTAGGCGATTCCGATCCCATACCAGTAGCCGCAGCCGATGGACCAGTTGCCCGACTCGTATTTATCGTTGCCCGCAAAGTCGAATAACGCACCCAGTCCC
>Ga0255052_10001713_pt1 | contig 16320 bp, 29 predicted proteins | sample JV7_2_21_MG_FD_188632 | JGI IMG/M metagenome (GOLD analysis project Ga0255052, IMG submission 188632) | Seawater microbial communities from Jervis Inlet, British Columbia, Canada - JV7_2_21 | ecosystem: Environmental > Aquatic > Marine > Inlet | place: Canada: British Columbia | collected...
CCGGGTCCACCACTGTTATTCGTGAGATTCTTCGAGATCCTAAGTTCATAATAGGTTGTCTCATTTCCAGATGCAAAGCTCTGAAAGCCGCCTACCTGGAGAGACGAAGATACAATTGAAGTAGCCGATTCTGCTGCAATACTGAAGGTCCCTAAAGAGCTTCCGTCAAAAATTACTTCTGCATTTCCGCTTCTGTCAAAGGTGACTCGGTACTTATGGATCACGCCGTCTGCGTGAGTTCCAACGGGTTGAGCCATAGTTGTAGATGTATTATCAAGGGCCATTTCGATAACGTCACTTGTGGCCCGATGTGAAAAATAGAATCTGGTGCTATCTGTTCCGGCGATAGTCCAGGTAGTTACTACTAAGCCGTAACTGCCTGTTGCGTCGGAGCTTTTGTACCAGAGCTCTAGGGTAAAGTCGCTGGTTCCAATAGCTGTGAAGCCGAGGCTGTCTTCAGCGAAGGCATCATCTCGATCGAGGGTTGTGATTCCGGGAGCTAAGGGGACAAAAAGGCCCGTTGCACCAACCCCGTACGTCTGTCCCGAGCCGACAGCTGCAACAGTATCTGTAACGTCAACAGTTGATTCGATGGCTCCGGAAGGTTCGTCGAAGACGAGCTGGATGATTACGTCATCAGAAGAACCATCTCCTCCAGCTCCGGCCGGAGCCCCATATTGATAACCTACAACAGCACCTTCGTCGCCTCGGTATCGGCGGGCGTTAAGCAGGCCGCGTTCGCGTCGATGTAAAGACATTGGAGCCTACGCTCCGAGCCGATATTCTACGTCAATCCAGTTGGCCGCGTTGGCTACGTTGCAGAAGGCAACAAGGTTCGAGTCAAAGGGCAGGACCATGTCGTTCTTGTATTCCTTCTTGATGGCCTTTCCGTCTTCGACTTGTTCGATATAATCCATCAATTGGCCGATCCAAATCGAGTCTGCTACAGGAGCTGTCGTTGGGGCGGTTGCGGCCCAAGAGACCTTAATGGCATACTTGCCCGCGTCAAGACCGTCCGTATCAACGGGCGTATCGCCGGTTGCAAGGGCTACTTCGTCAAGGGGCTGGAGCCACATGGATCCCGGATCAGCGGTTGTTTCGGTAAAGTCGCCGGCTAGGATGGGAGTTAAAGTTGTCCAGGCTGAACCGTTCCAGTATTGGAAGATCGGGCTGGCAATAGAACCGCCGGCACCGGCAGTCGTAATGTCCATTCCTAGGACGTTGAAGGGCGTGCTGGCCTGGACGACAAAGCCGTCGTCGGCCTGACCGGCAGTAGTCATGGGAAAGTCTGTGGTCCCAGCATCCTGAGCATCGGTCGTATCGTCTGTATAGCTGGCACCGGCTGAATTGTCCCACTGGCCGGCCTTCCAAAGAGAATTGGGAATCTGATAGCCAAAACCGCAAGAAGCGTCTGCCCCAGTAGAATTGCCAACTTCAACTGAGCCTACATGGATCGAGTCTCGGATTGAGGCCTTTGAGTCGCCCGTGGGACTTGAGTTAGCCGTGACAACGGCAGTTTTAAAGACCGCCGGAAAAGCCTTGGGCCCTGTTCGTGTATAAAGTTTGTTTGACATTATCTTAAAAATCCTCCATCCTGAAGACACCGTTTGACGACGCGCAGGGCCTCATAGTGTCTTGCTTCAAGAAGAACTAACTTCTTCCTGACGTCTGTATTGTACCTGATCCGAAGTCCCCGAGGTCTCTTGACCTCAGTAAACCGCTGGATCTGTTTATATGCTTGAACCGTATTCCAAACCGGTAGCTCCATTCGATAAGGGAGCCGATCCGGATTATGGCCTACGGAAATGGACAACTATTTTCCCAAGGTCGATCGATTGATTCGGCGAATGGCCCGTTCAGTCGGGTCCAGATTGGCCAATTTGGCCTTAATGTGATCCGGTGGTTCGAGGACTGTGGGCATGGTTTTCTTGATGATGTCATCATAGGTCATGTCTAGGCCGCCGTCGAGAACCTTCTTTTGAAGTTTCCGTCTTTGATCCTCAAGTTCCGCTGGAATGGGAAGCCCGAGCTTCTGAACCTCTTCGTCTGTAAAGAGATTCGTAAAATCCGCGTCTTTGAAATATTTGTTCTGTCGACCGGCATAGAAGACTCGGGGAGTCCCTAGGGCTTCGAGCAAAACACAGATCTCAGACTTTTTATAGTTAATGTGTTGCTTTGTTGAATCTTTGCCCGGCACCTTTTCAAACTTATGGGGGTTATTAAAGGTTACGGGTTGTTCTGAGTCCGTTGTTTTCGGGATCATAGGGTCCTTTCAGGGTTAAAGGGGGAGACAGTCCTTACCATCTCCCCCGAATAGTTAATAGCCGATAACTTCGACCTGAAGCACTAGGGCCGCTGGGGCTCTAGTTGCCGCATCTTCAAAGAGGCTGTTCGCAGCCGTAATCGCCGTGCCTGTGAAGGCCTGAGCAGCCGCTGTGATCGGAGTTGCATCTCCAGCCGAGAGGGCTGTAGTGTAAGTACCGTCTGCGTTAGCAGGAACAACGGCCATAAGCCGTTCGTAGGTATTACTTCCGTTATCATCAAATGTTACGGCCACGCCATTAGTATTTGCACTGGCATCATATTTGATTTTGAGGAAGGTTCCGTCATCACACGGAATATACACGTCTGAGAGGCTGGCATTAATAGCAATCAATCTGTCTTCCGTGACTCCGTCTTCGTCAAAGTACAACTGAACACCACCAGGGCTGTCGTTATCATTAACTGTTACGGTTGGTCCACCGTTACCTACCGTAAAAGTTTCATCTGCGCTGTTGGCTGTTTGAGATTCAAGGAAGCCAAGATAGCCTGCTGAACCGGCGTCCGTTGGACTCCAAGCAATTGGAACGGCGTTAACGTTAACTCCTGCGTTGGCATCGTCTTTAATTATGCCTGTAAGCGTTGCACGATTGGCAAGGCTGGTTGCATTGGTTCCTACTGGAGCCGCGTTGTTGCCAGTCGCGACGAGGAGCGTTTCAGCGCTCACGTCATGGGTAAACTGATAACCAAGGAGGCTTGATTCGATGATCTTTACGCTCTTGAGCTCGCGAGGGCAGCCCATTTTAGCTTTGGTTAAGGGAACTCCGGCCGAAGGGATCGTAAGAGCCCCATCGCCGAAAGTAATAGTTCCACGGTTTAAGAAGCCTTGGCCTCTGCCGAGGAACATCCTGTCAAGAGATTTGAACGAATACGTGAGATCCGTTGCTACTAAGTCTGTCATTTATTAATCCTTTTGCATAGTCTGCGTAGTTTAAAGGCTAGAGGGAGGGGCTATGCACCCCTCCCCTTTGCCACAATAAGAAAGAAAGAAGCTGCTTATGCAGTTTCGATCATGTCAGAAGCTTCGTTAGCGTCCGTCTCGGGAATAACTTCTACTACGAGGTAGGCAGCCGCGTTTTCGCCACTGTCACCTGCTTCGATGCAATCCACCATAACAACGGAATGCTTGCTGAGCTCTTTGCCCAAAACAGCCTGATCCTTATAAGGAACCAAAGCTGCCGCGCTATCAGGAACAACTACGTTCCCCGCGCCTTCGTCAGTTGTTAAAGTTCCACTTGTTAACGTGTTGAAGCCAACAGTAAAGCTGTTCGCCACTGCCGTTTGAGGGACAGCAACTGCTTCAATTACGAAACACTTGAATGGAATCGGAATACTTTGAGCGTTCGTAGCGGTATTGCCGATATCAAACACGGCGCCCGCTTGGAGAACGATAACTTTTTCTCTAGGATAACTCATCTAATTCTCCTTATGTTGAGCTAAAGTAAATTCCGCGGACGAGACCAGCATTCGCTGAATCCGTAGAACTTTCCACACCATAATCACCGTGCCATGCTAGGCTTGTGAAACGACCATGATCATGCGTTCGATCCCAGTGGATCTTCGGCATTTCCATCATGGCTGAATAACAATAGTCTTTAGCAATGAACACGCCTTCGCCAACGTCGGAGTTTGTACCTACGTCGTCATCTAGGGCTGCATCATGCTGTGACTCAATGATATCTACATCAGAAATTCTTCCGACCTGATTTCTTTTGAAAATCTCAGAATTCTGTGGAGCATTAATCTCGATGAATTCTGGGTCGTCAAGAATACCACGAATGCCGGAAGTCGAAACGATGAACTCGTATCGGCCGTTTGGCAAGCTAGGCATGAGATACGTGCGAAACGCAAGGTCTCTCATTTTCCTGATATGGTAGAAATTGGCATTACTGACAGCAGCGGCTCCAGCAGATCCGCCAGTAGCTAGGTTGTAACTAGCTGCTCCGGTGGCTGCATATACCAACTGAGACGACTTAAAGGCCGTCGCAGCGACTACGTCAAGATCAAGCGCAAGCTGCTCGGATAGAGCTACTTGATGTTCTTGCAATAATGCGATTGGTGAACGGTTCATTGCGATTCTAGACACCATAACGCCTCGACCCCGTTCGGTTAGGTCTAAGCTTTTTGTCGTAATTGACAATTTGTCCAGAGGAATTGAGATACTTTCAGTAAGCGCGGTACCACCTGAAGGCCGTGCAAGTGATCCCCGGATAGGAATCGTGATAGCATCGCCGGATTTCATCGAAAGCCGTTTGGCTCGCGGGAAAAACAGCGTTTTAGCTACCGCTTGACGGAATACAGGGGCAATTTCATGCTCCTGATAAGCACCAGTTGATGGGGCATCTGCCCATCCTTGAAACTGAGCCATTTAATGTACTCCTTAATTAAGGAGGAAACCAAAGTAAGTCTTACTTACTTCTATATGGATCGATCTCATTGAAGATATCGTCCAAGCTTTGAACTTCTGGAACAGGCTCTGTTGAAACTTTCTCGGCCGGAGCTCTTCCCCCAGTGGTAGATTGAACTACTGTCTCTGGAGTTTCTACCGGCGAAGCGGCATCGAAGATCTTCTTATCTCGGACCTTCGGTAACCAATGGTTATCTAAGTCCTCGAAGCTTACGCCTGAAGCGAAATCGAATTGAGATTCAGTCAATGTTCGAAAATCTTCTTCGTCGTAAGTATTTAAGATTTCTTTGCGCTCGTTCAAGTATGATTTAAGAAATTTGTCTTTCTCTCGCTCTACTCGGAGCTCGTTTCGAGCTTCCCGTTGAGAACGCCTTGTATAGGCTAATAGAAGATGGTCAGCTTTTCCATGTTCTCCGTCTTCTCGAAGCTGCGTTATCTCCTTGAGGGTTTCCTCCTGAGATTCTGTCGGCTTCATCAAAGCTTCGAACTTTCGTTTCTGCCCTAACTCTTCCCCTTGTTTTCCAACAAGAGTACCCATCGCATCGCCCCAGCCTTGCATGTGAGCAACGCCTTCCGATGTAGAAATATCAAATGTCTTACCTGCCATTTTTGCCTCTCGTGGAGAGGCCTTCGGTTCTGGTTTTTCCTCTATTTTTTCTTTTTCTTTTTCCATTTTATCTCCGGCTCTACCCACGGCTGGTTTCCTTTGATGTCGCAAGAAATACGGTTAGCCCGTCGGCTAACTTTCTGAAGGATGTTCTCCTTGTTGCCCTAGCCGTCTCTTGAGCGACTGAGCTGAATCTAATATACTTCCTAGCTTAACACAAAGTGCCACACATTGCAAGTCATGTATGGTATTGCCACGTATGGCCATAGCTCGGGCCTGGCGGATGAGCTTCTCAAGTTCAGCTAAAACGTGATCTTGATAGATTTCCGGCAGCTCCAGCAGCTCTTTGTTTAGGAAATTCAAATCTATTTATTTGGATCGGCGTCGTTAAGGATTTTATCGAGCTGGGAATCAATTCCCTTAACCCGTAGGCCCTCTTTGGCCTTCTTAGGCACCTTTTTGCCCTTCTTTTTCCGGGCAGCGGCCTTTTCCTTCTCAAGCTGTTCTGGCGTAACAAGGACGCCCTGACGATTTGGTACTTTAAACTTAGGCATTATGATCTCCCCGACCGGCGACCGGCCTCATCAATAATCTGACCAAATAAGTCCTTCTTACGTTTCTTTGATTGAAGGGGCCGACTAAGCGGGTCCTTTTGTTGGGACATACCGCCTTCAGGGGCAGGTTTGGTCATAAGTTTCTTTTTCTTCTGCCCACCGGAAGCATCGGCTGCGATTCCGGCTCCCGCAGCAAAGCCGGAACTGAGGACCTCTAAAATCTTTTTTGCTTTTCTGGCCATAATTTTTCCTTCTTTAGAACCCTTCCGGGCCTCCTGGTTGTTCTGGGGCTGGAGCCGTTCCCTGGCTCGGGCTTCCCGGGTTAGCCTGACTGGCTTGTCCGCCCTGTTCGTTCTCGGCTTGGGCTAAGGCACCCTCGCGAATCTCTTGAGACTTCTCAATCAGGGCCCGTTCCCGTTCGTCCGTAGAGAACTCTTCTTCATCTAGGCCAAGGCCCTTACCGACGAGCTTAGCTATCTTCGGAACAGAAACCTGAGACCGTATGGCCTCAAAGGTAATCGGATTGGCGGTCATGGTATTCAGGAAATTGATCATTGCCTGGCCCTTCGTGGCGTTGGCTATTTGGCCTCTGAGTCCCTTAGCTAGGAACCGGAAGTTCCCGGCCGCGTCTGCGAAGCGCTCTTGAGGAGTCATTTTCTTAAAGCTCTGGGCGGCTTCTTGATTGCCATCAAAGGCGTGAAGGATCTCATCGTCCGAAAGATCGTTGGAGTTCTGCATGATCTCTAGGAAGCACTCTTGAAGGAAGGGCTCGATTAGCTCTTCTTCGATATCGCCGGCTAGAGAGTCGAAGATGTCTCCGATGGCCTGGTTGGCCGTATTGATTTCTGTTGCTCGGACTTGCTTAGACCCTAAGTTGCCCGAGAGATCTAGGAGATTCGAGAAGACATTCTCTGCGAAAGATCGAGAAAGGATCTGCTGCATGCTGAAGGCTTCGGCCGGAATGTTCCCGGTCTGAAGCGTGCCCATGGGCTGAGCGTTAGCCGGGGCTGAGGAGTCAATCGGAATCGAATCGCCGTCTTTTATCCCACCAGACAACTTTTTTCCATCCGCAATCCAGTCCTCCCGGTACCAAGTAGCATTATGAACGGCCTTATAGGCTCCTGTGAGCATCATGGACATGAGCTCATTCTCGGCCTCGTTAAGGTCGGTTCCGGCGTCCATAAGGGCCTTTAGGCCTGCGCCTGGAGACCTAAGTAAATCTGTGCTGACAAAAGGGGACTTTCCGGACCATCGAGGAACTTTAATTGGATCTCGGATGATCTTTTCCTCGTTAGCTATGGTCACGAGGACCCGTTCGAGGGGAATCTTTTTTCCGTCCTCGTTCTGCCATTCGAGGATCTCGCCCGTAGAGGAGAGGATCGTGCCGAAGTAGTTGATAATACTGGTCATTTTCCGTTTCGGGGACGGGCGCTCGCGGGTCAGGTTGCCTTCGGATTCGACAATTTCTCGGTCAGATTCTTGATTCTTGTAGGGACCAAGCTCCTTTACGCAGTCGAGGCGATAGGGCTTTTTCGCCGTCGGCTCCTCGGACGCGAGGGCTAGGACCTTGTAATAGTCGACCAGAAGTTCTTCTGCTTCGTAAAGCGGGCATCGGGGGTCATCAGCGTCCCGGTGATACTCTTCGAACGACCGGGTTTGAATGTCTAATTGGCCTCGGGTATCATTTTTCTTGCGTAAAGTCGTTCCAGAAGCGACAAATCGGGGAACTACCTGTTGCGTCCAGCCGACTCGAAGGACGGATCGGGCTTCCAGCTCGCCCAGGAGAATGGAATCCGAGAGCTTAACCTTGCCCTTGGCGCGTTCAATGGCCTGAACGGTGAACTTCTTCGCGGCTCTGTCAGTTAGGACTCTAGGCTCGGCTCCGGGCTCGAGTTCAACGGAGACCCAAGAGTCGAACTTCATGAGGCTCTGTTTGAACTTCGCACGATGACGCTCCGCGGCTACGCCGAGCTTGTGAAGATGAATCCTGGCATCACCCTTCTTCTTGTGGCTCCAGTCGATATTCCCATGAAAATAACGCCAGTTCTTACGGTTCTGGGGCCTTCTGGGCTCCTTTTCGACGGTTCGCGATTCTAAAATCTGATCCATGATGAAACGCCGGACGTCCTCACGTTGAGAAGCCAGAATGGATTCATAGGGAATTTTGGTGGCCATATTGATCCTTTAATGAACGGGCGTCAAGCTGGCCTTGAAGATCCCCTCTTCGGGAGAGTCTCCAAAGACAACAAAGGTGAAATAGTCTTCACAATGAAGGCAGAAATAACGCTTCATGGGTTTATAGGTCTTTCGATCCTTCTGCTCTCGAAGGCAACGAGGGCAGGTCAGAAGGCTTAGGGGCTTACAGAGCTTGTTCTTAATAATCTCTTGAACCCTAGTCATGGGGTATAAAACTGTATTTGGGGGCAGTTTGAGCATCAGCGGATCTGGTTCTCCTACAAGAATAGCATAATCCCGACAATTTTGCAACCGGGGATAATTTTTGCATCTGGCATCTGCGACAGATGTCCGGAAAGTTATACACGGGCGGACTGTAGGTCGGACTATCGCTCTGATCCGGTGAAGCTGTAGCCCGTGAGGGCTCGCTCGTATTCGATTTCTTCGTCATGGTTCCTTTTGGAAAGTTTTAGGGCCCGGAGACAGACGTACTGGAGTCCGTCGTGGATATGGGAATAAAGGTTCTTCACGGGCCGGTCCATCCGCCGGGACTGGCTTGGCTTCTCGGGATAATGATACCCTCCTTCGAAGCCCTTGATCAGCATGTTGCAATGCGGATTGATTAAGAGGGTCCGCTCGGATTTCACGCTGCCCATGAGAAACTTCGTCACCGCATCGATCCTCAGCTCGGGATCGTTCGTACGGGCGGGCTTGGGATCGAGATTGAACTCTTTCATGACCTGCGAGCAGGAGAATCCTCCGGCCGTCTTGCCCTCCCACATCGCAGACGGATCGATGATATCGAAGTAGACGAATTCTGGCCCGAAGGCTTGATTGCAGTGAGAAATGACCTCCGGTGCGAAGGTCCGAGTGTTTGTTCCGGCATTCGGAAGTTCGTCTAGGACGATAATCTGAGACCCTATAATTTGGGTAATTACGCAGGACTGGTTCCCGCCGAAGTCCCAGCCCCTGAAGATCGGATAATCTGGGTCCGCGGACCGGGGGATCTTGAGGACATGAAGGTTCTTAAAGAAGATGTCCTCGTAGATGGGCTTGCCTGCGAAGGTGTGCCAGGATCTCATCATCTCAATTTCCCAGCGCTTCTTGGGCATGGAGTTCTTGGTTTTTTTGATCCATTCAGGATCACGTTTATGGGGCTGCACAATAAAGTCCAGCTCAACTACAACAAAACCATTCTTCGGATTCTCCCGGATGGAAATTCCAGTCCGGTCTTTGGGCATGAAGCGCTCGAATTTACCGATTTTATTCTTCGCCATATAGGAAATCGTCCTCTAAGATTCGGGCCCCGCCGGTGAGAATGAGATGGGCGTCTGCAAGGCCGCACTTGGAAAGGGTTAATCGGAGGGCTTCCCCGTCGTCTAGGACTAAGGCCATCCTTGTGGGCTTAACTTCTCCGGCCTTGATTTGGCGCAGAACTTCCTCTAGGGTGGCTTCGATGTCCCAGTGGAGGGAGTCGTCAGTTTTGTCCTTGATCTCTATGATGCTCATTAAATCCGGTCCTCTAAAATGCGTTTATAGTAAGAATCTTCTCCGGTCGCCTGGGGAGCGTGCGTGGTCGCGATGGCTAATTTACCACCTCCGTCTAAAGTTGGCTGAGCGGCGGCGAAAGTGGCTTCCTGGTTCTCCCAATAATCTACCTCATCGAAAAACAGGGCAGAGAAGCCATACTGACGGGCCTGGTCAGGTCCGGAGGCCAATGCGTGGATCGTAGAGCCAATTTCATCAAAAAAGATATAACCTTCTTTGTAGCGGGGCGTTGGCCGGTATTCCGCCGGATAGATTTCTTCCGGGATGTGATCCCACATGAATTTCATGTTTTCTAAATGGGCACAAGAATCATCAAACTTCTTTGAGACTATTCCGACACGACGGTTGATGTTCGTGAAGGAGAGATGAAGGTGAAGAGCCAGCATTTCCCACGAGATCCAAAGGCGGCGGGATTTGTCAAAGATGGTCTTATCCCATTCGTGCCAAATATTACAAACAGTTTGAACATAACCCCAATGGACCGGAGCCGCTTTAATTGACTCTTTAAAATCGACTTCATCTCGCGTGAAGACACAGTGCTCTAGGAACACGTAGGGATCTTGGAGCTGGATCAGGCGTTTACTGAGATTAGAGCTTAGTTTGGTCTTTTCCGGATTCAAGTTTCTTTAACTCCTTTTTGGCTTTTTTAATATCGGTTCTGAGGCTTTCGAGGTCCTTAACATCGTTCAGCTTGGCCTCCATACGCTGGCCCATAGATTGAGCCTCCTCGATTAGCCCAAGGATGTAAGAAAAGTTCCGCGTCTCATGGGCCTTGCGCATTTCTTCCAGCACGTCGCAAAGGGTTCGGTTGAGATAACTGCGCCACATTATTTCAAGGGCCCGAACACCTTTAAGCCTAAACCACCATTATAATCGCCCTTTATTGCTAAGACTCCTAAAAAACCTTCAGGTCCCGGAAACTTTTTTGGCTTAGGATAAAAAGGAAAAGTTTCACATAGCTGTTTAAATCTGTATTCTGTTAGGTCGGAAAGGGAACCAAACATTTCTATCTTCAAAAGCACTATTTCTTCTTTAACCATTAATGAATCTCCTCTAGTTCGTCTTCTAATTCAAGTTCGTCAATTTCTTGGCCCTTTAAATTCATGAGTTCTTGCGTTAGGGCCTTAATGCTCTGGCCCTTGACCTCGCGGGTTTCTTTGGCCTTCCCGTGAAGCTGCTCGAAGAACCATTGACTGATATCGCGTCTGACACTGGCTGGGGCGCTCATGTCGTCTCGGATCTCCTTGAGGACCTGGATCGAGGGGTAGATTTCCCGCTTGAGCATGTCCTTTCCGTCTTTGGTGCCTTGGTAATACTCGAAGGCATCCATGAACTCCTTGAGGTCGGGCTTGTTGAACCAGTTTCGAAGGGTCTTTTCGTTAATTCCAGAAGCCTGATGGATCTTCTTATTGCTCCAGCCGAGCATCCGAGCGATTCCACAGAGCTTCTTGTTCGGTGTTAGCTCGAACTTGTCCGCTAGGGCCTCGGGGAACTTAACTTTCGCCTCGGCAATCAGCTTTCTCCAGGCGTCTTTGTTCTCTTCGTCCTCGAGAGCTTTTTTTCTTTCGTCCGAGTAGCTCCGGCCTTCGGCCGCAGCTATTTCTTCCATTTTTCGCTCGTTTTCGAGCTCTTTCCAGAGTTTCTTGCCCTGCTTGGGGGTTAGAGCGCCGACTGCGCCAGTTTTTTGGGGAATTAGTGGTTCAGGTTTGAATTTTCGAGCCATAGATGTATGGCAATTGTATCACATTTCCAGATCGAGTACAACCGGCCGATTTTTCTTGGGAACGCAATGAACACAGCGTAAGGTTCCGTAGTCCTTCAGTTCGTGAGACAGGTAGAGCCCATGGCACCAATCGCATCTAGCAACGTTGACGGTATTTTTAGTCATCTTTGTGCTCCTTAAAATCCAAAAGCTCTGGATAATCCGCGCAAGCTAAAACCTCGGCTCGGATATGGGGCCATTGTTGAATGGCCAACTTATAAGCTCGTATATATATGAATTTTTGCCAGCGATGAATCAGCCATTGAAGCGGCCAAAACAAACGGGTCATGTAGACATGAAAATCAAACCATTGGAGAAACGGTCCGAGAATCGGACAGAGCCAAGGGAATTTCCAATAGTCCTTCTGTTGATAGCGAAGCCATGCATGACCGGGCCAGATTAAATCGTGGAGCTGATAATGGCCCTGGGCATAGAATCTGAGAGTTCCATATTTCTCCTTCGCCTGGCCCCCCAAGCGTCCTCGGGTTCGGCAATAAGAACTGACAAAGGAGACGGCCTTGTCAAGGTCCGACCAGTAGGGCCAATCGTCTCCCCATGTGTGCACTATTCTTCCTTCCGAAGTTTTATCCGCTCAAGCTCTTCTTGAATTTCAGGCCAATCTTTTCGTTCGTAATACGTTCCGTATAACTTAATATCTACGTTGCTAATCCCATAAAGAGATCTCACATCGCTGATGTAGTACACGCCAGGATGAGATGGTGGCACGTCATTCTCTCGACACCAATCTTTGAACTGCCCATACCAACCAGCAATAACAACGGTCCTCATTTCATAATCCTAACCCAATTTTTCATGAGGCCTCTTTGCAAGGGTCGTCGGAAGAAGTATCGTACGTATAGCAAAAGGGCCCGGTAAAAATGATAAGGGCTCCGCAGCGAGAGCAATTGAAGGCACTAGGATTGCCAGAAACGGTCAGCTGCCAAGAATGCTGTCCGAACTTCAGAAAGAGACTCTCGAAGCTAAAGGCCCATCTAGCATGGTAGTCTAGCTTGTTAATTAGCTCCTCTAGCACGGCCATTCGTTGTTTTAATTTCAAGATATCGGGATTGTATCCAAACATTAGATCCTCCGAGAGTCGGTCCAGACGTGCCGGCATTGAGCGCAGAGATACTTCTGATATTTCCCGGCGATCCGAAGGGAGAAGCCGTATCGCTGGTAGCTCTCGCTAGCGCAGCGGGGGCAAGAGTCCCGGCCAACTCCAGAGGCAATTCCGGCATGGATTTTGGGCTTGCTGAAGCGGGCCTGTTTCTCCCAGACCTCCTGCAACTTCAGCACGTCTTTCTGACAATATTTTATCATTTTTTCCAGGGCCTTCGGATCCTTCTTCTCGACAATGTCGATCCAATCTTGAAAGCCCATTCTGTCTTTACCAGAACCCGTCAAAAGCTTCGACAGGTAATCGAGGCTGTAAGAGGGGAGATAGAAGTGCTTGCGGAACTGCTTCAGTGTGTCCTCGGTCGTCGGCCAGGCAATGGGGGGTTGCTCATTAAGGAGTCTTTGAGTATTGATCTGCCGGAGGTCGAAGCGATCCCCATTATGGGCAATGGCCACGTCTGCGGATTCAAGAATTTTACCAAAGGACTCAATCATCTTCTCTGAGTTCTGTTTCTGAATGCCCCAATCAAGGGAGTGAACGGTCTTTTGGTCGGCCCATTTATAGCAGATGCAGATAATGCCCGATTTTTGGCCCTCCTTAATCTGGTCATGAGAAACGAATTGCTTGCCTGTTCGCCAAATCCAAGCTAAAGTTGGCGCTGTTTCAATATCGTAAAGGAGGATTCTAGGTTTATTCGCCATCGAGGACCTCTCGGTAAAGTTTCCAAGTAAGGCCACAAGCAGAGCATTGCGTCACAGGAAGCACCCTTCTACCGGAATCCAAGGGGCTAAGATGGGCGCAGTTTTCGCAATACCAATGCGCATCAGGCTTGGGCGGGTCTTTTAGGGCTCCGAGGGCTGCGAGGCGATCAAGCGCAGCAGTTCCTACAATCTCGGCCCGATCATCGGATTCGGGATAGGTTAAAACATTTTCAATCCAGGCTTTGGGGTATTTCTTTTTCTCCATGATTATAATCCTTTCATTGCCTCTTTTGATTATGAAGGATTAGGGGTCCATTTGTCAAGGGGCTGATTTTATTATATTTTTTGGGGCGGGGCATTAGCCCCTTGTGATTTCAAAGGGTTGGAAACGGGAAAAGTGCTAATATTCGGGGATTACAGGGATATGACCATCACCCCTTGGACCTAACGGGTCACCCGGTGGCCTAGTCCGATGGCACAGATCGTGCATATGCAATAATCGTGCCAAGTAAACTAAGACCCAGCCGAGCCGTGACCATACCATACGCTACCATACATGGGGGGCCTGTGGGCGGGCATACCAGGGTCTATTTAGGGGCTTGAAGGGTCCACTTGAAGGGAAGGTTACGTTGGCATGGAAATCGCGTCCACTAGAAGTATCACAAGTAAGGGCTAGGGGCTTGACACTCAGCTACTACACGTAGTACTATATAAGTATGGACAGAGACAACAAACGAGGAGAAAGCAAGATGAAAACTAAGACTACACCTAGAATCAGGTTCAATTGGGGCTATCACAACGGCGCTAACGGATTTAACCTCAAAAACGCTGGATACCTTTATACCCACTTCGATAAGACCTACCTCAAAGGCTGGCAGCTAGGCCATCGAGATAAGGCAGCAGGCAACTACAACGAAAACTCAAGCGCAGCTTGGAAAGAGAGCAAGTAATGCCCAAGCCAAGCTATCAATTCATAGCCGATATGCTAGACATAAGCGTACGTACCGTTGAGTCTTGGCGTCAAGGGCGCAGAAAGCCCAGTCCGCTCATGAAAGCATATCTGACGAGCCGTGACCACGACTGTGGAACGCCAACCGGCGACGGCTGTGAATACTGCCAGATGCTCCACGAACTGAATATCATGCCCTAAAGGGTATAATCCGGCCCAAATCAAGCCCTTCATACCCTCTTAGGTATAACGATCGTTTCGCAAAGCCCCTTGTTCCGCACCTCGTGGAACACATTCCACAATCGAACGCCTAATCTGGAGTGCGCATCTTCAGCCCGACTGGACTTTACTCATGACCATACATATATGGCACAACACAAGAAGTAACACTTGAAAGGTAATGGGGGCTATAAGCCTAAACAGGCACTGATGATAACGGCGAACTCGATCTGCATAACCATATCGGGATGGGTAAGACCAATCAAGTGGAGGATCTCATGGGCAATCGTGTCCTGGCGGTCGCAATGGTCGAGGCCCTTGCGGGTCACGTAGATCTGATTGTCATACAGAAACGCATAACCACAAATGACACTGCCGTCCTGCTCCCACTCTTCGGCATCGGGGACCATTTCGAGCACGAGGCCCGTCTGCTCAAGCCGACGGAACTCTTCCCAGTAAAGCGGCCAGTTCTCCTGAAGATAAGCACACTCATTCAGACTCTCAAAGGCAAAGCTGGTTTCGTGGATGAGCTCGGCGGACTCATGGAGGTCAAGGGGATTGATGATAACGATCTTATCCTGAGCTCGAACGGGTCCACATGAAAAGGAAAGGGCGGCCAGGAGGGCCAAGGAAGCGAGAAAGCGGGGCACGAGAGCCTAGTATATCACATTAATGACCATACGTATAGGGCAATATTGATGCTCGTTACACTTTATGGTTTACAGTAGTATAAAGGGCTTGACATAGCTCGTTACAGAAGTGCATACTAAGGATATGGACAAAACAAGAAAAGAGTTCAAAGAGTTCCTCAACAAAGAGGACCAAGGCCATAAGCACAAAAACGGACGCTTCGGCCAGCGTAAACGGCTCTACGGAGACTATCTTTGGTCCCAAGACCGGGACCAATTCGAAGTGGACTATCAGGAGCACCTAGAAGCAATAAAACGGGCCATTAGCCTAGACGAAATGGCCGAGAGATACATTGCCGACACCCCGGAAGAATTCCAATCGAAAGACGCCTGGGTGACCCTGATAGACGAGCGGATCGACTCGATTATTGACTATGCCGAGGCCCTCGGATACAAGTATAACGAGAACAAAGAAATATTCGAATAGTGTTGACTTAGCCCGTTACAAAGAGCTATACTTAAAACATGGAGAGAACAAACAAAGGAGAAAGCAAGATGAATGACCAAGCAGTTCAATCAATCCTTAGCTTAGTGAACGCACCCCATGCAAGTGGGTACGTTTCACGGCTGGGGGGCAAAGACCGCGCATCGATCCTCTTAACCTTCTCACTTGATGCGCGTAACGAATGGAAATACGGAATTCTTGAAAATTCACGCTACGCCAAATTTCACTGGGACACTAACCAAAAACTTAGCTTGATCACAGGAAAATTCAAAATGCGCAAACGACTCTGCAAAGACATTGAGGCAGTGGCCCTAACAATACGCAAGGCCCTTTCAAACCCAAAAGGAGACAAATAACATGACAATACTCGCACTATTCACCTCATACGTAATCATCATGACCATTATCCTTAGCGCCATGACCCTCACGGCGACCTTGAAAGGGGCACTTTAATGATTAAAACAAGCGAAGAACTAGAACTACTGGCCGAGAATGACTACACGTTCTACAGCAAGTTAACCATGCCCATCGTAGAGAAGATGAAAGTCATTCGGGAAAAGAGCGGAAACGAGCGAGCCCGGGTCCGTGGAACCCTTCACTTTGTTCGGGAGCTCAAAGACTTCTTTCCCGGCTTCAATAAAACGCATTACTTCACAGCTGCGAGTTCAATGGCCGAAAGCTACCTTGAAGAAATTAAGCTAGGTAATTACTAATGATCATCATCTCAGCCAGTACGATCTTTTGGGGCTTGGCAATCTTTTGGGTCCTCGGGGCCCTCAGCGACACCAGCTTGGACTATAGCTGCCCGGAAGAAGAGGATTATGATGA
>Ga0255052_10001714_pt1 | contig 16319 bp, 11 predicted proteins | sample JV7_2_21_MG_FD_188632 | JGI IMG/M metagenome (GOLD analysis project Ga0255052, IMG submission 188632) | Seawater microbial communities from Jervis Inlet, British Columbia, Canada - JV7_2_21 | ecosystem: Environmental > Aquatic > Marine > Inlet | place: Canada: British Columbia | collected...
TCTGCAGAAAATGCACTGAAGCCTTTGATAATACGATTCAAAGATGGTAGAGTTAATCAATCGCATTTCGCTTCTGAAGAAGCAATGGTGATACTTGGAGACCTATCTGGCGTTGAGTATGATATATTCATCAGGAAACTCACGGAAGCTAGTGGACGTGAATCAATCTGGTTTCGCCTAAAAGAACTTAGAACGAAGATGGATAAACTTCAGAGTCTAATTGAAGAGATATAATCGGCTGCAGAGCTAACAAAGATAATAACGATTCAATAGCATTCTCAAATTCAGAGAGTGGTCTTAGCACATGAGTGGTGCACGTCAACGACGCAATCTTCTTCAAGAGTTGGAGCGAACAGAGAAAGTACTCGAAATTCTACTCACAAGACTGTCTGATCTAAACTCAATCTTAGAACCGATAGAAAGGGACTTGAGAGTCAATGATTTTGTATCAAGTGGAGTTTATGTTCAAGGCGAATCTAGGGGAATCGTATGTGTTCTCTCAGGACTTATCAAAGGAGATCCACTAGAGCGGGTGCTTAGTGAAAAGAGGGGTAGTGGAATACCTGCATTGATCAAAGCAGGGGATAGGAGCGAATCTCCGTCTATAGTGGAAAGTATCGTGAACATGGTCCATGCTGAAGGCAAAAAGAGGCCTGTGGAATTTGTTGTAAACCTCAGGTGGTCTGTATTTCCAGGACCAATTGATAAAGACAACATAATGATAGTTGGAACGAGATATTCATTGGGGGGGATTCATGAAGTAAAAAGGTTCAAAGCTGATCTAGAAGCACTTGGAGTAGTCATTCTCGAAGATGATGGCGAATATGGTGGAGGTCCTCTTGTATACGAGTTCATCAGGTCATTCAAGAACAAACCAGAGCCCTTAGTGATTGAACTTACTCTCTCTCAAAAATTGTCAGAGAATGTGACTCTAGTTGCTAGGATTCTGAATGTTCTCGCTGCTTTTTAGGTGCTTAAATATGGAATCGACCTCGGATAGCACGGAGATGCAATTACCTTTCCCCCACGGAATTGAGATAGAACTCCAAGTTATTCGAAAGGATGGTACCTGGATTCGTGGTGAGGATATCCTTAAGATATTCGATAAGATTGTGTCTAGTGCAAAGAGTCTGCTGGATAAGAAGATACGTACATCTTCCGTAGATTCTGTGAAACAAAAATACAAACAATCCGCACAGACTGAAGAGGGTGAGAGGGGGTCAAGGATTGTAGCGGCGTACGAAGACCCCAACGGCGAATCAAAAGAGTACACTCTACTTGGACACGACCCCAATGTGACAAGCTTGACATGGATTCTTGAAGTGGCAACTCCTCCTTGCACAACACTTGAAGAACTCGCTTGGTGGGTTCAGTCTCTTATTGCAATATCTCAGGACTCACTCCCAAAGGATTCCCAAGCTATTCTTGTGTCTACAGGCTTGAATCCAACGCAGGAGTATCGCAGAAATCTGTCCTTTGGAGAACATCATCATATCCTTAGTTCAAGTGCAGACGAGAAAACGAAAATCGCAGTTTATAATATGATCAGAAATTTCCTTCCACATCTCATTGCAATTTCAGTGAACTCACCCTTTGAGAACAAGAAACCCACTGATGAGGTGATTGTGGCGGAAGATGGAAAAATACGTGCACCTCGTTGCAAGAGATCCATCAGATTACTCAGAAACACTACTCAGATGGGACCGACAAACGAGTTCGAACTAATACCATACATACGTGGCACAGACAAAGAGGCTTTTGCCAGACACGTAAATCGAAGCTATGCAAGAATGGTAGACATGTATCCTTTCACAGATTATGGCACAATCGAGATACGTGTGTTCGATACCCAGCTCTCCATTCCCAGACGAATGGGTCTCGCACTGATTCTCCAGGCTCTCGCATTAAAGGCAGAGAGAATGGTAAGGAATGGTGAAACAGTACCTGATGTTGGTCCCAAGTCTTTGGCTGCAAATAGAGAATCAGCAGTTGCAGCTGGATTATGGGGACCATTTAGACCATGTAGCGCGTCCAAAGAGTCTGAGTATGTGAAGACATACAATTACCAAGTAACAGATAGTGGAACCTTGGATGCAAAGAAGAGAAATCGTTTCCTCGGAGACGCTGTTGTGTCAATGTTCTATATGATACGAGAAGAACTTGAAGAGCTCAAGATAATCGAGAACCCATTCATGCAGGCACTCTTGGTTTCAGTTTTTGGAAGTGAATATTCAGAACCAAGAACCACTGGTGCTGATTTCCAACTGAGTATCTTTGCAAAGTCAGACTATAACATGGTTGTTCTACTGAAGAAACTCTCAGACGTGACGAGAGAATGTAGTACAAACTGGCTCTATGATCCCATTGAAGGAACACCTCATCTTCCAACTTGGATCTGTTGGTGGAAGGGACTAGAACCAGAAATAGTCACAGAAACGGAAAGAGTGTTTGCAGGACAAAAGGTTCAGTTCAGTGTCTTGGTGAGAAATTACACCGGACGCCGTCTAGAGAATTTAACGATTTCATATTCGATCGAGGATTCAGAGAGAAACCTGGTAGAGAGCAATGTTCTCTCTATGTCAAGCATAGACACAGGTGAGATACATGTATCTGATGTAGTATTCCAGACAAAGAAGAATATTGCAGCATACAACATAATCGCGGAGGTTGGGTTTGTTGGTAGAGTCATCAATCTCTCGAGTACAATCAACATGTATTGGATGAGAGCAAGCATCAGGCCAGGTACTACAACACAGTTTGCTGACGGGAAGACCCCAGTCCTATTCAACGGACAAATTGAAACGAACTACCCATCGAAAACCGTTGTTCAATCACAAATCAGTATTATTTCACCCAAAATTAACAAGGTATTGGTAACATCTGAAAACACATTAGAAGTTGAGAGCGGAGAAACTGCAAATTTCGACCATTCTCAATTCCACCCAATTCTTGTTCCTGCTGACGCATCGACAGGAGTTGAGAGATGCGTTCTTCAAATTAGACTTCTGAATGAAGAAGGGACAGAGATTGCGGAAGTAATATCGAAACCATTCTACGTTGGGTTTGTTAAGAGAGGTCCTCAGGTCGTAATGGATGTCGATCTCAAGACGTCGTATGTACCTGGAAACCTGATATCAGGAACCATCATAATAAGTAACCTCGGGAAGAAAAAGGTTGGAGTTGAAACCAGGTTATCTCTCGAATTCAAGAGCGATTCAGGAAGATCGTATCTAATTGAGGAATTCTTGCAACAGGAGTTCCTTAACGGTGAAGTGAGATTTCAGTGGAAGATCCCAGTAATGTCAACTGAGAGTTCAGCAGATCGCATTGGAATTCTCAAAGCATCTCTTAAGGAGAATGGACGAATTATCGGTACAACAGAATCTGAAAGAATAAGGGTGGACCACGTTACTACCAGGGTCAACATTGATTCACTCCGAGTTACAAAGAGGGCGCATGTTGGTGGAAAACTATCCGGTTGGTTGAGAATTCGAAGAAATACAGAATTAGGAGAACCAGCAGTATTGACCATGTCATTTGTTTATCCAGATGGCGATGAACATCGAGTATTACGTCAGTCAGTGAAGCAGAGCAAGAACCTCTCTCTAGCTTTCGGACCTATTGTTATTCCAGCCTCACGAACAAATAGAGACCCTAGAACAGTCACACTTGTTGCCGCTCTTAGTTATGCAGGAACAGAAGTTGACAGTAGATCAACAGAGATTGACCTTTTGGATGAACCCCACTTAGATATTGCGACCATCGAATTTGTGGGACTTCATAGTTTTGTAACGCCAGATGAGATGATTCAACCATCTATTCAAGTCACTAGTAATCTCGACAAGAAAACAACCTGTGTCCTAAATGTAGAGCTCGAATCCATAGGAGGTAACAAACCTATAATCACACGCGAGATTGATCTTGAACCGTTGCAGCAACGTATACTCCCAATACCTGTTCGAATTCCAATGAGTGCAGAGATGAGCACTGCGCATCTGCGTGCTACTCTTAGGTGCAACAAAAGAGCATGTGAAAATAGGGTGAGATTCAAAATCAAAGCAATTGAGAAACCAATGTTCAAAGTGAGTTTCTCAGTGCTAGATGAATCCGGGGAGGAAATACCTGGACTAGTGGCAAGATTGTCACCTGTCGACATAGTTGCTTCCATTGAGAGTAAGAGAGAGAACATAGAGGACATTTCATTAAACATTCGAATTATGACTGTTCGGGATTTGGTCAAAGAGTTTGAAATACCCATTCCAACGCCCGTTTCAAAACAAAACATAATCAAGGTAAGATGGATGACACCTCCAATTGATGTTGTTACCGGATACTATATTGATGCAGTGATAGTCCAATCGGGTCGACCACTCCCTGCGAGGGCAGTCGATTTGATTCGGAAACAGTTCACCGTCTATTAGGATGTTCGTTTAGTATTCTATAAAGATAAAATACTCATAACTCTCTTTTGCTTCAAAAAAGGATTATAAGAGCCGATTTTGATAGAAGCAGACATTTCGACCATTGCCGATTAGTTCATCGTGTAAATATTGTTCGACAGTTACCGATTCCGTAAGGAAAATCATTATATTGACGAAGGTACACCAGTGATTTGTCATCCATAAGGCAAAGCTATAAATGCTAACTTTTGGCCGCTGGTTGGTAATCGGACCCAACACCGAGGATATGATATATACTCATAGAACATTCGAAAACGACTTCGACTGACAAGACCTAAGTTTGAAACAGAAATACTGATTGGATATGAAGTGAATGCTACAAATATTGACCCATCCGGCTGTTTCCGGATTATTGGTGATGAGCTTCATCGGAGCTCTAGCATACAAGCTCCACTTCGTAGACATCTCAGGTTTTATCAGTGCGTTTGTTGTCGGATTCACTGTCTGGTATACTGGAGGAATTGCACCTTTCATTATTCTACTTTTCTTCTTCATGAGTGCTGGCGTGGGTACTAGATTCAAGTACAAGGCAAAGGCAATGCAGAATCTTGCACAGGAAGGAAAAGGAAAACGGTCATGGAAGAACGTCTTTGGAAGTGGCATCATCCCGATGTTCTTCTCGATAGGAATTTATCTGACATCATCGTTTCCCGCTCTCGTCGATGCTGGTTGGCCATTCCTTATGTTTGCTGGTTTCATCGGAGCAGTTGCAACTACTAGCGCAGATACGTTGGCAAGTGAGGTAGGCGTATTCAGCAAGAGCAAACCAAGACTCATCACTAACCTGAGGCGTAAAGTACCTAAAGGGACGATAGGTGCAGTTTCTCTTCTCGGTGAGGGAGCCGCTTTCTTCGCAGGTCTGGTCATTGGTACATTGGCGTTAATTATTACCCTTCTAGCTCCAGCGTGGGTTCCTGCGGTAGCCACACCCGAACAGCTGTTCGTTCTTGTTCCGCTATCAGTCCTGACCGCATTCATTGGATGTAACCTAGACAGTCTATTTGGCGCAGTCCTACAGAATCGTTTCGTCTGTGAGATATGTGGTACCGTGACTGAGAAGGAATTCCACTGCAAATATGAAACAAAGTATGTTGGTGGATTCAAAAGATTCACAAACCTGCACGTCAATCTTGGTTCTTCAGGAATGGGTGCAACTCTTGGCATCATATTAGGCGCGGGCCTTTTTGTCTGGATACTTGGAGGTCTCTTCTTTTGGATCGCTGCTTCTTCAAGCAGTTAGTTCAACGACTCTCAAATTCCACAGAGTATTCAACTGCTTGACGAATGTCAACGCCTTCAGATATCTTCATCATTAGTCCCACGACAAACTGCTCTGAGATGTCTGTGGACTCAATTTCAGATAACAGGACCAGATCCTGTTCACCCATTAGATTCAACCGATACTTGTTTTTTGATTGTTTGATAATTATCGCAGCATCAGTAATTCCTCTGAGTTTCTGTAATGGCTTTGACCCAATGGTCTGTTTGAGATACTTCCATACCCGGTTTGATATCAATAAAGCATTAACTTGTGATAGAACTGGTTTCAATCTATCCAGCCCAAACTCCCAAAAGGGTACTGAGCATCTGTACACGGTCGGAGTTCCTTGGACCTTTGCATGAGCGGCGATTGCTGCTGCAACTTCAATGAATACTTCTCCTATGTATACGACCTTTGAAGTTTCAAGCTCACTCCAAGGGACCTGGGAAGGAGAAGTAATCGACAACGATGTTGTGGGACTCACTCCTACAAATGTGCGCGACCCTCTCTTCCCTTCACCTATGATTATAGATTCGTGTGTGAGTTTATCATCTTCCACAACAACGTTATGAACATCTACATTTCCTTGAATGAGATTGGTGATAATGTTCCAACCATTAATATCGTTCCCAACTGCCGACACTAAAGAAGTCTCGAAACCCTCTCTTGCTAGTGCGAGCGCAAGATCCACGGTTGGTCCTCCTGGATGACGAACTGGTGAACTACAACTTGTGAGGCCTCCGAGTGCAGGCAGGTTCTCACACTCAATCGTTGTATTGAAAGCAGATGTGCCAAATAAAGTGAAAATCGGCTTTGGATAAACCTTTGAACCATCCAGTATTGCTTTCGCTCTCATTCGAGTAAAGATCTCAAAGAGAGTTGATTCAGGAATTCCTTGCTCTCTATACAGGGTAGCTAACCTTGTCAGGTAGTCTTCAAATAGAAAGGCAATCAAATCTTCTAAATCAGATGGAAGTCCTTCAAAGTAGAATCGGGCTAGCCCCCATCCGGTCTTAGTCAACTCGTGAAAGACGACACGTTTCCCATTGTGAATGGTGGAACCAATTGTAGTCAATCCAAACTTCTCTAGTGTCTTCAAGTAAGATAACACACTCTTGTTTGAATGTGGTAGTTTCTCAACCAAGTCTCTTTGTAGGACTCTTCCTTCATTGTCGAAACTTGATAAGACATTACGAGCAAGTCGTGAAGCAAGTACAGATCGAACAAACTCGTCTCTAGCGTTGGGTTCCCCAGGTAGAAAAAGCAAGTATGGCCACAATGATTCAATAGGATTCAGTGTTGTCATTTCCAACATCTTCAAATAGTCTATTGTTTTCTAGATTCTATGTAAATCTATACAGTGTAGTGTATTTAATTACACCATATAAAGATTGGGAGAATTTAGAGAAAATGGGATTCACACGTTCTGTTGCCTATCCATGGGCCTTGACCGGAATCTTCGGTGCAGTGCATCTGATAATAACACTGATTCCATACAATCTTAGCGTTGGTGGAGGAGGAGAGATTTCCTTTGGTCTAGTGTCAGCTCCAATCATTGGGTTCTTGCTGGGACCATTCTTCGGAGTTATTGCTGTTCTCATCGGATCATTTCTAGCCCTTTTTATCAATCCGCTAATTGCTATTCTAGGGCCATTCACAGTTATTGCAACTGCTGCAGGCGCATTTGCAGCAGGAGCAATGAGAACAAGGATTCGAATCAGTATACCAATTGTCTTTGTGTTGGCTATGGTAATTTTCCTGATAAGCCCTGTTGGAGTGTTAGTGCCAACTTTCATCTGGTTCCATTTCATTACATTTCTTGTTTCTTTACTATTCCTAATCCCAAATATTTCCAGTAGATTGATCAAACCGTTGAATCTGACAATTGATACAGAAAGATGGGTTAGGTTTGTAAGCATCTGGTTATTCAGTCTCGTTGCCGTGACATTAGACCAAGTTGTTGGTTCTGCCATTGGAGGATGGTATTTCGTTCTTCTTGGAACAGATGCAACGGTTATGGCCGGATTCTTTGAACTAGTAATAGTTCTCTACGCATTTGAGCGGCTTGTCGGATCCATTTTGGTTGCAGTGATAATATTCGCTTTGGTGGAAGGACTCTCTCGAGCTGATTATGGATTACCTCTCTCACGAATAGGTCAATTCGAATTACTAGAGCTTAGTGAAGAGGAGATATAGTTCATTCGCACGAAAAAGTCGGGGGAAGGACAGCTTATTCATCCTCCGATTTTACAAATCAGCAAGAAAATCTGGTAGTTACTCCGAGACGAAGCTTCATAAGACTTCAGACGAAAGGGGTGCTTGAAACGGGGTCCTCGGACTCTTTTCGACATTTCGTCTACACGAATCGTGTGTGGAAGGAAGGAGCAAAAAAAATTGCAATTCGTATTAGATTCATATTTGGTAATGATGTTAGTCATCGTACTCGCGTTCTTCATACTTATGTTCGTCGCGAGTGGGATAAAGGTTCTCAAGGAGTGGGAGCGTATTGCTATACTCAGGCTTGGTAAGTTCAAACACATTCGAGGACCGGGTGTTGTTTGGGTAATGCCAATCCTTGATAAAGTTGCCATGAAGGTTTCCTTGAGGCTTCTAACTTACGGCTTCAAGACTGAGAGATCACTCACTAAAGATAACGTTCCTGTCGTCGTTGACGCAGTCATGTACTTTCGGGTGATTGATGTCGAGAGAGCAATCCTTAGCGTTGAGAGATATGCAGTAGCAGTGGAACTCAGTGCACAGACATCACTGAGAGAAACCACTGGAAAAGTCACACTTGATGAACTACTATCAGAGAGGGACAAGATTGCAGAGCATCTTCAAGAACTCATCGATGAGAAGACTGAGCACTGGGGTGTGAAAGTAACCAGCGTTGAAATTCGTGACGTTGTCATTCCCGCAGCTCTTCAGGATGCAATGAGCAGAGAGGCTCAAGCTGATAGGGAAGGTAGGGCTAGAATCATATTAGCTCAGGCGGAACTTGAAGCCGCAGAAAACATGTTGAAAGCTGCGAAGCGATACGAGGAATCTCATGTCGGATTTGTTCTGCGTACATGGAACATTATGCAAGAGATCTCAAAGAACGCGAACCTGATAATCATGGTGCCAACTAACATTCCAGAGGTTGGTGTGACTACAGGTGTCGCAGCAGCAATGTCAGCTGGAACTGGAGGAATTAAGGTACCTGGTGACAAAGGAATGCCAAAGCAGTAGACAAATAAAATCAGGACGTAAATAAGATGGATGCATGGATTAAGATCCTTGTTGTTATGATCATGTTCTCAGCTTTGGGCATGATCATGCCATTCATTCTCATTGACCCATTCATTGGTCTGATACTTCTAGGTATACTCCTCACCTTGCTAGTGGTCACTCTCGAACCTGCGACAGGTAAAGCAATGGCACAAGTCACTGTGCCCCTAGTGCTCATACTATTCGTGTTTCAGGTGTGGCTCACAGGGTTTGCGTTTGCAGACTGGATGCTCATAGTAGTCTTTGCTGTGATGTATCTATTGTTCACGATGTTCACAGGTGGTAGTAGCTTCGTCGAGGGCGGTTTAGGCATTATGGATGCCAAAGTTTCGTTGAAGCTTTTCCCATTATATGGTGTAGCAATTTTCCTTTCCGTCTTAATCGATGAAACGAGGCAACTGACAGTATACATCATGACAGGTACAATATTTTCTCTAATGATATTGTACTTTGCATTCCTTCGTGATTACGATAAGTGGCCCACATATACACAATTCAAGTACTCAGATATTCATGCCACTACGGACATCAACCCCAAGGGCAAGGTGAAAACGGGGGCTGAAATCTGGTGGGCAAAAACGTCTGGACCTCCAATCAAGGCAGGCGAGAAGGTTGTCATTGAAGGGATCACGGGTATGACTATGCTCGTTAGAAGATCAGATGACATCCCAGTTTCCGATCAATAATGTGAACTTCAAGAAGGGAGCGGGGTCACCCGAACCCTTCTCACTCTTTCTTTTTCAATCGTAAGATTCCCCACAATAATGCCATTCCAAAGAGGAATCCAACGATAGTTGTCACCCCCCATTCAATCTGAAAAATCTCTGGAAGGATTACAGGAACTGTCGGAAACTGAAGGAACGTAAGGTATGCAACCATGTTCCACATGAAGTGAAATGCGATGGGTACCCACAGCTTCTTTCCTGACCAGTAATAACTGAGGGAGAGTAATACTCCGCCCAGAAACAGATTGACTGAGAACAGGATAATGAGGTGAATCGGGAATCCTGGACTAGCCCACCAACTAAAATGGAGTAGTGAGAAGAATATCGAGCTGAGAATGATTGCAGTCCGCCGACCAGTCAAATCCTCCATCCTGGTGAGTATGTAGCCACGATGAACGAGTTCCTCAAACACTGCAGTCGGAACAGTAATGATTATCTGATTCATGATGAGGTCAGCAGTGATCTGTTCGACGGGTCTGAGCTGACCTCCACCGACAAGAGCGAAGACCAAGACCAGTACTGATGCGGCAACACCCGCAATAGCACCAATGATGATGTGAGGAACTGTGTCGTTATCAAAATCGATACCCAGCTCAGAGAAATTCTTCCCTCCATCCCAGATCACGAAAGCCCAGGTCACAACGTACATGAGAATGAAGGTGAGGAAGAAGACCAATGTGCCTACAAGTTGAAACAATTCTCCGGAAAACAGGACGCTCACAACTGGTGCCATCAGAATGATCAAGAAATTAAGACCCATGAATAGAATCAATTTCATCCATTTCATCTGTTGGTCTTCGTTCATAATGTGCGCACATCAGACTCGACTTAAAATCGTACCTAAATCTCACCCGGTTGTGAGTCCATCAGAGATTAGTGTATATATAGTCCCAACTTTATTAAGTAGGCGACAGTATTCGCCCACCTAAGGCTATTAAGAGAGCAATCTATAGAATACATTAGCCGTTGGAACGAAACTGCGCGCATTATGGAGGATTATCTGTGTCTAAAACCAGGAGCCTTTTGCTGGATTTTGAAACAGATGAAGTTGGAAGACTAGCACGGAAGAGTGTCAAAGAGAAGAAGGCATTGATCAAAGCGTTTTCCGATACATCAGATGTCGTCAGAGAACGAGCTCTTATCGCGTCCATAGATTTGACAAGCCCTGAGATAGTAATAGATATTGCAAAAGCACTAACAGACGATGTCCTGGATGTGCGAATCGCTGCAGCACAAGCACTTGCATTCTATCACCAACCCCGAACCGTTCCAATACTTCTCGAGGGACTTAGAGACAATAGCACTTGGGTCAGATCTCATTGCGCTGTCGGACTCTCGAAGTTGTTGAATGGACCAATATGGGCACGCCTCTCGAGCGATGATATCGACAAATTTGTAGAAGATTTTCCAGAGATGGCGGATGAAGATATCAACAATTTTCTCTCTCTCATCAAAATGAAAGATTCTGCGATTAATAATTTCATGAACTGGCGTAGTAAGGGATTCGATATTGATATTGATATGACCATTCTTGTCAAAGAACTGGAAGGCACACCAATTCTACTTTCTGAAGAACCAGTTGCTGAAGCACCTAAGACTGCAGGAGTTTCTGATGAAGTTGAAGAAATCCTTCGTGAATTACCAGACGAGATATTAACTACTCTCCCACCAGAGGATATCAAAAGACTTACACCAACTTCAGCTAGAGAGCTAGTAGACAAACTCAAAGAATCCATTCCATCAACTGCACCACCAAAGAAGAAGAAGAAAAAGGTTGTAAAGGTTCGAAAAGTCAAGAAGGTAGTAAAGAAGAAGAAAGCAACAGCCAAAGAAAAACTAATCAAGAAACTCCCTGCAGAAGTGCGAAAAGATATTGGAGAGGAAACTCTTGGTTCTTTGAGTGTTGAAGAGCTCGAAGCTCTTTTAGCAACATCACCTGAAGCTGATGAGCCAGAGGTGGAACCCGAACCTGAAACAAAACCCGCAGATCCGAGGATGCAGGGATTCGTAGAAAAATATGGGGAAGAAAAAGCTGAACTTCTCATAACCATTCCAGAAGTGATGCTTGAGGGTATTCCTGAGGAACAAATTGAAGAAATGGACCTTGAAACATTGAAAGGTCTCACTCAGGCACTAGAACCTCGAGAATAGCTTATTCCGCACCACGGATTACAACTGCAAATTCACCTGCTAGTTTTCCATACCATTCCAGAAGATCTCGCATATTGTCCACATGGCGATAACTACCATTTCCATATTGAGCAATTGCGAGCATCAACTCTTCGTCTATCTCGCTTCTCTCACCGAGACCAATTGAATAGATAACTAGCTTGTTGCGATCTGTGAAACGTTCTTTCAAGACCTTGAGCGGTGGAGGTCCAGAAGTGGTCATTCCGTCGGTGAGCATGATTAACATAGTGGGCTTGTTCGGATCGCCAAATTCTTCCATTATCTCATGCGCTTTTGCTAGAGCAGAGCCCATATCTGTGAGTGTACCACCTTCTTCTACTTTGTCCACAACATGAGTACTGATTATTTGAAGCCCTAATGCCTTTTCACGACCTGTGCATTCTACAAAAGGTTGGACCTCTCCAGTATCGGAGTTTAGGAATGTCATCTCACTGACTTCTTTTTCGAATGTGATAACACCCACCTTCTCACCATAACCTCTGCCAACTTTTTCAGCGAGATAAAGAAGTACTGCCATTGCAGCAGCCTCAGCTCGGCTGACATTGCGACCTTCCTCGAAACGGTTAAGGAATGCGTGAACTTCAGGACTATCGCCTGCAAGATCCTTCAACCCTTCACGAGCATGAGCGATATCCTGCAACGGGACATCAGTAGTTTTCATTGACCCGCTTGTATCCACACACAATACAGCATTGAAGGGTGATGCAATACCCACTGTTTTGAATTGATAACCAGTACGTTCTCTAAGTGCCTCAAAAGCTAGTTTAGCGAACCTCTTTCCAGCTAGATCGGGCTTTGCGTTTATTATCTCGACTTTAACCGCCAACTCTGGCCAATTGAAAGCCATTCCTGGATAGACGAGTCGCCCACCAATTATGTTCTCAAGTGATTTCACTCGTTCTGCGGCTCTAGAAACCAGATCCTCCGTGTTAGCATCCTCAGTTAAAGGTTTGAGACCGAACTCCACATATTCTAATGCTAGCATATCTTCATCATAAAGGGTCACCTCAACTTGGTCACCTTCCATAAGTAGTGATGCTTCGAGAACTAATGTGTCGATGATAATGTGGTCTTCTGATACATCATTATTTTTTCTGACTTCAGCGGCACCCCAGAAACTACTCTGAGGGTCTTCGAAAATAACAATTGATCCTATATCTGCATCAAGTTTTTTTGCAGTCTTCGGATGTAAATTTACAAAACCTCTAAGGTCTCCACCGTCGATTATCTCCAAGGGCAGTTTCTTGGTGATGGCTGTTACCTCCATAGTGCTATAGAATCTAATTCTAATTCTGAGGTTATAAAGAATTGTGAGTCCGCGCTAAGATAGAAGTCGAAGCACATGCGATTGCATCTCATTAGATGAGTTGAGTGTTATTGAATGGTCTGAAATGGATCTGAGTAGCACTCGTCCAAGTTTCTGTGATGCATTCTCCAAGGTATCAAGTTGAATCATTCCTTGAGTTGGTAAGACTACACAGCTTAGGAGATCTCCTGGATGTCTTCTTATCCAAACATGGTATTCCTTTGTTTTATTTTTAGATGTCAATGTTAAGACATAGGAGTCTTGTTGGACTCCATTGGTTCCACCGCGTGATATTGGGCGGGGTTCAGGCCAAGTCCCCTTAGGCGGAATCATGAAGTCAAGAGACCCCAAGTCCCAATTACCTTCTTTCAGAAGTCCGATTAGTGTATCTTCGATTTTACGATGAGCCTTTCTTGATTCATCGCGACAGATGAACTCACTTGGCGTTCCACTCGAACCTGTTGAAGTCCTGAAAGGAGTACTCAGAAGTGAAAGTGTGTTACCTCCGAGAATTCTCTGTGCATCACCTAGAGTTCCTGGAAAGTCTCTGGAGAGCATATACATGATTATGTCTAAAGCTTGCACAGACAGAAAACTAAAGTCGGTCCCAAAGAGCAGTTTTTCAGACCACCATCGTAACCTCTCATTTGCGGTTTCAAAGAGAACAGGGACATCTCTATCATGAAGCGTCGAGGTTTCTCCGAATATTAGGGGATCCTTCAGAGCTTCAAAGAGGCGAGAATCACCAGGAGACATCCCACAATGAGCAATGATGATTCTCAGTCCTTTTAGAGCGTCACCACATTGTGGATCATTACGCATTGAATCTACGAGCCTTTTGATTCTGACAACCGTCTTTATATTTCGTGTATCGAAGATAATTGGGAGACCAAGTTCTCCAGCCCGTTTCACTACATTCCTAGTTGCATCCTCTTCAATTGAATCAATGAAGAGTTGTGCCAATGGGTGTAGTTTGAGTCCTCGAAGCCCCAGTTCTTTCACACTGCGCTCTAGTTCCTTTACAGCAGTCAGACCTCGATCTAGGGGATTGACTCTTGAAAACCCAATTAACCGTGTGGAGTGAGGGGCTCTACTAGTCCATGAAGCTATTTTGTCATTTGAAACCTTAAATGAAGGTGCTCCGGGTTCCTCTGGAGATGAATAATCGTCAGTGTACGGAAAAACAACAGTTCTATCAACTAGCCAACCATGGTTCAACCGTTTCCAGCTGTCGCGGCTGTTGAAGACTCGAGATGCCAAATCGGGAGCTTGAATATTTACTGGTTCAAAAAGGAGTGAATCGTCTTCCTTTAGAACCTTTGACTGCTTCAGGATTTCAAACCACAAAGATGCATAGAAATCATAGGCACCAGCAGGTGTGTTTCGATGACCCTTCTCACTGCCCATATGATGGTGAGTATCTACGATATACAGTCTAAACTCATCACCTTTCTTGATGCCTCGATTTGGTTGATCCTCAACCGCCCGGACAACGAGCATGAATCATGGTCATTGTATTTTCGTGATAAACTATTGCTTAATCCCATTGTGGAAATCGGCACTAGGCATATATCGGATACTGTTAACATTCTGTTAACAAGCTCTGGAGCTTTGAAGGATGATTGTTGTTGAGGATATCGAAGCAAATGAAATCCACCGCTTCGTTGTAGTTGACGCATCATTACAACTCGGCATTGTTAGGGCGGGTCAAGATATCAGAACTTTCGACCCTGATCGTGCATTCTCATACTATAACATGGTGGAGAACCAGCTCAACGATTTCGCATCATTGTATCCAGGTGCGTTTAGATATCTTCCAAGAAGAGCATATGACTACCTCAGAAAACCTCGTCTATTGAGTGAGTTCTACCATGGGTCTACTGCATCATCAGAATCAAGTTGGATAGCAGATTATCTTGTTGTTAAACCGCTGATCAATTTGGGAGAAACTGCTCTTCCAACACTCCAACAGGAAGCGAATGCAAAATCAATCCATAGATGGGCTACAATGCCACCTCACAGTCCAAGACTGTATCATCTACAAGATATGAGACAAGGACGTCGAACTGATCCGGGGTGGGGATGTGTACTCCGAACAGCGGACCTTCCAGTAGCTCTGAAAGGATCAAACCGAACGGATTTGTTGAACAATATCAAGACGAATAAACCTGTTTTCATTGAACTCGGTCCCAGTGACGAGCTAGACCCATTATTGGAATGGTTGGTCCTATTGAAGCAAGCAGGTCTAAAGACTCCAAGACTGGTTCTGGGAGCCAAGAATCACAAAGAATGGGGCAAGAACATAACTCGACTTCTTGATGTCCCTGGAAGTAAGGTATTGACATCAGGGGCTACAATTTCGTCCCTTTCTACACTCGTACGTCATATGCGTAAGACTCAGAGCGATGCAGATTGGTCAAAGCGAATTATGTTCTCATCTGCATATCCAGAAACACAATTTGGTGACAGTGTGTCTGAAATATTCAGTTATCTACTTAGTAGGAATCTAGTTGCGGCCCCAGATGAGATTCAAAGAATACTTGGTGGGAATATTCTTTCAATCTTTCCTCCTCGCCCCGCCTTCCTCCAATATGATGAGAACAAGACATCCGTTGTCGCAGAGGAAAGTTTGGGAAAGGCGGCAATGAATGAACTAGCAAGGATACTCCAACTCCTTGAGGCTCGACAAATACTTGGGATTGTATCTTTGGACCATATGGTTGAAAACGATGGGGGAAGGATCTATCTCGATAGTTGTGTTCTAACTCTTCAAGGACCTACATCACCCAAAGCCATTAGCCTCGCTATGCTTTTTGAAAAGAATGGGTCGGTCATGTTTTCCGGATGGAAGAATGCATTCTCAGAAAGCCTTCTTTCTCGAGATGGTATTCTTCTTGCTACACTAGTTCGTGCAAACGCAAAACTAGAAGGACCCATTATAGGGTCCCCGGCGCAATTGACTCGTTTTGATAAAGCCCTTCTCACTTGCCTTCAAGTGGATAAATCGTCTGAGATTCTGTCAGCTCTTCATTTTGGGATAGAGATTGCCAAGTCTGAATCAGGTATATTCTTCATGTGTGACAATGATATGAACGCTCTCGAGGTCA
>Ga0255052_10001715_pt1 | contig 16314 bp, 16 predicted proteins | sample JV7_2_21_MG_FD_188632 | JGI IMG/M metagenome (GOLD analysis project Ga0255052, IMG submission 188632) | Seawater microbial communities from Jervis Inlet, British Columbia, Canada - JV7_2_21 | ecosystem: Environmental > Aquatic > Marine > Inlet | place: Canada: British Columbia | collected...
GCGTTTTTTGTTGACAATGTCTGTGCCGGCCACGAGTGTAATGTCGTTGGTTGGTATAACGACGCGGACATTGTCTATATCGATGAACAGTATCGCGATGTTGAGAGCGGATTTGCTACAAGTTTGGTTGTGCACGAGTTCACCCACTTTCTGCAACACAAGAGTGGCACCTTCGTATCAAATTCGTGCGAGGACAGTGTTGCGCGCGAACGCGAAGCCTATGATGTTCAAAATCGTTATATCATCCAGGGGCTCGCCAGCATCAATATGATCGTCCCCGGCCCGACAACGTGCAACTACGCCAACGCGGGAATGGATATCATCGAGGATTAGCCGATCGTGTATCGATCTTAACGCTGTCAAACTCGAATCAACCTGAAACAAGCTGCCAATCCAGGTCGAGCGCAGCATCCTGGGCAACAGGCAGTACTTCTACCCGCTAACCATCGCCGACTATCGATCACGCTATCTGCCGCCCTGCGAAGGTCTGACGTCCAGCCGCACAGACTTCGCTTTTTCTGTTTTTGAGGTTGCTTTTCAAGGACTTCGGCGTGCCTTTGCGTCCGGCAATGCCCTGTTCGACCTCTCGACGCTCTCGTTCTGGCAGTTAGTCCGGCCTCAAATCTGATCAATGATTCTGACACCAGCGAGAATCGTCGTTATAATCTGCTGGCTTTGACGCATCAAGTCGTCGGCCCTGGTGATCGACGGAATTTAGCCCTAACAAGAAAAGGTAACGAGCCATGTCAAATAAGTATGCTGGAGGGTGCGACCATATTCACACCCATTCAAATAACGACCCGATAGACAATCACACTTGCCACTGCTCTGTTTGTAAAGGCGTTACTGGGCAAGATACCACTCATGTCGTCTTCTTTAACCACGGAGATCTGGACGTAGACAACCTCGATGGTTTGAATCGTCAGCCGTTCAACGCTCAAAACCCAGATGGGCCGTTGGAGCTGTGCACCTGCTCGGACTGTGGCACACCGATTATGCTCGATGACAAACAAGGACGAATCCGCGTCATCGTGCCGAACCTCATGGGATATGACTCAGAGAGCCTGCCTGCGACTTACCATGCCTTTTATGACGCGTCCACTGGTGCAGCAGCCCCTGACGACGGCCGTCCCGTATACGACGGTCTGCGTCCCGAGTTCGTTTGGCCAGAACCCGCTTAAAACACGAAGTCGAAATCAAAAGGTCTCTCGGATGCTCCCCCGCAGCATTGAATTGCTGCGGGGGCTTAATAAAATTAACATTTCTCGGATACGTGGGCTTGGCTTGGTCGTTGTTGCTTCCTGAGCGTACAACACACGGCAGATAACGCTTCCGACCGCTTAACTTAATCTGGCTTTTCTCAGGCGGTTCGCGATATCCGAATTTCACTAGGCGGCAAACGGCCTTTGCTGCCATTCACGTTGGCTCGACGTTGACACTCGCGTGCCTAAGGGCCGTGCCCAAGGCACGGCTTGATGCATCGGATTTATCTCCGATTTTTGTGAAAATCAGTGGATTACGTCATTTACTTGATGCAAAATCGAGTGATTAAGCCTGTGGGGTCCGGTAGGCGTGTAACGCTAGATCATCGCCGCAGCACTGGTCCCTAAAAACAACAAAAACTCAAGGGCGGCAAGAAAATGGCGGAAAAAGAACAATCATCCGGATCAGCCATCAGCAGCGCGATCCGTGCCGAGCGGCAATCGGGGGTCACGACTGACCGATCTATCCTCAGCCAAACTTTGGTAAAAAGCCCGCAGTGGAAAAAAAACGCCCTGCAGAGGATCGAAACCGTCCGGTCCAGCGATCCTGCGGACGGAACGCCCGCCATGACGCACACGCTGAAGCAGTCGCTACTGGAACTGGTCGAACGGCACTGGCAGGAATTGGTCGCGAATGCTGCCTCAAAAACTCACGAAAGGCTGAAAAGACAATCGTCTAATCCGGCCGACGATAGCGATGACACCGCACTTCGAGAAACGTGCATGCAACAGGAGTCAAAGAGCATGCGCGAGGCGTCGGCGCTACATGCAGAAGAAGTGAAAGGCGCCAAACGACGACTGCGCAAGCAATCGGCGACGCTGCAGAGACGCAGCGAAGAAATAGAGCGATTGCGGCAAACGATTGCAAGACTCAAAGCCGAGAATGCTGGGCTGATTGCAAAGCATAAGCACGAACTCGATGCAAAAAGAGCCGAACTATTGGGGTTCCAGGAGGCTTACGATCAGTTCGAGCACCAATCCGATTTGCTCCTGATCGAGATCGATCAACAAAACGAGTGTCTCCGGGTCGAAAGTAGACATCAGAACCGGCGGTCAATGCTCTGAAATTCTGCTCCGTGTCGGGGTCGAGCCAGCCGAAGCTGAGTGCAGTCAAGTTAAGCCGGGGCAAATCCGGGGCACAATACAGCGCGAAAATTTCGGCCATGAGTAAGTAGTGCTTATGGTGCCGGTACTCGGATTCGAACCAAGGACTTCCTCATTACGAATGAGGCGCTCTACCAACTGAGCTATACCGGCTTCTTGTTGAGTCGCGACTGGCACTGTACAACCTAGCGTTTTTGCAGCCAAGCGATCGCATTACGAATTAGGGGCTCCACCCTGCACTAGCGCGCCCCGCTCCACCGGCAGCGGCGCGAGTATAGCGTCACTCTATAAGAGTGTCAGGTCAAAATGCGGGATTAACGCCTAGGCGCGTTTGTCGCGAACTCTGATCAGGACTTCGACAGATTCCTGCTCGGTGCCTTCGGGCAGATCGGGCAGGCTCATGATGCTCACCTGGTCGGCCGGGATATCGCTCAGCTTGCCGCTATCCACATGATAGAAGTGGTGATGTGCATGCGTGGTTGAGTCGTAAAACTTGCGGCTGGGGTCGACATTCACTTCCTTCACAAGCGATTTTTCACTGAATAATTTCAGCGTGTTATAGACCGTCGCTTTGGACACGAGACTGCCTGCGTCCCGTAATTTGTCCATGATCTGATCTGCGGACAGGTGCTGGGCACGTTCCAGCAATACCTCGGCGACTTCCATCCGCTGCGGGGTCGGCATGACGCCGTGGCTTTTCAGCAGTGACAGGATGTCGGATCGGGACATGGCCTTATTCTCGTGATTTAGGTGCTTGCGAAGTATAGATCAATTCTAAGCAGCATTTCTCGACTGTTGGCGAAATGGCTACCCTTTCCTTGCCATATCGCCTGAATTCATCGGCACAAAATGTCGCCCTGCTCGCCTATGCTTTCGGTATCAAACAAGGAGGTTTGTCATGCCGGAGAAAAGGAATTGCCGGGGATTTAGCCTGTACGAGCTGTTGATGACGCTGGCCCTCGTCGTCCTGGTGCTGACCCTGGGGCTGCCATCATTTGGCAGCATCATTGCGAATCACCGCCTGAAGGTGGAGGTCGATGCGCTGTTCCATGCCGTCCACCTGGCTCGCAAGTCGTCAATCGTAAGGCGGCGCGCCGTTTCGATCTGCCCGAGTAGCAACGGCATCGACTGCGACCCCGGTTTCGACTGGTCGATCGGCTGGATGATGTTCGTCAATACTGACCGGGACTCGCCCGCATTCAGGGACGATGACGAGGCCGTCCTGAGCCATCATCCTGTCGACAAGGATGCCCGGATTATGTCGAATCGAAAGTCCTTTACCTTGCGATCGATCGAGCTCAGGGCCACCAACGGCACCCTGGTCTTCTGTGACCGTAGTGGGCGGGCGGCGGCACGGGCGCTTGTCATCAGCTACACGGGGCGTCCTCGGGTCACCCGGCAGGACCGCCGCGGCAAGCCATACGCGTGTCCGGATTAAGTTAAGTTGGCATGGCCGGTTTCGACCGCTTGTCGGGCGCTACTTGCCGCTCGTCGGATACTTATAAAGTGTTTGAAAACCATGCGTATATTGCCTGCATGACCAGAAAACACCAACATGGCTTCACGCTCTATGAACTGCTCATCACGATGCTCATTATCGGCGTCGTACTGACCGTCGGCATCCCTAGTTTCAGTGATTTCACGCGAAACAGCCGCATCACAAGCACCGCCAATGACCTGCACTCTAGCTTTCAGCTCGCGCGCTCCGAGGCCGCCCGCTCCAAGGCACCGGTGACGATATGCGCCAGTGCAGCCCCGTTCGGCGCGGCACTTTGCGATGGAGCAAGTTTCAACGGTGGCTGGATCATTTTTGTTGATCTGAACGGCGATATTCAAAGGGCGGGAGCGGGAGAGACCGTTCTCAGAGCGCATCCGCCGGTGGATGTTGCGATCAACATCACGACGAATGCCGCTGCCGACTATTTCGGCTTTGCGCCGACCGGCCTTGGCCGGGGAGATGTTGGTGGTCAGCCGGCAATGCAGACCGCCGTTATCTGCGACGCCCGGGGCAATGCGATCGCTGGCGGCGGTATGTCCGCTGCCAGATTTCTGATGGTTACGCCGATTGGCCGAGCCACCGTTTTGCGCGACGTCGGCCAGATTGCCGGCGCCGGAGGATGCCCCTGATATCGGGCGTTATTGACACCTTGTTTATTTCTGGAACCAGACAAATGAGATCAAAAAGAAACACACTACCGGGTGCCAGGCGCGTCCAGGGTTTTACGCTGGTCGAGGTACTCATCGCACTCGTGATTATGTCGATTGGCATGTTAGGCATCGCCGGCCTTTACGTTCATAGCATGCAGGCCGGCCGCACATCGATGTTTCGGCATCATGCCGTAACGCTTGCAGGCGATGTCGCCGATCGCATCAGGGCGAACCCGCGAGCAGTCGGCACCTATGCCCTGGGCCCTGTAGACAATAGCTGCGTCAATGGCGGCCTTGATTGCTCACCGGATGAAATGGCTCAAAACGATATTTTTGTAGCGAACCAGCAGGCACAGGACACCTTGCCTGCCGGCCAGGTAATCATCGTTTTCAATGGGGGGCCTAATCCGCCTACCTATCAGATCACGGTGCAATGGAATGAGCCCGATGCAGTTAATCCGGTTCGGACCTACACAATCGTGATTCCCGTATTTCCGATCTGATGATGAACAGGAAATTGATAATGATAGAGCGAGGAAATCAATCCGGTGTAACGCTCGTCGAGCTGATGGTTGCACTCGCAATCGGATCGTTTCTGATGATCGGTGCGGTACAGGTTTACAACCAGAGCCGCCAGGCTTTTGTCGTCAATGAGTCGATCGCCCGCGTTCAGGAGACCGCACAGTTTGCGATGGACACGATTGAAGCGGACCTGCGCATGGCCAGCAACTGGGGCAAGCAGAGTCGCGGCAGCGCGATTGTCGGTCGTGCCGAAACGGGAGACCCGAATCCGCTGTCGATACCGGCCGGAGGTATTGATTGCGGTGCGCTTTGGGCACTGGACCTTGCAAACCCGGTCGCTGCAGACAACAACGTCTACGCACTGGCCTGCCCTGCCGATCCGCTGGGCGTCGGAATTGCTCAGGCAAATTCAGACACTATTACGACCCGACGCACAACGGTCGCCATATCACCGTTGCAGGCGGGCCGCATTCAGGTTCAATCGACGCGTGTTCAGGGCGAATTATTCTCCGACGGCAATATTCCGGCGTCATTTGATCCCCTGGGATCAGAAACCCACAATCTGCTCGTCAATTCCTATTATGTCGCCGCAAGCTCAACGCTGATTCCGGGCGTACCGACGTTGCGACGCAAGGCGCTCGTGGTAACGGGCGGTGCACCGGATGTCGATGATCAGGAAGTCGCACCGGGGGTCGAAAACGTCCAGATTCAGTTCGGCGTCGATGTCGACCAGGACAATACCGTCGATCGCTATGTCAATCCCGGCGATGCGGTTCTTGATCCCCTGGCAGCCGGCTTCGTACCAGGCGCACGCGTTATCACAGCAAGAATCTGGATCGTCGTACGATCCGTATCGCCGGAGGTGGGCGTACAGGATCTGCGCAACTACGCTCCGGGCGATGTCGCCCTCGGTGTCTACAACGACAGCTTCCGCCGCATGCAGGTATCGAAGACGATTCTGTTGCGAAACGCGAGAACCTGAAAAAGTTTATTAGTGAGACCAATGATGAACATCAAAATTCAAAGACAAGACGGTGCCGCACTAGTTACGGGCCTGATATTGCTGGTCGTGATTACCGTACTGGCCATATCCGGCATGAATACGGCAACCACCGAACTGGCGATGGCCAGAAACAATCAGAACTATGAGAACGCTTTTCAGGCCGCCGAAACCGGCCTCGAGAATGCGCTTTCACAAGGTAGTTTCAATACGCTCGCCAACACCAACCTCGTCACGAACATCAATGCTAACGATACGGTGACGTCGGTGATTATTTTCGAGGATTCGACACTCGTGCCGGATCGTGCGTTTAGCCTCGGTGTCGGCAGTGGCGTCGCGGCCTATCACTTCAATACCATCGCGACTGCGGAGTCCAAACGCGACACCGGTGGTACGACGGACAGGGATGCGTCTGCCGTTCACTCACAGTCTTTTTACGTAGTCGGGCCAGAGGCACCGACACTTTAATTATTTAGCTGATAGAAGCAACCAGGGATACGGAGCAGAAACCATGCATATTCAAAAATTACTGGCCATCGTTTTGTTAGGACTGAGTCTCTCAGCCGCGGCTGACTTTACGACCATTACGGAAGCGTATGAAGTCAAGGCCAGCGACCTGAGACTGCCGGGCGCCGCGGGCGGCACGGTGACATTCAAGCAATGCGCCAATTGTGACGCTGAAACCGTGCGCGTAAACAGCAGGACTCGTTACGTAGTCAACGGCCGGGATCTCGAGCTGGATGAGTTCAAGGTACGGTTCGGAACTATCAGTCGGCCAAGGGAAGAGACCGTCACCGTGTTACACCATCTCGAATCGAACACCATAGCCGCCATCAAGGTGCGGTTCTAAGCGACGTGCCAAGCAGATTATTTGAGGGAACGAAAATGAATGCTTTAAAGCGAAATATCACATGGACCTGTGCCGGATTAATGCTCGCGCTGACAGCTGGCGCGCCTGCTTTGGCGGACGACACCGAATTGCTGTTGGCTGTCCCGCCCCCGAATAACAACCCGAAACCGAACATTCTGTTTATCCTGGATACCTCGGGCAGTATGGACACGTTAGAAAGTACGAAAGTGCCATATGACGCCACTCAGCCCAACGGCGGCGCTTGTGACGTGAACAGGGTCTATTGGACCGATGTCGACGTTGTGCCCGACTGCGCCACCACCGACCGTTATATCGAAAAGACAAGCTTCCACTGCCAGTTTGCTAGCAATCAGCTGGCCGGTATCGGCAGTTACTCGGACACGATGGTCCAATATCGGGACGGCGGCAAGGACGGCGTGTCCGGCGGACCGGAACTTTGGCAATATCTGGCATCTGGCTATAACTCGGCGCCCGTGGAGTGCCAACTGGACTCCGGCATCCACGGTGACGGCACTGCATCGCGCCTGTGGGCGGCGAACGGTACCAACCTCTCGCAGGAGTTCACCAATGATCCTGATGCAGAGATTTCCTGGGGCAGCGCGCCGAGAAACCTGGGCTATACCGTCTATGACGGCAAATACCTGAACTGGAAGAATTCAGCGGCAACTGCAAATATTCAGAGAATCGACATCGTCAAAGCCGTGGTATCAGCGGTGATGAAATCGATCACGAATGTCAACGTCGGCGTTCAGCGGTTCAATGACAATCAAGGCGGCCCGATCATCCAGGGCCTGGTCGATATCGATACCAACCGGAACAGTGTTCTCAGCGCGATAAACAGCCTGAATGCTGACGGCGCGACGCCGTTATCGGAAGTCATGTACGAGGCCGCCCTGTACTGGCGCGGCATGCCCGCTTTCTACGGCGAAAGCGTCAGTGAGTGGCCGACGGACCCGGGAGCACTGGACTCAAGTGGCCCGGAAAATTACAAACAACCGGCAACAAACGTCTGCTCCAAAAACTACAACGTGATGCTGTCCGACGGACAGCCCAATAACGATGCTGAAGCAGAAACGGAGACACCGAAGTTGCCGAACATCGCTGCTGCACTTGGCTATACCCCTTGTGACGGCGCCGGCACAGACGGTGCGTGTCTCGATGACATCACGGAGTATTTGTCGAAAGAAGACATAGATATCCCACTTGCGGGTGATCAGTTTGTAACGACACATACGATCGGCTTTGCACAGGACATACCGGTTCTGCGTTCGGCCGCTGAGCGTTCCGGTGGCACCTATTTCCAGGCTGACGACGTCGAGAGTCTTGCGCTTGCACTGCTGAACATCGTTGGCGATATCAACGCCAGAAACCTGTCGTTCAGCGCACCAGCCGTTTCGGTGAACGCATTCAACCGGACGCAAAACCTGAACGACCTTTACCTGACCGTATTCTCCCCGAAGACCAGGGCGCACTGGCCGGGCAACCTCAAGAAGTACAAGATCGACGGTGGACAGATCGTCGATTCGCAAGGGCTTGGCGCGGTAAATCCAACGACCGGCTTTTTTGACGATGCGGCAATAAGCTTCTGGACCGCTGCTCCGCCGCCGGATGGAAACGAGGTTACGCTGGGCGGCGCGGCCAACAAGCTGCCTGCGCCGGCGTCACGAAAGCTGTACACGAACAATGGTTTTGACACCAATCTCACCGGTGGCAGCAATGCAATTACGCCATCGAACGCAGGTGCGTTTATTCCGGCCGATTTTGGTCTTGCCGGTGCCGCAGGCGAACCAAGTATTGACGAAGTCATTCGCTGGATGCGCGGCGAAGACGTAACCGATGAGGATTTCGATCCGGCAACGACGGTTCGAAATGCGATGGGCGACCCGCTTCATTCGCAGCCCGCCGCCGTAGTATATGGCGGGACCCCGGCAGCGCCTGATGTCGCAGTGTTTACCGCAACGAATGATGGTTATTTGCACGCAGTGGATGGCGTCACGGGCGTCGAGCTCTGGTCCTTCGTGCCGAAGGACTTGCTTGCTGGCATGACCCGACTGTATTTCGATCCGAGATCGAAATACAAAATCTATGGAATCGATGGTGACGTTGTGCCTGTTATCAATGACCGGGATCACAACGGTATCATCGACGGAACGGATTTTGTGTACCTTCTGTTCGGTCTGCGCCGTGGCGGAGATGATTTCTACGCCCTGGACGTGACCAACAAGAACACGCCGAAGCTGTTATGGCAGCGGAAGGTAACGAACGGCGGTCAGAGCTGGTCAAGGCCTACCGTCGCCCGGGTCAACATCAGTGGCGTTAGCCAGAATACCGACCAAGCGGTTGTAGTCGTCGGTGGTGGATACGATTCGGTACATGACACCAAAGCGCTTCCGGCCACGGCCGATGCCGCCGGTGCCGGCATTCACATGCTTGATCTTGTCAGTGGCGCCGAGCTTTGGCGCGCCGGGCAGGACAATGGAGCCAACCTGACACTTTCCACCATGACGCGCTCGATTCCGACGCAGGTTCGTGTCGTAGATATGAGTGGCGACGGACTAGCGGACCGCATGTATGCATCGGACATGGGCGGCCAGCTGCTTCGCTTCGATATATCGAATGGACTGGCAGCGAACAGTCTTGTCGCCGGCGGTGTTATCGCTCAACTTGGTGCCGAAGGGCTTGGCGCACCGGCAGATCCGGACCTGCGGCGTTTTTATAACTCGCCTGATGCCTCGATATTCACGGACCGGGCACAGAACCGCCGTTTCATATCGCTGAGCATTGGCAGTGGTTACCGGGCGCATCCGCTGGATAATACGGCGTCCGACCGGTTCTATTCGGTGCGTGACAAGGATGTGTTCAACAAACTGGATCAGGCTGCCTACGATAACTACACCATCATTACGGAAAGTGACCTGGTCGAAGTCAGAGGATCCGTGCGAACAATCATCGATCCGGCCAAGAAGGGCTGGAAATTCACATTGCCTCCGAATCAAAAGGTTCTCGCCAACTCGGTGACGTTTGATGACGACGTTTTCTTCGTCACTTTCTCACCTGAGGCCAACCTGGCCGACGTGTGTCAGCCCAGTAATGGTAAGAACTTCCTGTATCGGGTAAGTGTCGAGAACGGCGATCCTGTCGTTAACAACCTGGATACGCTCGATCCACTGGATGCGGACGATGAACGCGTGACGCAGCTGGCTCAGGGTGGTATCGCTCCGACACCCGCATTCCTGTTCCCGGCACCGGATCCGAATTGCACCGGCTCTGCCTGCTCGCCGCCGCCGATCTATTGCGTCGGTGTTGAGTGTGGCAACCCTGGGTTTAACAACAATCCGGTCCGGACACTGTGGACTCAGGACGGTATCGAGTAACGGGTAACCCTATGAAGTATGGAGAATATTTCAATGCGTAAATACATGCGCGGTGTAACGCTGATGGAACTGATGATCGTAGTCGTGATCGTCGGCATCCTGGCGGCAGTCGCTTATCCGAACTATCGCCAATATGCAGCACGGGCGAAGCGTAATGAGGCAAGGGCAGCATTGTTGCAGATTGCGACCAATCAGGAACGGTTCTATTTGCAAAACAATACTTATACGGAAGATCTGACAGCGCTCGGCTTTCCAACCACGCCGACATTCATGACTGATACGGGGTCTTATCTGATCCGCGTCGATGCGGGAAGTGCAAATTCCAACAACTTCGTCGCGAGAGCGGTGTATCAGAATCTCGACGCTTCAGAAACGGCCAAGTGTACAAACTTCACGATCGACGCTCGCGGTTCCAAGGCATCGTTGCCACTCCTGGATTGCTGGTCTGCGACACGCTAGCCCAAAGAATCGTCAAGAACGAAATGAAATCGCCTGCACCGCAGGCGATTTTTTTAGCCTTCCTTCTTCTCTTCCGCAACAGCAGGCGGCGGCACGGGCTTCTGCCGGCCTGATATGAACAGCGCGTCGACAATCAGCAACACGGCGCCAACGGTGATGGCGGAATCCGCAACGTTGAATGCCGGAAACCAGGTTCCGCCTATCAGGAAGCCAAAATAATTCGGCACTTCTATGAAATCGATGACGTAACCGAGGCGGATACGATCGATGACGTTGCCGAGCGCGCCGCCGAGGACCAGCGCGAGACCTGCCGTAAGCATTGTCTGCCCGGCTGTTCTCAGGCGCCAGATCCACACGGCAATGACCGCGCTCACCGCGACTGCCAGCGCGATAAAAAACCATCTTTGCCAGCCGCCAGCGTTGGCCAGAAAGCTGAAAGCGGCGCCGGGGTTACGCCGGTGGGTCAATTGCAAAAAGGCATTAACGGGAATCGGCGGATCCCCGTACTGCACCCATTTCAGGATCGCCCACTTCGTTAACTGATCGAACAGGACGATTAATGCGGATAACGCCATCCAGATGCCGAAAAAATGTTTGCGGCCGGGTTCGTCTGTTTTGTTCTCGGTCAATGTCGTGTCCTTTCAGGCCGCGAGAATCGCTCTTGCGCTATCCGCATCCCGGTGCATTTGCTCGACGAGGTCTTTGACCTCATCGAACTTCAGCTCACTTCTGAGCCGTGCAACGAAGTCTACATGAATGTACTTGCCGTAGATGTCCTCGTCAAAATCGAATATGTGCACCTCGAGTATCGGCTTGGTTCCGCCAAACGTGGGTCGCGTGCCGACGCTGGCGACGGCATCCAGCGGCTTGCCGCCCAATCCCGAAACGCGAACCGCGAATATCCCCATGACGGCACTTTGTCGGCGACGCAGATTGACGTTTGCGGTCGGGAATCCAAGCTCTCTGCCAAGATGTTCGCCTTCGATAACCTTGCCGGACATTCTGTATTGGCGGCCCAGCAGCCTGGTCGCGTCGTCGAGCTTTCCTGTCCAGAGCGCCTCGCGAATCGTCGTGCTGCTGACCCGCTCGCCATCGTCCAGAACGCTCGCAACCTGGTGTACCCCGAAGTCCAGCGCACTGCCCGCGCGCTGCAGGTGATCGATATCGCCCTGGCGTCCCTTCGCGAAGCGAAAGTCGTCACCGATGATCAGGTGCCTGATATTCAGCGATTGAATGAGAAGCTGTCGTATAAAAGTATCTGCCGCAATGTTTTTCATTTGCTCGTCGAAACGCGGGCAATAGAACAGATCGATTCCGTAATCTGCGAGTGCCTCGTATTTTTCCCGGAACCGCATTAATCGCGCCGGCGGGCTCGATGACGAAAAATACTCCTTGGGCGTCGGTTCAAAGCTCATGACGACCGCCGGCAGACCTTCCGCGCGGGCCTTTTCGAGCACCTTGTCCAGGAGCTTGCGATGACCCAGGTGCACGCCGTCATAGGAGCCGATGGTCGCAACGCTGCCTTTGCGAACAAGATCGAACGGGATGCTGTCTGGCCTGCGGGCTAAGCGCACTTAGGTCGACCTCAATCTCAAATTCGAAAGTCGCAGGCCGAGCGCCAAAAGCACAATAAAATACACGCCCATGCCACCGAGAATGCTGGCCGACAACCAGATTAGCCTCTCCGTCACGCCTGCCGCGATCCACCAGTCGAGTGGCCTTTGCATGTAGACGAGACAAACCGCCATAACGAGGATACCGGCGGCGACCTGAATGAGCAGTCTGGTCCAGCCGGCCGAGTGTGTCAGTACTTCATCACGCCGCAGCCCACGATACAGAAGCCACGCATTGAGTATTGCCGACACCGAAATCGCCAGTGCCAGGCCGGCATGCGTGCCTTCATATTCGACCCGGGTAAGAACGTAAGCGAGTACTACGCTAAGCACAAAGTTGACAGCCAACGCAATGAGCCCAAAGCGAACAGGCGTCCGCGTGTTTTCGCGGGCGAAGTATGCCGGGGCGAGGATCTTGACGTAGGAAAAGCCGACGAGCCCAAGGGCGAAGGCCTGTAATGCCAGCGCCGTCATACGCACGTCGAAGACGGTGAACTCACCGCCATAAAAAATCGTGGCTACAAGCGGATCTGCCAATACGATCAGGCCGACTGCAGACGGTACGGCGATCAGTAAAACGAGTTTCATCGACCAGTCGATCGTCCCGGAAAATTCTTGCATCGATTCGTTGGCATGTTGTCGCGACAGGTACGGCAATGTAACCGTAGCTAGCGCAATACCAAACAAGCCTAGCGGAAATTCCATCAGTCGATCCGAATAATACAACAAGCTTATTTTTCCGACGCCAAGCAGCGAAGCAATTATGCCGCCGAGCAAGACATTGATTTGCGCAACGGACGAACCAAAGATAGCCGGGAGCATCAAGGTCGTAACCCGCTTGACCCCGGGATGTTTCGGATTCCATCGCGGTCTCGGTACAGCATGTATACGAGCAAGAAACGGCAACTGAAACAGCAATTGAATGAGACCCGCGGCAAATACGGCATAAGCGAGCGCCATTCCGGGTTCTTCAAGCGTCGGCGCCAGCCAGAGCGCAGCAGCGATCAAGACAATGTTCAATATGACAGGCGTGAATGCAGGCACGCCGAATCGACCATAGGTATTGAGAATCCCGCCCGCGAACGCCGTCAGCGATACGAACAGGAGATAAGGAAACGTAAATCGCAACATCGTCGACGCAAGATCGAAGCGGCCATCCTCTCCGATAAATCCGGGAGCGACGATGGCAACCAGGATCGGCGCAGCAACGACGCCGATCAGCGTGATGAAGAACAGGATCAGACCGAGAGTACCGGCAATGGCGTCAACAAATTCTCTCGCTTCGGCGTGCTCGTGTTGCTCACGATATCGCGCCATGACCGGGACGAAACCCTGGGAGAAAGCACCTTCCGCAAAAAACCGCCGCAGCATATTCGGAATTCGGTTAGCGACGAGAAACGCGTCCATAACGATCGTTGCGCCAAAAAAACGCGCGAATACGATGTCCCGGACCAGCCCCAGGATTCTCGAAAGCAGCGTCATCGAGCTAACCACGGAGGTCGATTGCAGCAGCAGCCTCCCGGAAATCAGGTGTTTCCGGGCGCCGGCGGCAGGCTGAGACTCGATTTCTGATGGGTGATCGGAGGCCATGGCAGACGCTAGTTTATCCTTAGATGCGGCCTGAAATCAGCGAATTAGCCCGGGCGTGCTGGGCTGTCGCCTGCGTCATTGACATTCGCCGGGAGGGCACGAATAATACGCGGCTCTTTACAGCTAGGCACTTAGGTTTACAGCAGTGGCAAACATTAAATCAGCCAGGAAACGCGCCCGCCAGGCCGAGAAAACCCGGCTTCACAAGATGGGCCTCCGCTCCAAGATGCGGACTCATATCAAAGACGTGATAAAGGCAGTGGAAAAAGGCGACAAAAAGGCAGCTGCTGAGGCTTACAGTGCCGCCGTGCCTGCCATCGACTCGATGGTTAACAAAGGCGTTGTTAACAAGAACAAGGCCGCGAGACACAAGAGCCGTTTGAACAAAATGGTCAAAGCGCTCGCCGCATAACTCATCTATAAAAAAGGCCGGGCCCGCAAATGCGGGCCCGGCCTTTTTTATTGCGTGTTACTTATCCGATTACCAGCATTTCTCGCCGCCGCCGCTACTACCTCTTTGACCGGTGTTCGACAAAGTCAGACTACCGCAGCTCGTATCTTTGCTTGCCATCATCATCTGTGGCACAGCCGTTAGCGTGTAAGCGGTCGCAGTCGGGGCAGCCAGTGTGATCAGGTAAACCCGGCCATCATCTCCCATCGCAACGTTATCCCCATCGTCGCCGACCATGAACGGGTTTGCATCATAACCGAGTGTAGTCAGCGAATTCGCATAACGCTTGTTATCCATAAAATACTGTTGCTGGCGATCTGCAACCTGCAGCAGCACTGACTTACCTGCCGTTCTCTTGGCCCTGATGACATACTGCGTATAGGAAGGGTACGCGGATGCCGCAATGATTGAGAGAAGGACGAGTGCAATCAGCAACTCAATCAGCGTAACGCCTGTCTGATGACTGGCGACTCTGTCGGTTTTACAAGTTTTTGTCAGTTTCATCATGATTTCTTTGTGGTTAGTAATCCAGGTAACTAGAGATCCGAATCTTCCTGCAGATACCAGTAGGTTCTCCAACGCGTCGTCGACTCGATATTATCGATCTGCAAGTCGGGTCGAAGAATCTTGTTCGGCGGAATTGAAACGACCTCCGCAGGAATACCCGCTGAATTCAGGTCGGTGCTGCGGTCATCCTTGGACGATGGTTCGTCCGGGTGGCCGGGGTCATCGTCCGATGTATCGTAGTTGATGACCGACCTCGCATCCTGAAGTCCGACAGCGTAAAGGCGGCCCGCTCCCTCGGAGGGCGCACAAGCAGTCGAGGACCCGGCGCTCTGTGGAAGATAGGTGGTAAAGAACACCATGCCTGTAATTGTTGTTGCCGTAGCAAGAATTTTCTCACCGCTATCTTCCATTTGCAGGCGCCAGCCCGCAGTCAGATTGACACTGCAACTGCCACCTTCCTGCAAGCAATTGTCGGTGACGTCGCCGAAATCCGGATGCTCATACCCTGTATCGGTGCCCATTCCGGAAATCGCGTTTCGATCCTTGATCATATAAAGGAAATTGCTGGCAACGCCACCGCCATCCAATGGATCCGCGCGATCTCCGGAACCGAGAATGACGCCGTCGAAATTGCCATTCTTGTCCTTAGTCGGAACCAGATCGGGCCGGTGGAAAAATCGTCGGTCGGATGCCTTGCCCGACGATCCCGTCGCGTGCCGTCCAACGGACGCGAGCAATGTCAGTTTCCAAGCCATCGTGCTTTTGCCGTGGATATCGGCACGCCATACATTGCCGCCGGTGTCGCCGACGAGAATCCGGTCTGTCAGAGAATCGCCGTCGGTATCAGCGACCGTCAGGGTAGACGGAATGCTGTCAACGAGCTGCGGATGTTCAAACACCTTGGCTGAAGCACCGCCGGAACCGCCGCGGGCCTTCCAGATCAGGCTACCCGTTTCGGCATCGACTACATAGATCGCATTGCCTTCCGAATCATTCGTTCCAACGCTCGTCCTGTCGTCTTTATTGGTATCGTAACCGCCGGCGAACATCAGGACTGGCCTCTGGCCGCTGCCGGTATCGACAAGTCCCACACGTGGGTTCGAGAAGGTGTAGCCAAGCTCCGAAAAGTCGCCGGATTTATCGATCGTCCACATCAATTTGGGCGCTTCCGGATTTGTTACGTCGAGCGCGTAATAAGCCTTGCCACCACGACGCATGCCAACATACAGGTAAACCTTGTCGCCACTCTCGATCGTGCCGTTGAAGTTCTTGTCCTCGATGTAGGCGACCGGGGCACCATCCAATGTGTACGGGTGCTTGGCGCCAGTCGGGTTGGCACGCAAAAGCTTTTGCGCGGACATCGAAGTTCTCGGCATAAAGCCCCAGACTTCCTCGCCGCTTTCGCCGCCGGAT
>Ga0255052_10001716_pt1 | contig 16314 bp, 16 predicted proteins | sample JV7_2_21_MG_FD_188632 | JGI IMG/M metagenome (GOLD analysis project Ga0255052, IMG submission 188632) | Seawater microbial communities from Jervis Inlet, British Columbia, Canada - JV7_2_21 | ecosystem: Environmental > Aquatic > Marine > Inlet | place: Canada: British Columbia | collected...
GCGACTCGCGCGAACAGGGTGCGAATAGTATTTTTCATGACCTGGCCTCTGTTTTATCCGCGGGCGCTATTCGAGAGGCATCTGTTGCAACAGGCCGGCCTTGGCCTTTTCCCACTCCTTGTCCGTGCCCCGGCTCGAAGACAGCCCAATGTCCCAGCCGTCTTCATTGGTCGGGTTGTAGAACAGATAAAGTTTGTTATCGACAATTTGCCAACTTTTGGGGTCGGCATCGACACCGTAGGTATAGCTTGCCGAACAATACCCACCGTATTGCGGCATGTATTTTTCGGGATCGGCGACAAACATGTCGCGGTGTTTTAGATTGACGAAATACCACTTCCCGCCGAGCCACTCGGTGCTGATATCCTTCGAACCCTGCAGCGCCTCGCCCATGGTGAAATAGGCGACCGCGTCGTAACCGAAGATAACAATATCGTGCGCGCCCGGAAACTGATCGTGGTCGGCCCTGACAGCGGGGCTCGACAGGAGCATCGAGCCGAGCAGGACAATCGTGAGACAGGATAAATGCCCTTGCCCGTTACTGGTTAGCTTATTGATAAACATGACTGTTTCTCCTCTATATTATTTTTGGATTGAATTCGACTAGTTCGAAGCCGTTTGTAATTTCGTTTCAATGAACTGGATGACCTCTGCCTGCTTGCTGCTATTGGCGCAGCTCAGGGGGGTGCTGCCTGCATAACTGCGTGCGGTTATGTTCGCACCGGCGTCCAGTAGCAGTTTCACCATTTCCAGGTTTCCATTCCAGGCTGCGTTGTGCAGGGGCGTATAATCACCTTCATCACGGACATCGACCTCCGCGCCTTTTTCGATTAAAAGCGCGGCGAGATCCCGGTTGCCCGATCTTACCGCCAGGTGTAACGGCGATCCATACTCATACCAGCTGGGTCCCAGCTGGTTGATGTCGGCGCCGTTTTGTAACTGCAGCTTTACCGATTCGATATCCTGGTTGGTTACCGCCTCGTGCAGGGAACCGGCCTGAACATTCATGCTCAAAGTAACAACCAGACCTGCCAGCAATGTTTTCAGATACCTAATTCTCATGGCCCCGTTCTCCAGCGATTGCGTTTCGTTTCCAACTTCCAGGGATTGATTTCGTTACAAGCCCTCGTGCTATGATCGCTATCAAAGCCGATTTGGCAGGGAAATAAGTAATAAAAACCTGTTTTTTTTATGACGAAAACATAATTTTTTAAAAATCAATAACTTATAGTGGATCATCGCGACACATTTTCGATCGATGGCTGGCGTATCGAGGCCGATTCTCATCGTATGATACGCGACGGGGTCGAAAAAAAGCTCGAACCGCGCGGCCTCGAGCTATTGCTTTACCTCGCCGAGCGTCCGAATCAGGTCGTCACCCGCCAGGAAATCGAAGACGATGTCTGGCAGGGCCGCGTGGTCGGTTACGACGCCCTGAGCGGCAGCATCGCCAAGCTGCGCAAGGCGTTCTCCGATACCAGCAAGAATCCCCGCGTCATCGAAACCATTCCGAAATCCGGTTATCGGCTCATCGCGCAGGTGCTGGTGGTCTCCGATGAAAAAGAAATGCCGTCCCGCGAACCCGTCGGCGAGAATTTCGAACGCAAACTGGCCGCTATATTTTACGCCGATGTCGCAGGCTACAGCCGCCTCACCGGCGAGGACGAGGATCGCACCCACCACCAGCTGCGCCAGAACATGAAGATCATTTCCGAGTTGATCGTCAACTACCATGGACGCATCGTGCATTACGCCGGTGATGCGGTGTTGGCCGATTTCGCAACCGCGTCGACGGCCCTGCATTGCGCACTCGCGGTGCAGCAAAAAATTGCCGAGATCAATTCACACTTGCCCGAAAACCAGCAGGTGTTGTTTCGCATCGGTGTCAACCTTGGCGAAGTCATTATCGACGGCGAAGAAATTTATGGTGATGGCGTCAACGTGGCCGCGCGCCTGGAAAGCCTGGCCGCGCCGGGAGGGGTTTGCATTTCGGGAGCCGTGTTCGACGCCATCGGGCAAAAGCAGAATTTCGATTTCGAGTACCAGGGCGAAAAATCGGTAAAGAATATTTCGAGACCGGTGCGCGCCTATGCCGTCCATCTCAAGTCGGGTACCGCACCCCCGGTCCCCGAGTCGCCGCGAAATGACACGCGGCCGAGAGCGGTTGCCTCTAAAGTACCGGTTTTATGGCTTGGGATCGGCGTAATCGCGCTGGTTCTGGTCGCTGTGCTGTATCTGCTGGTTCAGGGTAGCGGTCAGGAAACCACAAGCACTCCACAGACACCGAAGCATATCGTCGACGAGAAAACTCCGTCGCTGGCGATACTGCCTTTCAGGAATATCAGCAATAACCCGGGGCAGGATGTTTACTCTGCAGGCTTGACCGATGACCTGATAACCGATCTTTACAATACCGATGGGTTGCGAGTCATACCGAGACATTCGAGTTCAATTTACACGGATACCGAATTACCGATCAGTAAAATTGCCGAGGCGCTACAGGTCCGTTATATCGTCCAGGGCAGCGTGAGGCGGTCGTTCGGGGATATTCGTGTCAACGTGCAACTGGTAGACGCTGCTACCGATCAACAGGTCTGGGCGCAACGCTTCGATGACAAGGTCGAAAACCTGTTTAAACTGCAAGACCAGCTAGTCGCCGGTATTCTCGCCGGGCTAAACCTCAAAATCAATGTAAGGGCGCCGTCGCAGCGCAGGACCACCAACCTCGAAGCTTACGATTATTTTCTGCGTGCCGAGCACCGGCGATTGAATAATCGACTCGAAACTCGAAGTGAGGAAACCCTGGTGTTGTACCAGAAAGCTATAGCGCTCGACCCAGAATTTGTTGCCGCCCATATAGGACTCGCGCGTGAAGCACTGGAAAACTGGCAGCTCGACGCAAGCCAGGTGATGCCTGCGGCGGCCTCGAGGAAACTGGTTTACCAGGCAGCGGGGAAGGCCCTCGAACTGGATCCGGAAAACCCTGAAGCACTCGCCATTCTCGGACTGATCCAGACGATATCGGGTGCTCACGACGCCGGTATCGCTTCGGTACGACAGGCGGTCGCGTTAGATCCGGCAACCCCGGAATTGCATGTCGACCTGGCCGTAGTCCTGTCTTATTACGGCTTACACGAGGAAGCGCTTGAATCGATAATGACGGCGATTGATCTCCACGTAACCCCCCCGGCACAATACTTCAGGAATCGTGCCGATATCTATTTTTTCCTGCATCAGTTTGACAAAGCGCTTGAAGATTTAAACAGACCCGGCGTCGACCCCGGTACCGAGCGGGTGTCTGAGATGCGTATTCTTGTACACGGTGCCCTCGGTGACCGCGAAAAGGCAATTCCACTGGTCGCGGCCATGCTAAAACAGGTAGCCTGGTTCAACCTGGAGTATTACCGGATAAATTATGCCTATTACCGTCGGGCGGAAGACATCGAGTTGATACTCGATTCATTTGCAAAGGCGGGTATGCCGCGATTTGCCTACGGTTTCGACCCCGGAAACAACCCGCCGCTGGACGACGCCGGGATTCTGGCACTGGTCGAGAAAAAATTGTGGCGTGGGGCTACGCATAATCGAGGAGAATTCTTTCAGCAGTTCCACGGCAGCGATGGCGTTGCCATTCGCACCCCGGATACGATGATGTCCGGCAACTACTACATCAACGCCGGAAAGCTGTGCGTGACATTTCAGTCGGTTTTACTCGATTTGCCGGATTGCGGGTATATCTATCCGGATGGCGATCCAGGACACTACACCTGGGTCACGCTGGGTGAAGTTTATAGTTTCACGGCCGACGGGTAGTACAATTTTCAATTGTGGCAGTCGCCCTGACCGCCATCCCTGCGTAACCCCGAATTTAAGCAGCAAAGATCAATATGAGCTAATCCATTGAAAAAATGGTGGCTACGCCCTGATTTGAACAGGGGACCCCATCATTATGAGTGATGTGCTCTAACCAACTGAGCTACGTAGCCAATGTTATTCACTTATTTCGAGGGCAGTTTACCAAATTTATAGCTAGTAAACTGTCCTTGAAATAAGGTGACCGGCTTGCCCGGTCGTAGAGAGCGCGCGATTTTCGCTTGAACATCGTGCGCTGTCAAGCGCAAGCCCCTGGCCTAGACGTTAAAGCGGAAATGCACGACGTCGGCCTCACGCATGATGTAGTCCTTGCCCTCGAGGCGCCATTTACCAGCATCCTTCGCACCCTGCTCACCATTCCCGGCGATAAAGTCGTCAAACCCGACCACTTCGGCACGGATAAAGCCCTTTTCAAAATCGGTATGAATTTTCCCAGCCGCACGCGGTGCGGTATCGCCAACCCGTATGGTCCAGGCGCGAACTTCCTGGGGACCCGCGGTAAAGTAAGTCTGCAGGTTTAAAAGCCGGTAGCCGGCATGGATCACGCGATCAAGGCCCGGCTCTTCGAGACCCATTTCCTGCAAAAACTCGGCCGCTTCGGCGGCGTCGAGTTCAGCTATCTCGGCTTCGATCGAGGCACAGATTGCGACCACTTCAGCACCCTCATTCGCCGCATGAGCCGTTACCGCATCGAGATAGGGATTATTATCGAATCCATCCTCGGAAACATTGGCAATATAAAGTACCGGCTTTGCGGTAATCAGATGCAATTCTTTCATCCAGCCGCGCTGATGATCCTGCAGCTCGAAGCTGCGCGCGTGCCTGCCATCCTCGACATGCGTCTGAACTGCAACCATGAACTCGTATTTCGCTTTTGCCTCTTTATCATTCGACTTGGCCAGCTTCGCGGCACGCTCGGTCTGACGCGCAACTGATTCCATGTCCGCCAGCAATAATTCGGTGTTAATCGTCTCTATGTCATTTAGCGGATCGATCTTGTTGCTGACGTGCAGAATATCTTCATCTTCGAAACAACGAACCACCTGTGCAATCGCATCGGTTTCACGAATATGCCCGAGAAACTGGTTACCAAGGCCCTCGCCTTTCGAGGCACCGGCAACCAGTCCGGCGATATCGACAAACTCCATCGTTGTTGGAATTATTTTTTTTGGCTGGACGATATCGGCGAGCTGCTGCAACCTCGAGTCGGTAACCTCGACCACTCCGACGTTCGGATCGATCGTGCAAAACGCATAGTTTTCCGCAGCAATTCCGGCCCGGGTTAACGAGTTGAACAGGGTTGATTTACCGACGTTAGGTAACCCGACGATGCCACATTTAAATCCCATATTAGTGCCCTTACTAGGTATGCAGGGCCTGCATCGCCTTGTCGATGCGCCCCTCGATGACTAGCGGCATAACTGCAAGCGTATCGCGGTTGGCCGACTCGATCGCATTCAAGTCCGCTACCGACGGTTTATGCAGCACGTAGTTGATGACCTGATTGCTATCCCCCGGGTGCCCGATGCCAACCCGGATACGGAAAAACTCGCGGCTACCGAGATGGTTGACGATATCGAGCAAGCCATTATGCCCGCCATGACCGCCCGCCTGCTTGATGCGATTGGTGCCCGGGGGTAAATCAAGCTCGTCGTGGATCACCAGAATTTGCTCGGGCGCTATCTTGAAATAACGCGCCAGCACAGCCACCGCCTGGCCACTACGATTCATGAAGGCCTGCGGTTTGAGTAAGTAGATGTCCTTGCTCCCGGCCTTGAGCTTGCATTCCTCCGCGTTGTAACGCTTTTCGAATCGAAAGCCGAGACCCAGGTCTGATGCCAGCAGATCGATCAGCCAGAACCCGGCGTTATGACGCGTATCAACGTAATCGGCCCCGGGATTACCGAGGCCGACGATCAAACGGATATCAGCAGTTAGCGCAGCCACGCAGCAGGTTACTCCTTGTCGCTGGCTTCGCCTTCAGACTCACCGGCATCACCTTCAGCTACTTCGCCTTCTTCGCCTTCTGCAACTTCACCTTCTTCACCCTCAGGTGCTTCCGGTGCTTCCTCTTCGATCACTTCTTCCTCACGTGTCTTGACTACCGATATGACACCCAGGTCATGGTCGTCATGTTCGGTTTCTTCGACATTCTGCATCGCCGTAAGCTCAACGCCCTCGGGCATCTTGATATCCGACAGGTGCAGTGATTCGCCGAGATGCAGGTTTTCGGCATCGATATCGAGGTTCTCGGGCAGATCTTTCGGTAACGCGATGATTTCAATTTCCGTTACCACTTGCGTAATCATGCCACCATCCGTTCTCACGCCAACGCAGTCTTCGGCGTTGAGGACGTTAATCGGAACCACGATCTTGATCGGCGTATTTTTGTCGATGCGGTAAAAATCGGCGTGCATTACCTTATTTTTGTAGGGATGCCGCTGCAGATCACGCAGGATGACTTCTTCGGTAAGGTCGCCGACCTGCAGCTCGATTACCTGGGTGTAGATCGTTTCGTGTTCGAGTTCATGAAAGATCTTGTTGTGTAGGATGCTGATTTGCACGGGGTCGCTATCACCACCGTATACGATTGCTGGCACCAAACCCTGATGTCTCAGGCGGCGGCTCGCACCTTTCCCTGAGTCAGAGCGTGGTTCCGCATTCAGATGAATTGTGTCTGACATTGCTATACTCCAAAAATAAAAAACCGCCTCTCGACGGAGGCCTGCCTTGCGACCAGGCAGGATCACAAAAAGCCGCTTGCGCGACTATCGTCAATCCATATACAACGAACTGACCGATTCTTCAGAATGGACGCGACGGATTGTCTCCGCCAGCAGCCCTGCCACCGATAACTGGCGGATCCGCGCACACTTCGCTGCCTTTTTCGAGAGCGGTATGGTATCGGTTACCACCATTTCATCAATGGCTGAATTTTCCAGGTTTTCTATCGCCTTGCCCGACAATACCGGGTGGGTACAATAGGCGTGAACACCTTTAGCCCCCTCCTCCTTGAGTGCAGCTGCAGCCTGACACAAAGTGCCGGCAGTATCGACCATATCATCGACAATAATACAGGTCTTTCCCTTGACCTCACCGATGATATTCATCACCTTGGCCATATTCGGCTGCGGGCGACGTTTGTCGATGATCGCGAGGTCAGCCTCGTCCAGCTGTTTCGCAATTGCTCTGGCGCGCACCACGCCCCCGACATCGGGCGAGACCACGATCATATCCGGGTACTTCTGCTTCCAGATATCGCCCATCAAAAGCGGCGATGCATACACATTATCCACCGGGCATTCGAAAAAACCCTGGATCTGGTCGGCATGCAAATCAACCGTCAGAACCCGATCCACACCGACACTGGTGAGCATATTTGCCACCACCTTGGCCGTGATCGGGACCCGTTGCGAGCGCACCCGCCGATCCTGGCGTGCATACCCATAATAAGGAATTACCGCCGTAACCCGGTTTGAGGAGGCCCGCTTGATCGCATCGATCATGACCAGCAACTCCATCAAATTGTCGTTGGTGGGTGCACAGGTCGGCTGGATAATAAATACATCCTTACCGCGCACGTTCTCGCCTATCTCGACCGAAATTTCACCATCGCTGAATTCATCCACCGACGCGATCCCGATTGGAATATCCAGATAACGAACGATTGTTCGCGCCAATTCGGGATTGGCATTCCCGGTGAAGACCATCAAGTCGTTCGTGGCTACGCTGCCAACCATCGGGCTCTCTCGTTTGCAAAAAATTGGCTGGGCCGGCTGGATTCGAACCAACGAATGCCAGGATCAAAACCTGGTGCCTTACCACTTGGCGACGGCCCAATAAATCTCTTCAACTCGATATTTCCATTTGTCGGGCTACCGATTTGCGATTCAGTACCCCTGAAACACTTACGGCTGGATTGCGAAATACATCCTGTATTTCGCCCTGCGGGCCGTCCTGCGGACGTCCAAAATCGCTCCCGGCGATTTTGTCGAACCAACGAATGCCAGGATCAAAACCTGGTGCCTTACCACTTGGCGACGGCCCAATAATTCTCATTTGTCCAGCAATCGCAATTGCTGGTGTACCGGGTTACGATTCATTGCCCTGGTAACGTACCCAGTCCACTGCTTCGGAACCCTCGATTTTACAGCTTCTGCCTGCTCATGGCTATCGACTGCGGCGAACACGCAAGCACCGGTACCCGACATCCTTGCCGTTGCATACTGGCTCAACCAGTCGATCGCCTCGCCTACCTGGGGGTACAGTTTTCGTACCACCGGCTCGCATACATTACTGGCCGCGCCGCCCAGAAAGGCGCGTATTGTGAGCGGATCGTTGTTGCGTGTCAATTCTTGTGCGCCAAATATTTGAGCGCTGGAAACTTCTATTCCTGGGTCGATGACAAGCTGAATTGGCTCATTTAATTCAATTGGCTCCAGCACCTCGCCGATACCAGTGCCCCATGCCGCTCTGCCGTGCACAAAAACAGGTACATCTGCACCCAGTTCGATACCGATCTCGGACAGTTGATCCAGTGATTGACCGAGTCCCCAGAGCTGATTCAGGGCCAACAGGCAGGTTGCCGCATTCGAACTGCCGCCGCCCAACCCGCCACCGATGGGAATACGCTTGTCAATGCTAATGTTAACCCCTTTACCTACCTGGAATCGGGATTGAAGCAACATCGCGGTCCTCAACAGGATATCGTCCGCTGCCGCAACCGGTGAATTACCCGGCAGTCGACGAACAACACCTTCGTCATTCACAGTAAACTGCAGATCATCACAAAGGTCGATAAATTGAAACACGGTTTCAAGCAGGTGATAGCCGTCATCGCGACGCCCGATGATATTGAGCATGAGATTGAGCTTTGCAGGCGAGTGCAGTAGCAGTGAATCGACCATGCTAGTTAAATTCGGGAAAAAGATCGGACCTGGAATCGCCCTGTTTAGCCGGCTGCCAGCGTTCTACGATCAGCCTGACGGTTATTGTATCGTTCGCCAGTTCGATCTTACGCGGCAACCGCAAATCTTCCTGCTGCTCGAAGTAGTCGAGGTAGCTAATGTCCCACTGGTCCTGTTTAATGGATCTGGTGCGGCCATCCGCCCTCACGCGATGCGAATAGACGCTCCCGGGTCGTGGCATTCCGCGAATCCAGTAGTCGAGCCCGCTGATCGGCAGCGACCAGCCAATCACACCCTCTAGCAATGCTTCTGCAGTATGATTCTCGAAAACCTGCCCGTCGGGCAGTCTTAATCGATAAGCCTCCCCCGGTTCGGACTCAATGCGAAAAACACCCTGCCCGAAAGGCGCTTCGAGCAGCATCATGAAACCCTCGGAATCTCGTCGCCAGCGAATACCGACATTATAGACCGCGGATTCGATTTTGATCACGGCCCTTGAATGCATATCCCAGTCGTTGTATTGGGCCATTACCTGTTGCTGACTGACCCAAAGTGCCTGTGCCTGCTGTTGCTCCGAAAGGCTTGCAAATTGACTACAACCAGCGATTGCCAAAACGGCGCAAGCAAAGGAGACAGGGCGCAGCAAGCTGTAGAGGAATGTCAGGGGATAAATCGCTGCATTACTTCCTGCAGCATGGGATCATTGGGAGATTTTTCGAGCGCTTCCTTCCATACGCTGGTCGCCTCTTGCTGATTACCACTGACCCAGAGAACCTCACCGAGATGCGCGGCAATCTCTGCATCGTTAAAATGGGATAGCGCCTTGCGCAACAGGTCGATGGCTTTGTCATACTCGCCCAGGCGATAGTGCACCCATCCCCAGCTATCGATGATCGCGGCATCGTCAGGCATTATTTCAATAGCCCGTTTGACATAACCATAGGCTTCTTGATAACGATCGGTCTGATCGGCAAGGGTAAAACCCAGCGCGTTAAGTGCATGCGCATTGTCTGGCTCGGTTTTCAGAATGGTCCGTATATCTGCCTCGAGCAGGTCAATACGCCCCAGTTTTTCGGCCACCAGTGCGCGCGAATACAGGAGATCGCTATTACCGGGCACGATGCCAAGGGCGGTATTAAAAACCGCCAACGCCTGCTCGTAACGTCGCGCACTGCGCAACAGCTCTCCCTTGCTGATATAAATCCGCACCAGTGATCCGTCTGATTGGCTACCCTTAAGCATCGCGTCGAGGTGCTCGATGGCCTCTTCGGTACGGCCCGAGATTCCGAGCATATCTGCAATGCGCAGCCGCGCATCAAACTTATATTCTCCAACGTGTACCTCCCGGTACCAGTCGATTGCAGCCTCATATTGCTTGCGATTTTCATAAATGCGCCCTAGATAATACTGCGCTTCGCCCTCACGCTGCTTAAGCCTGACCAGCATCATCATGTATTTCTCGGCATCATCCAGACGCTGCGATTCGAGCGACAACAGGCCAAGCGTGAAAAGCAACTCGGCATCTTCAGGTGCGGCCTGGTGGAGTGTTTCGAATTCTATGCGCGCTTTTTCATACTCCTTGATATCAACCAGCAAGCGTGCGTAAGTGAGCCGTAAGCCTTGATCATCGGGATTATTTTGCACGGCCTTTTGCAGGCTTACCACGGCTTCGTCAGATCTGCCCAGCTTGAGTAATACCCTGGCGCGCGCGGAATGCAGGCCTTCTATTTTAGCCAGTGCAATCGAGCGGTCGAGATATTTAAGCGCCTCTTCCGGGCGTCCATTTTGCGCGGATAACATTCCATGTAAATACTGCGCATAGGCGCGAGATGGATTTTCTTTTGCGAGGCGTTGAGTCACGGCAAGGACCGTGTTGGCATTTTTTTCGCGTGCCAGCATCCCGAGCAGCGGTGGAAATAACTGGGAGTCTTCCAGTTCGCTAGTCTGAATCAAGCCACTGATATAGTTAAATGCTTCAGGAATATTGTCCTGGCGAATATAGATCGCAGCAATTACCTGGCGCGCTTCGACTCGTTTAGGATCGAGCTCGACCCAACGTTGGGCCGCCTCGATTGCGGCTTCAAGGTCTTGTCCGTAAACCGCAACTCGCACCGCGCGTTCGGCTATGTCGGGATTTTCCTGTGATTTCGCGAGTTCGAGATAATGCCTGATCGCAAGCTCAGTATCACCCTGATTTAAGGCGATTTCGGCCACCATCAGTGCATACGAGGCATCGGCAACCGCGTCTTGCTGTGTGCCCAGGGCATTAATCTGAACCGTCTGGGATTCAAGCGGGGTTGGGGATTGCGATGACATCTGCGGCAGACCGGCACAAGCCGTAACCAGCAGGCTCATCGAGACAAAAGCAGGGCGAATTACAAGCTTGATAAAATTCAATCTGATTTCCACAAGAGATTTTACAATGAGTGTAGCAGTTCACTATAGGATTGTATTTAGCATGATTTGTTCCATGGATGTTGTATTTGGCAGGTTTATGCCCGAAAATCTCCTGTTGGCACGAAACCTTCCCTGAACATGGCCTTATTGTCGCTTGGCATTAATCATTTAACCGCTCCGGTTGATATTCGAGAAAAAGTCGTATTTGCACCCGAGCAAATGCGCCATGCTTTGCACGAATTGCAGGACATTCCCGCGGTAAATGAATCGGTTATTGTATCGACCTGTAACCGCACCGAGATATATTGCGACACATCTTCGGATTGCAGCGATACCATCATGCACTGGCTCACAGCCCATCACGGCATCAACGAGAATGGTCTTGCCCCTTATATTTACCTGCATAGCGATCGGGAAGTCGCGCGCCACCTGTTTTGCGTTGCTTCCGGGCTCGATTCGATGGTGCTTGGCGAGCCCCAAATCCTGGGACAACTCAAAGAATCTTACGACCAGGCACGTGGCGGCAAATCGATTAACTCGATTCTTGACCGTTTGTTCCAGCACTCGTTCAGCGTTGCCAAGCGGGTACGCACCGACACCGAAATCGGATCCAACCCGGTATCGGTTGCATTCGCCGCGGTAAGCCTGTCGAAGCAGATTTTCGGCAGGCTCAATGAATTACACGCCCTGCTAATCGGTGCCGGTGAAACCATAGAACTGGTCTCCCGTCATTTGAAAAGTCAGCAGATCGGTTCCATGACGATCGCCAATCGCAGTGTAGAACGCGCACAGGTTCTCGCCGATCAGATTGGTGCCGACGCGGTGCAGATAAATGCTGTCCCAGAGCAATTGGCGCGTGCCGATATCGTCATTTCCTCGACCGCAAGTCAACTGCCGATTCTGGGTAAAGGCGCCACTGAATCCGCGTTGAAGAAGCGTAAACACCGACCCATTTTTATGGTCGATCTTGCCGTTCCGCGCGACATCGAACCCGAGGTCGGAGCACTGCAGGACATTTATCTTTATAGCGTGGATGATTTAAAGACGGTGGTAGATGAGAATTTACGCGGACGAGAACTGGCCGCCGAGGCAGCCCTGGAAATAGTCAATCTTGAGGTCACGATGTTCGACCAGTGGCTTAAGACCCACCAGTCGGCCGACCATATCCGGCAAATGCGTGATAGCGCAGACCTGATAAAACAACAGGCAATCGAAAAAGCCCTGCTGCAACTGAAACAGGCGTCCGATCCCGAGGAAGCGATCCGGCGACTCGCCAACGAAATTACCAACAAACTGATGCACAAGCCCACCCTCGAAATGCGCAAGGCACTGCAAAACGAAGATGAAGAGCGCATCCAGTTGCTCAAATCGCTGATCACACCCGACTCGCAATAAGGCCATGAAAGAATCGTTGCTAAACAAGCTGGAGGCGCTGTGCGCCAGGCACGAAGAGATCGCTGGAATGCTGGCTGATATTGCAGTCATCAACAACCAGGACCAGTTTCGAAATCTGTCGATGGAATACGCGCAACTGGAGGACGTCGTAACAAACTTCAACCGCTTGCAGCAAGCTCAGACAGAGCTGGAGTCCGCTCGCGAAATGTTGAACGAAGAGGACGCCGAACTCAGGGAGCTTGCCGAAGAGGAAATCGCCGACAACAGCGGCAAGATCGAAGCCCTCGAAATCGAACTACAAAAGCTTTTATTGCCGAAGGATCCCAACGATAGCGCCAATGTATTCCTCGAGATCCGGGCCGGCACCGGTGGTGACGAGGCCGCTATTTTCGCTGGCGATTTGTTTCGCATGTACAGTCGTTACGCCGAATCGAAGAAATGGCAGCTGGAGGTATTAAACAGTAATGAGGGGGAGCATGGGGGCTACAAGGAAATCATTGCGCGCATTGTTGGCAATGGTGCTTACTCGCACCTGAAGTTCGAGTCCGGGGCGCACCGCGTCCAACGCGTGCCAGAGACCGAGTCACAGGGACGCGTACACACTTCTGCGGCGACCGTAGCGATTATTCCGGAAAGCGAAGAAGTACAAATGATTGAAATCAAGCCGGCTGATTTGCGCATCGATACATTTCGAGCCTCGGGCGCCGGCGGCCAGCATGTCAATAAAACCGACTCGGCGATTCGGCTGACGCATCTTCCCACCGGAACCGTGGTCGAATGCCAGGATGAACGTTCGCAGCACAAGAACAGGGCCCGAGCCATGTCATTATTACAGGCTCGAATCTATGACGCCGAAAAGCAAAAGCAGGATGCCGAGCAAGCCGCGGAACGCAAGTCCCTGGTCGGCGGTGGTGATCGCTCGGAACGTATTCGTACCTATAATTTCCCACAGGGCAGATTGACCGATCACCGCATCAATCTAACCCTTTATAAACTCGACGAAATCATGCAGGGCAGCCTCGGCCAGGTCGTAGACCCGCTGATGCACGAATACCAGGCAGAGCAACTCGCCAACCTAAGCAACGAAGACCGCGGCTTAAACTAACCACAGCTCGCTCCCGCAGACGCGAAACCGATATCCAGGCGTTTACCGTGGTTTTACATTACAAGATTCCTGCTTCCGCGGCGGTCCGACGTATCGGAATGACCACTTGATGGGAATCTTTCTGGCGCCACCAGAGTTGTGAGAGCAAGGCATAAACTTCCACAAAACGCGAGCATACATACAAGTATGTGAGCGCTATTGTGGAAGTTTATAACGCCGCTATCGCAACTCTGGTGGCGTCAGAAAAAAAAGGCCGTCCCTGGCCACGTGATATCATCAATAGATCGGGGGAGGAGGTATTGATGTACACAGGTAACTTATAGATGATTCCCAGAATTTTCCATAGTGAACAAGTTCATATTCCATGAGTGAACAAATCGACGCCGCCCTCCGTTGGGGGAAAGACCGCATCTCGGCCTGCAGTGAAACGGCACGCCTGGACGCCGAACTATTATTGGCTTATTGCCTCGATAAACCGCGCAGTTATCTTTACGGGCGACCCGAACAGGAACTGAGCCAGCCCTGCTGGCAGAAATATCAGGAATTGGTGCAAAAAAGACTCGAGCCCACCCCGATTGCATACCTGCTTGGTAGTCGCGAATTCTATTCGATGGAATTTACGGCCACTCCGGCGGCATTGGTACCCAGGCCAGAAACCGAGTTACTGGTTGAACTCGCATTAGAACAGATTCCGATCGCGGCAACATACCGGGTTTGCGACCTGGGTACCGGCAGCGGGATTATCGCGATAACCCTGAAAAAGCAACGCCCCCTGGCCAGCGTTTACGCCACCGATGTCGACCCGGACTGCCTGGTCCTGGCTCGCGAAAATGCAGATCGTCATGATGTCGAAATCGAATTTATCGAATCTGACTGGTACCAGCAGCTACCGCAAGGAACGGTGTTTGATCTGATCGTTTCCAATCCACCCTATATCGCCGCAAACCATCCATTTTTGACACAGGGTGATTTACCCGCTGAACCCGGGCTGGCGCTAACGCCGGGCACCACCGGACTTGAAGCGCTGGAGCAGATAGTGAGTCACGCCCCGGGCTACCTGGTTAACGGGGGGTATCTGATAGTGGAGCATGGTTATGACCAGCAGGCCATGGTTGCTGATTTGCTAAAAGCACACGGTTTCGGCGAAATTCGCTGTGTTACCGATTATAACGATCTGCCGCGCACAAGCGTGGCCAAACTGGTTGAAAATCTATATTCCGGGGCGTAGTCTCTTAAGCCATGGAAGACGCGGACCGCTATCGATGTCGCCGCATTTACCTGAAGCAAAGCGACGATCCAGCCTGCCAGGCCAGAGCCGCTTGCGAAGTACTGATTAACATCGACGGCATCCTGCTTGCATCTCCATTTAGCAAAAGCGGCGCCCACATTATTTATTCTCTCGAAAAACTGAGTTTTGAAATTGTGACAGAGTTACTTGGCGAACTCGATTTCGAGATGGATAATTCGTTGCTGTTAACGCTGCGCAATAGCATATTCGGTTTTCTCGAAGAAAATGCGCGCAGCAATATGCAAATTGACGTGACCGAGTTTCAACAGGAAGATGGCGAAATTCCGGAGTTCCCGCATCAAGATACCAACAAATATTGGGATGATTACCACTAGTGTATGAAATAACGCCGGTTGATATTACGATCGCATTCATCCCGGTTCTGGTTACCCTGGTCATCATTTTCTACTGGTCAACCAGCCTTAAAAATGCAGCGATCGCAATCCTGCGCATGCTGATACAGCTAATGCTGATCGGCTACACGCTGGAATTCATCTTCCATACCAATAATCAATGGATCATCCTGGCAGTGCTGAGCTTTATGTTACTTGCGGCAAGCTGGATCGCGCTAGGCCCGCTGCCCGTGAAGCGCTCAACGTTGCTGGCTTGCAGCGTGAGCGCAATCGCCGTGGGCGGTATCTTCAACCTGGTGTTGATTAGCCAGGGAGTCCTGCACGCCGAGCCCTGGTACCAGCCTGCAATATTGATCCCGCTTGCCGGGATGATTTTTTCCAATTCGATGAATAGCGTCAGTCTGGCCGGTGAACGTCTTTACAGCGAGTTGGAACATCATAACGACTACCCGCGGGCTCGCAGTATCGCGTTCCAGGCAGCGCTGATTCCAATCACGAATTCGTTACTGGCGGTTGGCCTGGTATCGCTACCCGGCATGATGACCGGCCAGATTCTGGCCGGGACCTCGCCACTGATCGCAGCGCGTTACCAGATTATCGTGATGTGTATGATTTTTAGTTCCGCCGGCATTTCTGCCGCCCTGTTCCTTTGGCTGATACGCACACAATGCAGGCAACAAACTGCTGAAACCGGAGTCGATACATGTGGATAATTATTGGCGTCGTCGTTGCCATTCTGCTCGCTGCACTGATCTACCTCGCCACCCGTGACGATAATTTTCAGGCCAGGCGAAGCCTCGAGATTGACGCACCGCTGGATTCGGTTTTTGCCACAATCGTGGATTTCAAATCCTGGCCCGAATGGAGCCCCTGGTTGATGCACGAGCCCGAGACCAAAATCACCTATAGCGAAAACTACGCGGAAGAAAACGGATTTTGCAGCTGGGACGGCAAGGTGGTCGGCGCCGGTAAGCTGATGCATCTTGAAATAAAGCC
>Ga0255052_10001717_pt1 | contig 16313 bp, 15 predicted proteins | sample JV7_2_21_MG_FD_188632 | JGI IMG/M metagenome (GOLD analysis project Ga0255052, IMG submission 188632) | Seawater microbial communities from Jervis Inlet, British Columbia, Canada - JV7_2_21 | ecosystem: Environmental > Aquatic > Marine > Inlet | place: Canada: British Columbia | collected...
ATAAGCCAGTTCCGCGGACTGATAGCGAGCATTAATAGGAACCGCAACCGCGCCACACAGCGCAATGCCAAAAAAGACCTCGGGAAACTCGATACAGGTGGGGAGCAGGAGGCCGACATGATCGCCCGGTTGCACGCCCAGGGCCTGCAATCCCCTCGCTCTCTGGTAAGCGCGTTCGACGAGTTCCGCATAGGTCTGACGACGTTCCGGAAATACGATAGCGTCGGTGTCAGGATACTCGTTCGCCGCACGCAACAGCAGATCACCAAGCGTGGTGGCGCCGATCGGATTTTCGAATGCAGGGAGAGTCACGATTGGGTGCCTACAGCAAATGCGTCAGTCGATGGGGTCCAGGTACTCGCGAACATAGGCTGGATCTCCGTCCAGGCAATCTAACAGCGGCGGCGCGATTTCGGCCAGATATTCTGAATTCATATGTATTTCCTCGGCCGCTTCATCGGCAAAGGACTCCACGACTGCATAACATCGCGGTTCACGTAATTTGAAGAAGCGATAATAGAGGATATCCGGCTCGTTTTCGGCGACCTTTTTCGCGAGCGCCTGGCAGTGCCCGATGAACTCCTGTTCGCGACCCTCTTTGACGGTCATCCGGGCGATAAAGGAAATATTGGCCAAATTTCACCTCTCTTTGTCGGGGTGATCCACTGTTAAGAGAATAACAGTATCGGCGGTCGCAAAAAACCGAAAAGATCAACGGAGCCCGATGTACGATACGCGCAGCAAACCGGCCGTAGGAACCGTCCGTTTGAAAAACGACACATATCAAGATCTGGCCGATATCGCTGAGATACCTGACGGGAGCAGCAAGTCTTTCCAGGTATCCGGCCACGACATTCTGATCTGTCACACCAAAGACAAATTCTTCGCCGTCGAGAATAAATGCTCCCATGCGATGTCGAAGCTGGAGGGCGGGCGCTTGCGGGCGTATCGCCTGATTTGCCCCTTGCATGGCGCCTGTTTCGATGTTCGGGACGGCAGCGTCAAAGGCGCGCCCGCCACCGTGCCAATTCGCGTATATCCCCTGCGGGTGACCGACGGCTGTATTCAGGTATGCCTGGAGCCTCATTAGGGGTCGAACCGCTAAGACGTCTTAGCGGTTCGACCCCTAATGAGGTTCGACCCGATATCCCAGACGCGGGAAATGAATGACGAGGTCGCCAAAATCATCTGTCGAGCGATGGATGGCCAGTTCCAGAGCCGATGCCCGCAATACGGTACCTTCGACGGCGCCTCGTAAGGAGAAGTCATCGGGCGTCACCGCGACAGGCATATCTGCCTCGAGACCCTGCGCGTCGTCCAGTTCGATTTCGCTTGTGAGGTCCGGCTGGTTTTCCCGCGCCACACGGTGGGCCTCGGCTGCGTCAATCGGCTGCCGGTCGCCTTCGCCCAGTTCCGCCACCCGTGCCTCCCAGGCTGGCAGGTGCTCGAAATTGTGGAAGAGCTGTTCGGTGACAGGCATCGCTGCCCGTGTGAACCATGGCACGCCAAAAGCTTGAATATCCGCCAGGCCAGCTTGATCACCGGTCAGAAAAGAACGCCCGTCGGCGAGTTGCGCATCAAGAAGCGCGGCACTTGCGCACAACTGTGCCATCGCGTGCCCCGTCTCTTTGTCCATATTGTCGAAATCCAGGTGGGCGAAAAGCGCCTGCCGGTCGTCCCGGAATGCCGCATCCCAGTCAGGGCCCAGCAGTGCCAGCGCCATCTTGAGCCCCGCCTGAAAAAACTCATCGCTCCATTTCACCAGTGCGTAGGCCAGGCCAGCGTCTCCCGATGGAAAAAACGTAGGTTCCGGATGCCGGCGCTCCAATTCGCGAGCAATGCGCTGCGTGTCGATATAGATATCGGCGCCGATCTGCATGACCGGTGTGCCCCGATAGCCACCGGTCAGGCAGACCAGATCCGGCTTGGGCAAAATCATCGGTATTTCCACCGAGCTCCACTCGAGCTTCTTAAGGCCCAGCATGCGCAGCGCCTTTTGGGTAAAAGGTGAGGCGTCGTAGTGATGCAAAATGATTTCCGTCATCGCGTGTGGTCCTTTCTGTCGTATTTGGCTTCGTGTTCTTTAACGCGGGCGGCAGTCTGTCCGTAGAGGAATTCGTAGCTCTCCCGATCCACCATCTGCTCGTGGCCCAAAGCGAAGCCCCGCACAACAGCCGGCCGTTCGCGAATTGCTTCAAACCAGCGCTTCACATGTCGGAAGTCATCCAGATTCTGACCCTGCCGCTCGTGGGGCACGATCCACGGCCAGCAGGCGATGTCTGCTATGGAGTATTTGCCGGCCAGGTACTCCGCATCGCGAAGCCGCCGGTCCATCACGCCATACAGGCGGTTGACTTCATTGGTGTAGCGTTCGATGCCATAGGGCACCTTTTCTGTGGCAAACGCCCGGAAATGATGAGCCTGGCCTGCCATGGGACCCAGGCCACCGACCTGCCAGAACAGCCAGCTCAACACCTCCATACGTTCGTTCGCGGGCCTTGGCAGAAACTGTTTCGCCTTTTCGGCCAGGTAAATCAGGATTGCACCGGACTCGAACACGCTGATGCCCGTCTGCTGATCCACGATTGTCGGTATCTTGTTATTCGGGTTCAAAGCCAGGTATTCCGGCCGGAATTGCTCGCCGCTACCGATGTCCACCGGCACGACCCGATAGGGCAGGCCACATTCCTCCAGCATTATCGCTATCTTCAGGCCGTTCGGACTTGGGAAGTAATACAAATCAATCATCATCCGCTCCGGCGCGTATCGCGGTGTAGGTGTGAATTCTGTGAAGGTTGTTCACATGAGGGATCAATCTGCCAGAACATCATTTATTAATTTTGTATCCCAATAAAATGGCTGGATCTCTTTTATCAGGTCATTTTCAAACCAATAAATTTCTGCCACCTGGCTGGAAAAGGGTATTCCGGATTTTTGCCCGACACCGCTGATAGCAGCCAACAACACGACGTGATCATCGCCTTCAGAGTAGCTTTGCGGCTCTACCTGAAAGTCCTTAAATAATTCAATAATTATCAGGCGTACCAGGCTTCTGAATCCTTCTATCCCGTGATAGACACCGGCATACGGCAGGGCATCGGATTCACGGACAGCGAACTTTGCATGACAATACGTCGCCAGTTTATTCCAGTCGCGTGCACTTGCTGTTTCCAAAAAAGATTTAACAATATCTGTCTTACAAGGATTCATCGTATTTATCGAACAAGTATTTATTCAACACTGAAACCCGGAGATTTTATAGCAAACATGCTCTGAGTATATATTTTGAATTTTCATCCCCCATGCATTCCGTGTCCCTGGCGAATTCGTATTCACGCTGCGGCAGGCGTATGGAATGGTCCCGACAAAGCTTCTGCCCGCGGATTTGCTAAAAAGAACGCGGCAGGCCAAGACCTTCCGCGATCATGTTGCGTGCCATCTCATTGCTGACCGGCCCTATGCGCAGCAGCCGCGCATCACGCCAGTAGCGCTGCATGTCGGTTTCCGTTGAATAACCCATGCCACCCAGGATCGAAATGCCCCGGTCGGCTGCCATGCAGGCATATTCCGAAGCTATGGTCTTGGTCATGGCCGCTTCCATGGCGCAGGGCTTCCCGTTGGCCTGCAGCCAGGCGGTATTGTGCAGCATGAGTTCGGTCTGCTTCTGCCACATGGCTATGTCGGCCACGGAGTGCTGAAGGGCCTGGAATTCACCGATCAGCTTGCCAAACGCGCGGCGTTGATTCATGTAGGAAATTGCGTCTTCCAGCACGCCGTCAATCATGCCCAGGCACATGGCGGACATCATGATGCGTTCGCTGTTCAGCGTTTTGGTTATTTGCTTCCAGACCGTGCCCTCTTCCCCGAGTAAAAGGTCGTCCGGAACGAAGACGTTTTCCAGGCTGACAGTGCAGGAAGACAATGCTCTCATGCCCAGCTTGGAAAGCGGCGTGATCGTAATGCCCTTGGATTCACGGGGCACGAAAAACAGGGATATGCCGTCTGTTCTGCGCTCAACGTTCTTGTCGCTGCGGGCGATCAGCAGCAGGTAGTCGGAGGTGTCCGCGGTTGTGCTCCAGATTTTCTCGCCATTGATAACCCAACCTTCATCGGTCTTTTCTGCGCTGGTTTTCAAACTGCCCAGCAGGTCGGTGCCACTGCCGGATTCCGTAAAACTGATGGCGGCCCTGAGCTCACCGGCGGCCATCCTGGGCAGGAAGCGGCGTTTTTGTTCCTCGGTGCCATAGATGCCGATGGATTTGACGCCTGAAAAAGAGGTGATGCCCCAGATCCATCCAAGGCCCGCAGCGTTGCGGGCGAATTCCCGCATGAAAACGGCCTGCACGACGATGTCTCCACCCATGCCTTCGTATTCTTCTGGAATACCAATGCCATGAAAGCCACCCTCAGTCAGTTTGTCCCACAGCTCCTGTGTATACTCGTGCTCCCGGCGTTCAAGTTCCCGGCACCAGTCCTTGGGACATTCCTTGTCCACCCATTTGCGGACTTCGTCACGAAATAATTGGATTTCTTCGCTCAGTTCAAAATTCATCGCCATGCCTCACTCTTCATGCAGCACGCTTTCCGCCTAATCCTGATCATATCGGTGCAGCTTAGCTGGTTCTTGAAACTGCGGGGAGAAAATACGCATGAACCTGCCCGAAGAGTCGAGCCCTGATGGTATCGAGGGTGCTCAAGGAGTGTCGTCCGGTGGCCGAAGCCACCGGGGATTTTGCTGTCATTCATGCCAATATATCAAAGTGGCGAAGGATCAAGTCGGCCATTTCGATTGGCCTCTGAAAGATCCGAAAGCAGTATCTCACCTCGATCAGCAAAAAAAACAGACAACTCTGTTTATTGCAGTAATCACGGCCCTTATACTTGATGAAGTCCGGACTGGCCAATTCCGCCCGCGGCATGGGTTTTCCGGGTGCTGGTCAATCATTAAAAACAAGGCACCGTCCATGGACTCAAAGATCATCGACCGTCTATTAGCCGGCGTTGCATACGAGCGCACGTGTGAAGGTTCACAGGACGATTCGCGGGAAGAGCGGACAAGAAACTTTAATCTGATTCTTGATGAAGACATACAATTTGCAGCCCGGATGCAAGAGTCGGTGGAATCAAATGGATTTCACGGTACGGCTTTGAACTACCAGGAGCGACGCATCTACCATTGGCATGAGGAACTCGACCGCCGAATTGGTGTGGATCGTGTTCCCGAATACCTGCGAGTTCCGCGGGTTCTCGATAATTGGGTCACGGACGGTTGGCTATGACAGAGAGAGGCATCCTGGCATTCGGCGCATATATACCGAGGTTACGGCTTCGCCGGGAAACGATTGCGGACGCATTGGCGTGGATCAATCCTGGCCTGAAAGCTCAGGCGAGAGGAGAGCGGTCAACATGCGCCTGGGATGAGGACAGCCTGACCATGGCGGTGGAAGCGGCCCGGGATTGCCGACTGGACGATCTGGATGCCCCCGATAATCTGGTCTTGGCTTCAACGACACTGCCATTTACCGATCGGGACAATGCCGCAGTCGTGACGGAAGCGCTTGATCTTCCGGAACACATAAACACGCTGGACATAAGCAGCTCGCAACGGGCCGGGACTGCCGCACTGGCCAATGCGCTGGGCGCTGCGTCCGGCTCGTCGCTGCTTATTGCCAGCGACTGCCGCGAAACGCGGCCGGCCAGTCCTCTGGAAATGCAAACCGGGCACGGCGCTGCCGCTGCGTTGGTCGGCAGCGGTAAGCAACTGCTGGCGCGCTGCCTGGGACATCGTGCCATTAGTCGTGACCTCGTGGATCATTATCGATCCCGGTCCAGTCGATTCGACTATACCCTGGAGGACCGCTGGGTCCGGGACGAGGGTTTCCTTAAAATTATTCCCGAAACCGTGGCGGCTCTGCTCGCTGACCTCAGCGTCAAGCCCGATAGTATCGATCACATCGTTCTGCCTGCTCCGGCACGAGTGGCAAAACGCCTCTGTAAAATTCTGGGGCTGGAGGATTCGGGGCTGGCCGATGGTCTTGCCGCCAATTGCGGCCATACGGGCGCCGCACACCCATTACTCCTCCTGACGGCAACGCTGGAACAGGCCGCACCGGGTGCCAAAATACTTTTGGTCGGCTTCGGCCAGGGCGCCGACGCCTTCCTGTTCGAGACAACAAAGCGACTTTCGAGCTACCAGCCACGACTCGGGGTCGCAGGGCACTTGAAACGACGCCACGAAGAGTCCAACTACGTTCGTTATCTGAGTCATCGGGGCCTCGTATCAATTGATCGGGGTAATCGCGCGGAGTTCGACAATCGGGCGGCACTGACCACCTTCTACCGAAAGCGTGACATGGTGACTGGCTTCAAGGGCGGGCGCTGCGAGGCTTGCGGAACCGTCCAGTTTCCACGGGCCGCGATGTGCGTTAACCCTGAATGTCGTGCCCCGGGCACACAAACACCGATATCGCTGTCCGGGATGACTGGGCAGGTGAAATCGTTCACGGAGGACTGGTTGGCTGCCACGCCCAATCCGCCTTTGCAGTACGGCAACGTGGAGTTGGAAGGTGGTGTCAATATTATGATGGAAATAACCGACTGCGAACCAGGCACGCTGAAAGTTGGTACCGTCGTCGAAATGCGTTTTCGTATCAAATCAGTCGATGAACGACGCGGCTTTACCCGATACTTCTGGAAGCCGAGCCCGGTTGAGGAGCGATAAAAAATGCCGGAAGGGATACGTGACAAGGTAGTGATTTTGGGCATGGGCTGTGCTCGCTTCGGCGAGCGTTGGGATGCCGGCCCCGAAGAGCTGATGTTGGAAGCCTTCACGGAAGCTGTGGACGATGCAGGCATCGAGCGCGACCAGATCGACGCAGCCTGGTTCGGCGTTTTCTACGACGAGCAAAGCGTTGGCAAATCGGCCCTGCCTCTGTCCATAGCGCTGCGTTTACCTAATGTGCCGGTGAGCCGGGTCGAGAATCTTTGTGCAACGGGTTCCGAAGCCCTGCGGGGCGCTGTTTACGCAGTCGCATCAGGAGCTTGCGATTTTGCTCTCGCCCTCGGCATGGAAAAGCTCAAGGACGTGGGCTATGCGGGGTTGCCCGAGCGTTCGAAGGGCAGCTTCGACGACCTGTATGTGCCGAGCTACACGGCTCCCGGCGCGTTCGCCCAGTTGGCCAGCGCTTACGCCGCACGCACCGGAATCGAAATGGCCGACCTGAAACGCGCCATGGCTCACGTGTCCGTCAAGAGTCACCAGAATGGCGCGCTCAATCCCAAAGCGCACTTGCGAAGGGCTATTACGATGGAACAGGCCCTCGAAGCACCCGTGGTCGCTTATCCGCTGGGACTGTACGATTGCTGCGGTGTCAGTGACGGCGCTGCCTGTGCCATCGTAACGACACCCGATCTTGCACGCAGCCTCGGCAGGAAGGACATGGTCGCGATCAAGGCGCTGCAGCTTGCAGTCAGTAATGGTGCGGAGGCAGGCCACTCGTCCTGGGATGGTAGTTATTCGCTGACCACCCGCGTGGCCGCCCAACGGGCCTACGCAGAGGCCGGGATCACCAATCCCCGCGAGGCACTCGATCTCATCGAGGTGCATGACTGTTTTTCAATCACAGAGCTGATCGTCATGGAAGATCTCGGTTTATCAGAGCTGGACCATGCACCCCGCGACATTCTTGATGGCGTGTTCGACCGGGATGGGGCAGTGCCCTGTCAGATCGACGGCGGTTTGAAATGCTTTGGCCATCCTATCGGTGCGTCCGGATTGCGCATGGCCTACGAAATATACCTGCAATTGCTCGGCAGGGCGGGCGAACGGCAGCTGACTTCACCATCAGTAGGACTGACACACAATCTGGGCGGCATTCCCAACAGGAGCGTCGCCAGTGTGTCGGTTCTCGGACTAACACACTGAGGATTCACCGATGGCAGATACACAACTCAAACGAATTCCGCGGGAAGAATTAGCGGAAGAATTTCAGATGGCATGGGACGGACTAAACGGCCTCACTGGAGAACCCACTTTCGTCGAGGTCTTTGCCCAGGCGCCGGATGTCTTGCGTTTCGTCATGAACGAGTTTTACGTCAAGCTGTTTTTCGGCGGTAACGTCGACCAGCGTTACAAGCAGCTGGTTCGACTGAAGCTGTCACTGGTGCATGGTTGCCGTACGTGCAACAAGCAGAACGTGCCGGGGGCACTGGACGCCGGCATCAGCCAGGAACAGATCGATGCGATGCACGACTACGACAATGGCCCGTTTTCCGACGCCGACAAGGCCGTGCTGAAATTCGCCGATCAGATGGTCCTGACCAACATGGACGGCGACATGGACGAGCAGCTATACGGTATGCTTTCGGCCCATTTCAGTGACGCCGAGATCTGCGAACTCGGCACCGTCATGGCAATCATTGCCGGCATGGCCAAGCTGTCTTTCATCCTGCACCTGGTCGAACGGGAAGAATACTGCCCGTTCGCCGCTGCAGCCGCGTAGTTGGCATTCTCTCGAAGCCTGCGTGCCGATGGCAGCGGCAGGTCGGCGAACTTGAATTTAATTCAAATATTCCACACAATAATTCGGATTGTCAGGCGCCGGCCACGCATCGTCTCATAGCGTTGTAGCAAGCCGGAAAAGAAAAGGGGAAATGCTTCGTGGCCTATAACTTTCGCGATGGCTGGATAGTAAATCCTGGGGCACCCGAAGGGTCTCTGGAGGCCAAGGTTCCGTACGTCGATAATGGAACTGCGCGCATCGATGCAGAGCGATTTTACTCACGGGAGTGGATGGCGCGTGAATGGGATCGGTTGTGGACACGCGTGTGGCTCATTGCAGGCGTAGTCTCTGATGTGCAAGAGTCCGGAGACTATTTTACGTTTGACCTCGGGCGTGAAAATTTCCTGGTCACGCGCACCGACTCCGGTGACATCAAGGCCTTTTATAACGTCTGCCAGCACCGCGGCAATCGCCTGGTACTTAACGAATTTGGCAGCGTGCCCAGATTTACCTGCGCCTTTCACTCCTGGAAATACGCGCTGGACGGCAGGCTCGAGCAGATTACTGATGAAGATACCTTCAGGCCCGAGGTGCTTTGCCAGCGGCCAGATCTCCGTGAAGTCAAATGCGAAACGCGGGCTGGCGTGATCTTCATCAACATGGATGACGAGGCAGGACCGCTGGATGAATTCATCGGTCTGCCCGATGGCTATCTCGAGAACTATCACCTGGACGAAATGTTCGTCATACGACATTCCATCAGCGAATGGGCGGCAAACTGGAAGACCGGAGTCGATGCATTCTACGAAACTTATCATCTACACGCTGTGCATCCCGAAACGCAAACGGTGATGAACGATATGAATGTCCAATGCGATCTCTATCCCAATGGCTTCAGTCGAATGGTCGTTCCTCTGGCGGTGAAGAGCGAGCGGGTTGCCGACCAGGAGGAAGTCGACGCAGGACTCCAGTACATGATGCAGAGCGCCGGCATGCAGCCGGCAGAATTCCCCCAATCGGCAGGGGAGGTTCGCACAGCGATCCAGCCGGCCAAGCGCAGACGCGCCGTACGCTGCGGCCTGGACTACTCGGACATGGTGGACGGGCAACTAACGGATAGCTGGGCGACGGGCATATTCCCGAATGTCCAGATTGGCCTTCATGCCGAGGGCGCTTTTTTGATGCGGTTCATGCCCCATCCGACCGATCCGGAGCGCTTCTTCTACAACACGATGACGCTCTGGCGTCCCGCCGATGACCCCAGTTATAGAGTCCCTGACTGGATGGGCCTGCCGGAGGGCACGGACGTCACGGGCGAAACGCGACCGGAAATAGAACGCACCGGCGCCGGTGAGCCACCAAACCTGGGCCTGGTCCTCGATCAGGACTCCAGATTACTGCCCATCGTGCAGGCTGGAATCAGGTCCCGCGGCTTCGAGGGCCCACTATGGTCGGAACAGGAACAGCGACTGCGCCATTTCCACACCGAACTGGACCGCTATCTGTCCGGCGAGAAGTAAGAGCGCATTGATTGGTCGACGAATATGCGGCCAAGGCTGAGGTCAGGTACGTAGCTTTACATGGCAATAGATCGGTACCAATAATCAGGGCGATTGTGATCGGACTACCAAAGTGATTAGACTAGTCTGTATCGATTAACAAAAAATCATAAGGGGATGAAGCATGGGTAGAGTCGACGGAAAAGTGGCATTGATTACGGGTGCGGCTTCGGGTTTGGGTCGTGCTGATGCAGAAGTTCTCGCCCGGGAAGGCGCCACGGTGGTGCTGACCGATATCGATGAGGACGAAGGCGAAGCGGCGGCCGAATCGATTCGGGGAGCGGGCGGAAATGCCACATTTCTTGCTCTTGATGTTGCTGACGAGGAGCAATGGCAACAGGTCATTGCGCATATCCGAAGCGAGCACGGTCGCCTGGATGTTCTGGTCAACAATGCCGGATTGGCGATCGTGGGAACGCCCGAGGATTGTTCACTGGAGATATTCCGGAAACAGAACGCCGTCATGAGTGAAGGTGTTTTTCTTGGCTGCAAACATGCGTTACCCCTGATGCATGAATCTGGGGGCGGGTCCATCATCAACATGTCGTCCACTGCATCGCACCTGGGCTATCCGATCTATTTTGCTTATAGCGCTGCCAAGGGTGCTGTGCGAGCCATGAGCAAGGCGATCGCGGTTCACTGCCAGATGAACGGCTACGAAATCCGTGTCAATTCGCTGCATCCCGGCGCTATCGACACAGCTATGATCGATAAGATGATTTCAGACCTTGGTCTCGACAATAAAGAGAATTTGAGCCCGGTAGGTCTGGGACAGCCGGAAGACGTCGCCAATGTCGTTTTGTTCCTGGCATCCGATGAGTCGCGATTCGTCAACGGTACGGAAATCCTCATCGACAACGCACTGACCATTCAGTAAACGCCGGCGGCCTGACGGGACAATTATTACTGAAGGGAACTGAGTACTGAGCACGAGGTGAAAATGTTTTTACGTTACGGGTTGATTGCACTTTGTGTCTTGATGGCGGGTTGCGACAGAGAAGCTAAGGCACCCGCCACCGAAGTCGCGGAGACAGCACCCACCATTGAGGCGATACATCCTGGCGAGGCTCCCTACCAGGAGAATTGCGGCAGCTGCCACGATGGCAGCGTCTACAAAGCGCCGCATAGGATGTTTCTGGGCATGATGGCCCCGGATGCGATTCTGGCGTCGATGGACGACGGCCTTATGGTCGAGCAGGCGAATTCCTTGTCGGGGCCGCAAAAAAGAGCTGTCGCCGAGTACATTGCCGGACGCACTCTGGATGCCGAGATCGTGGAGCGGCCGCCACCAATTTGTGAAAACAAGTCGCTGGATCTCTCACAGCCACCGCTACAGAAAGGCTGGGGCGTTGACTACAAGAATAGCCGTTTTCAGCCAGCCGGGAGCGGCGGACTCATTGCCGCCGACGTGGCGGACCTCGAACTCAAGTGGGCTTTTGCCTACCCGAATGCGATCCGGGCACGTTCTCAACCCACCGTGGCGGGCGATTCGGTTTTCGTTGGCAGCCAGAACGGTACGGTTTACGCACTGGATGCGAAAACCGGTTGCGTTCGCTGGACTTACCGCGCCTCGGCCGAGGTGCGTACAGCGGTTTCGATATCGTCCTGGGCGGAAGGCGATGAGAATGTCCACCCCACGGCGTATTTCGGTGACATCCTCGCGCGCGCTTATGCTATCGATGCACAAACGGGTGAAGTGCAGTGGATTACCAAAGTTGATGATCACCCGAACGCCACGATCACCGGCGCCCCGGTTGTGGTTGAAGACCGGCTTTATGTGCCGGTCTCTTCCCTGGAAGTTGTAAATGCAGTCGACCCGGCTTACGAATGCTGCACCTTCCGTGGCTCCCTCGTCGCACTCGATACTGAAGATGGCAGCATCGCATGGAAAACCTACTCAATCGACAATGCTGCCAGTAATGCGGGCGTCACCAGCGCTGGGACAAGAATTCTGGCACCGTCAGGGGCGCCGATCTGGAACAGCCCAACTGTAGACCTGCAGCGGCGACGTCTGTATGCAGGAACCGGAGAAAACTATTCTTCGCCGGCTGGTGGCACCAGTGACGCCATCATCGCCTTTGACATGGATAGTGGCGAAATCATCTGGGTGAACCAGGCAACCGAGGGCGATGCCTGGAATGTGGCTTGTCTGTCCCAATATGCACCGGACCCGGCCAACTGTCCGGAAGAAAACGGGCCAGATTATGATTTTGCCGCTTCGTCAATCCTCTTGGAGCTTCCCGGCGGCCGGGACTTGCTGGTGACCGGGCAGAAATCCGGCGAGGCAATGGCCATCGACCCGGACACCGGGGAAACAGTGTGGCGTAATCGGGTTGGCCGTGGCGGTGTCCAGGGTGGCGTCCTCTTTGGTATGGCAACTGAAAGCTCGCTCGTTTACATTCCGATCAACGACATGGCCTACCCCGAGGATGTAACCCGCTACAAATTTAAGACCCCTGCCCGCCCCGGCATGTTTGCGCTTGACGCAGAGACGGGCGAAACGCGCTGGGAGAATCTCGCCGACGATGTCTGCGGCGGGTTGCAGTTCTGTAATCCTGGGATCGCGTCGGCGGTCACGGCAATCCCTGGTGCGGTAATCGCCGGGCACCTGGATGGCCGCTTACGCATATACGACGCCAAAGACGGTGCTGTGTTATGGGAATATGAAACGCACCAGCCGTTCGAAACGATTTCCGGCGAAACTGCACACGGTGGTTCCATGAGTGGCGGCGGTCCGATCGTTGCTGACGGAATGTTGTATGTAAATTCCGGTTATGGAATCTATTTTCATATGCCGGGCAATGTATTGCTTGCCTTCGGCACAAAGTAGAAAAAACTGATACTGACCTGCCGGGGGCGAATTCGGATTCTGGACAGAACTCGTTTGATTTCCTGGTCTTGTCAAATGTGATGCATTGATTACGATGATTCGGTGATGCGTGATCTCGCCATACTTTTCATCCATCTTATCGTAACAATCAGCCGCTTGTTTGGGCTTGGCGAGGCAAGGACAGTCTCTCATCCGTGGTCAGCAAAGGGTAAGCTGCGTACCCGATTTCCAGTGAGTTGAAACACGGCGTTGGCAATCGCCGGAGCGACCAGCGGCGTTGCAAGTTCCCCGGCACCCCCTGGCGGTGCATCACTGCTCACCACGTGCACCTCGATTTCCGGCATATCCTTCGTCCGCATCAGCGGATAATCATGGAAATTGCTCTGCTGAACTCGTCCTTCCCTGATTGTGATCCTGCCGTACAGGGAAGACCACAACCCGTCACAAATACTTCCTCGTATCTGTCCGTCCAGGATAAGCGGGTTGATGATGACGCCACAGTCGGCCACACACACGATCCGGTGGACTGCAAGTAGTCCAGCTTGCGCAGAAACTTCTGCCACCAGTGCGGCATAAGAGCCCAGGTGCTGTGCACAGGCCAGTCCCCGTGCATGCCCTTCCGGAAGCGGCTGACGCCAGCCTCCCTTTTCCGCCACCAGATCCAAAGTGTGCAGCGCACGCGGCGCTTTGCTCAACAGCCTGCGGCGATAGGCATATGGCTCCTGGCCAACAGCAGCCGCGATTTCATCAATAAAACTTTCCAGTGCAAACGAGTTATTCGAGTAGGTTGTAGATCGCCAGGCACCAACCGGCACCGGGTATTGGGTGGCGACGAAATCCAGTGTCGTATTGGGTATGGAGTATTCCTGGTCGCTAATGCCACGGCAGTACCAGGCCGGATCAGGAATAATACTGAGAGGCCGCATTGCGACCCGCCCATCGAGCGCAAATAACTCACCACCGGGTCCCAGCGCCGCTTTTAGCCTGGCTGTGGCGGCGTGGCGATACTGGTCATGCTGCATATCTTCCTCGCGGCTCCAGATGATTTTTACTGGCCGCCCCACCGCCTTGGAGGCGAGTACTGCATGCTTGACAAAATCGTCGCTACCACGCCTGCCAAAGCCACCACCTAAAAAGATCATGTTGAGCGTGACATCGTCAGGCCTGAGATTGAGCATTCCTGCCACTGCAAAACGAACGAACTCCGGCGTCTGGACACCGACCCACAGCGTGCATTTGCCATCCGTCACATGGGCAGTACAACTCATTGGTTCCATCGTTGCATGTGCGAGAAACGGCGTTTCATAGACTGCTTCCAAAGTGTTGAAAGCATCAGCAAAAGCTGCCCGGGTGTCCCCCAATCTGTTGACCACCTGCCCGTTTTGCCTGAGTGCCTTATGCAACATGGCCGAGATCTGCTGGCTGTCGACATTTGCATTTGGGCTTTCCTCAAATGTGACGTTCAGCCCATCCAGGGCTTTCCTGGCCTGCCAGTAGCTGTCTGCGACCACGACAAGCCCCTCAGACACCTCGACAACCGCGTGGACTCCAGGCTGCGAGAGGGCTTTTTGTTTATCGTATCCGGCAACCTCGCTTCCAAATACGGGTGATTGGCGGACTGCGCCATGCAGCATGTCCGGCAGCTGGACATCCGTGCCGAATACAGCACTGCCATCAACTTTACACGCTGCGTCCTTACTGGCTGCTGGTGAGCCAATCAAACGAAAGTCTGCTGGATTCTTGAGTTGGGGTTCCGCGGGTGGCTCCAATACGGCAGCCTGCTCTGCAATCTCTCCGTAGCGGAAGCGTCGGCCGGTCTCGTCGTGAATCACCTGCCCCCTGTTTGTATGACAGGTTTCAGGAAGTACGTTCCATCGCGCAGCAGCAGCCCTAACAAGCATATCGCGCGCCGCAGCACCAGTTAGTCGTAATGGTTCATAGAATCCCCGTATGCTGTTGCTTCCCCAGGTGCCCTGGGCGTTGAACATGGGATTGCGGTAAACCTCGTTGACTGGTGCATGAGCAACGATCACGTCTTCCCAGGCCACGTCCAGTTCTTCCGCGAGAATCATCGGCAGAGCGGTAAAGACACCCTGTCCCATTTCGCTGCTGGGAACGACGATAGTGATTGAATTGTCCTTGGCGATTTTCAGATACGCTGAGGGTTTTGTAGTGCCGCCTGGGAACATTTCTTTCCCGGCAGTCCTGTCTGCAAAATAGATGCCGAGAATTAGCCCACTGCCAGCGATCACAGACACGGCGAGAAACTCCCGCCGGCTGAGTCCGCTGTGGCCAGGGGGGTTGTTTTCACTCATGATGGAGAGACCTTCAAATGCCGGGTTGTCCACAGTACTCGACTCAAAAAATCAGGGCCCGAGCAATATTGGTCCTTGCCAGAATCATTAAACTTACGCGTCAAGTGCTCTGGTGAAATTCATATTTTTCCTGCCGCTGCTGGGGGACACGGCGTATGCGGCATTCACGCATACTGATCCACAAGCCCCGGAAGTCTTTGGGATTTTACGCATTTTGCATAGTACCCGGACCGATTTAATTGAGAAAGGTCAATGCCATCCGGTTAATTTGTACTGCAAGCTTATCTTTCGATGTAGCATGTCGCTGTTTCACGATTGCAACCGAGAGAGCAATGCTTAGGCCCAAGAAAAAATCCTACACTTTGTTGAATCTCAAGAAAATTACAATACGGCAGTTTTGCCCGAAACTTGCGGAGATCACAGCATGGCTTGTACGCTTTTAGTGTCGTCCCAACCCAGTCAATCATCCATTTCCCGTGCTCCCGTTGCTGACTCCCTCCCAAGGGGCGTAAGCAAACGATTGATGCTGACGATACTGACACTAGCTATAGCGTGCACTGAACAATCCACTGTCGCTCGACAGATTGATGATGTAGCCCTTGCGGACGCAGCAAATACCGGGGAATGGTTGGCATACGGTCGTACACATTCAGAGCAGCGCTTTAGTCCGCTCACACAGATCAAAGCATCAAACGTTTCGCAGCTAAAGGTTGACTGGTTTCTCGACCTGCCCGACGACGTTGGACTCGTGGCGACTCCTCTAGTCGCGGACGGCGTGATGTATTTCGTTGGATCTCGCAACGTGGTTCGAGCGGTAAGCGCCATATCGGGCGAGATTATTTGGCGATACGATCCGAAGGTGGCAGAAGTCGCCGGTGATCGGATGCGTGTTTCCTTTCTGCACGGAAGCAGAGGCGTGGCCCTGTGGAAGGACAAAGTATACGTGGGGACCGCAGATGGCCGCCTGATTGCGATGGATGTGAGTACGGGCGAGGAGGTCTGGAGCGTGATGACTGTGGATCCAGACAAGGCGTTGTACATCACGGGAGCTCCGAAAGTTTTCAAGGGAAAGGTGCTGATCGGCAATGGAGGCACAGAGAACGGGCCG
>Ga0255052_10001718_pt1 | contig 16304 bp, 11 predicted proteins | sample JV7_2_21_MG_FD_188632 | JGI IMG/M metagenome (GOLD analysis project Ga0255052, IMG submission 188632) | Seawater microbial communities from Jervis Inlet, British Columbia, Canada - JV7_2_21 | ecosystem: Environmental > Aquatic > Marine > Inlet | place: Canada: British Columbia | collected...
ATCCTTAGATTCTGGCGGCAGTCGCATTGCAATCGCCGACTATGACCGTGCCGTGCGGGTTTGGGATTTTGGGGACGAGTCCCTACTTGCGCAAATCGACCTTGCAGCACAGCCAAGCGAGATTCGTTTGGCCGCTGGTGGTGAGGTACTTGGTGCGGTTTTCGGAGAGCAGGGCGCTTCACTGTGGCGCGTCGACCAGCCGGCGAACCCGCTCCTCGAGGAATTCGGCACGGGTCGCTGGCGACTCGCGTTTTCCCGATCCGGAACCAGGGTTCTGGTGGGCAGACCCGAGCGGGGCTTTCAGGTGTACGACAGTGCCGATGGTCGTGTACTGGGTCCGCCTGTGGGGTCAGGCGCCGCGAACGACACATCCAGCCTGCTGGCGTTCAGCGCCGACGAGCAAATCGTGATTACCGGTGGAGCGGGTAGTGTCGCCCGTTTCTGGCGTGCGCCGACGCTGCCGGTGCGCAATGATGTCGGCACGACAAGTACGTCGAATTCAATTTGGCCACCATCGGGGGATGCGGTGGCGGTGGCGACTCCCGATGCGGCGCGGATAGTCATAGGCGACCAGAAAGGCGATGTGCATATTGTATCCGCCGGTACCGCTCGCGAGGAGTTACAGGCCAGGGCACAGGGCGTCAGTTTCTTCGGCCACAACGTCAAAGTGCGCAAACTTGAAGTCAGTCCTGACGGAACATTGGCAGCGAGCGTCGCCGATGACAACACAGTTCGTATCTGGAATATCGTGGACGGTCTGCCAAATCAGTTTATTGGTGATGTGCCTGGTGAGCCAGTCGACAGGCTCGCATTCTCGCCCGGCTCGACGAGGCTGGGAATTATTAATGGCAACAACGCAGAGGTGATAGACACTGCAACGGGCGCAGTGCTGGCGCGCTTCGATCTCGGCGATGTGCACAAGGGCCTGGCATTCGCCGATGACGATCATTTGTACCTCGGCAGTGAATCCGGCGCTCTGCACATGATTGCCAGAGATAGCGGTGGCGGTTGGAGTTTACAGACACTGTGGCAGACCGAGCTTGCAATTCGCTGGCTTGAAGCAGGACCGCGTGCACAGTTCCTGGTACTCGTCGATCAGAACAACCTGGCGCAACAATTCAGTCTTGCAGAGGGACGCATCGGCGAAATGGCATTGCAGTTGCCGGGCAGTATCGAGGAGGTCACCTTCGCCCCAAATGGCCACCGGGTCTTGTTTCGAACATCCAATTGGATTCATCGTGCCAGTTCGTCGGCAACCGGGCTGATCTGGATCGATGCGATCCTCGCTCCGAAGTCTCTGAATAGTGCGCGCATGGTGTTCGGTGACCCGGTATTGGATGACTCGGCGGCACTGGGTAACAGGCTATACCTGCCCGTGGCTGCTGACGGATACGCGCGCCTTGAAGAACTGGGCTTCACAGCCACGCAAGGCCCGGGCCTGTTTGGCAACAAGGACCAGTTACTTGACGAGTGGCGGCAGAAATTATCGATCGTCGCCGCGCAAAGTCCTGACGAGTAACTCGAGTCGTGCGGCTGTTACGTCGCTTGCGCGTACCGGCTCACCAACGGAAATCAGCACGCGCGCGAACAAGCGACCGGGGACCTTGCGCAGCCCTCCGCCTTTGCGCCGGCTAAACCAGCTGCCCCAGAGTTTTCCGAGCGCAACTGGCACCACGGGAACAGGCCGGCGGGCGATAATTTTCTCGATCCCAGGCCGAAATCGTTGAATCTCGCCATCCCGGGATATTGCTCCCTCAGGGAAGATGCATACGATGTTGCCCTCCTCAAGTTCTTCATCTACCCGCTCAAACGCCTCATTCATTAGCTGCTCATTTTCCATCGCTCCAGCAATCGGTATTGCTTTCAAGTGTTCGAAGAAAAACCGCAACAACGGAATCTGAAAAATCCGGTAGTACATGACAAAGCGCATCGGTCGCCTGATCGATCCGGTCAGGAGAATTGGATCCATGTAACTGACATGGTTGCAAACCACAATTGCCGGGCCTTTCTGGGGAATATTGTCGAGCCCGGCAGGCCGTATCCGATACAGGACGTTGATCACTATCCACGCGAGAAAGCGCATCATGAATTCGGGCAACAGCGAGTAAATGTAAATTGCGACGACAATGTTGAGTGCCGCAAGCACAAGAAACAATTGCGGAACAGAAAAGCCAAGATTCAGAATGACAATCGACATCAACGAAGCGACGACCATGAAAATCGCGTTAATGATGTTGTTGGCCGCGATAATCCTCGACAGGTGCTGGCGTTTCGAGCGTTTTTGTATCAACGCGTAGAGCGGAACACTGTAAAAGCCGGCGAATGCGCCGATCATTGCCAGGTCGATGAGGATTCGCCAACTGCCTGGACGGGCCAGAAACCCGGCAACGGATGTCACGTGATCGACGCTCGGCGTTGCCTGGGCGAAATACAGGTCAACCGCAAACAGGCTGAGTCCAATCGAACCAAACGGCACCAGGCCCAGTTCAATGCGGTGTCCGGACATGCGCTCGCAAAGCAATGAGCCGATACCAACGCCGACTGCGAAAGCAACGAGCAAAGTCGTTGTTATGGCCTCGTTGCCGTTGAGGATGTCCAGCGTATAGGCCGGAATTTGCAAGGTCATTGCGGAACCGAAGAACCAGAACCAAGAGACGCCCAGAATGGACAGGAACACCGTGCGGTCCTCTCTGGCGTAGCCGACAATGCGCCAGGTCTCAGCCCATGCGTTCAAATTCAATTTGAGTTCAGGATCCACAGCACGTGTTGTTGGCACCTGTCGACTCGAGAGGTAGCCGAACACGGCGAAGCCGACGAGAAATGCCGCGATTATGGTCTGGTTGCTCGGATCGATTGCGACGGTCAGACCGCCGACGATCAAGCCAAGAATGATTGCAATGTACGTGCCAGCCTCAACGAGCGCGTTGCCGCCGATGAGTTCTTCGGTGAGAAGTTGCTGTGGCAGGTAGGCATATTTGACCGGGCCAAACAATGTTGACTGGCAGCCCATCAGGAATAGCACGAGCAACAATAGCGAGTAGCTCTTCGTCAAGAAAGCGTAAGCGGCGATCAGCATCAAGCCGATTTCGAGCAGCTTGATGCGCCGCATCAGCACGGATTTCTCATATTTGTCGGCCAATTGGCCGGCGGTGGCAGAAAAAAGGAAAAACGGCAGTATGAACAGCGCGCCGGCGACGTTTGCAAGCTGGCCGTGGTTCATGCCCAGAACCATAACGCCCTGGAATGTGATGAGGATCACAAGGCCGTTGCGAAAAACATTATCGTTGAGAGCGCCGAGAAACTGGGTAAGAAAGAAAGGTGCGAAGCGGCGTTGTCCGAGTAGCGAAAACTGGTTCGATTCTGTCTTCAAAGGTATTCCTGTCCCAGATGCCGCGCCACTATAGCCCGTTGTTGCCCATTCGGCGCCAAAAAGTGCGAACTCGCGCCATTTCACATATTGACAGCGGTGCTATCATGCGAGGTTGCAGGACGCTGAAAACTATACCATTTAATCAATTCTGGAATAATCGACAGCCAATATGACGAATCGCACGATATTGCTGCTCTGTGGAATTGCCCTTGTTGCGGGCTGTGCTGAAGAGCCGAAGCCTCGATCAGTGTTCGACTTTCTCGACGACCCGATCCTGCTTGAGGCGGCTGTTGTACGCTGTGCGCAGAATCGATCCGAAAACCGCTACAAAGCGGAGTGCGTCAACGCACGCCAGGCTATATCGGTTATTGAGGCCAAAGAGGAACGTGCCAGGCGGGAAGTGTTCGAAGCGGAGTCCGACAAGAAGCGCGAAGCACTGCGACGTACTCAACAGGCGGCTGCCGAAGCCCGGCGACGCTCGGATGAAGCCGCCCACAGGCGCGAAGAAGCCGAATACCTCGCACAATTTGGTGAGCTGCCGCCTCGGCCTGACGATGAGGAAGCCGTGGGTACGGCAGAAGCAAATGCACCTGGTATGGTTATTCCCGAGCCGGAAGCCGGCGCGACCTCGCCGCCGCCGGTCGTGGATGAATCCGCGGCATCCGATGGTGGCAACGCCCCGGTTGCCGAGTCCGAACCGGCTACCGACCTCGACGCTGTTCGCGAAGAGCTACGCAAGCGCAACGAAGACTAGCGCAAGCCTGGCGCAATCAATTTAAAGTACTATCCCGCTGTGTCGGGCATTGTTCGTACATGCAGATCACGTTGCGGGAACGGTATCTGGATGTCGCTGTCATTAAACGCCCTGTACACCGAGCAACCAAGCTCATGATGCAGGCGGCCCCGATCAACCGGCCTCTCGATCCAGCATAGCAACTCGAAGTCGAGACTGGACTCGCCAAACTGCCGAAACCTGACGCGTGGCGCGGGCTCCGTGCAGACTTCGGCATGATCGGCTGCCACCTTCTCGAGCGTGGCGATCACGTGGTCAATATCCGATCCATAAGCCGCACCAACAGCGATTCGAATACGGTGTTTTTGCGATGGTCCGCCAGCTTCATTGACGATTTTGCTATTGCCGATCACGCCATTTGGGATGGTTATCTCGACGTCATCACGGGTCAGAATTCGTGTGCTGCGCAATCCAATGTGCGTAACTATGCCACGCTCGCCAGTCTCGAGAATAATGAAGTCACCCGTCTTGTATGGCGCGTCCATAATAATCGACACGCCGGCGAACAGGTTCGACAGTGTGTCCTTGGCCGCGAAACTGAGCGCGAGGCCGACGATGCCGGCCGATGCGACCCACGCTGTTACATTGATGTTCCACGCGAGGAATACAAAGTAAATGGCCAGCGCGAACAAGACGACTTTGACGACGTTCTGAATCAGCGCAAGCATGCCGGTCTGGACGAGCTTGTTGCTACGATTGCGGCGCGCTGTCTGCACCAGGACATCGGTCAGCTGGCTCAGCATTGTGTACCAAACGGCAACCGCTATTGTCTTGAGAATGCCCAGGGTGATAAATACCGGTGCGTCTGGCATTCCGAGGCGTTGCGTTGCAAGGCCCAGTCCCAGCAATACGAATGACATGAAAATGGGTCGATGTATGAGCCGGACGAGTCGATCATCCACGTCGGTCCTGGAGCGGCTCGCGATCTTGCCGATCGTTCTCGAAATGACCCAGTCGGCAAGCTTGCCGAAAAAAATGAACGCCAGTGCGATCGCCAGCGCCTGCAAATAGACGTTCGGACCGATCAGCTCGGCCAGCCGCTGGACCTGTTCGATCACTTTATCCAACGTCGAAGCGCACGCGGATTAGTAATTTGGGTCGTATTCGTCTTCGTCAGCGTCCGGCATGCCGAAGGTGCGGACGTTGGCCGACTCATCATCCGAGCTGTACGGAGCATAAGTTGTGCCCGCTTGCATGCCGGGCTTTGTGGGGAGCCGGGCCGTCTGCGCGGTCAGTGTCTGTACGAATTTGTTGGCAATGTCCGGCGCGATATTCGGTGAGCTGACAAAAATCTTTTCGGGAGACATGCTTGTCGAACCATAAAACGCCGCATTTGCCTTACGGTCCATGGTTATGCCGGCACCTTCGAATGCAACACCGGCGAACAGCCCGCGGCTGCGTGAATAAGAGACAACTTCTGCCTGAAAGCGCAAATCCGTTGCTATGGAAGTGTGTCGACCCACCGGACCAGCGGCGACCGACGCATCGGCGCCAAGGGTCAGTTTGCCATTTGCAATATTCTCGACGCCCCTGCGGGTCCTGAATACGAGAATCACATCAGTCGATTGAGCACCGACCTGCCAGCCTATGCTGCCGCCTGTCATTGTGATGAAAGCCGGATTGCTCCACGAATTGTCGTCTTGCCGGACAACAACAACTCCTTTGCCGCGACGCGCGCCGATGCCGAAGCCGATCTTGACGACGTTTGGGATTACCGCGACGGCATACGCACGTCCGAGCAACGCCGGCGGGATGCCCTTTTCGGGAATCCGGACCAGCTGGTCAATGACGTCAGCTGCGTCGGCGACCCGGCGCTCTTCGCGGGTCGCTGCGGCACAAGGCACCGCCAGTAACAGCGCAATGACACATACGGAGGCCTTACGTGATGTGTTGCTCAATCTTTCGCTCGATTTTTTGCTCATGATTACATAGAGATGCAAAGGCTTTGAGAGTTCAATGATACGCCAAAACGCGGCTCGCCTCAGCTCGACTATGCTGTTGCTACTGCTCGAAGAGTATCGGCGGCATTGGGCAGTCGAGGCTCGCGCAGATTGCGCGAATCATCTCGGTCTCCGCAACGCTCAGAGACTTGTCGGACATTACAACCGCTGTAATGGCCTCAAGCAGCATTTCTGTACCCTCGCCGTTGAGTGCCAGCAGGACTTCGAGGCTCTTGTCGAGAACAGCGACAGAGTACTCATGGTCGGCCTCGTAGCCGAACTTGCTGCCCCATTTGCCGAATAGCGCGGTGCCGGCTGCAAAAGCCCGTCGTTGCTCACTTTCGTCCGCGTGACCATGCCGCGCGACAACCCGCAATAACTCAATAGCGGCACGTTGAACAGGCTCGCGCGTCGCACGGCGGCGGCTTCGCCGACGAGACGGGTCGAGAGCCTGGCCGAGATTGCTGACGAGAATCCGATAGAAGCAGTATTCGTAAAGATCGATTTCCCCGTCGACGTCGATCATCCTGCCGGCAAGCTCAATGAGATAGGTAAGTTGTGGTGCCGGCCGCTGCTTCAAAGCCGGAAACGCGATTTCCATTAGTGGTAGGCGATACTGTGCACCCGTGTTCGCGATTTCCTCATAAAACTTTCGAACCAGCCGTGCACGATCCTGGCCTAATCGTTCCTCGGCCAGGCTGAACTGGCGTTCAGAGTGGCGTCCGCTGCCATCCATGATCAGCGCGATCGTCAGCAAGTAAGCCAATTCGTGTGAGTGTGCCGCGTCATAGAGCAGCTCTGGAACAGATTTGCGCAGATTGGTAGCGAATTCGACGTGCTTGCTTTGAAGCTCTCCCACCATTTCCGGGATTGACCCCGATAGCTCCGCTGCGCCAACGGCCGCCGGGGCATTGCCGACTCCGCCGTGGAGTCCCGAAGCGCGCGAGTCATCGCCCACGGTTTGCCGCTTGCGTGGGTCCACGACCGCGTAATCAGTGGCCTTGAAACTTGGGTCGAGTGCCTGGATTCTCTCGGTCAGCGGTGGATGCGTTGCGAACATACCGCTCAGCTTCATGCCGGTGCCAAACAGCATGTGGCTGATCTCTTCGGGGTCCGTAGCACTGATGTGCGAGCCGTCATGCAAACCGCCGATTTTTTTCAGGGCATTTGCAAGACCGTCAGTCTGGCGCGTGAATTGCACCGCCGAGGCGTCGGCGAGGTACTCGCGTTGCCGGGAAACACTGGCCTTGATCATGCGCGCGAAAAAAACCCCGATTCCGCCAAGAACGGCAAGCCCGACGCCGACCAGCAGAATGACGGGTGCGCCTTTCCCTCGGCGGCTGACAACAAAACCGGTATGACGGCCGCCTCGCAGAATCATGCGCCCGGCAAGGCCAATAACCATGATGCCGAACAGGACGCCCATCAGGCGGATATTCAGGCGCATGTCGCCGTTCAGAATGTGGCTGAATTCGTGGCCGACCACCCCCTGCAGTTCGTCGCGATCCAGTAGCTCCAGTGTGCCCCTTGTCACGGCAATCGCGGCATCGCCGGGCGCATAGCCGGCGGCGAAGGCATTGATTGCGTTCTCGTGCTCCAGCACATAAATCTCGGGAACAGGCATGCCCGATGCAATCGCCATTTCCTCAACGACATTGCGCAACCTGCGCCGCAAGGGATCTCGAACATCAGATGGCACAAGCGTGCCGCCCATGTCCATGGCGACCCGGCCGCCGCCGGATGAAAGCATCGCGGTCTTGTATGCGGTCGCACCGAGAATGAGCAGTGTTGCGACCGCCGCCGTGCCAATCAGCGTCGGCGCGTTTTGCAGGAGAAATGTGCCGAAGGGCTGGCCGTAATTGCTCTGGCCACCGCTGTACAGGGCAGCGCCGGCGATCAGCGTAACGCCAAGCACAATGAGTACCGTGGCCAGGACATAGATGGCAACGAGCCGCCGCGTGGTACGGCGGGCCTTGTCCTGGGCATCGAAGAAATTCAACGTAGCTCCGAACGCTCGGGCGAACGCATGGGCCTAGGTAAACGACACGTCAGGCGCGTCGCGCATCTCTTCCGAGGTAATCTCGAGAAAACTGGCCAATTCGAAGCTGAAGAATCCGGCAATGATATTATTCGGGAAATTCTGCGCCGAATTGTTGTAGCCCAAGACCGAGTCGTTGAACGCCTGGCGTGAGAATGCAACCTTGTTCTCCGTGCTGGCGAGCTCTTCCTGGAGTTGCATCATGTTTTGATTTGCCTTGAGATCAGGATAAGCTTCCGACAAGGCGAACAACCGGCCAAGCGCGCTCGTCAGGGCACCTTCGGAAGCACCGAGCTCCTTCATCGCCTGCGCGTTGGCGGGATCGGCTTTGGCTGTTTCCAGACTGGATGCTGCAGTATTACGTGCACTGATGACGGCTTCGAGCGTCTCACGCTCATGTTTCATGTAGCCTTTGACAGCTTCGACAAGGTTTGGGATCAGGTCATAGCGCCGGGTCAGCTGTACGTCGATTTGAGCAAAAGCGTTCTTGACACGATTGCGTTCATTGATCAGCCGGTTGTATATGCCGATGCCCCAGAACACAATTGCTGCCAGGATCGCGAGGAATACCAGAAATGAAATCACTGCCCCTCTCCTTGTCGAATAATCAGATTTGGAAGCATAACGCTCGCACAAAGCGAACTCTAGCAATTGTGGCGTTCCTGGCAATTTCAATGCCGGCGCGCGCAGAGTGGGTCGGCGATGCGCGGCCGATGATGGGCACCGAGGTCAGCGTCCTGTTATGGCATGACGATGTCGCGCTCGGCGAAACTTTGGTGGAGCAGGTCTTCAGCGAAGCCGAGCGCATCGACAAGCTCATGAGTACCTACATCGACGATAGCCGGATTTCCCGGATCAACCGGCTTGCGGCTTTCGAACCTGTTGCTGCCGGCGACGAGTTGTTTCAGATTATTCGCCGCTCTCTGGATATTTCCGTGCTGACGCTCGGCGCCTTCGATGTTACCTACGAGAGTGTTGGCCAGCACTACGATTTCCGCAATCGCCAAAGGCCGGACGAGGCGACCGTCGAAGCCGAACGCAAGCTCATCGACTACCGCTTTGTGGAACTCGATCAGGCCACAGGCACAGTGCGTTTCCGGGAGGAAGGCGTGCGCATCAACCTTGGTGGCATTGCAAAAGGGTACGTTGTCGAAAGAGGCGTCAACATTCTGCGCACTCGTGGTGTACGCAACGCCATCGTCACCGCTGGCGGGGACTCCCGCCTGCTGGGCGACCGACGCGGACAGCCCTGGATGGTCGGCATTCGCCATCCTCGCAACGACGGCCAGGTAGCGATTTCCGTTCCTTTGGAAGACGAAGCGATATCGACCTCTGGCGACTACGAGCGCTACTTCGAAGAGGGAGACGTGCGTTACCACCACATCATTGAGCCCAGCACCGGTACGCCAGCCAGCGGTGTGCGCAGCGCGACAGTGTTCGGTCCGGATGCGGTCTTCACCGACGCACTGTCGACGTCGGTATTCGTCATGGGCGTTGACCAGGGTCTGCGCCTGATCGCTACATTGCCCGACTACGAGAGCATCGTTATCGATGATGCGGGCCGCATCTACTACTCCGACGGCCTGCAACCGCCCGAAGCGCAGGACCTCGACCAGTAGGAGCGGGCCTTCCCGATGGTCGGGTCGTGGCAGCTCGCTATCGCAGGAGCGGCTTCAGCCGCGAATTCACTACACGGCCGGCGCACCTGGGGCCCACGGACATTGCAGAGGCTCGCAGTAGTTGGAGCGCCTCTCGAGGCGCGACTGAGACTTGGTGAAATCGGACTTCGATCAGGGATTGCCTCAGTCGCGCTCCAAGGAGCGCTCCAACGACAGGAAATCCCGCGGCCCTTGCGCTGTTGCGAAAAAAGTACCGGAATGTCGCTGAATTGAGACGGATATTCACTTCAAATTCAGCCAGATAGCTCTATCATAGATTATCTGCTGGCGGTGCGTTTTGGTGTCCCGCGGGCGGCCAGGCAGGGTGTCGACGGCGCCCGAAAATATCTGGAAAAAACAGCTATTTAACGTAATCTGTAACGATTGCGCAGCTCAGTAGTCTGAGTGAGGCATAGAAACCACGTGGATTTGACAGCTTTGGTGCTCTTGGCAGCTGCCCATTATGTTGAGACAAGACCGGCCATTTGTGACTTCAATCACGGCCTCAACAGGCCCCGGGCTGTCACCATTCGCTGTCGAGTTGTGCTGTGCCAGGACACGGATGGTGCCTGGCTAACATTACAGGGATTGAAATGATGAAAATGAAGAACATCTTGCTGGGTCTGGTATTTGGCGTATTCGTCGCAACCAGCCTGGCCGCATCGGATCTGGCCGGGCAGTCTGCGCCTGACTTTGCGCTGAAAAGCAGCAATGGCGAGAACATGCGACTCTCCGAGTATCGCGGCGATGTCGTCATGGTCAATTTCTGGGCAACCTGGTGTGGTCCCTGCCGCCAGGAAATGCCACTCCTTGATGAGCTGTACACACGCTACGAACGTGTCGGATTCAGTTTGCTCGGTGTCAACATCGACGACAACTCGAGCAAGGCAATGAACATGGTCGCTGAGCTTGGTGTCAGTTTTCCCGTGCTGTTCGACTCACGCAAGGAAGTCAGCAAGCTTTACGAAGTCGACGCTATGCCGGTCACGTTACTCATTGATCGTGAGGGCACAGTCAGGTACGTGCACCAGGGTTACAAGCCCGGGTATGAAGAAAAGTATCTCGATCAGATCAGATCCTTATTGAGGGAGTAGCCGGGACGCATCGGTTCGCAGGAGAGTGATGGTGACAAAACGATATCTAGCCAGTCTTGTAGTTTTCATGATGCTGGCATTTGCTGCGACGACAATCGCACAGGAAACTATGCCTGTCGATGCCGAGGCGGAGTCTCGCGAGAAGTTTCGCGGCCTTGACGAGGACGTGCAGGATTTGAAGAAAGAAGTCCTCGATCTCAACAGAGACCTGTTCCTGCTTGAGGAAGAGTTGCTGTTTCCAGCCAACTCGCAGGTCGCGTTCTTCATCTCAATGGATGTCGGGGAATACTTCGAACTCGACTCGGTCAACCTCAAGATTGATGGCAAAGAAGTCGCCAACTACCTCTATACAGAACGTGAGGCGGGTGCGCTTGTTCGGGGCGGAGTACACCGCGTTCACATGGCAAATCTCAAAACAGGTGATCATGAGCTCATCGCAGTATTTACAGGAAAGGGGCCCCACACACGGGACTACCGGCGCGGAGCAACCATTTCTTTTGATAAGGGAATCGGCGCCAAATACCTTGAACTCGAAATAACCGATCGCGTGAAAAAGCAGCAACCCGAGTTCGTCATCAAGGAATGGGAGTGATCGTTGTTGCGTTGCCGTTTCATAATCGCTGCGCTGAGTCTGTTACTACTGGCATCAGTGCAACCGTCCCAGGCGGCTAAGGACGGTCCAGACCCAATCGTCGTAAAGGACCCGCACTACGGCGAGGTCCTTTTCTACTTCTATCAGGAAGATTATTTTCCGGCGATCGTCCGTTTGCTGGCGGCGCAGGAGCAATCACGACTCGATGATCATGCCGAACAGGCTGAGTTGCTGCTTGGCGGGCTGTACCTGTCGTACGGTCACCATCTCGAGGCGGCGAAAATATTTGAGCGGCTGCTTGCCGACAACGTCAACCCGGAGATTCGCGACAGGACGTGGTTTTTCCTGGCCAAGATATGGCTGCAACGAGGCTATCTCGACGAATCGCAAAAGGCGCTGGCTAATCTGAGCGCGAATTTGCCCGACAACATGTGGCGCGAGGCACAGATGCTGCAGTCGCAAATCTATATCAACAGTGGCCAGTACGATCGCGCCATAGCGCTGTTGCAGAATTGGAAGGGCAAAACCGAATGGGCCAGTTATGCAAAGTTTAACCTCGGCGTCGCCCTTGTTCGTAGCGGCCAGGTACAGGTAGCTGCGGAAATCCTCGATGAGCTTGGCGACCTGAATCCGTTTAACGAGGAGCTGACATCTCTGCGGGACAAGGCCAATCTGGCGCTGGGTTATGCATTGTTGCAGGACGACCAGCCGCTGGCCGCGAAGATACCGCTGCAGCGTGTCAGGCTTGAAGGTCCGTTCTCAAACAAGGCGCTACTGGGTGTTGGCTGGGCTGATGCAGAAGTCGAGAACTACGAGCGTGCACTCGTGCCATGGATGGAACTGCGCGGCCGCGATCTGCTGGACTCTGCGGTGCAAGAGTCGATGCTCGCGATTCCGTACGCACTTGCCAAGCTTGATTCGATCAGCCAGGCCGCCGATCACTATCTCAATGCAATTGAGGCGTTTTACGAGGAGGCCAATCGTATTGATCGAACCATCGGATTCATCGAGTCCGGTGACATATTCCAGGAGTTTCTCTCCGACGACCCGCTCGACAGCACAGGCTGGTACTGGCGGCTGGAGGAACTACCGGAAGGCCCTGAAGGGCGTTATCTATACCACTTGTTGGCAACCCACGAGTTTCAGGAAGGGCTGAAGAACTATCGGGATCTGAATTACCTGTACAGCAATCTCGATGGATGGCAGCAAAGCGTTGGAGTCTACGCAAACATGCTGGAGACTCGCTTGCAGGCGTACAAAGAGCGACTGCCGCGAGTTGAGGATGCGCTTGCACGTGCTGATCTTGATGGCATGGTCGATCGCAAGCTCGAATTCGATTCTCTGCTGAACGACATTGAGCAAAGCGGCGACTGGCTCGCGCTGGCGACTGAGCGCGAATTCGAATTGTGGGGCGAGATTGCGGGCCTCGAGAATACGCCGGCGCTTTCCGCAAACATTCCCGAAGCCGACGAAGTTCGCGACAAGATTCTGTTGTTGAAAGGTGTACTTCAGTGGCAGCTCGAGCGTGAGTTCAAGGACCGCATGTGGCGAATTCGGCGCGACGTCCGCAAGACCGGAGAGGCGCTCGTTGAGACGCAGCGCTCACGTCGCCAAATCGACGACACGATGCGTAATGAGCCAGTACGATTCGAAGAGTTGAGCTCGCGTGTTTACGGACTTCGGCCGAGAATCGACGGCATGAAGAGTCGCGTCGGCGAGTCGATGGCCGAGCAGCGCGCTTTTCTGGAGTCAATCGCCGTCGGCGAACTGCAGGCACAAAAACAACGGCTGGACGTCTACACCGTGCAAGCGCGATTCGCACTGGCTGCGATTTATGATCTCGCCGCAACTGCGGGAAATCTCGCAAAATGAATATGCGTCTCCTGTTTCTGGTGGTGCTGGCAACCATGCTGGTTTTGCCGGCAGAGGCCGCCAAGATCAAAAAGCGCGACACGATCGAGAGTCTCGAGAAGAAAAAGGTCGAGATTCGCACCGGCAAGATCATTCTCGGTAGCACCGATCTTGCACGTGACAATTATCGCGCCTTTCTCGATCTTGTTTCGGACGATCCTGAGCTTCGCGCAGAGGCCATGCGCCGCCTTGGCGACCTTGAACTTGATGCCACGGAAGTGGAGCAGCTCGCTGCGAACATTGACAATCTGAATCACGCGAGTTTCAACAATGCCGTGCAGCTCTATCAGCAATTGCTCGAGGCGTACCCGGACTACCGCCGCAATGACACGGTCTTGTATCAGTTGGCGCGTGCCTACGAGATGGGTGGCCGAAATGATGACGCGCTGGTCGTACTCAATGAATTGGTCGTCAATTTTCCCGATACTTTGCTTATAGACGAAGTGCAATTCCGTCGTGGTGAAATGCTATTTCTTCGTAGAAATTACAATGATGCAGAAAAGGCGTACCGGGACGTCATCGCGTACGGCGATGAGTCACGTTTCTATGAGCAGTCGCTGTACAAGTTGGGCTGGTCACAATTCAAGCTGGCGTGGCATGAGGACAGTCTCGATCCGTTTTTCGAGTTAATTGACCGCAAGATCCGCAATATCGAGTTGCAGGAAGGCGATCATCGCTTCGAACAACTGAGTCGCGCCAACCAGGAGCTCATTGAAGACACATTTCGTGTCCTGAGTATCAGCTTCTCGTACATGGATGGGGCCGAGAGCATCACTGAATTCCTTAACGAGCGCGGTCATCCTGAATACAGCTTCGTCGTGTACATGAATCTCGGCGATCTCTATCTGGACAAAGAACGTTTCGTCGATGCGGCTGAGGCCTATGAGGCGTTTGTTGCTCAGGATCCATACCATCCTAAATCACCACTTTTGCAGGTTGAGGTCATCGAAGCCTACAAACGGGGTGGATTCCCGAGCCTCGTGCTCGAGGGCAAGAAGGGCTTCGTCGAGCGCTATGGCATGGATGGTGACTTCTGGCTGCGCAATCCGCGTGCTGAAAATACCGGTGTCGAGGCACACCTGAAGGCTAATTTGACAGACCTCGCCAAGTACTACCACGCCGAAGCGCAAAAAGGCGGCAAGCGTACTGACTACCAGGAAGCCGCGCGTTACTACCGCAAGTACCTGGCGTACTTCCCGGGCGAGCCTGACACGGCCAATACCAATTTCCTGCTGGCCGAAATCTTGTTCGAGAGCGGGCGGTTTGAGGATGCGACGGACGAGTACGAAAGAACGGCATACGCGTACCCGGATCACGAGCGTTCCGCGGAGGCTGCGTATGCAGCAATTCTTGCGTATCGCGAACATGAAAAAACACTCGCGGAAGAAGACAAATCGAACTGGCACAGCCGCTATCTCGACAGCGGCCTGAAGTTTGCGAATACCTATCCCGATCATCCCGAGTCCGGTGCTGTGCTGACAACGGTTGCCGAAGACCTTTTCGCTCAGAGGGAGTTCGAACTGGCGATCGCCGTTGCACAAGCGGTCGTTGGCAAACAACCGCCGGTCGAGTCTGCACTCGCGCGAACGGCCTGGACGGTTATCGCACACTCGCAGTTCGATCTCACGAATTTTGCGATGGCCGAGGATGCGTACTACCGGTTGCGCACCTTCACTCCGGTTGACGATCTGGTTGCTGCTCAGCAGATCAAAGATCGCATCGCCTCGTCCATTTACAAGCAAGGTGAGCAGGCTCGTGATGCCGGCGACCTCGAAACGGCTGTTACTCACTTCCGACGTCTTGGCCAGGCCGTACCCGATTCAGATATTCGAATTACAGCGGAATACGATGCGGCAGCGGCGCTCATCAACCTGGCGGCCTGGGATCGTGCATCTGGAGTACTTGAGCAATTCCGTTCGGACTATCCCGACAGTGAGTTCGCCGACGACGTGACGCAGAAACTGGCTGTTATATACCTCGAGTCTGGCCGCGGTATTGAAGCAGCACAGGAATTCGAACGAATCGCCGTCGCCGAGTCGAGCACCGACGATGTGCGACGTGAGGCTTTGTGGAAGGCTGCAGGGCTCTACAAAGACAGTAATGCGATGAGCAACGAGCAGCGGGTGCTGTCGGGCATTATTGCGCTGTATCCGAACCCGGTGTCCGAGTCGATAGAGGCTCGCTTCCGATTGCTGGAAATCTCCCGGGCTCAGGGTGATGACGCAGCCGTAACCGCTCGACTTGATGAACTCATCCGTGTCGATGCGACAGCGGGAGCGCAACGATCGGATCGGACCCGGTTTCTCGCTGCCAAGGCGTCGCTCGAACTCGCCGAGCCCGTACTCAGGCGCTTCACGGTGGTGAAACTGAGTCAGCCCCTGGCCGACAGCATGAAGCTCAAGCGATCGCTGATGGAAGACGTTATCAAGGTCTACACGAATGCTGCCGACTATGGCGTCGCGGAAGTAACAACTGCGGCAACTTACCGGCTTGGCGAGGTTTACGAACAATTCAGTTCGGACCTGATGGACTCTGAGCGGCCCGGCAGTCTGGATGAAGCGGCGCTCGAGCAATACGAGCTGTTGCTTGAAGAACAAATGTTCCCATTCGAGGAAAAAGCGATCGATCTGTACAAGGCCAATGCCGACCGTGCGTCCGATGGTGTGTACGACGAATGGGTGAAAAAGAGTTTTGATCGCCTCGCTGGCATGATGCCGGCGCGGTACGCGAAAGTGGAGCGCAGCGAAGATGTGGTTACAGCGCTATATTAATCTGCCGATGCGGCTATTGATCCCGGCAACTGTACTGGTTGTTGCGGGCTGTGCGTCGTCAGGACAGAAACCGGCCGATCGCAGCCAGACCGATGCCGGTACGACTGCGGGCGAGGAGCGCGTGCTGCTCGACATAC
>Ga0255052_10001719_pt1 | contig 16294 bp, 16 predicted proteins | sample JV7_2_21_MG_FD_188632 | JGI IMG/M metagenome (GOLD analysis project Ga0255052, IMG submission 188632) | Seawater microbial communities from Jervis Inlet, British Columbia, Canada - JV7_2_21 | ecosystem: Environmental > Aquatic > Marine > Inlet | place: Canada: British Columbia | collected...
AGTAATTCCGTGGACAGTGAACACGCCCGAAGAAATGCGGAAGTTGATTGTCGCGGGCGTCGACGGGATCATCTCCGATTACCCAGACCGGGTTATGATGGTGCTGGACGAAATTTCTAAAGAGAGTTCTTTAGTGGAACAAAGACAGCCGTGAGACAGAAACTCGCTAACCGCTTGGGCACGACCATACTCAGCTTCGTCTTCGTAGCAGCGGTCGCATTCTCGTGGCTGGTAGTTCCTTACTTCGTCAACGGGGACCGTGTGCTATTCGAGACCGGTCAGCAGGTGCAAGGCGAGCGGATGGACGATTTCCGCACCCTGAATCAGATGCTGACACGATACATCTGGTTTCCCGGTGGCATTGAAGTCACGGCGCTCTATGCATCCGAGGAATATTTTCAGTTTGCCGATCAAGAAGCTGCCGTAACCGCTTATCGGCCGGACAAGCACATCGTGTTCTTTGTTTCAGAGGATGTGCACACGGGCTGGCTGCCGGAAGGGCTTCCTCTGGCCAAATTAATCGTCGGTGACCGAACGTTCGAGTCCTTGCCCGCTGAAGGTCCCGACCTCGTTGAACACCACCGAACGACAATTCTGCAGTTTCCGAAATATGACGATGATGGCCGGGAGATCATCGACGAGAATACCGAAGAGCTTAGACTGAGCCTGACACACCGCTGGGATCGGGACTTGGTCGAGAATGACGAGTATGTTCCGGTCGAATCCGAATATGTCTGGGAGTTGCCGCTCAATATCCCGGTCGAACTGATGTCGCGTGACACGTTTACGAGCATCATGGTGTTCTCCTTGTCAGCCGGTTTACTGGCGTCAGTGCTTACGCCCTGCCTGATTCAACTTGTGTTTATCTTTTTCGCAACGCTCGGTGGCATGACAGCGCAGGAGGTCGTCAGCAGCCACGGAATTAGCCCCGATGTTCGGCGCAAAGTGCTCTGGCTCTCCAGCTGTTTCGTCGCCGGTTACATCGCGTTGTTTGTCGTCAGCGGTGCGGTCATCGGCTATGCAGGCAAAGAAGCGCAGCTTTTCTTTGCCAATTACACGCGCCCGGTTGGCATCGGCGCAGGGATAATTGTCGTTCTGTTCGGAGTCTGGCTCGGAATTCGGGCAAAAGCGCCTGTCGTCTGCCGCTTGCCGGGTGCCGAGACAATCCAGAAATACAAAACCAGGGGTACGTTCGGCACAGTTTTGATTTCCATCGCGTTCAGCCTTGGCTGCATGTCCTGTTTCGGTGGCGCCATCATTGGCACTTTGCTTATCTATGTCGGCGCACTCGGCAGTGCACCTGTTGGCGCCGCGTTAATGGGAATATTTGCCGCCGGCGTGGCCATTCCTTTCTTACTCGCCGCCTTTTTCTTTTCACGAATGCAGGGTCTGTTCGAGGCCATTAGCCGACATACCCGCATGGTTGGCGCGGTGTCTGCCGCAATCATCATCGGCTTCGGACTGCTCTTGATTACGGACAACTTTCATACGGTCAGTGATTTAATTTATCCGTATCTGGGCCTCGACTAGGCGGCTCCATTTCGACATGATTTCCCGACTCCGACTTGCGGCGCTACTAGGCGCAATTGCTATTGCGCTGCCGCTTGCTGCCATTGGGGATATTCTGGATATATTCAAAGGTGAGGCACTCACCAATGGCAGCCAATTCGCTTTTGCTCCCAGCACAAGCAAGAAAATCATCGTTGCTGTCGACACACAGGAACACGAAGTAGCCGCTGAGATCGAGATTCCGCATATCGCGCACAGCGTTGTTGCGAGCAACGAATTGGACCTCCTCGTCGCTACGAATCCGGACAAGCACTCGGTTACGGTGATTAACCTTTATAACCGGGAGGTCATTCAGGAGCTGGACATCGGTATGCGCCCCGACGTCGTGTTGCCGAATGCCTATGATCGATTTATCACCTTCGGCAGCAAAAATGGATCCGTATCAACATGGGACCTGGCTACCTTCCAGCAGGTGCTGCGGGTTGATGGGCTCACTTCCGCGCTGGCAATCACATTTAGCTTTGACGGAAGCCACTTGTTCGTCGTCGAAGAGGAACGAAAGCGTGTCAGCGTCATCGACATGAGTGCGCGCAAAAAGATCGCTGAGATAGCTCTGGGCGGAGCGGAAGATCCCGCGGCCAAGGTCAGTGCGATGTCACGTTCCGCAGATGGCTACACAGGCTACATATCAGTAACTTCTGAGAATCGACTTGTGGTTGTTGACCTGGTTGATTGGTCCGTCAAGAAATCTGTGCCCGTAGGCAATGGGCCTATCAGGCCGTACAGCACTGCGGACAATCGCAACGTGCTCGTGCCCAACAAGAATGACCAGACTCTGAGTGTATTGTCGAGCTTTTCACATCAGGTGCTCGCCACGATTCCAACGGACGTGGACGCCAGGGCAGTAAATACGGGTTGGCTGGATACGGTCGCTTTCGTCATGCCCGCCACGGGAAATAATGTCGCCGTGATTGATCTCAGAGAATTTGAACAGAAAGACCCGATAAGGTTACCCGGCCGAACCGACGACGGCCTGGTGACGTCCGATTCGAAGACGCTTTTGACATCAATTGTTGAAACCGGACAGATCGCAGCCATCAGCGCCAGATCGCTCGAACTTGAAGCGCTGATCGACAGTAATGCGAAAACGCTTCATGGCATCGAGATTGCTGTGTCCAACAACGTATGTCACTGACAACCGTAAAAAGGAACCGATGAAACAAATCGTCACTCTCCTCGTGGCTACAGCTCTGGCCGCAATGGTGGGTTGTCAAAAAGCTCCGCCGCCGCTACCGCAATCTGTACCGGACATTGATATTTCCTTCGAACTCGTCAATGAATTCGGCAACATCGTCAGATCCGAGATGTTCAGCGGTGAATTGCGGCTGGTCTTCTTCGGATACACGAGTTGCCCCGACATCTGCCCAATCACGCTGCAGAACATCAGCATGGCTCTGAACTCGATGGATTCACTTGCCGAGCAAGTGACTGTCTTGTTCATTTCGGTCGACCCGAAAAGAGACACTCCGGAAAGACTAAGGCTTTACACCGGTGCGTTTCATCCATCAATTGTCGGGCTGACCGGAACCTATCAGCAAATCGCGAACGTAACAGAGGATTTTCGCACAACGTTTGGATACAGCCTTGCAGGAGATGCCGGCCAGGAACGACCGCTCGATGAAGACGAATACGAGCAACTCCCAGCGACGGCATCCTATGTTCCGTTTCACAGCTCACAAGTCTATGTGATCGGCAAGAATGATGAGTTGCTGGATATCATCGGTTACGGCAGCAAGCCACAACAGATTGAAGAAACACTACGAACGCATTTGGGGAGTCCTGATGGCTGATTCTGCCGCCCCCAGGTCGAGCGCCAGCGTTGTAGCCGAAGTAATTGATGATGGGCGAGTCAGCGGCCAGCAGTTTCTTGTCATCGGGTTATGCATGTTCTTCAACATGCTCGATGGCTTCGACATTACGGCAATGGCTGTGGTCGCCACGTCCGTCGCAAGCGAGCTTGACCTCGCCGCGGACAGGCTGGGGCTGATCTTCGGTTTCGCGCTCGCCGGCATGATGGCTGGCGCGATGTTACTCGCACCGATTTCCGACATCCTGGGTCGTCGCAAGCTGATTATCATAAGTCTGACACTGGTCGGCGTGTCGATCTTGTTCACAGCAACAGCAACAACGTTAACGGAATTTATCGTTCTGCGATTTATCAGCGGCATTGGCGCTGGCGCATTGCTTGCCTGTCAGGCGGCTCTCGCCGCCGAATACAGCCCCTCCAAATTTCGTGCGCTTTCCGTGACGGCTGTGACCTCTGGTTATCCGATGGGCGCGATGATGACGTCGGTCGTTGCCAGTTTCATCATGCCCGACTTCGGTTGGCGGGGCATGTTTTGGTTCGGTGGCGCCATCACTCTTGTCATGGGCCTCGTTGCCTGGACACTAATTCCCGAGTCGTTGAAATACTTGTTTGAGCGCCGTCCGGTCAACGCATTACAGCGAGCCAACAAAATTCTCGCCAAGCTCAAAAAGAATACACTCACAGAAATGCCAGACGTGCGGGAGACTCATTTTGTCAAGCCCAGGGGATTTTCCAGCAACGTTGCCAGCCTGTTGGGTGACAAGTACGCGACCTCAACGCTGACTTTGTGGGCAACTTTCTTCCTGTGCTTCAGCAGTGTCTATTTCATGATGAGCTGGATTCCGAAACTGATGGTACAAAGCGGCTTTACGGCCGAAGTTGGCCGGGATGCGTTCTTCCTCTATAACCTGGGTGCTCTGGTCGGCACGTACATGCTGGGAACCCTGGCAATACGTTGGAAGCTGTCGAACATTGTCTCTGGCTTCCTGTTTACGTCCGGAATACTCATGGTGATATTTGCCGCCGCACCCAACGAGCTCACGTTGCTATTGGTGCTCACATTTGCCATAGGAGTTCTTCAGCAGGGAGGTTTTACCGGCCTTTACGCGGTAGCGGCCAAGGTCTATCCCACGGAGATTCGCAGCACTGGCATTGGCTGGGCAATAGGACTTGGCCGACTCGGCGCGGTTGCGGGACCCGTTATCGCCGGTTTTCTGATCACCGCAGGGATCAGCATGTCAGGAAACTACTTCATATTTGCGGTGCCGATGGCGATTGGCGGTTTGCTGGCCTATCGATTGCACATCAGGTAAGCCACTGAATACTTCAACACCAGCACCCGCACTGCCGTCTGCAACTATTGTCATGCTGCGGGATTCACAACGCGGTCCCGAAGTCCTGATGGTCAGGCGGCGCGCAGGAGATGCATTTGGAGAAAGCTACACGTTTCCCGGCGGCATTCTTGATGCGGACGAATCGTTGGCCCGAAATTACTGCGATGGAGTTAGTGCTGATGAGGCCAACGCCTTACTGAACGTCCCGGACGGTGGACTCGATTACTTCAGTGCGGTGATCCGCGAACTGTTTGAAGAAACAGGCATACTGCTGGCGCGCAAGGGCAACGAGTGGCCTACCGTCAGTACCTTGTTACAGGCACTTCGGAAAAATGTCGATCAGGCAACACTGGCGTGGCCCGACTTCCTTCACGAGCAAGGCCTGCGTATGGCCTGTGACGCTGTTCATTATTTCGCGTATTGGGAAACCCCGCGTAGTTTGCCAAAACGATGGTCTACGCGATTTTTCCTGGCCCGAACTCCTGACGGACAGGTTGCCAGTCACGATGACGGCGAGCTAACCGATATCAGGTGGCTAACCGCCAGCGACGCATTAGCGGCCGGGCGTAGCGGCGATATGAAGCTGCCCTTTCCTACGGTCGCAACCCTCAAAGATCTGGCCGATTTCGATTCCTGCACATCTGTACTCAATTGGGCGCAAACAAGAGCTCAGGAGGGTATCGACAAGATTCTGCCAGTCATGCTGACGGACGACGGCAAAACAAAAATCGTCACTTCTAATGACGACTGAACAGGTTCCTGATGATGTGCCCCGCGATATAAGGATTTTCGCGTAGCCGGCGTGTCGAGTAGTTGTACCAGAGCTCACCGAATGGCACGTAAACGCGCAGCGAATGCCCCCTTTCTACAAGCTGCTTCCTGAGAGTCCCGGCAACACCCAGAAGCATCTGAAATTCGTAGCGGTCCTTGTCAACGCCGAAATTCTTGATGGACTCTTCGGCGCGCGCCACTAGAATTGGATCGTGTGTCGCGATACCAACATATGCCGCACCACCTTCGAACAATTGATCCAGCAGTTCACTGAACGAATCGCGAATCTCGTCGGCGTCACAATAAGCGATTTCTTCAGGCTCGATGTAGATGCCTTTGCATATCCGCACATTGGCCGACCCGTTGATCAACATCTCTGCGATATCCCCGCCGCTACGCCGCAGGCATGACTGAATGACGATGCCGACGTTGTCGAATTGCTGTCTGAGATCCCGGTAGATATCCAGTGTTGTCTCAGTGACACTGGAGTCCTCCATGTCAATTCTGACAAACAAGCCATGTTCTCTGGCCGCGGCAAGAAGCACCAGCATCGCCTCTTTGCAGCGCGCAACATCGAAGCGCAGCCCCATTTCGGAGAGCTTGACCGAGACTCCGCAATTGAGCGAAGCGGTACCGATGCCCCTGAGTGCCTCAAGATAGAGATCGACAGCGGCTATAACGTGTTCTTCGCTCGTGCTGTCCTCACCCAGGACGTCGATCGTTCCCGAGCAACCCGCGGCATTCATGTCGGCAACCGTCTGAAAAGCGTCCTGCAACTGCGTGCCCGCGATATAGCGTTGCGAAAACCGCCATATCAGGGCGCGCGGCACATACGGCATGGCGCCGATCAATGTTCGCTGAAAAAGGTTCATTGACAGCAATGTCCTCTGAACAAGTCGTATTCTCTGGCAGCAGTTTCAGAAATCATGGGGCTCCTGTCAGTCCGCATTTACCGATATAATTTCGACCATGGCGAATATCCTGATTACCTACTCCACCACCGACGGACATACTCGTAGCATTTGCGAGCGGTTGCAACAGGTGGTCGAGGAGCAGCAACACACAGTTGTCGTATCGTGGATGAGTGACGATCCCGATATCGATTTGCAACCGTTCGACAAAGTCATTATCGGTGCCAGCATTCGCTACGGGAAACACCAGCCACAGGTCTTCGACTTTATTAAGAGAAACCAGGCAACGCTCGAAAGCAAGCCAAGCGCCTTTTTCTCGGTAAACGTCGTCGCACGCAAGCCGGAGAAGAATCAACCCGAGACCAATCCCTACTTGCAGAAATTTCTGAAAAAGATCTCGTGGCAGCCTGAGAATCTGGCGGTGTTTGCCGGAAAAATCGACTATCCGCGCTACACTTTCGTCGACCGACAGATGATCCGTCTGATCATGTGGATGACCAAGGGCCCCACTGACCCGACGACCACCATCGAGTTTACGGATTGGGACAAAGTCGATGAGTTCGGCCGCAGGATCGTCGCAATGTAACTAGGGCTGCGGATCGGTCTTTCTCGTACCTTGTCTCTCGATCCAGAACAAAACCAAGCCAACGGCCAGCAGTCCAGCCACGAACTTCCACGACTCCAGCGACGAGTGGGAAGCCATCCAAACGCACAGCCCGAAAGCGATAATCGGTATCGTGTAGCCACCCTTTAAACCGTAGGCCCTTTGCCGTTCCTCGCTGCTGGCCCGCCTTTTGATAACCGGCAACGCGGCGATACAAACTGCGTAAGTGATCAGCCGCGTCAATGACGCCGCGACTGCCAGGCGCACGAATGATCCCGACAATGCGAGAGCAGCCGAAAGACCACCGAGAAAAAAAATCGAATTGGCAGGTGTCGCATACTTCTCGTGAATTCGACCGAACCACTGTGGTAACAAACGATGCTCTGACAGTGAAAGTGTCAGTCGGGGCACGGCGAGCATCGTGCCAGTGAGGTTGCCACCGATCGAGAACACCGCCGTCAATGTTATTGCAATCGCGCCTGCGGGACCGGCGAGTTTGCGCCCAACATCGAACAATGATCCACCTACCGTATCGCTTGGCAGGATCGAGACATAGACAAGTGAAATCAGAAAATAGAGGACACCAGTAAAAATGACGGTACGTACGAGTGCACTGGGTATCGTGGCCCTGGGTTTGTTGGTTTCACCGGCAGTAATCAAAACTGACTCGAAGCCGACAAAGGCATAAATCAATAACAGAGTAGTCCCGCCGAGGTCATCGATGCTCGGTAGATTCTCGGGGAACAAGACGTCGGGACTGACATATTGCAATCCAAGCAGGACCAGGATCAGCAGCGGAACGAGTTTGAAGAAACTAAAAAACGCCAACGTACGCATGCCGCCTTTGACGCCATAAACATTGACGAGCGTTAACGCCCCGCAAACAAACAAAATGACAGCGGCATGGCCCGCATCTGTGTCGAACCAGGGCCATAGAGTACCCAGATACCTGGCCATGACATGCGAGTTGGCGGCAATTGCCGACGCCCGGCTCACATAGTAGAGCCAGCCCGTGCTGAATCCGGTCAGCGACCCGAATGCACGGGTTGCATACAATGCCGGGCCACCGGATTCTCTGAAATAACTCGCTAACTCGGCCATAGTAAGAACGACCGCAATGATCAGAAGGCCGGCGCCCAGGAACAGCCAGGGACTCAGCACGCCTGCCCTGAGTGCAACCTCTGACGGCAATGCGAAGATCCCGGCGCCGATCATGCCGTTCAAAACTATGAGAGCACCACCGATCATTCCGATGCCGCGAACCAGATGGGCCTTCTGCTTTGTCATCGAGTGACGCACGTGCGTGATCTGTCAATCGACAGATCATACAGCTTGCGGGGCGCTCAGCGGGCGATTGCTGCCAGATTCAAAAGCGCCGGTACATCACTCGGTTTGTAAAGATCGATCTGCGAAAACGCGATCGGATTAGAGGGTTGTGCGGTCACGACCAGAGTCGGCTTGCCCAGAATGAATTCCTTGTAGGGGTCCAGCATGTATTGATCGAACTCGATGCCGCTGGATTCGCCGTAATACTTAAACGAGTCCATCTGCGCTCGCAGCGTTTCTGCAGACGATAAACCTCTTTGTTCGCAGTACTGAGTCACGCGCTGGTTCAGGGAACGGTCTGTGAATTCTATGCGCATGCTTCTGAGCTTCGGTTGATACATCGCGCCCTTTGCCATCTCGGTCATGACATTTCCCGCCAGAGAAATATTCGCATCCATGTCCCACATGTCCTCCATGGCCATCTGCATGTCGAATGAAAACCTGGACTCTTCGTCACGCACGGTCATCGACATCGACAAGACCTGATCCTGATATCCAAGTGCCGTGAGCACCTCAGGAGAGAAACCATATTTGCCGGTGCACTCGCTTGCGGTGCTAAAGGCATCGTCGACGCCGCGCACTTCAAGAGTGAGAGCGTAGAGTTCTTCGTAATAATCTGCGTTTGCCGGAATTCGCAATCCTTCGATAAGGAACCCGAAGTACTCCGGCATTCCGTTACTCTGCATCTTGGCTAAATCGCTGAGTTCAAGAAGGGAGAAAAAACTCGGTGTATCGATGCCGATACGTTCGATGTAAATTTCATCGCGAAACCCATCGACGCGGATGCGGACGCCATCAACAGTCAGCTCGCCCGACAAGGTGGACGCGACGCCGTCATACTCGACGTCGGCGTAGGGCGACATCATCAGCACCGCCATGTCCATCGCGTCACTGACTTCACTATGCAGGTACAGCTTTGCGCCGCCGTAGCCCACGGCTGCCATCAAAATTACCCAAACAATAAAGTTCTTCATTGTCCTGTCCAAAATCTGGCAAATAGTAGAACCAACGACGGATTGTGGGGCACTATGGCGATTGACGGAACATAATCCGTCACAGATTTTGAAGTCCATTTCTTGCCGAGACCGATATGCGTGTGGACGCAGCACTACTGACCGAGATTGAGGAAAATGTGTCACGCGCGCTGCGTGAGGACATCGGCAACGGTGATTTGACGGGTCAACTCATTCAAGCATCGACTTCGACTGACGCTACGATCATCACGCGGGAGCGAATGACCCTGGCCGGCCAGCCTTGGGTGGATGAAGTCTGTCGACAAGTCGATGCGGACATCAAAGTCGAGTGGCAGATTCAAGATGGTAACTCGGCCGCTGCGGGAACGGTTTTGTGCTCATTTCATGGGCCAGCTCGATCGATTCTGACTGCCGAACGAAGTGCTCTGAATTTTCTGCAGCTGCTGTCTGCGACCGCAACGGTCACTGCTGACTACGTCAAGGCGGTAGCCGCAACTCAATGTCGAATACTGGATACGCGGAAGACGATTCCCGGCCTTCGGCTGGCGCAGAAGTACGCCGTTCGCTGTGGTGGCGGTAGCAATCATCGGGTCGGATTGTTCGACGCCATTCTTATCAAGGAAAACCACATCATGAGTGCGGGCGGGATCCTCCCCGCAATCGCGAAAGCACGTCAATTACATCGAGATATGCCCGTAGAGGTCGAAGTGGAGTCGCTTGAGGAATTGCGCGAGGCGCTTGGCGCGAAGGCCGAACGCCTGTTGCTCGATAACCTTACTTTGTCAGACTTGCAGCAGGCCGTGAGTGTCAATCATGACGAAGGTGACCCACCAGCAGAACTCGAGGCTTCAGGCGGGATGACGCTTGTTGAGATCGCAGCCGTCGCCGCAACAGGTGTGGACTACATTTCCGTCGGCGCGCTGACGAAGAACGTCAGAGCCATCGATCTTTCAATGCGCTTCGCCTAGCGAAGCAACTGTCAATGATTGCTGGTGCTGCCACTCCGGCTTTGACCTGGGATAGTCATTGCGATAATGGGCGCCGCGACTTTCCTCGCGTTGCAGTGCCGCGAACGTTACCAGGCGCGAAACCAGTACCAGGTTGCGCAACTCGCCCCAATGCCTCACCTGCACCTGTGGCTGCAACGCTTCTACTTGATTGGCAGTGAGTGACAAACTGCGGTGGGCGATTTCCAGTTCGGCACCGCTGCGCTGAATGCCCACATAACGGGACATCGTGTCGCGCGTTGCTTCGGTCAGGGCCTCAATCACCGCGCTGTCGTCTGACAACAGAGGATCCGGAAACTCCGGAACAGTTAAATCGCCAGAATCCGGAACGCCAGTATCCGCGCGCAATTCGGCAGCCACGCGTCGAGCGTAAACAAGGGCTTCGAGTAGCGAGTTACTCGCGAGTCGATTCGCCCCGTGGATACCCGTCGATGCCACTTCGCCACATGCCCAAAGGCCTTCGACCGAGGTTCGTCCAACCTTGTCTACCTCAATACCACCCATGTGATAGTGCGCAGCAGGCGTAATCGGCAGTGGTTCCTCGTACGGATCGAAACCTGCGGTTCGTGCTGTCTCAATCGCCTGAGGGAAAGAACCGCCGTGCTCTCCCGACAATACCGGCCGCAGATCCAAAAATACTTGTTCACCGGCGCTGGTCTTTCTCTGAATGGCGCGGGCAACAACGTCCCGCGGCGCCAACTCGGCGGAAGGATGCTCTGACAACATGAATCGATCGCCAGATTCGTCGAGCAACACGGCACCGGCCCCCCGCAACGCTTCCGTAAGAAGCGGCAGACTTGCGTGATCGGGAGATTCGATGGCCAACGCCGTCGGGTGAAACTGAACGAATTCGAGATTTATCAGTTTGGCGCCTGCGCGTGCAGCCATGGCAAGCCCATCACCGCTTGCCTCGACCGGATTCGTTGTGTCCCGCCACGCCATGCCGATGCCGCCGGTCGCCAAAACGACCTGCGGTGCCTTGTAGAAAACCCAGCCCCCACCTCGATTGAAAGCAACGAGACCCCGTATGTGGCCTTTCTGCACAACGAGGTCACAGGCAAATGCATCTTCGACAACTTTGATTGTTGGCACTTCGCGCACTCGCTCAATCAGCGAACGCATCAGAACCTGTCCTGTTGTGTCACCACCGGCATGGGCAACACGCGGAAACCGATGCGCCGCTTCTTTCGCCAGCGCGAAAGCACCGTGCAGGTCCCTGTCGAATGGGATGCCTTCCTGCACAAGCCACTCCAGGCTCGCTGCACCTTCCTCTGTCAGCTCCCTGGTTCGATCGGGATCACTAAGCCCGGCGCCCGCGGATAATGTGTCCGCAGCATGGGCCTGCGGCGAATCTTCCGGACCCACTGCCGCGGCGATGCCGCCTTGCGCCCAGAAGCTGGATCCACCCTGCAATTGTGGCGTCTTGGTAATTAGCGTGACCGATCGAGGCGCGAGCGACAACGCACAAACCAGCCCACCGATACCCGAACCAACGACAATGACGTCGCCCGTTCGTATTGGCATTGCCTTTTCAGCAGAGCCGCACATCACTAGGCACCGATTGTCAGCATGCGCTCGACCGCAAGGCGGGCTTTCTCCGCGACGCTCGGGTCGATTTCAATTTGCGGTTCAAGTGTCTCGAGTGCCTCGCGAATATTCGCTAGCGTAATGCGTTTCATGTGCGGACAAAGATTGCATGGTCGGATGAACTCAACGTCGGGCACGTCCGCAGCGACGTTGTCACTCATCGAACACTCGGTGACCATAAGCACGCGCTTTGGTCTTTCACGGTGTACATAGGCCTGCATCTGTGCCGTCGATCCTACGTAATCCGCTGCGTCCAGAACATCGGGCGGACATTCCGGATGCGCGATGATTTTCAATTCGTCAAAGTCGGCGCGGTACTGCTCAAGTTCCCTCGCGGTGAAGCGTTCATGAACTTCGCAATGCCCCTTCCAGTCGATGATCCTGACATCGGTCTGCTGCGCGACATAGCTGGCCAGGTATTCGTCCGGCAGAAAGATAACCTGATCAGTACCTAGCGATTCCACGACTTCAACGGCATTGCCTGATGTGCAGCAGATGTCCGACTCAGCTTTCACTTCGGCGGATGTATTCACATACGTAACGACCGGTGTATCCGGGTACTTGCGCCGGAGCTCACGTATGTCGGCAGCTGTGATCGACTCCGCCAGCGAACAGCCTGCTTTGGCATCGGGAATGAGAACTGTTTTGTCAGGGTTAAGTAGCTTGGCCGTCTCCGCCATAAAATGCACACCGGCCAGGACGATCACATCGGCGTCCGTTTCTGCGGCTTGTCTGGCCAGCGCCAGCGAATCGCCTGATATGTCGGCCACGCAGTGAAATATCTCCGGCGTCTGATAGTTGTGCGCGAGAATGACGGCGTTGCGCTGCTCTTTCAGCTCGTTGATAGCCGCAATATGCGGCGCAAAAACAGGCCACTCGACATCCGGGATCACCGATTTGACGTGCTCGTACAGCGGCGCGACTTTCGCGAGGTTTTCTGTAAGTTCTTGGTTAGATAGCATAAATCACCTGGCTTCCGAGCTCTGCCTGAAATTGCTTGCTCGGGAAACTAATATGCTCTATAAGAGCATATTTGCTTATACTCGCAGAGAGCATAATGTGTGTCAATGGCTACCGACCCCAAAAATATGATGATCCACCTGACCGCCGTCATCGTTGCGGTCACGGACAACACGCCACGTGTACTGATCGTCAACGAATCAGCCGAAACGTCGAATTCAATCGGCCCTGCCCTGCCCAGCGGGCCATTCGACCCGGTCGATGACGACAGCCTCGAAAGCGGTCTTCGTCGCTGGGTGGAAGCTCAAACCGGACTTGATCTGTACTACGTTGAACAGCTGTATACCTTTGGAAACCGGTTTCGCGAGTTGAGTGAAGTCGAGGGCGGTCCACGCATCGTCTCGGTGGCTTACATCGCACTCACACGCGAAGGCACTGTGCGTGAGCCCGATGCCGAATGGCGAGATTGGTACGGCTTTCTGCCCTGGGAAGACTGGCGTGACGGACGACCGGAGGTACTCGATTCAGATATCGAACCAGCGCTCGGCGACTGGATCAAGCGGTCGCAAGACCAAAACAAGCGCAGGCAGAGACAAGACCGTGTGAATGTGACGTTTGGTTCGGGTCCGACATCCGGAATGGACCCTGTTCTGTCGCTGGAACGATTTGAGCTGCTTTACGATGCGGGACTGGTCGCCGAAGCAAAGCGCGATAAGGGCAGCACTAATCCTATTGCATACGGCATGGGCGACTCATTAATATCCGATCATCGTCGCATCCTCGCAACCGCGCTGGGACGACTGCGCGGAAAACTGGCCTACAGGCCCGTTGTGTTCGAATTACTGCCTGGGGAATTTACGCTGCTGCAATTGCAGCGTGTCGCCGAGGCATTGAGCGGAGCGCAATTGCATAAGCAGAACTTCAGACGCCTCGTAAGCAATGCCGATCTTGTTGAACCGATTGGCCGAACCATGGCCGTCGGTCGCGGCCGGCCTGCCGAACTATTTCGATTCCGGCGCGAAGTCCTTGGCGAAAAGCTGACGGTCGGACTGTCCCGGCCGATCATGCGCGGCCACGACAACCAGGGTCCCTGCTAAACTCGGTTGATATATCGCTTGGGGACTCACGAATGGCAAAAAAACTGAAGAACGAAAAAGACCTTCTCAAAGAAGCGTTGCAGATGGTCATGGACGATGCGGTTAAACGCGGCATCGTCGAATTCGAGGCAACCGACTCTCACGACTTGAAGGTTGAATACGCGTACCGTTTGCTGGTCCACGACAAGGAAATTAGTCCGCTGCCTAAAGGTCAGGACACGCTGCCGAAAATTCGTCGCAGACTGGCCATGTGGGTTACGCACAGACTGCCGGCCGACCACGAATTACTCAGATAGACTAGTCCGGAATGACGGCAACCGCTTCTATTTCGACCAGGAATCTGGGATCCGTCGCCAGGCGCACTATGCCGATTGACGTGCTTGCTGGTCGATGATTCTCGCCCCAATAGCTGTTCATTACTCTATTGATCGCATCCTGATTCTCGCCTATGTTCACGATGAACCGGGTGACCTGAACAACGTCAGTAATTTCACCACCCGCGGCCTCTAGCGTTTGTTTCATTCGCGCCATGGTTGATTCGGTCTGCGCAGCGGCACTGAAGTCCAGATGATCAAACTCTGCTGGCACGTGCGGATGACTGTGCGGCACTGGCGCCGACGTAATACCTGACAGGAAAACGACTGTCCCCGAGTGCACTTTGATGGCTGACGTAAACGGCATGTTTGCGCCGGCGGCCGGTTCTGTTCCGGGCAAGTGGACGTACTCGATGCTCGGACCTGTATCGCAGGCTGCGACCAGTACAGCCAGCGCGACGCTCAAGACAAGTTTTGATTGAAACACTACAAACAACTTTTTTGGATATTATTCCAATAGTATATAGTTTAATCGATATTGCTGATCGGTCGGGCCCGATACTGAGAAATGTAAAAGTGAGAATCGAGTCATCGACGGTTGCTACACAGGTGAAACGGAAGCAATGGCACCGCGGGCACCGGCCAACGTCATCACTGTATCCACAATAGGGAATTTACGATCTAGCCAGAACGCCTCGAGACAACAAAACTCTCGTCGTTAAACCACAGTCCGTTGTGCTTTTGCAGGACGCGCGCCGTGGACTCCAGGTAGTCGAAGGTGTGCAATGCGTGCTCCAGCTTCTGATCTTCGATCTGCGCGACGTAAACCGCTGCATTCCACGCTGCGAATAGCGTGGACGTACCGATGCTGTCGGCGATTTCATCAGGCAAGGTGTGCATCTTGTACTGGAAGATGGCTTTCGCGTCCGCATAGGCATTGAAATTGTAGTTCCGTGCTTCGCCTTTGAGTTGCTCTTTTAAGGCCTTCAGCAACTCGTGCCTACTCACCTGAAATGGATCTTCCTCGGGCCAGACCTCCCGGATGATATCCAGTCCCGCGTCGCGGCCGAATGACTGCACTGCCAGCAAACGCCCACCCGGCCCGAGCGCCTTGACCAGCGGCGACAATACGAATTTCGCTTTGAACTCCGCATCCATTCGCGCGCGCCAGGGCTGTGAGGCAATAACGAGGTCGTAGTTTGCGCCCGCCCGTCCAGGACGCGGTATTACGGAGTCCAGCAGAAACTTGTGGTCTTTGCGATAAATGATCAGCACAGACGGGCGGACGTAAAGCGGATTACCGGTCTTCTGGCTCGTCGTCGCCTGCCAGGCATCGACAAGGTGATCGTCAAGTTCGTCGAGCTGCTGACCATACTCAAATGCCGAGGTTCCCTCTAGCTCCACTTCCTTCCAGTTCAGCGCTGCTGCCTTGTTCACATCCATAGGCATCAACCAAGGCGATTCGCGATAGTGAAGATTGGTAAACACAAACACGCTGGACGGGTGTTCAACCAAACGGTCGGGCAACATCTCCAGGCTCAGCCGAATGTCCTCAAGGCTGATTTCTTTGCCAACAATATAAAACGGCAATGTCGGATAGCGCTGGTGCATCGCGCGTAACACGTGGCCGAGCACCGTCCCATCTCCCATACCGGCGTCGAACAGTCGAAGTGCCGGCGGACTCGGCTTGAGATGCACGAGTTCCCTCGCCGCTCGTTCCGCTACCTTGCGCTTTTCGTTACAGGTATTAACGAAAGCCAGGTATTTTTGTCGATTGTCGTAAAAACGAAACGGTCGGTCCGGCACCGAACTTACTGCCTCGATAGGATCAGGCGGTGTACTTTCCAGTGGTCTTGCGACGCGATCAGGTTCTGTCACAACGTCTTGTCTTGCTGCCGCCTGATTTTTGCCGATTGTCCGTCTTCAAACAAATGGAACAGACGAAGCGCTTTTCTAAAGGAGAGCTTGGCTCATCAATTTCATATTACGCGGCGTGTCGTTGATAGTGCAAACGACGTTTCGCGATGGTCCTT